>JAABUQ010008414.1_pt1 | contig 14483 bp, 19 predicted proteins | sample 5560001 | NCBI WGS metagenome assembly JAABUQ01 (sample SAMN10711888, study PRJNA513371) | rock metagenome | isolation source: Antarctica rocks | place: Antarctica: Victoria Land, Finger Mt nord | collected 2015-12-18
ATCGTCGCGATCGATGCGCCTCAAACCGCGGACGTTTTGGGAGATCTGCCGCTCGTGGTCGCGAGAGCTGATGCCCTCGCCGATGCTTTGCGTCGCGAACTCATGCAGCCGAAGGCGCGGCTCGGCGCATCGCGCGCCGATCGACAACGGAGTGCCGCAGATCGCTTCGACGGCGACCGGCTCGGGGAACGCATCATCGGCATCTACGATTCACTCATGTGCCCAGACCCGGTCGCGCGTCCCGCGCCGTACGCAACCGCGCCCGTCCTCCGTTGACATCGAACGTATGTTCGATGTAAGATGGGAACGAGGCATGTATGAAGATGAGCACAAGCAGACACGACTCGATCGTAACGGCCACGCTCGGATTCGCCGCCGGCGGGACGGGTGACGGCGTCGTCTACGTCTCGCTCGCGGGAGCGGCGGCCCGCGACAGCGATGGCCTCGTCAGGGTGGCGTTTCGTTGCCAGCCGCTCCCGGCGCTTCGCGGGCGCGACATCGCCTACGCGGCCCTCGAAGCTGCGGCGCGTCGCCTGGCCGATCGCCGGTACCCGATCCGCTTTGCGATCGAGGACCAATCGCTCGCCGCCGACCTGATCGAGCACCGGCCCGTGCCAACGGCGCTGACCGTCCCGTATGTCCGCGCCCAATGCGCGCTCAACCGGCTCGGTACGGCGACCTTCGTCGCCCGGAACGATCGAACGGTCCGCGATCTCACCGCACGGGCACGCGCGGAGGTCGCACTCGACGTCGCTGCGTGATGCCACGGCACCGAGCCCGGGCGGCCGGCTCCGGCGACTCGCGCGACGCGACTTGCCGGCCGACTCGGTCGCACTCGCCCGCTTTCTGATTGGCAGCGTGCTCGTTTGCGACACGGGGGATGGACGTTGCACGACCCGCATCGTCGAGACGGAGGCCTACACGCCGGGCGATCCGGCCGCGCACGCCTATCGTCGCGAGACGGTCCGAAACCGATCGCTCTTCCTACGCCGCGGTCACGCCTACGTCTACGTCATCTACGGCATGTACTTCTGCCTCAACGTTTCGAGCGAGACGGCGGGAGTCGGCGCCGGCGTCCTGTTGCGCGCCGGGGAGCCGCTCGAGGGCATCGCCTTGATGGCGGCGCGCCGTCCGCACGCCAAGCGCGTCGATCTTTGCCGTGGCCCGGGGAAACTCGCAACATCGCTCGGGATCACGCGGCTGCTCGACGGTCTCGATCTCGTCGCACCCGGGCCGCTGTGGCTCGCCGCGGGCGAGGTACCGACCGAGATCCGAACGAGCGTGCGGATCGGCATTACGAAGGCGGCCGATGCATTGCTGCGCTTCTATGAAGCGGGAAGTCCGTTCGTCAGCGGTCCCCGCAAGCTCAACGACCCGCCGCCGTGAGCGGTGTTTTACCGTGGGGGAGCGATCTTCGCGCTCGCGGCGAACCACGACCGCAGTGCGATTGCAAAAATATCTCGCCCACGCCGGCGTCTCGTCGCGGCGGAAAGCCGAGGAATTCATCACGGCCGGGCACGTTCGCGTGAACGGGACGACCGTTCGCGAACTCGGCACGTCCGTCGCGCCGGGCGACCGGGTCGAGTTCGGCGGTTCGATCGTCGTCGTCCCCGACGTCAAACGCTACGTCATCCTCAATAAACCCGAGAAGGTGATGACGACGATGCGCGATCCCGCCGGTCGCCGAACGGTCGCCTCGATCGTCCCGCGTGAGGGCGGCCGCGTCGTGCCGGTCGGCCGCCTCGATTACGATACGTCGGGACTGCTGTTTCTCACCAACGACGGCGACCTCGCGCACGTCCTCACGCATCCGAAATTCGGCGTCGAAAAAACGTACCGTGCCGTCGTCCAAGGACGGTTGCAAGGCGAGGACATGAAGAAGTTTCTCGCCGGAATCCGGCTCGACGACGGCCGCAGCCGCCCCGCGAAGGTGCGCGTCGTGCGGGCGGGCCCGGCGGCCTCGGAAGTCGACGTGACGATCCACGAGGGCCGCAATCGCCAGGTCCGGCGCATGTTCGAAGCTACCGGCCACGACGTTCTCTCGCTCCAGCGGTTGCGCTTCGGACCACTCTCGCTCGGCGATCTTTCCGTCGGCGACTGGCGGGAGGCCACCGACCGCGAACTTTCGGCGCTCCGTGCGCTGCAACAGGAAGCGGCCGCCGAACTCGCAGGGGAAGCCGCTGAGGTGGAGGGATGATGGTGCGCGGCATTCGCGGCGCTACGACGGTCGAGCGCGACGATGCCGAGGCGATCCTCTCCGCGACCGAGGAGCTCGTGCGCGAGGTCGTCGCGGCCAACGATATCGCGGCGGAAGATATCGCCTCGGCGCTCTTCACGGTCACGCCGGACCTGCGTGCGGAATTTCCCGCGGCGGCCGCACGTCGCATGGGGTGGACGATGGTGCCGCTGCTCAACTTTACGGAGATCGGCGTTCCCGGTCGTCTCGAGAAGTGCATCCGGATGCTGCTGCACGTCAACACGAGCAAGACGCAAGCGGAGATGGTTCACGTCTACTTGCGCGAAGCGGTGTCGCTTCGACCCGATCTCTCGCACTCGCAACCGATTTCCCGGAGTAGCACGCCCCAATGATCATCGTCATGCGCCCCCACTGCGCCGACGCCGAGCTCGACGCCGTCACGGCGCTCATCGCGTCGCTGCAGCTCAACGCCCACGTGAGCCGCGGCGCCGAGCGCACGATCGTCGGCGTCGTCGGGGCGCCAGCCGACAAGGAGACGCTCTTGGCGCAATTCGCGGGACTCGACGGCGTCGAATCGGTCGTGCCGATCTCCAAGAGCTTCAAACTCGTGAGTAAGGAAGCGCGCGTCGAACGAACGATCGTGCGGGTGAAACCCGGCATTTCGTTCGGCGGCAACGAGATCGCGATTTGCGCGGGGCCGTGCAGCGTCGAATCGCGCGAGCAATTGGAGACGACGGCGGCCGCGGTCGCCGCGGCGGGTGCGAACATCCTGCGCGGCGGTGCGTTTAAGCCGCGCACTTCGCCGTACGCGTTTCAGGGGCTCGGTGAAGAAGGCCTGAAGTATCTGCGCGACGCCGCCGATCGAAACGGACTCGCCGTCGTCACCGAAGTGCTCGACGTGCGCGACGTGGAGCTCGTCGCGCGCTACGCGGACATCCTGCAGATCGGCGCGCGCAACATGCAGAACTTCACGCTACTGCGCGAGGTGGGCGGTGCGCGCAAACCCGCGTTGCTCAAGCGCGGCATCGCTGCGACGATCGACGAGTGGCTGATGGCTGCGGAGTACATTTACGTCGCGGGCAATCATGACATCGTGCTGTGCGAACGCGGCATCCGCAGTTACGATCAAGCCACGCGCAATCTCCTCGACCTCTCCGCGATCCCGGTCGCGCAAGGCCTCACACACCTCCCCGTCATCGTCGATCCGTCGCACGGCACCGGCGTGCGCAGCCTCGTCGCACCGATGAGTCTCGCGGGCGTTGCGTGCGGCGCCGACGGCCTCATCATCGAGGTTCATCCCAACCCCGCGGCCGCGTTCTCGGACGGGCCGCAGTCGCTCACGCTACCGATGTTCGCGGAGTTGATGGCGCGTCTGGCGCCCGTCGCGAACGCCATCGGTCGCGCGCTTCCGGAGCCCGCGACCGCCGCGGCGTGAGCGACGGCCGAACGCTCGGCATCGCGGGCGTCGGGCTCATCGGCGCGTCGATCGGCCTCGCGGCCACGGCCGCCGGGTACGACGTGATCGGCTGGGACCCGTCGGCCGATCACCTCGCGCGCGCGCGTGCTCGTGGCGCGATCGCCGCCGTCGCCTCAGGCGCGAGCGCGCTCGGCGACGTGGTCGAAACGCTCGTGATTGCCGCACCCGTCGACGCGACGGTCACGTTGCTGCGCGCCTATGTGGCCACGCCGCCGCATGCCTCGCTCGTGATCGACGTCGCCTCCGTCAAGACACCGATCGCGCGCGCCGGTGCGGGGCTCGGGGCATTCGTCGCGACGCACCCCATCGCGGGCTCGGAGCGCAGCGGGCCCGATGCCGCCGACGCGGCGCTGTTCCGCGGCCGGACGTGGACCTACGATGCCGTCGCCGATGCGACGCCGGCGCTCGCGGCGCGCGCACGTGCGTTCATCACGAGCTTGGGTGCGCGGCCCATCGCAATCGCGAGCGACGAGCACGATCGCATCGTCGCGCTGACGTCGCATCTGCCGCAGGTCCTCGCGGTCGCGCTCGGGGCGCGACTCGACGCCGCCCGGGATGACGCGCGGGTGCCCGAGCTCTGCGGCACGGGGATCGCGTCGATGCTGCGCCTCGGTGGGTCGTCGTGGCGGGTTTGGGAAGCGATCCTTTCGGCAAACGCGCCACCGGTAGCGCAGGAACTGCGAAGCTTCGCGAACGTACTGATTTCACTCGCCGAAAATCTCGAAGCCGGACGGACGGACGTGTGGGCCGAGCGCTTCGCCGCCTCCGCTTCCGCCGTCGCTCGGTTGTACGGCAACGGCACACCCGTCGAGCTCGTTGACCGGGCAAATCCCGTCACGGACGAAAGGTAAGCATGGACCGCAATTCGCTAAGCGCCGCCGCGTGCGCGCTCGCCATCGTCGCCCCGCTCGCAGCCTCCGCCGCCGACATCACGGCGAACTACTACACGCCGCCAAAGCTCAAGACCCAAGGCACGAGCAAGACGCCCGTCGGCGGCGCGGGCACCGTCGTCGTCAAAGTCCTCGTCACCAAAACCGGTGCAGCGACGGTGCAGGGCGTCATCAAGTCCACGAACCATCGCGACGATGCGGCGGCCCTCGAGATTGCGAAATCGTCGACGTACCGGCCCGCGACGCGCGGTTCTGTCGCGCAGACCGCGTTCTACGATTTCACGCTGAAGTTCGCGAGCAACGGCAGCGGTGCCGCGCAGACGAGCGCTGCGTCGGGAGAGGCGCCCGGCGGTCTCGCGGGCTTCGAACGCGAGATTCGAGCGGCCAACTATGCGGGTGCGCAGAGTGGTCTGCAAACGTTCATCGCCGCCCACCCGAGCGACACCAAGGCGCAGGTCGATCTCGGTGTCGCAAGCGCGTTCCTGGGCCAATATTCGGCCGCGGCGGAAGCGTTCGATAAGGCGGGCACGGTCCCCGATAATTACAAAGCCCTCGCTGCCAAGGCGTACAACGACGCTGCGAGTGAGAAGATCGTGGCGAAGGACTACCCCGTCGCTATCGCCGACGCCAAACACGCCGTTGCGCTCGCGCCGAGTCCCTTCACGTACAACACGCTGGGGACGGCGGAGGAAGCCGCAAACGATCATACGGCATCGATCGCCGACCTCGAGAAGGCGCGTTCGCTCGCCGCGGCAATTTCCGGCTTCAAGGGAACCGATCTCGCGAAGATCGATGCGAACCTCGTGCTCTCATATCTCGCCGCGGATAAGGCCGATCGGGCCAAGCCCATCCTCGATGAGATCGCAAAGTCGGATCCGTCTGCGACGAACGCACAACAGTACGTGCGCGGCTATTACGAAAAGTCCGCAAGCGATCTGGTCAAAGCGAAGAAATTTACCGACGCCGCCGCGCTCTACGAAAAGGCCGCGGTCACGTTTCCATCGATCGCCGCTACCGAATATGCGAACGCGGCATTCATGTATCTCCAGGCTCAACCCAAACCCGATAACGATCACGCGAAGGCCGACGCCGATAAGGCGCTGGCCCTCGATCCGAACAACGCGTCGGCGAATTTCGCCGCCGGCGTGTCGCTTGCGAATCAACCCGGCAAAACCAAAGACGCGCTCGTCTTCCTCAACAAGGCGGATGCGTCGGCAAAGGCCGGCAACGACACGGCGCTTGCCGCAAATGTCGAGAACGTTCTCAAACAACTCAACGGCAATAAGTAACGCGAGCCGAGGAATAAGCGAAAACGGGCGCTAAGACGCCCCTTCGCGACGGGTCCTCGGCGTCGCTTCGATTCGTCCGCAGGCAACATTACTGGCATTCGGAGGCGCCGCAGCGTGGATTTCTTCAGTGGTTTCGTAGAGTTGATCAAGCAGGGCGGGGTGGTCATGATCATCCTGATCCTCATGTCGATCATCGCCGTGGCGATCGTCATCGAGCGGCTCGTATTCTTTTCGCAGCAGCATGGCGACAGCCGCGCTTTGCTGCGCTCGCTCGGTCAGAAAATTGCCGCCGACGATATGAGCGGCGCGATCACCGTCTGCAACCAGAACAAGGGCATGCTGCCGCGCATCCTTGCCTTCGGTCTGCAGCGCGGCGAGAAAGAGCGCTCCGATATCACGGATGCCCTCTCGATCGCGCTCATGGAAAACCTCAACACGCTCGAGCGCAACCTCGGCGTGATCGGAACGATCGCCGTCATCGCGCCCTTCGTCGGCCTGCTCGGAACGGTCTCCGGTATCATCCATGCGTTCCAAGATATCGCGCTCAAGGGCAATTCCACGCCGGCCGTCGTCGCCGCGGGCGTGGGTGAGGCACTCGTGACGACGGCCGCTGGCCTCTTCGTCGCCGTCGTCTCGGTCGTGTTCTTCAATTACTTCAAAACGCGCATCAAGGCGTACAACCAAGAGATGATCGTGGCAGCAAATCAGCTCGCCGAAATGCTCGACTTCCATAACAAAAATGAAGCCATTCCGACGGATTTGTACCAGCCCGTCGGTGTCGGTCGGTCGAGCGCGGCGCCCGCCGCCGCAAAATAGGCGGCGCGCATGTCGCTCATCTCGGCAAGTCAAGACGACGACGTCATGGCCGAGATCAACATCACGCCGTTCACGGACGTGTTGCTGGTCTTGCTCATCATTTTCATGATCCTCGCGGCGCTGGTCACCCCGCCCGGTTTTCAGAAAGAGCTGCCCAACAAGAATAATCCGACTCCCCAGACGCAGCAGGATAATAAGAAGAACATCGACATCGAAGTGAACGACAAGGGCACGATCTTCGTCGACAACGCACGCGCGGACGAAAAGACGATCTACTCGGTCTTGTCGCAAACGGCGGCCAAACGCGGGCACTTGCACGTTTCGATCACGTCCGATGCGAAGGCGCCCTACGGCGTCATCATCCGCATTTTGGACGCGGCCAAGGAAGCGAACCTCGACGACGTCGGATTCGTGACGTCGTAAGATGGCAGTCGCTTCGACATCCGGTGACGACGACGTCATGTCGACGATCAATATCACGCCGTTCACGGACGTGCTGCTGGTCCTCCTGATCATCTTCATCATCCTCGCCTCGGTCACAAAAGAACCGCATCTGCCGGGTGCTCATAACGCCGACAAGGTCAAAGCCTCGCAGATCATAGTCTACATCGACGATAAGTCACGCATTCAGATCGGGTCGACAACGACCGATGTTGCCGGCGCTCCCGCGGTCTTCAAAACTCTTCAGGACCAAACCAATCACGTCTATTCGAGCGTGATCATCAAGGCCGATCCGAAGTCGAACTACGGCACGATTCTTCAGGTAATGGACGCGGCGAAGAAAGAGGACCTCACCGACTTCGGGCTCGCGAACAAGACCGACGGTGCGAAGAATTAGATGAGTTCGAATCCCCCACCGCAGCCGACGCCGACGCGGCCGGTCGACCGCGTACGCTCTTTTCTCGGGTACGCGTTTCTCATCTCGCTGTTGATTCACGTGGTCACGCTCCCGTTCTTCGGGTTGAAGCCGCAAAAGCACGAGAAAGACGAAACGCAAAAGATCTCGCAAGAGCGGGTGATTCGCGTGAAGCCGACGCCAAAACCGACGCCGACGCCAACTCAGCCACCACCCAGCCCGACACCCAAGCCCGTAAAACAGACGCCGCCGCCGGTCAAGCAGACGCAGCCGCCGGTAAAGCAGCTCGTCGTCCATCCGCCGAAAACGAATTCGAATTCGAAATCGGCATCGTCAGAAAACAGGTACGTTCCGCCGCCGAAGGGCGACGAGGGAGGCGTACCGCGGGGCAACGGTGCGATCGGTAAACCCGCGCCTGTCGCCACCGCCGCGGCGGTCAAAACGGGACCGCCCGCCACCGCCGCGCCGCCGCCACCACCCACGCCAACGCCGACGCCCCCCGCACCGAAGTGCGCCGTGCCCAATGCCGATGCGACGACGGTGAATGCGGCCGACGCCGACTATCCCGATATTGCGCGTCAGCAGGGTGTCGTCGGCAGTGCCGCGGTCAAAGTGACGCTCGATGCGACCGGTCACGTGACGGGCGCGGATATCAACAAGTCGGCCGGCAACGCCGCACTCGACCAATCCGCGATCAAAGCTGCGCGTGCGAGTACGTACAAAGCGGAAGTCGTCAGCTGCGTCCCGACCGCCGGGTCGTACATCTTCCGGGTCGATTTCACCGGACAGTAAGGTCCGTGCGCGATGCTATCGCGGCTCTGCCGCGATCGTACGCGCGCCCCTCGCCCGACGAATGGAAACGAACGGCCGATCATGACCTGGTTCCAAGCGATGCTTCTGGCCGTGCTGCAAGGCGTGAGCGAACTCTTCCCGATCTCGAGCCTCGGTCACACGGTGCTCGTGCCCGCGCTCTTGCGCTGGAAGATCGATCGCAGCGATCCGACCTTCCTCGCCTTCGTCGTGGCGCTGCATCTCGGTACCGCAATCGCGCTGATCGTCTTCTACCGCGCCGATTGGGTGCGCATCGTGCGTGCGCTCGTCGCGAGCGTCGCGCGCGGCAACCTCTCGAGCGATCCCGACGAACGCATCGGCTGGCTCTTGATCGTCGGCACGATTCCCGTCGCGCTCTTGGGTGTGTTTCTCGAAAAACCGGTGCGCGCGTTCTTCGGGTCGAGCGCACTCGTCTCGATCTTCCTCATCGTCAACGCCGGGATCATGTTCGCGGGCGAAGCGCTTCGCCGTCGCAGCGTGCGCGGTGAGGCGCAAGCCCTGCCGGCCATGACGTGGAGCGACGGTGCGAAAGTCGGCATCGCGCAGGGCGCGGCGCTCTTCCCCGGCATTTCGCGGTCGGGCTCGTCGATCGTCGCGGGGTTGCTCCTGCGGCTCACGCACGACGATGCCGCGCGGTACTCGTTTCTGCTCGCCACTCCGGTGATTTTTGCCGCATCGGCCCTCGAGGTGCCGCAACTTTTTGCACCGAGCGCGCACGACGTGCTCGCGCAGGCGGCGGTCGGCGGCGTACTGGCCGCGATCTGCGCGTACGCGTCGGTCGCATTTCTCACGCGCTGGTTTCACTCCAATGATTTGCGGCCATTCGGCTGGTATTGTCTGATCTTCGGAGCCGCGTGCTTGGGGCTCACTCTCGCAAAGGTCATCGCATGAAAATCGCCGCCATCGGTCTCGCCGTCGTGTTCGCGCTCATCGGCGTGTTGTATGCCCTCGGCGCCATTAATTGGCTGACGAGTCCAAAGCCGCATCATTGGTCGCATTTCGTGCTGTTCGAAGTCTTGGCGGCGTTGTGTCTGGTGTGGATGCGCTTTCAGAGCGCGAAGCCCACGACGCCGAGCCTGCGCTAATTTTCGACCCTTCGCCGTCCGCCGCGGCCGCGCGGCCGTCTCACGTGCGCCCCGATGGGGGCGTCGCGATGGTCGATGTCGGCGAAAAATCGGTGACGGCGCGAACCGCGCGTGCGCGCGCGTCCGTGCGCTTGACCGTCGCGAGCGCGGATGCCTTACGCGCGGCGACGCTCGGCAAAGGGGACGCTTTTGCGGCCGCGCAGATCGCGGGCATCTTCGCCGCGAAGCAAACGGCCGCGCTCATTCCGCTGTGCCATCCATTACCGCTCGCAAGCGTCGACGTCACGTTCGCGTGGCGCGATGCGACCGTGCTCGATATCGATGCGGTCGCGCGCACGTCGGCGCAGACGGGTGTCGAAATGGAAGCGATGGTCGCGGCGTCGATCGCGGCGCTGACCATCTACGATATGGCGAAATCCCTCGACAAGGGCATCGTGATCGAAACCGTGAGGCTGCTGGAAAAAACAGGCGGTAAGAGCGGGACGTGGCGTGCGCCGGATTCGGGTGAGGTGTCGCGATGAAGCGCGATGTTGCCGTCGTCGTCCTCTCCGATCGCGCCGCGGCCGGCACGCGACCCGATGCTTGCATCCCCGCAATCGCCGAGACGCTCGGCGATGCGTATACGATCGTGCACGAACGCATCTTGCCCGACGATGCGGCCGCGCTGCAAGCCGAACTCATCGACCTCGCCGATCGGCGGCGCGTGCCGCTCGTGCTCACGAGCGGCGGCACGGGGCTCGCACCGCGCGATCGTACGCCGCAGGCGACGGCGGGCGTCCTCGATTACGAAATTCCCGGCATCGCGGAAGCGATGCGTGCGGCGTCGGGCGCGATCGTGAAGACCGCGATGCTCTCGCGCGCGGTCGCGGGCGTGCGCGGTGCCACGCTCATCGTCAACTTACCCGGTAGTCCCAAGGCCGTGCGCGAAACACTCGCGGTGCTCGTTCCCGCACTGCCACACGCGCTCGATCTGCTCGCCGACGTCGTGATCGACGGCTGACGATGACGTACGACCGCGCCGTCTCCTATCTGCTGGGCACGATCAACGAGACGATCTCGCGTGCCGTTCCTCATCGCCTCGCGCGCATGGCGTCGCTGCTCGCGAATCTCGGCGACCCACACCTGCAGTATCCCACCCTGCACGTCGGCGGCACGAGCGGCAAAGGTTCGACCGCCACGATGATTGCCGCCGCCCTCACCGCGAGCGGCAAACGCACGGGCCTGCACACGAAGCCGCACCTCGTGTCGATCACCGAACGCGCGCGCATCGACGGCGCAGCGATCCCCGAAGACGTCTTCGGCGAACTGCTCGCGGAGATGATGCCCGCGATCGAACGCACGACGCACGAATTCGGACGTCCCTCGTTTTACGAAACGACGCTCGCGATGGCGTTCGCCTACTTCGCGTGCGAACGGGTCGATATCGCCGCGATCGAAGTCGGCATCGGTGGTACGCTCGACGGGACCAACCTCGTGCGGCCCGAGGTCAGCGTCATCACGAACGTCGGCCTCGACCACACCGAACTTTTGGGCGATACGCCCGCGCTCATCGCGCGCGATAAATCGGGGATCGCGAAGCCGGGCGTGCCGCTGGTTTCCGATGCATCGGGTGAAGCGCGCGACGTGATCGAAGAAACGTGCACGCGCGTCGGCACACCGTTTTTCGCCGTTGGCGAGCATGCGACGATCGCGCCGCGCCCGGGCGAGCGGTACGGTCAATCGTTCGAACTCGCGACCACGACGATGACGTACGATCTCGCGTTGCCGGTGCTGGGGAGCTTCCAGCAGAGCAACGCCGCGACCGCGATCGTGGCACTCGAACGCTTGCGCCCAGAACTGCGACCGACGCGCGACGCGATCGAGGCCGGCTTCGCGCAACTCGTCATTCCCGGTCGCATGGAATTCTTTCCGGGCTTTCCGAGCGTCGTCTTCGACGTCGCGCACAATCCCGATAAGGCCGCCTCGCTCGCGCAGGGCTTGCGCGAAACGTTCCCCGATCGGCGCTTCGTGTTCGTCGTCGGAATCGGCGAAACCAAGGATGCGTCGAGCATCCTGCGCGCGTGGTTCGATCTGCCGGCGTCGTTCATCTTCACGTCCTTCGATACGCCGGGACGCACGGCCGAGCGGCCGCAGCGATTGGCGAACATTGCCGAGCGCGCGGGCGTCCACGCGCGCACCATCGGCGATCCGATCGAAGCGCTCGCGGTCGCGCGGCGTCATGCCGATGGCTCGCACGTGGTCGTCGTGACCGGCTCGACCTTCGTTCCCGCGACGCTGCGCGCGTGGTGGCTCGAGCATGTCGGCGAACGCACCCGTCGCTAAGCGCGGCGCGATGACGGTGCGCGGACGTACGTTCGCGTGGGGCGCGCGAACGTACGTGATGGGCATCGTCAACGCGACGCCGGATTCGTTCTCGGGCGACGGTCGGCCCGAACCGCACGATGCCGTCGCGCGCGGCGCCGAGATCTTCGCCGCGGGTGCCGATCTGCTCGACATCGGCGCGGAATCGACGCGTCCGGGGCACACGCCGATCGACGAGGCGGAAGAACGCCGCCGTCTGCTTCCGGTCGTGCGCGACGTGCGCGCGCGGTTCCCGGAAGCCGTCATCTCCGTCGACACCTATAAGTGCGGCGTTTTCGAAGCTGCGCACGACGCGGGCGGTGACCTGCTCAATTCGATCTGGGGATTCGACGACGTGCTGCTCGCATGCGCGGTCGAACGCGACGTGCCGATCGTCATCACCCACAACAAACGCGTCGCGGTCTACGAACGCGACGTCGTCGACGACGTGCTCACGTCGCTCGAACATCAGGCGACGCGCGCGGTGCGTGCGGGTCTCGCACGCGAACGCGTGTTGCTCGATCCAGGCATCGGATTCGGCAAGACACCGGAGCATAATCTCGCGGTCCTCGCCGCGTTACCGCGCGTCGTCGCGCTCGGCTTTCCGACGCTGCTAGGGACATCGCGCAAATCGACGATTGGCAAACTTACGGGTCGCGACGTGGATGCGCGCGCGTTCGGCACGGCCGCAACGGTCGCGCTCGCGATCGCGGCGGGCATCGACATGGTGCGCGTCCACGATGTCGCGGAAATGGCCGACGTCGCGCGCGTGAGCGATGCGATCGTGCGTGGGTGGCGGCCCGCGGGATGGATGGACTTATGACCGACACGATCGCGGTGCGCGATATTCGCGCGTACGGCAAACACGGCGCGAACCCGGGTGAACGCGATTACATGCAGCCCTTCGATATCGATATCGAACTCGACGTTGATCTCGCACGCGCGCGCGCGACGGACGATCTCGCGGGGACGATCGACTACGCGGCCCTGCGCGACACGATCGTCGTGCTCGTGCGTGACCGCTCGTACCAACTGCTCGAGAAGCTCGGCGATGAAATCTTGACCGTCGTCATGGCCGACGCTCGCATCCTCGCGGCTGCGATCACGATCGCGAAACCGAAGCTGCTCGCCGGCGCAACGCCGGCGGTGCGGCTGCACGCGACGCGCGCGTAATCCCGTTGGCATTCGCACGCATCGGTCTCGGTTCCAACGTCGGGGACGCAGGTGGGAACGTCGAGGCGGCGGTCGCGGCGCTCGGCCGATGCGGTCGGGTGATCGCACGATCGAGCCTCTATCGCACGGCGGCGTGGGGCGTCACGGACCAAGCCGACTTCATCAACGCCGCAGCCCTTCTCGAGACCACGCTCGCGCCGCACGATCTGCTGCGCGCCCTCAAGGAGCTCGAGGACGAACTCGGGCGCGTGCCCACCGTCCGCTGGGGTCCGCGCGTGATCGATCTCGATATCCTCGCCTACGACGACCTCGCGCTCCATACGCCGGACCTCGTCGTGCCCCACGAACGTCTCCACGAACGTGCCTTCGCCCTCGCGCCGCTCGCCGAAATCGACCCCGCGTACACGGCGCTCTTTGCGGCGTTGCCCGCCGCCGACCGTGCCGCCGTCCAGCGGATACCGCTCGCCGCGGCTCGAACTACGAGGGCTGTGACTTGGGACGAAACGCTGGAACGCGTGCGCTCCGCGGCGAGCTTCTGCGCGTCGTCGGGGCTCGTGCGCTTCCGTATCGAAGAAACCGCGCTCGAGATCGAGGTGCGACGCACGCCGCGTCCCGTCGCGCTGCCGACGCCGGCGTCGGATGACGAACTGGCCGACGTCGCCGCGGGGAACGGCTACGCCGCCACCAACGGCGCGAGCCACGCCGCCAAGCCGCACAGCGTGCTCAAGGCGGAATTCGTCGGCATCGTGCGGCTCTCGCGGCCGGCGGTGAGCGTGGGCGCCGTCATCGCCGAAGATCGCGAACTGGCCTACGTCGAGTCGCTGGGCATCCGCAATCCCATTCGTTCCGGTGGCCCCGGACGCGTCGCCGACGTGTTCGTCGGCGATGGCGATGCGGTCGAATACGGCCAACCCCTCTTCGCGCTCGAGACGTAGATGTTCAAGAAACTGCTCATCGCCAACCGCGGCGAAATTGCGATGCGCGTGAATCGCGCCGCCCACGAACTCGGCCTCGCGACCGTCGCAATATTTTCCGAAGCCGATCGCGCGTCGCTCCACGTTCGCAACGCCGACGAGGCGTTCTGCGTCGGCCCGGGCCCGGTCGCGCGGTCGTATCTCAACATTCCCAACATCATCTCCGCGGCGCTGATCAGCGGTGCGGATGCCGTGCATCCCGGCTACGGTTTCCTCGCGGAGAACGCGCGGTTCGCCGAAATCTGCGCCGATCATGGGCTGACCTTCGTCGGGCCGGCGCCGGAGACGATCGCGAAGATGGGCGACAAGGCGACGGCCAAGGCCATCATGTCCGATGCCAAGGTGCCCACCACGCCCGGCACCGATATCCTCAATTCCGTGATGGACGCGCTGGCGGGCGCGAAACGCCTCGGCTATCCCGTCATGCTCAAGGCGACGGCGGGTGGTGGCGGCAAGGGCATGCGCGCCGTGCGCACGCCCGAAGAACTCGAGCACGCCTTCGCGACCGCGCAAGCCGAAGCCGAGGCGAATTTCAAAGACGGCCGCCTCTACATG
>JAABUQ010008415.1_pt1 | contig 14482 bp, 13 predicted proteins | sample 5560001 | NCBI WGS metagenome assembly JAABUQ01 (sample SAMN10711888, study PRJNA513371) | rock metagenome | isolation source: Antarctica rocks | place: Antarctica: Victoria Land, Finger Mt nord | collected 2015-12-18
GGGAAACAACACTGCTACTGCTCGTCATGGCGTATCGGCTCCTTCGGGAGTTCAGGCAGGCCTTCACCCGCCTCGATACGCCGCCTCTCTCAATCCGCCATCACCCAGGTTCGGCCATAGCTCCGCTCAGCGTCTTTATCGCCTTGCTTGTGCTGGCGGAGATCTCGTCGTGAGAGGGCGGCGCTGGAAGAGCACTGCGACGCCCGGACCAAGGCGCGAGGACGGGTCTAGGTTCAGGACTCACTATGGCAGCCAGAACGTGACGATGGCTGCGAGGCAGCGCGTGACCGCTTTCCGGAGATAGCGCCGGATGCATGAATGACCGCTACGGGTCGAGGCCGTGTCAAGAGTCTGAGCAACCAGTACCCAAGCCTGCGCCAAGCTGCCAGGATCACGTAGTCGCAGTTGGCGGGGATCGATCGTTTTCATGGCACGCTACATCGAAGGTCGGAACCGGTCTCAAAGCTTTCTTCTGCCTGAGAACATTGACGACTACATCAACCAGGAGAACCCGGTCCGTGCGGTTGAGGCGTTCGTCGATGCGCTGGATCTGGCCCAGCTCGGCTTTGGCAGGGCCGTCCCGGCCGATACCGGTCGACCCTCCTATCATCCCTCCACCATGCTGAAGATCTACCTTTACGGCTACCTGAACCGCATCCAGTCCAGCCGTCGGCTGGAGCGCGAGGCTGGCCGCAATCTCGAGCTGATGTGGCTGACCGGCCGGTTGGCACCCGACTTCAAGACCATGGCCGAGTTCCGCCGCGAGAACGGTTCGGCCATCAGGGCGACGTGCTGCCAGTTCGTGACACTGTGCCGCAGCCTCGACCTGTTCACCCAGGCCGTCGTCGCCGTCGACGGCAGCAAGTTCAAGGCGGTCAACAACCGCGACAAAAACTTCACGGTTGCCAAGGTGGGCAAGCGGCTGGAGCAGGTCGACGCCAGCATCGCCCGCCACCTCGCCACGCTGGATCGGGCTGATCGCGAGGGCGGCGACGTCACCCAAGCCAAGGCAAGCCGCCTCAAGGAGAAGATCGAAGGTCTGCGCGGCCAGATGCAGTTCCTCAAGGAAATGCAGCGTGCCGTCGAGGCCGCGCCCGACCAGCAGATTTCGTTGACTGACCCCGACGCGCGTTCAATGGCCACCAGCGGCCGCGGCACCGGAATTGTGGGCTACAACGTGCAGACCGCGGTCGACATCAAGCACCACCTGATCGTCGCTCACGACGTCACCAACGAGGGCCACGACCGAACGCAGCTTGTGCCCATGGGCTCGGTGCGCAGCAGGCGACAGGCTGCGCAGAAATCACTGTCCTGGCCGACCGCGGCTACTTCAACGGCGATCAGGTGCTGGCCTGCGAGGGCACTGGCGTGCTGCCCTGCATCCCCAAGACGCTCACGTCCAGCAGCGCCAAGCGCGGGCTCTTTACCCGGCGACACTTCTTCTACGATGCAGCAAAGGACCATTATACCTGTCCGGCCGGCGAGCACCTGACAAGAGCCGCCGTGCGCTCGGATCGCCGCGACGACATCGACCATTACCGCCATCTGAGCGCGTGTTTCACCTGCTCCCTCAAGCCCGGCTGCACGCCGGAGAAGCTGAAACGGGTGAAGCGCTGGCAGCACGAAGGCGTTCTCGACACCATGCAGGCCAGGCTGGACCAGATGCCCGACGCCATGGGCGTGCGTCGGCAAACCGTGAAGCACCCGTTTGGAACCCTCAAGTCATGGATGAGAAGCACGCACTTCCTGACCAAGACGCTGAAGAAGGTCCGAACGGAGATGAGCCTCCATGTGCTGGCCTACAACATGAAGCGGGTGATCGCGATCCTGGGCGTCAGACCGCTGATGCAAGCCATCCAGGCCTGATGGCACGCATCAGCCCAACCAATCGCCGCGCCAACTCCGCCACATCCAGACGATAACTGACTGCCCTCGCGTTTTCCCACAGCCTCGGACGGAAGCGGAACACGACACCCAGATGGCCAAAACACACAGCTTCGCGGTCACTGGGCCAACCAGCGCCACATCACAGAGGAGACCCTGGATGACGCCATCACGGGCGTGATCGACGCCTACGCCCGCGTCGGCCTGCACCGGCACTGGGGCAGCGGCGACACCGCCTCCGCCGACGGCATGAAGTGGGACGTGCATCCCGGAAGCCTGAAATCCTCGTACCACATCCGCTACGGCGGCTATGGCGGCATCGGCTACTACCTCGTGTCCGACACCTACATCGCCCTGTTCTCGCGCTTCCTGGCCTGCGGCGCCTACGAGGGCCATGCTATCCTCGACTTCGTGGCCGAGAACCGCTCGCTGCTGCAACCCTCTACGGTGCATTCCGATACCCATGGGCAGAGCGCCCCGATCTTCGGGCTGGCGCACCTCCTCGGCATCGAGCTGATGCCGCGCATCCGCAGCTGGCAGGACCTGCACCTGTTCCGGCCCGACGCGGACGCACGCTACAAGCACATCGACGGCCTGTTCACCGGCGCCATCGACCGGCCGCAGATCAAGGCGCACGTGCCAGACATGCTGCGCGTGGTCCTCTCGGTCCGCGCCGGGCGCCTGCTGCCGTCTGCCATCCTGCGGCGGCTCGCCACCTACAGCCGCAAGAACCGGCTCTACTTCGCCTTCCGGGAGCTCGGCTGGGCTATCCGCACCGACTTCCTACTTCGCTACCTCAGATCAATCGAATTGCGACGCGCCATCGGCGCCGCCACCAACAAGAGCGAGCTGTTCAACCGCTACGCCCAGTGGGTCGCCTTCGGCAGCAGCGGCCTGGCCACCGCCGCCACGCGAGACGAGCAGCGCAAGATGGTCAAGTACAACCACCTGGTCGCCAACCTGCTTATCTTCCACACCGTCGTCGGCATGACACGCGCGCTCGACAGCTTTGCCGCCGACGGCCACGGCGCCGCGATCACCCCGGAGGCGCTCGCTGGTACCAGCCCCTACCTGAATGAACATCTCAACCGCTTCGGCAGCTACGAACTCGACCTCAGCAAGCCGCCCGCGCCCCTGCCGTTTGAGCTGCCACCCCAGCGGCAGCCCGCACGCCAGGCCGCAATGCTCGCGATTGCCCCGGGGATGATCCTGCTCGGCGTGCTGGCGCTGCTCCTGGGCAAGGCCGCGGTGGCGTTCGGGCTGGGCCCCGCGGTCGGGCAGGCACCGCGCGATGCGCTGCGTTTCGCGCTCGCCCTGCCGCAGGGCAGCGAGTTCAGCTTCGTATTGTTCGCCGCCGCCGCCTTCCCCGCCGGCGTGCTGTCGCGTGCGCAATCCGAGATCGCGACGCTGGTGATCGCGCTGTCGATGGCGGCGACGCCGATCCTGTTCGCGCTGTCCGAACGCTTCGCGGTCCCCCGCCTCGGCCGCGTGGCGCCGCCGGTCTACGACGAGATCGGGCAGGCAGACGCACTGGTCATCATCTGCGGCTTCGGGCGCATGGGGCAGATCGTCGGCCGCGTGCTGCGCATGCAGGGCATCCGCTTCACCGCGCTGGAGCAGGATGCGGACCAGATCGAGATCATCCGGCGTTTCGGCAGCAAGGTCTATTACGGCAATCCTTCGCGTCCCGACCTGCTGCGCGCGGCCGGCGCGGAGACCGCCAGGCTCCTGGTGGTGACGTTGGCCGACCTGGAGGAGAGCATGCGGGTGATCGATATCGTCCGCCGCAACTTCCCCAAGCTGTGCATCCTGGCGCGCGCACGCAACCGCAATCACGCGCACCTGCTGATGCGTCGCGGCGTGGGCGGCCTGGTGCGCGAGACATTCCACTCCAGCCTGGTCCTGACCGAGCAGGTGCCGGTCGGGCTGGGCCTGGAGCCGGCCGACGCGCATCACGCGGTCGAGCAGTTCCAGCAGGCCGACGAACGCGCGCTGCGCGACAGCGTGGCGTTCTACGACGACGAGAAGCGGCTGATCCAGAGCGCGAAGCAGGTCAGCAAGGAGCTGGCCGGCCTGTTCCAGGCGGACCAGCCCCAGGCCGGCTCGAAGCCCGTTTGAGGATGGGCTTTCAGGCGAAGGTCACGCCGGTGAGTTGCTCGGACAGCGCCCATAGACGGCTGCCCACCACGGGATCCGCCGCCTGCGCGCTGATGCGCGACGGCCCCGGCGCGCCGCGCGTCTCGCCCGGTCCGGTCGGACCGTAGTAGGCCCCGCCCTTCGCCTGCGGCGCCATCGCGGCATACAACGAGGGCAGCGCACCGTCGCGCGCCGACTGCGCCACCACCCGGAAGACCCCCGAGATCACCCGCTCCTTGAGTCCCAGCTTGCCGCCGCCGGCGCTGTTGCCGATGATGTCGGTCCTGGCCCAGCCCGGATGGGCCGCGATGCTGAGCAGGTTCCAGTCGTTCTGCACGGCGCGTCGCTGCAGCTCGATGGCGAAGATCAGCATGGCCAGCTTGCTGCGGCCATAGACGCGCATCGGCTGATAGGACTGCTCCGCCTGCAGGTCTTCCAGGATGGGTGCGGCGCGCTTGTGCGCGAGGCTGGCGACGCTCACCACCCGGCCGCCGCCGCGGGCCTTGCACAGGGCGTCCTTCAGCCGTGCGGTCAGGGCGAAATGAGCCAGGTAGTTCACGCCAATCTGCTGCTCGAAGCCGTCCTCGGTCACGCTGCGCGCAGGCATGCCCATCACGCCGGCATTGTTGACCAGGATGTCGATCGCGCCATGCGCCTCGCTGACCGACGCGGCGAAACGGGCGACCGAGGCGAGGCTACCGAGATCGAGCAGCTCGAAGCGGGCCGTCGCCGACGGGATGCTGCGCTGCAGACGAAGCAGCGCCTGCGCGCCCTTGGCCTGGTTGCGCCCGGCGAGGATGGTGGTGGCGCCGCGACGGGCCAGGCCCAGCGCGGTCTCGTAGCCTAGGCCGCCGGTGGCGCCGGTGACGATCGCGATCCTGCCGTCGAGGCTGGGCGCATCACCCAGGCTCCAGCCCTCCCTTACTGACGTGCTGGCCATGACACTATCCTCTCGTTTTCCACGAACCTATACCGATCATCGGGCGGTCGTGCGAACTCCGCCGCCCACCGGGCGCTTGATAGCCGATGGGCGACGAAACCGATATCGGCTTCATGCGGCAGGCGATCGCGCTGGCGCAAGAGGCAAAGGACAAGCCCGGCACCTCGCCGATCGGCTGCGTGATCGTGCTGGACGGGCGTGTCGTGGGGCAGGCGCATAACGAGGTCGGCATGCGGCACGATCCGAGCGCGCATGCCGAGATCGTGGCCATCCGTCGCGCCTGCGAGAGCCTGGGACGCGACGAGCTGCGCGGGGCCACGCTGTACTCCACGCTGCAGCCGTGCGGCATGTGCAGCATGGCCAGCATCTGGACCAGCATCCGGCGCATCGTCTACGGCGCGGCGCGGCCGCATGTGCACCGGATGTATTTCGAGGACCGCCACCTCGACGTGCTCGACATCATCGACGACGCCTTCCGCAACGACATGAGTGCCGAGGGCGGCGTGCTCGCCGAGGAATGCGCGGTGTTCTACTACAAGCCGGACGACGAGCCGCCGAGCGAGCAGCAGGCGAATACCTGACGCCTTTCTCCGTCATCAAGCCAGGACGACGCACGCGGCGAGCGTCGCCGTCCTGGCCCCGCTACCTGGACCAGGCCGTCATGCCGGTGCGCCTTCGGCGACGCCGCGCCGTAGAGTATGCGCCAGGTGATCGCGGCCAGGGCGATCATGGTGCAGGTCTCGATGAAGACCTTGCCGCCGTCGGTGAAGTCGATCGGGTCGTCTAGGTTCGGGCTGGTCAGGATGCTGTGGGCGAACAGGGCGATGGTCACCGCATAGGCGACGTAGTGCAGCTTCTTCCACGTCCCGAGGCCGATCCGCTTGCGAAGATACGACGTGACCACCACGAAGATCAGGGCGTAGGCCGCGAAGGCGCCGATGGTGTTGATGATCGGCTGGCTCGGCGCCCAGAACGGCAGCACGAGGTCGAGCCAGCCGAACCTGGCGGTCGCGGATGGCAGCAGCAGCACCGGATGCACCAGCGTCGCGGCGAGTGCGATGTAGCCGGTCCAATTGTGCAGCATGTACAGCGGCAGGCGCCGGTGCGGCCAGCGAACGACTGTGTTGTAGCGCGTGGAGAGCAGCAGGCCGAGCAGCAGGTTGAAGGTGAGCAGGCCGGTCGCGGCCAGCCCGGCGTAGGAGGTGAGGTCGATGAAGCTGATGCCGGGTATGGGACTGTCGGTCGGGTTCATGGGCCTCTGCATGCGGCTGGTGTCTACAGGATCCGGCGCCGCCTCCAGTCATAGCGCAGGCGGTCGTACAGTGCGGGTTGCCTGCTCCAGGACTCCTGCGGGCGCGGGACGGTGTAGGCCTCGACCACGATCTCGGTCGCGTCGATCTCCAGGCGCAGGAACGCGAAGCGGTCATCGACGTACTTCTCCAGCACGACGCCGTCCTGGGTGGGCACCTTGTACGGCGTCATGATCGGCTGGCCGCCGACGAGCGCCACCTTGTGCAGGTTATGGTAGCCGCCGCAGCCGGCGACGATATAGGGCGTGACGGCACCGTCGGCGCCGGTGATCGTGAAGCGCTGGTAGTTATGCACGTGGCCGGAACAGACCAGGTCCGGCCTGCGCTTCGCGTTCGCGCTGGCGGTGTCGAGCACCTTCGACATCGCGCTGCTGCCGCTATGGTGGGTGTCGAGCGAGAAGGGCGGGTGATGCAGGGCGACGATCACCGGCAGCTTGGCGTCGGCGTCGCGCAGCTCGCCCTCGAACCATGCCTGCTGTTCCGCCTCCACGCGGCCACCCTCGGGGACGTTGGTGTAGAGGCCGATGATGGTCGCGAACGGGGTCAGCAGGGTCCAGTAGACGTTCGGCTGGATCATCGCGGTACGGCTGGAATCACCCGCATCCGGGCTGTGCATGCCGGGCCTGGTCGCGCAGAAGTTGCGTACGAAGGTGGCCAGCGAGGGTTCCGGGTTGACCCGCGTGCCACGGTCGAAGATGTCGCCGTCATGGTTGCCCGGGATCGCCATGATCGGGTTCGGGTAGTGCTCGTATGGCTCGTAGAATTGCGGGTAGTACTGCGAGGCCTCGCCGTCGAAGTAGATCACGTCGCCGAGGTTGTAGAAGAAGGCGGGAGTTCCGAGAGCCGAGGCGCGCGCATCGTCGCGTTCCATGCCTTGCGTCACCAGCGTCTGCGGGTTCGGGTCGCGCACGCCGCCGGTGTCGCCGACCATGTGCAGCACCATGCCGCCGGCCTTGCCCATGCGCGCGACGGCGTCCGGCACCACGTCCGCGAGATCGAGCCGGTACGGCGCCTCGCCCGGCGGCGTTGGCAGAGGCTGGAACGGGCTGCCGGAGACGAGCGGAGAGGCCTGCGGCTGCAGGGCCTGTTCCGAGGGCCTGGGCTGGCCGAACAGGTGCGCGGTCGGCTTCCGAGTGGTCTTCGGACGCGGCTGCTTCGGGGTCTGGCTCATCGATCTGCTTCCTTCGGGCTGTGACAGGCTCGCGGACGATAGCCTAGCGCCAGGGTCAGGCGAGATGCCGCTCCGCTTGCCCCGGGCGGGATTTGCGTGGAGGCTCGGCACGCACGCGCTCGCGCAAACGGACAAGAAACGGAGGATCGAACGGTGGAAACCTGGCTGAAATCAGGCGCCGACAGCACGGCCACGGCAGAATCCGATCGTCAAGTGCGTGCCACCGTCGAGCAGATCCTGGCCGATATCGCCGAACGCGGCGACGCGGCGGTGCGCGAACTTTCCGTGAAATTCGACAAATGGGATCGCGACGACTACCGGCTGACCGCGGCCGAGATCGAGGGCTGCCTGTCCCGGCTCAGCCGGCGCGACATCGACGACATCGCCTTCGCGCAGGAGCAGGTGCGCAATTTCGCACGGCACCAGCGCGAGGCGTTGCGCGACATCGAGGTGGAGACGCTGCCGGGCGTCATCCTCGGGCACCGCAACATCCCGATCAACTCGGCCGGATGCTACGTGCCGGGCGGCAAGTATCCGCTGCTGGCCTCGGCGCACATGTCGGTCATCACCGCCAAGGTGGCCGGCGTGAAGCGGGTGATGACCTGCGCGCCGCCGTACCGGGGTGAGCCGGCGCACGCGATCGTGGCGGCCCAGCACATGGCCGGCGCGGACGAGATCTACTGCATGGGCGGCATCCAGGCGGTCGGCGCGATGGCGCTCGGCACCCGGAGCATCACGCCGGTCGACATGCTGGTCGGTCCCGGCAACGCCTACGTCGCGGAAGCCAAGCGGCAGCTGTTCGGCCGGGTGGGGATCGACCTGTTCGCGGGTCCGACCGAGACGCTGGTGATCGCCGACGAGAGCGTGGACGGCGAGATCGTCGCCACCGACCTGCTGGGCCAGGCCGAGCATGGTCCGGACAGCCCGGCGATCCTGCTCACCACCTCGGAGAAGCTGGCCCGCGACACCATGGCGCAGATCGAGCGGCTGCTGGAGATCCTGCCGACCGCGCCGATCGCGCGACAGGCCTGGGAGAAGCACGGCACGGTGATCGTAGTGGAGAGCGAGGCGGAGATGGTGCAGGTCGCCGACCGCATCGCCTCCGAGCACGTGCAGGTGATGACGCGCGACCCGGACTACTTCCTGGCCAACATGACCAACTACGGCGCGCTGTTCCTGGGACCGCGCACCAACGTCGCGTTCGGCGACAAGGCGATCGGCACCAACCACACGCTGCCGACGAAGCGGGCGGCGCGCTACACCGGCGGCCTGTGGGTCGGCAAGTTCCTCAAGACCTGCACCTACCAGAAGGTGATGACCGACGAGGCGTCCGCGATGATCGGCCGTTACGCGTCGCGGCTGTGCGCGCTGGAGGGCTTCGTCGGGCACGGCGAGCAGGCCAACATACGCGTGCGGCGCTATGGCGGCGGCAACATCCCCTACGGCACGGCGGCCGCGTGATGGGCGGACAGGTCGCCATCGTCGGCACCGGGCTGGTGGGAAGCGGCTGGGCGATCGTGTTCGCACGCGGCGGCTTCGACGTGGCGCTGTTCGACTCCGCCCCCGGCGCCGCCGAGCGCGCCCTGGAGGTCATCGCGGCACGCCTGGCGGACCTGCACGAAGCCGGGCTGGTGCAGGACCCGGCCGCGATCCGGCAGCGCATCCGCATCGCGGCGACGCTCGCCGGGGCGCTGGACGGCGCGGCCTACGTGCAGGAATCCGTGCTGGAGCGGGTGGACGTCAAGAGCGCCGCGATGAGCCGGATCGACGAGACGATCGGGCCGGACACGCTGGTCGGCAGCTCGTCGTCCGGGCTCGCCGCCTCCCTGTTCACCGGCCACGTGGCGTGCCGTGCGCGCTGCCTGGTCGCCCATCCGGTCAACCCGCCCTACCTGGCGCCGATCGTCGAGCTGGTGCCGGCACCCTGGACCGCGCCGGAAACGGTGCGGAACGTGCGCGCCCTGATGGAGCAGGTCGGCCAGGCGCCGGTCGAGATGACGCGCGAGGCGGAAGGCTTCATCCTCAACCGGCTGCAGGGCGTGCTGCTGATGGAAGCCTGGCGCCTGGTCGAGGCGGGCCTCGCCAGCGTCGAGGATGTTGACAGGACGGTCTCGCAGGGGCTCGGCCTGCGCTGGGCGTTCATGGGGCCGTTCGAGACGATCGACCTGAACGCGCCGGGCGGCATCGCCGACTACGCCGGCCGGCTGGGCCCGCTCTACCAGAGCATCGCCGCCTCCACCGCGACGCACCGGGTCTGGGAGCCGGAGCTGATCGCCCGCGTCGAGGCCCAGCGGCGCGCGATCCTGCCCGCGGGGCAGCTGGAGGAACGCACGGCCTGGCGCGACCGTCGGCTGATGGCGCTCGCCCGGCACCTGCGCGAGCAGGCGGAGAGTGCGGGTCCTGCCTGAGAGAATCGCGGCGGCACCCTGGGATCGTCCACGCGGCACTGGCGGATCGCGCCCCCAAGCACGCCATCGAGGGCTGACTAATACCGGCGGCCCTTTGGGCTGACCGGTATGCACGTGGGGTTGGCGGGGCGGCCACGTGCCAAAAGCGACTCCGATACCGGTCGCCCGACAGGGCGATTGGTATAAGGCGATGGCGATCGATGGCGGCTGGACCGCCGAATGAGAAAATGAGGAAACCGCCTTGACCGTGCTGATCGCCCTGCTCGGGCTCGCATTCCTAATCTTCGTGGCCTATCGCGGCTTCAGCGTGATCCTGTTCGCGCCGATCGCGGCCATGATCCCGGTGCTGCTGACGCAGCCCACCGCGGTCCCGACCGTGTTCACCGACCTGTTCATGACCAAGGCGGTCATGTTCGTGAAGCTGTACTTCCCGATCTTCCTGCTGGGCGCCGTGTTCGGCAAGCTGATCGAGCTGTCCGGCTTCTCGAAATCGATCTGCACCGTGATCATCCGCGTGGTCGGCGCCCAGCGGGCGATCCTGTCGGTCGTGCTGGTCGCCGCCGTGCTGTGCTACGGCGGCGTCTCGCTCTTCGTCGTGGTGTTCGCGGTCTATCCGTTCGCCGCCGAGATGTTCCGGGCCGCCGAGATCCCCAAGCGGCTGATGCCGGCGGCGCTGGCGTTGGGCGCCTTCAGCTTCACGATGGACGCGGTACCGGGCACGCCGCAGATCCAGAACATCATCCCGACCGCCTTCTTCAAGACGACGGCGTGGGCGGCGCCCTGGCTTGGCAGCATCGGCGCGCTGTTCATCCTGGTGTTCGGCGTGCTGTACCTGCATTGGCGCGCGAGGCAGGCGCGCGATCGTGGCGAGGGCTACGGCGCCGACCACCTCAACGAGCCTGCGCCGGTCACGGACGAGAAGATCCCGCCCTGGCCGGTCGCGATCCTCCCCCTGCTCGCCGTAGGCATCTTCAACAAGCTGTTCACCACGCTGATCCCGCGCGCCTTCGGTGCCACCGATACGCGGCACCTGGCCGGCCTGAAGGACCCGCTGGTGACGCAGGTTTCCACCTTCACCGCGATCTGGGCGCTGGAGGGCGCGCTGATCATCGGCGTGCTGCTGGTGGTGGTGCTCGCGTTCAGGCGAGTCGGCGGCATCTTCGCCGAGGGCACCAAGCCCGCGATCGCCGGCGCGCTGCTGGCGGTACTCAATACCGGATCGGAGTTCGGCTTCGGCGGGGTGATCGCGGCCCTGGCCGGCTTCGTGACATTGCGCGGCGCGCTCGACGTGATCCCCAACCCGCTGGTCAACGCGGCGATCTCCACCAACGTGCTGGCCGGCATCACCGGCTCCGCGTCGGGCGGCCTGAGCATCGCGCTGTCGGCGCTGGGCGGCCAGTTCATCAGCAGCGCACAGGCGGCGGGCATCCCGCTGGAGGTGATGCACCGCATCTGCGCGATGGCCAGCGGCGGCATGGACTGCCTGCCGCATAATGGCGCGGTGATCACCGTGCTCGCCATCACCGGCCTGACCCACCGGCAGGCCTATGGCGACATCTTCGTGATAACGCTGATAAAGACGCTCGCCGTGTTCGTCGTGATCGGCGTGTATTACGCAACCGGCATCGTATGAGGCTGCGCGCTACTTGTTGGTGCGACCCAGCTTGTCCGGGTTGACGCCGCCGCCCTTGGCGCCGTCGCTCACCACGTCGCCTTCGACCGTGTTGTCGGCTTCCACCGTCTCCGGATCGGCGCCGGTGGCAGCGAAGGCGCCTTTCGACGCGCCGATGCCCGGGTTGCGCTCGAGATCGCTGGGCGGGCGCGGCGTGTCGGCGCCGAGGTCGTCGGGACCTGCCGGCGGATGCTTCGGATGCTTGGAAGAGGTCATGAATCATCTCCTGGTTGGCGGCCTTCCGATCCCGAACGCGACGATCCGGACAAAGTTGACGACCGTTACGTGACGCCGGCTGCCGCCAGGATGCGGCCCTGCAGGTCGGCGTCCGGCAGCCTGCCCGACCCCGCCCGCACGTTGCTGGCCATATGCCCCGGTTGGCCGGTGCCGGGGATGACGCAGGTGACGGCCTGGTTGGCGAGGACGTATTTCAGAGCGAGTTCCGCCCAGTTCGCGCAGTCGAGCTCGGCCGCGAAAGCCGGCAGCGGATTACGGCCCAGGCGCCGGATCAGGGTCCCCATGCCGAAGGGTCGGTTGACCAGGACGGCGATGCCGCGCTCGACGGCCAGCGGCAGCAGGCTTCTTTCGGCCGCGCGGTTGTTCAGGGCGTAGTTGACCTGCACGAAGTCGATCGGCTCGGAGCGCATGACGGCTTCGAGGTCCTCGTGGACGCTCGTCTTGTAGTGGGTGATGCCGATGTAGCGAACCCGCCCGCTCGCCTTCCAGTCGCGCAACGTCGCGAGGTGGGTACGCCAGTCCAGCAGGTTATGCACCTGCATGAGATCCAGCGGCTCGGCTCTCAGGAGCCCGGTCGACCGGGTCATCTGGGCGATCCCGGCCTCCCTTCCCTCGGTCCAGACTTTCGTTGCGATGAAGGCGCGGACCCGTGCGTCGAGATCCTCGACCAGCTCGCCCACCACCCCCTCGGACCGGCCGTACATCGGCGAGCTGTCGATCACCGAACCACCGCCATCGAACAGTGCCTGCAGGACGCGGCCCAGCGGCGGACGCTGGCCGGACGACATCCTGACATCGCCCGCCATTCTGACATCAAACGTCCGCCAGGTCCCGCACCCAACTACGGGCAGCATCTCGCCGGTGGACGGGATCGGTCGTTTCAGCATGTCCGGGCCTCATTGAAGCAGTGGGGGCGGCATCCCACCCTTGAGGCGTGGGCAAGAAGAGCAGAGCGGCGCCGGACCAGATCGACAGGCGCCAGGCGCCGACGGACCAGATCGACAGGCGCCAGGCGCCCTGGCAGGACCTCGTCCTCCTGTGCCGCAAATGCGGCGGCAAGCTCAAGGGCGGCTTCGGCGACGAGGGCCGCGACGACCTGCGCTCGGCGTTGCGCGACGGGTTGCGCGAGGCGGGCCGCCGGCGGGACTTCCGCGTCGTCGAGACCGGATGCCTCGGCATCTGCCCTAAGGGCGGCGTGGTGGCGCTGCGCGGTTCCGATCCGGGCCGCATCCTGATCGTGCCGCAGGGTCAGGCCATCGTCGGCGTGCTCGAGGCGCTCGGGGTGAACCCCCACAGGCTGCCGTAGAAGGCGAGCTCCAGCTCCAGCACCTGCCGGATCGTCGCCTCGCGCCGGAAGCCGTGCGCCTCGCCCTCGAACTCGTGCACCGCGACGCGTATGCCGCGACCGCGCATCGCCTGCGCCATGGCGCGGGTCTGGGCGATCGGCACCACCTTGTCCTCCAGGCCATGGAAGAAGATCACCGGGCAGCGCAGCGCCTCCAACTGGTGAATCGGCGAACGCGACGCGTAGGTGGCAGCCGCCTCCGGCAGCCTGCCGATCAGCCGGTCGAGGTAGCGCGACTCGAACTTGTGCGTCTCCTCGGCCAGGCTACGCAGCTCGCCGATGCCGTACAGGCAGGCCGCCGCGGAGAACAGCGTCGAGCGGGTCAGTGCCGCGAGCACGGTGAAGCCGCCGGCGCTGCTGCCGCGTATGGCGATGCGCGCCGGGTCCGCGCGTCCGGTCTCGACCAGATAGGTGCAGGCGGCGATGCAGTCATCGACGTCGACCACGCCCCACTGCCCGTCGAGCCGCTGCCGGTAGGCGCGCCCAAAGCCGGTGGAGCCGCCATAGTTCACGTCCACCACGCCGATGCCGCGGCTGGTCCACCACTGCACGCGCAGCGACAGCGCGTCGCTGGTCATCCCGGTCGGGCCGCCATGCGCCATCGCCACCAGGGGTGGCCGCTCGCCTTTCGGCACGGCGTAGAGGTGGTTGGTCGGGGCGTAGTAGAAGGCGTGCGCGAGGGCGCCGTCGGCCGCCGGGAAGCGGATCGTCTCGGCGATGGCGATGTCGTCGGCGCGCAGCGCGAGGCCGTGCGACGCGGTCACCATGACGGCCTGGCCGGCCTGGCCGAAGCGCGCCGTCATCACCGCGGCGGGCTGCTCCGGCGACGCGCGCAGCCAGCCCAGATGCGGGCCGTCGGCATGCGCCAGCACCACCGGGCACTCGGTCACCGGCCCGATCGGCAGCGTCCGCGCGACGCCGCCCACGATGTGCAGCGGCTGCACACGGCCCTGCTCGATCGCGGCGGCGATGATGCTGCCGTCCGCCAGGAACCCGTAGGAGCGCTGGCCGAACACCCAGGGCGGCACGCCGATCTCGCACTGCATCGGACAGACCGGCCGCAGCCGGCCATTCGCCGCGACGCGATAGAGGTTCCACCAGCCGCTGCGGTCGGAGCAGACATGCAGCACCCCCTCCGCGTCGAACCGCGGCTGCAGCAGCGCCTCGTCCCGGCCCTGCCCCGCGAGGCAGCGCATGTCCGACAGGCCGATGCGCCCTTGCGGGTCAGTATGGAGTGCCGCCTGCTGCAGCCGGGTCGCGTCCCACGGCATGTCCGGGTGGTCCCACTCGATCCAGGCGAGGCGGCCGCCGTCCGGCGATGCACGCGGGCTCGCGAGGAAGTCCGCACCGCGCACCAGGACGTCGCCTTCGTTGACGGA
>JAABUQ010008416.1_pt1 | contig 14482 bp, 11 predicted proteins | sample 5560001 | NCBI WGS metagenome assembly JAABUQ01 (sample SAMN10711888, study PRJNA513371) | rock metagenome | isolation source: Antarctica rocks | place: Antarctica: Victoria Land, Finger Mt nord | collected 2015-12-18
CGCCAGCGATCAGCATACCGTGCGGGTTTGGCCAAGACAGGTTGCCGGTCGGATTACAGGTCATCGGGCCACGGCTGGCGGATTGGCGGGTGCTGGCAACGGCCGCCTGGATGGAGCGCGCGTTGGCCGCTGGGTAACGGCACGGCCTTTGCAGTACGAATTTTGCAAATTGCTTCCCGACGGCACTGATGAAGGGACACGCAGCATGGCCAGCACTCTCTCCTGCGACACCGTCTGGAACGGCCCGCTCAGCCGCCGAGCTGCTCTGCGAGGGGCGGCACTCGGAGCCATCAGCATGATGGCGTGCAGCCACGGTGCGCGGGCGGCTGAAAGCCACATCACCTCCACCTTCGGCAACGGCTTCTGCAACCTGAACTTCTATCTGACCAACGCCCTGCAAACGGCGCAGCGCGGTGGACTGATCCTGGATTTCGTCCCCACGCCGACATTTGCCGAGCAGGTGACCTTCCTGGGGGCCGGGCAAGTGGACGCCGGGCTGATGCCCTATACCAGCTTCGTCGCGCTGTATGACGCCGGCGCGCCTGTGAAGATCGTGGCCGGCGGCGGGATCGAGGGCTGCATCCTGGTGGCGCAACCCGGCCTGGACACGCCGGCGAAGCTGAAGGGCAAGACGCTCGGCACTTTCCAGCTCGATACCCTGGAGGTGCTGCCCTACGACTGGTGCAAGAAGAACGGCGTCAACTTCAAGGACATCAACGTCCGCTACATGGGCAACACCCCGGAGGCTGTCGAGGCGTTCCGGTCCGGCTCCATAGACATGATCTGCACCATCGAGCCGTACGGCACCGCACTGCTGAACGACGTGAAAGGGTCGGTGAAGCTGTCCGACGGGCTGGACATCTACGGCAAGGGCTACACCGACTGCGTGCTGGCCGTCAGCGACGAACTGATCAAGAAGAACCCTGCCGGCCTGCGGTCTCTGATAAAGGGCATGATGCAGGCGCAGCTGATGGCCGAGCAGGAGCCGCAGAAGACGCTCGATACCCTGGTGGGCCGCTACTACAAAACCAGCATGGAGAATGCGCGCATCGCCATGAGCAAGCAGCCCTCCGTGGTCGATGCGCGCAACCAAACCCAATTCATCCTGGACCGCGTCGAATCGATCAAGGAGATGGGATACATCAAGAAGAAGCCCGGCAAGGAAGCCATCGACTGGTCGTTCCTGGAGCAAGTGATCGCCGAGAACCCGGAACTTTACGCCAAGCTGAAGTACAAGTCGGCCTAGCGCTGCCATGTCCGCGGCACTGGACACGCCCGGCCTTGCGCTGACCCGCCCCGCACTGCCGCCTTGGCTGGGGCGGGTCGGATGGGCCGCGGTCAGCATTGGCATGTTCGCCAGCATCTGGGAGCTGCTGTGGGCGGTCGGCTGGGCTGATCCGCGCCTGCTGCCGCCGCCCCATGTGTTCATGGGCAGCATTGCCGACCAAGCCAAGTTCTTCAACACGATCAGCCGCTGGCAGGTCGGCGTCGGCATGGATGCCGGGCCGCCGCCGGCGCTGGCGGTCGTCTATACCGCGGCAGCCACCATCGGCCGGGTGCTGAGCGGCCTCGTGATCGCCTCGGTGCTATCGGTCTGCATCGGCGTCGCGATCCGTTACTTCCTGCTGTTTGAGCGGCTGACCCTGCCGACTATCACCCTGCTGGCGCCGGTGTCGCCGATCGCCTGGCTGCCCGTCGCGATCTTCATGTTCGGAATCGGCAACCGCCCGGCCATCTTCATGGTCGTGGTGGCGCTGCTGTTCCACATGACCCTGTCCACCATCGCGCAGATCGATGGGGTTAACCGCAACTTCATCAACGTCGCACGCACGATGGGGGCCAGCAAGCGACAGATCTACACGCGGGTGATCGTCCCGGCGATCCTGCCGGGGATGTTGCTGGTGCTGCGCATGAACCTGTTCGCGGCCTGGATGGCGGTGCTGATCGCCGAAAGCACCGGTGTCGGCTACGGGCTGGGCCAGGTCATCATGTTGGCGCGCAACACCTTCAATCCGTCCCTGGTGTTCTTCACCATCGCGCTGATCGGCGTACTCGGCTTCAGCTTCGACCTCGTGTTGCGCCTGTTGCAGAACCGGCTGCTGTATTGGGTGCCGAAAGGGTCGGAGGCGCTGCGTGGCCTTTAGGGCGCCAGCCCCGTTCTCATCCCGGAGCGCGGTCGTGTGCCGCGGCGTGGGCAAGGTCTGGGCGGCAGGGACCCCGCGGGCGCATGAGGCGTTGCGGGCCATCGACCTCGACATCGCGCCCGGCGAGTTCGTGGTGCTGCTGGGGCCGTCCGGCTGCGGCAAGAGCACGCTGCTGTATCTGGTCGCCGGGTTGCAGGACACGACGGGGGGCGAACTGTGGTCGTTCGGCGACCGGGTGGAGGCGCCGTCCCCCGACCGCAGCCTGATCTTCCAGGAAACGTCGCTGTTCCCCTGGCTGTCGGTCGGCCAGAACGTCGCGTTCGGCCTGTCGATCCGCGGGGATGCGCCAGACGCCCGGCGCCAGGCGGCCAAGGAGGCGCTGGCGCGGGTCGGGCTGGCCGCAGCCATCGACAAGCGCCCGGACGAGCTGTCTGGCGGCATGCGCCAGCGCGTCGCCGTGGCGCGCGCCCTGGCGATGCGGCCCAAGGTGCTGTTGATGGATGAGCCGTTCGCCGCCCTGGACGTGCAGACGCGCGCCAAGATGCAGGACTTCTTGCTGGATGTCTGGCGCACCTCGGGCGCATCGGTGCTGTTCGTCACGCACCACATCGACGAGGCTGTGGCGCTGGCCGACCGCGTCGTGGTGTTCACCTCCCGCCCTGGCCGCATCAAGACCGTGGTGCCCATCGACATGCCGCGCCCACGCGACCCGTTCAGCCCGCCGGCGGAGGCGCTGCGCCGCCAACTGACCGGGCTGTTGCAAGACGAGGTGGACCGCGCCTTCGCCGAGCAGGAAGCCCTTCCCGCCCAACTGGAGTCATGATCCCTTGGCCACGACGTTGATACGCAGCCGCGCCGCCCTGATGCCCACGCCGGGCCGCTATCAAGTCCGAACCCTGGCGGACGGCGCAGTGCTGCAGGAGGATGGGCTGATCGCCGAGGTCGGCACCTATGAGGCGCTGCACCGCAAGTATCCGGATACCCCCGTCGTCGGCACCGGCGCCGAGATCCTATTGCCGGCCTTCGTGAACGGCCACCACCATGTCGGCCTGACGCCGTTGCAGCTTGGCTCCCCAGACATGCCGCTTGAGCTGTGGTTCGTGACCCGCATGGTGGCGCGGAACCTGAACCTCTATCTCGACACCCTCTACTCGGCGTTCGAGATGGTGGGGTCCGGCATCACGGCCGTTCAGCACATCCACGGCTGGCTGCCCGGCACGGCCGACCAAGTGCAGGCCTGCGCAAACGATGTGGTCCGGGCCTACGAGGACATCGGCATGCGGGTGTCCTACTGCTACGCCGTGCGCGACCAGAACCGCCTGGCCTACCAGGACGATGCGGAGCTGGTCGCCTCCCTGCCGCCGGACCTGCGTGGGCCGATGCAGGCCTGGTTCGACCGGTTCCAGCTGACGCTGGATGGCGCGATGGACATGTTCGGGTCCATGCACGGCGCGCACGCGGGCAAGGACCGGGTCCGCATCCAGCTTGCGCCTGCCAACCTGCATTGGTGCAGCGACACGGCGCTGACCCGGCTGGCGGAGGCGTCGGAGCGTTATCAGGTGCCGCTCCACATGCACTTGGTCGAGACGGCATACCAGAAGGAATACGCGAAGCGCCGGGGGGGCGGCACGGCGGTCGAGTATCTCGACCGGTTCGGGCTGATGAACAAGCGCATGACGCTGGGCCACGGCGTCTGGCTGAACGAGAAGGACATCGCCCGGGTGGCGGAAACCGGGACCTGCATCTGCCACAACTGCAGCTCCAACTTCCGGCTGCGGTCGGGCGTGGCGCCGCTGAACCAGTTTGCGGCACAGGGCATCAACGTCGCGATCGGGCTGGACGAGGCCGGGATCAACGACGACCGCGACATGCTGCAGGAGATTCGCCTGGTGCTGCGGGCGCACCGCGTGCCCGGCATGGACGACGACGTGCCGACGATGGACCAGGTGCTGACGATGGCGACGGTTGGCGGTGCGCGCACGACGGCGTGGGGCGACCAGCTGGGCACGCTGGAGGTGGGCACGGCGGCCGACCTGGTTCTGCTGGACTGGCAGCAGATCAGCCATCCCTACCTTGACGAGGAGACGCCGGCCCTGGACGCAGTGATCCAGCGCGCGAAGACCACCGGCGTTCGCCACGTGATGTGTGGCGGTGAGACCATCTATGCCGATGGGCGCTTCACCCGCGTGGACCAGGCCGCCGCGCTCAAGTCGCTGCACGACGAGCTGGCGCACGCCCTGTCGGACGACGAGGTGCAGCGCCGCCATCTGTCCAAGGCGCTACTGCCGCACATCAAGCGGTTCTATGCCGGCTACATGGACCCCGCGGGGCACGAGCCGTTCTACCGGCCTAGCTCCAGGGTGTGACCGAGCGCCGCGCCACGGTGCCGGTCAGTCCATCTCGGCGATGACCGCAACCGGCCCGCCGCCGTCCGGCCCTTGGTGCTCGGCGCCCCCCGAGATAAACAGGTCCGTCAGGCCCGTGGCAGCCGCCACCACGCCGCCGACCACGGCCCGCGCATGCCGGGTGGCGTTGATGTCGCTGTCGTCCAGCATGGTGTGACGCATTCCGCGCACCGCGCCGGTGCTGCCCGGATCGGCCTTCACCAGCACAGCCCGCAGGCGTCCCCGCTGCGCTGCGGGAACCTGCCCGCCCCCCCGGACGCCCAACATGCGCAGGACGGCCAGGACAGCATCCAGGTCTATGGCGTCGGCCATGACGCCGTGCGCGATCCGCAGCCGCCCGCCCCACGCCGGGCTGTTGCCAAGCACGAGCACCTCGTTGCGCATCAGCTCGACCCCGGCCGACGCGCTCGCCCGACCGGACCAGACCTGCAAGTCGCCCAGCACGGTCGCGTCCGACAGGGTGCCTCGTTCCGCCTCCCCCAAGGCCAGCGCGACGCCCAAGGCCGACGCGCCGCGCGAGTAGGCCATCGAGGCATAGGTGTCCCCCGTCACGGCCGTTGCCCCGCGCCGCTGCGCCTCCGCCATGCGCTCGGCGGTCAGCAGCGGGCACTTCACCTGCACGAAGTGGACGTTTGCGGGATCGTCGATCAGCGCCCCGCGCACCGCCTGCCGCACCGCCGCCGCCGTGGCATCCACCTGCGCCATGCGGCCAAGCTCTTCCGGCAGGAAGGCCCGGGTGTGCGCGATGCCCAGGGCAAGCGCCGCGCCACCCGCCGGCGCGCAGCGTGCCGCCCGGGTCGAGAGCACCGTGAAATGCGGGGACAGCGCGCCCTCGGTCCCGCCGGACATGACCATCGCCACCCGGTCCGCCACCTCGTCCCGCGACAGGCCAAGCCGCTCGGACAGCATGACTTGCAGCGCCAGGACGGCATAGCCGCGGGTATGATCGTTGACGCAGCCATTGCCCTCGGTCTTGCCCAGCACGGCCAGGATGCGCCCGGCCTCGACCTCTCCATCGTCGATCAGCCCGGCAATGCCAGCAGTGTCGCCGGGATGGCGCATCGGCACGCGGTGGACCATCACTTCATCGGTCATCGACGACGCTCCAAGGGACGCCCGAGCGCGCCCGGCATGCGCGTGCTGCGGCCCGCCACGGACAGCACCAGCAAGGCCAAGACGTAGGGCGTCATCTGCACGACATAGCTGCTGACCGGCAAGGCGAAGGCCTGGGCGCGCAGTTGCAGCGCCTCGGCGGCGCCGAACGCCAGGCAGGCCAGGCAAGCGCCGGCAGGGTGCCAGCGGCCCACGATGATGGCCGCCAGCGCCAGGAAGCCACGGCCTGACGTCATGCCGTCCGTGAACACGCCGACCTGCTGCAACGCCAACGCCGCGCCGGCACTGCCGCCCAGCGCCCCGCCCGCCAGCATGGCGGCCACCCGCATCCGCGCCGGCGACCCCCCGGCGGCCAGCACCGCGTCCGGGTTCTCCCCTGTCGCGCGCAGCATGACCCCCCAAGGCGTGCGCCGCAGCAGGACGGCCAGCAGGGGCACCAGCGCCAGGCCAAGCCAGGTCAGGCCCGGTTGCGTCAGCGCCGGGCCAACCAGGGGCAGGCGCGCCAGCCAGCCAATGTCCACCGCCGGCAGCAGCGCCACGCGGGGCGAGCCGCCGACGGCACGCACGGCAAAGCTGGTCAGGCCGAGCGCCAGCAGGTTGGCCGCGATCCCGGACACCATCTGGTCGGCGCCGAACCGCGCTGTCGCCCCGGCGACGCAGGCCGCCACCATGGCGCCCGCCAGGGCAGCGGCCGCCACCCCGGCAGATGTGCCGCCAGCATGTGCGGCCAGCACCGCGGCCAGGGCGCCGGCCAGCATCTGCCCCTCCAGCGACACCGCGAAGGTGCCGCCACGCTCGGACAGGATGCCGCCCAGGCTGGCGATGGCCAGCGGCGTGCCGATGCGAACCGCTGCTGCAAGCATCTCCGCGCCTGGCCCGCCTGTCACGCCCGCCGCCCCAGCCCAGCCAGCACGAACAGCAGCGTCAGGCCCTGGATGACCAGCACCAGCGACGACGGCACGCCAGTCGCGCGCTGCATCGCCTGCGACCCGGTCTCCAGTGCGGCAAAGAACGCCGCCGCCGGCACCACGGCCAGCGGCTCCGCCGCCGCGACCAAGGCGATAGCTACGGCAGCGAAGCCGAACCCGGCCGAGAAGCCTTCGATCAGCCGCTGGTGGACGCCCAGCACCTCTACCCCGCCTGCGATCCCCGCGAGCGCGCCGCCGACCGCCATCACCGCCACCGTGGCGCGCGCGACCGGCACCCCGGCATAGCGGGCCGCGCCCGGCGAGAACCCCAGCAGCCGCCATTGGAAGCCCGGCACCGTGCGCCACAGCACGGCCTGCAGCACGGCCGCGGCCAGCAACGCGGCCGGCGCGCCTGCATGAAGCTCCAGCCCTGGCACCAAGGGCGGCAGCCAGGCCGCCGGGTCCAGCATCGGCGATTGCGGGAAGCCCGATCCGTCCTCCCCCAGGGCGCCGTGCAGCGCCTCTGCCACCAGCAGCGCCGCGACGAAGTTCAGCAGCAAGGTCGAAAGCACCTCGTGCACGCCGCGCCACACCCGCAGGACGCCTGCCAGCGCCGACCATGCCGCGCCGGCGGCTGCTGCGGCCAGGAGGGCCGCGCCAGGGATGGCGGGGCCGGGCAGGCACCCAGGCGCAAGCAGCGCAGCCGCGGTTGCAGCAAGGCCGCCGAGTGCGATCTGCCCCTCCGCCCCGATGTTCGCCAGGCCTGCGCGGAAGCAGAGCGCCACGCCCGACCCTGCGAGCAGGTAGGGCGTCGCCCGGTTCAACGCCACGGCGACCCGGTCCGGGCTGCCGAACACACCCCGCGCCATCGCGGCATAGGCGGCAACCGGATCATGCCCAGCCAGCAGCATCAGCACCCCGGCTACCAGAAGCGAGGCCGCCATCGCGCCGCCAGCCCGCCCGAACCCGGCCAGCGCCGTCATACCCCCTGCCTCATGCCGCGCAAGCGGGCGCCGGGCCGGCGATCAGCAGCGCCAGCCGCTCTGGCGACGCCTCCGCCCGCGGCAACACGGCGGCCAGGCGGCCTGACACCATCACCGCGATGCGGTCCGCGACCTCCAGCAGCTCCTCCGTCTCCGTCGAGGCCCAGAGCACGGCGGCGCCTGCGCCGCGGAGCGCCAGCACCTCGGCCCGGACCGCGGCGGCCGCACCGGGGTCGAGGCCCCAGGTGGGCTGGACCAGCAGCAGCACGCCGGGCTGCCGCGTCAGCTCCCGGGCGAGCGCCACCTTTTGCTGATTGCCGCCGGACAGCCCGCCGACACGCATGCCCGGCCCCGGCGCCCGGATGCCGAACCGGGCGATGGCCGCGCGCGCCCCTGCCGCCGCCGCCGCGGTGCGTAGCACGCCCCAGCGGGAGAAGCCGGGCGTCTGCAGGTCCCGCATGGCCAAATTCTCCGCCAGTGTCATGCCCGGCACCAGGGACTCGCCCCGGCGGTCAGCCGGCACGTAGGCGACCCCGGCCCGCATACGCCGCCGGGCGGACCAGGCCGTTGCGTCCGCACCGTCCAGCGCCACGCACCCGGCATCAGGCCGGCGCAGCCCCGCCGCGACCTCCGCCAGCTCCTGCTGGCCGTTGCCGTCCGTGCCGGCCAACCCCAGCACCTCGCCCGCGCGCAGATCCAGGGAGACGCTGTCCAGCCGCCCGCGCAAGCCGACGCCGTCCAGCCGCAGCCGCACTGGACCGGGCGTGGCAGCGGCGGGGATGGGCAGCACGGGACCGGCAGCGGACAGCAGGGCTGCCAGGCGTGCGGGCGTGGCGTCCACCCGCGGCAGCCGTGCCGCTGTCCGCCCGTCCCGCAACACGACAACCTCGTCGCACACCGCCGCGACCTCGTGCAGCTTGTGCGAGATCAGCACGACCGAGCAGCCGCCCGCCTGCAACCGCCGCATCACTTGCAGCAGCCCCGCGACCTCCGCCGGACCAAGCACGGACGTCGGTTCATCCAGCACCAGCAGGCGTGCCCCACGCAGCAGCGCCTTCAGAATCTCGACCCGCTGGCGTGCGCCCAGCGACAGGTCCGCAACCCTGCTGTCCGGCTCCAGCGAGAGTCCATTGGCGGCGCTGCCGGTCCGCACCTGGTCCGCGATGTGGCCCCGCCGCAGCCACCAGCGCCCGGCCCCCGGCCAGCCCAGCGCCACGTTCTCGGCCACCGTCATGCCTTCGGCCAAGGTGAAATGCTGGTGGATCATGCCGATGCCGGCGCGCAGCGCATCCGCCGGGCTGCGCGGCGCATACTCCTGCCCCCGCCAAAGCATGGCGCCGCTGTCCGGGCGCACCATCCCGAACAGGATCTTCATCAACGTGCTCTTGCCCGATCCGTTCTCGCCAAGCAGGCCGACGATGCGGCCGTCCGGCACGTCGAAGTCCACGCCCTGGTTGGCCCGCACGGCGCCGTATGCCTTCTCGATGCCCTGCATCGAGAGCAGCGGCGCCGGGCGCATCAGGCCGTGCCGCCGCGCGCGTCCTCCCGCGTCACGGTCAGCTTCAGGTCGCCGCTGGCGAAGCGGGCGCGGGTCTGCGCGACCGCATCGGCGACCGCCTTGGGAACAACGGGGTTCAGCTCAAGCGCCTCGGAATAGCGCAGGTCGGCGCCGGAGCCTGTGGGCGACGCGAAGCCGTACATCTGCAACGCCGGTGCAAGCGACCCGGCCGCGGCGGCCTGCACGGCGGCCAAATACATCGTCTGCCACCGTTCGGCGATGGTGGTCAGCACTGCATCCGGCGCCGCGGCGGCATGGTCCAGCGACCGGCCGCTGGTGTAGGCGCTCCGCTCCCGGGCGGCTTGCACGATGCCGGCATGTCCGGCGTTCAGCTTGCCGAACACGAAATCCGCCCCGCCGCCGATGGCAGCCAGCGCCGCCTCCCGCGCCATGGCCGCATCCTCCATGCTGGGCAGGTAGGTGACCTGCACCAGAGCGCCGGGCAGCACGGACCGCACGCCCTGGCGGAAGCCGCCCACCTGGGCGACGATGTTCGGCAGCCCTTCCAGACCGTTCACCGAGGCGACCTTGCCGGTCTTGCTCATGCGCGCCGCAAGCACGCCCACCAGGTAGCCCATCTGGGCGTTGTCGTAGTCCACGGACGCGACGTTGGCGCCCGCCCCGCCCGAACCGGAGCCGACGATGAACCTGCTGCCCACGAACTCCGGCCCGACACGCTGGGCGGCGGACAGGAACCGCCCGGAATGCCCGACGACGGCGCCGAAGCCGCGCCGCGCATAATCGCGCATCGCCTCCACCTGCTCAGCCGCCCCGACATTCTCCGAGAACGCCGTCTCGGCGCCAGCAGCCTTCATCGCCGCTAGGGCGGCATGCCCTTGGGCGTTCCAGCTTTGGTCGTTGATCGAGCCTGGCAGCAGCATTGCCACCTTCACACCCTGCTGCGCCCGGGCAGGCGGGGCCAGGATCGCGGCGGACGGAAGGGATAGGAGGGATGCGCCAAACAGCCGGCGGGTCAACGGAGCAGGCATCAGGGGTCCTCGCTGCGGGGTTGCTGGCTGCTGCCAGGCAGATAGCGTGCCAACCGCTAAGCTCGACTTTGGCCATCATGCGGCCTGGCAGAGCGCGTAGGTGATGGCGTTGCGCAGGGCTGGGCGTAGTTTCTTCAGGTTGGCGGCTCTGCTGGACGTGACGAAACCCTGTTCGCGCCAGATGTCTTGGCGCACGGCGGCGAGGGTGTCGGCGAAGGTCGGGCGCTGCTTGCGATACCAGGCGCTGGTGGCTGTGGCCCGGCGAGCTTGTGGTGTGAGCTGCTTTCCGAGCAGGGTCACAAGGGAGAACAGGCCGAGCAGGCAGGGCGTGGTGCGGGCGATGGCCAGGTCCGACCACTGACGCTGCGTCTCGACGCCGAGATGGTCGCGCATCTCGCGGAACGTGACTTCGACCTGCCAGCGCTGGACGAACCATCGCAGGACCTGCACGGGGTCCTGGGCCGGGTCGGTGCAAAGTAGGGCTTGCGGCTCGAGCTTGCCGAGAGGGTCGCGGACCAGCACCCACCGGATCGGGACGACGGGCATCCCGCCATGGCGCCAGACGGCGGTGCTGGTGCTGATCTCGACAGTGCGCTCGCCACCGCCATACCAGCCCGGCACGGTGACGCGCTGCCAAACCGTGGCCGGGTCGGTCAGCACCTCGGACAAGTTCGCCAGGCGCTTGCCTTTCGTGCGGGGTCGCCCCTTGGTGCCGGGCAGGCGAGGCGGCGCTGGGTCGTAGAGGGCGGCATCAAGCCGCAGGCGCGTGATGCAGGCCACGCGATGGCGGCTTGTGGCGGCCAGGAACTCCAGGGCGGCGAAGGCGCTGTCGGCCACGACGACCAGCTCGCGGCCAGGCAGCCAGCGGCGGGCCTGCAGCACGAGCTGCCGCCCCCAGTCGGTCAGCTTCTTGTGCCGCCGCCCGCGCGTCTGGCAGTAGCGCTCAGAGGGAGCCAGCGCCGTCACGAACGGCAGCGCCCAGATGCGCTCTGCCCAGGGGATTGGGGCTAGGAGCATGAGGCTGAGCCAGCGCAGGCCGCTCGCCTTGACGAAGTGCCCGTGGCTGGATCGCACGGGATCCCTGTAAACGCCCTTGGCCGCGATGCTTTTGCCGCGCCGGCGCTCGATCGTGTCATCAATTCCGAGCACAACCGGCCCTTTGGGCGCGAAGGCGGCAACCAGCAGGCCGAGCAGCAGGCGCGAGGCGGCGCGCGGGCACCAGGCCGCGCGGCTCAGCACGCGATGGTAGTTCACGAACCGCCGCTCGCGCGAAAGGCCGGTGATCCGCAAGACGCTGGCCACGGTGCGCATGCCCGGGGCCAGGATGGCGCCGGTCAGCAGCACCTCGGCGTGCCGCCAACTGCGTTGAAGGAACAAAGGCGCGAAGGTTAGGATGACAGCGGCAAAGCGGGATGGCAGGCGGGGCATGGCGATGTCTCTCGGCGGGGGCGCGCCAGCTTAACGCACCAACCCGCTCCGCCACCCAACACCCGCTAGCGCCGCCAAGATTGGCCAAAGTCGAGCTAAGTTGCTCTGACGAAGAACGACTCTCCTGCGACGTAACGCCGACCCGGCGACATGTCGGGCGGCGGCCCGTCCTCCACCCGCGCGTCGAACGTCAGCTCGAACTGCACGCCGCTCGGATCGTAGGCAAAAAGCTGCCACAGGGTGGTGCCGGGCACGATGAACTCCCGGTATGGCACCCCGTGCGCGGACAAGCGCCTGGTGAAGTCATGGTATCCAATGGCAGTCAGGGAGATATGGTCGATGGCTGCCGTGCCGGACGGGGCTGTGCCGGACGGACCGAGCGCCGGGCCGCCGGCATAGACGTGGATGATGCCCTGGCCGCCGGGCAAAGGCACGCCGATCCAGGCGCCGGGGTAGCCGAAGTCCGGACGTGGGACTTCCTGCAGGCCCAGCACCTCGGTGTAGAACCGTAGTGTGGCGGGCAGGTCGCCGGTTTTCACGGCGACATGGAACAACCCGGTGATTACGCCCGTCATCGACCCGTCTCCTGCTCTGAAGTCCTGTCAAGGTGCCCATTTACCCGCACTCACCACAAGCCCTGCAAGGGCGTCAGGGTCATTCGGTTCTTTGGCCCATGGCTGCATTGAGTGCCTGTTAGCGGTGTTCTGCGAGGTGTTCGAACGCCCGACGGGCTCTCGTCCTAGGCGTCTTGCGATGGTGAGGGCGGTATTGCGGAAGGCTGCGAACACCTGTGGGGCGGGCGCGGGCGCGCGTCCGGCACTGGTCCTCACCGCAGCTCACGTCGCGCACATGGTGCAGGCGGTTCTCGATGCCCCAGTGGCGGCGCGACAGGGTCAGCAGCTTGTCGGCGTCTGCTTCTGCGGCGGTCAGGCTGGTGGTGGCATAGACCGCCTCGGTGCTTTCCACGCCGCGTATGCGGCGGCAGCGGGTGATGTGGCACACCTGCGCCAAGCCTAACCAAGCCAGGCCAGGCCAGGCCAGGCCAGGCCGGGGCCAGGTAGCCCGCCAGGCTGCTCGTCACCTGCAAGGCCCCTGCGTCTGAGCGGTACGGTCTACTGTCATAAGGCTATGCGGAAGTGATCCTCCTTGGTTTCTGTGGTTCTCCCGCACTTTGCGTGGAGCCATTCCTCCAGCGTCAGTTGCCAAGTGGCTAACCCGAAGATGGAATCAGCACTTGCCTACCTGGCCGTGTATGCCACGCTGGCTGAGGCTAGCCGATGCAAATTCCACATAGCTCTTCAATGAGTTATCTGTTCCCGGCGGCCTCCTGCCTCCACGCAAAGTGCGGGAGAGCCGGGGAGGATCAGTCTGCCCAAGCTGAAACGGCCGTAGAGGTGAAGGCGCCCATGGTGCAGTGCATGCCGTAGCCGAGGTTGGCTATCGCATGACGTCCGGAGATGACGGATTGCACCCCGTTTCCGGCGTTGCTGCCGTGCGGGTTGAGCACCAAGCGCCTTGGGAACACGAGCGACTGCCGGTGCTTGCCCGCAGGTGTGCATCAGCGATGCATCCGCCGGCGTGCATGGGTCGGGACGCCGGCTTCCAGGCGTCGTATGGACTGGGTCATAGACTTCCCAGGTCTTCTTGAACGCGCCGGCCGGCTGCGCGCGGAACAGGAACATGTCGTGCAGTTTGCGGCCATCTTCCCCGTTGCATCCGCGTCCGAGCAGCAGGCCACCGGCGGCGCGGCCTTTTATGGCAGCCACCGTAGCCGCCCCGTCCAACTGGGCCGGGCACGGCTGCTTGTCACAAGGCCGGGGCAAGCTGGGCACCATCTCGCCCCGTCCCGGCATCCAGGTTCGACAGCGTGACCCCGATCTGCGCGCACCATGCCCCGGATGAGGCGCATGACGACCGGCCCTCGCACGGCGCAGCGTGCCATGGCTGCGTCTTCATCGCCGAGACCAGCTGCGAGCAGCGCAACGACCTCCTCGACCGCAGCCTCATCATGGACACGCTGGAGTGTGCGGGGGCAGGGTTCTTCGGGGCCGTTGGGGGTGCCGCCTTGACGCGATCCGCAACCTCATAAGCGCGGTTACCTGACGGACGTGAACACCGTCGCTTCCCGACGCTCAGGTTTTATCATGGCCATGCCCGGGTGCCTCGTCGCCAACCCCCTCTTACCCAGCCGAACGACAAATGATGCTCTGCAAAGCGGGTGTAAAGTGCTCAAGGAACCGGTCAGGGTTCTCCGACATCGGGAAGTGGCCGAGACCGGGCATCAAATGGAACGTGCTGCCTGGTATGAGGCGCGACAACTCCATCCCGGCATCTGGCGTGGCGGAGTAGTCGTATTCGCCGGTCAAGAGGTGGATGGGCAGCGTGTGCCCATCGATGCGCGGACCGACCTGCGCTCCATCGAACTCGTCGCTATAGAAGCCAAGGTCGCCGGCATACACGCCCGGGCCGCCCTGGGCATAGATCCAGGCGCTGCGGCGGCGCAGCGCCTCGGGGCTGGCCGGACTCATCAGCCCCCGCACATAGGCGGCGTTGTGGGCACCGCCAGACACCTGGGCATGGGCCAGGTATGGGTTGCGCCGGCCCGGCGAGCGCAGCGGCGGCTCCAGCGCCACCACGCCGCACAGCAGGTCCGGACGCTCCGCCGCCGTGACCAGCGCGATGGCGGCACCCATCGAGCAACCCACGAGGACTACGGGTTCGCCTACCACCTGCTCCAGGAAGGCCACGACCCAGCCGAAGTAGCGCGCCTGGTCCATCCGGTAGGCGCCACCGTCCCACCGTTCCGGCGGCAGGGAGCGGCCATGGAACGGCAGGTCGAAGGCGATCAGCCGGTGGCGCGCGGCAAGCGCCGGGTCGGCGAGGACGGCCTGGTATTGCCGGGCATCCGCGCCGGCCGTGTGCAGGAACACCACCGGCGGCCCCTCCCCGGCTTC
>JAABUQ010008418.1_pt1 | contig 14480 bp, 10 predicted proteins | sample 5560001 | NCBI WGS metagenome assembly JAABUQ01 (sample SAMN10711888, study PRJNA513371) | rock metagenome | isolation source: Antarctica rocks | place: Antarctica: Victoria Land, Finger Mt nord | collected 2015-12-18
GTCCAAAGGCTTGTCGGATCGGGCCGAAGGGCCGTATGCTCCCCTTTGGCCCAGCCCGCCGACGACCCGAAGGACCCTTCGACCGATGGTTGACCCACCCAAGGGCCCTCGGGCCCTGCTCCTGGACCTCGACGGCACCATCGCCGATACGTTGCCGCTGATCTTCGACGCCTTCCGCCACGCCGCCGCCCCCTGGGCGGTCCGGCCGCCGACCGACGGCGAGATCGAGGCGACCTTCGGGCCCAACGAGCGGGCCTGCCTGGCCCGGATGGTCCCCGCCGACGGGCTCGACGAGGCCGAGCGGCGCTACCACGACTATTACGAGTCGAGGCTCGCCAGCCGGGTCTCGGTGGTCGCCGGGATGGCCGAGGCGATCGATCGGGCCCGGTCGCTGGGCTGGCGGGTCGGCGTCTTCACCGGCAAGGGGCGGCGGTCGGCCGAATTCACCCTGGCCGAGCTCGGCCTGAGCGATCGGGTCGAGCACCTGGTCTCCAGCGACGACGTCGCCCGCCCCAAGCCCGACCCCGAAGGGGTCCGCAACGCCTCGGCGGCCCTGGCCGTCCCGGTCGACCGGATCCTCCTGGCGGGCGACTCGCCCGGCGACGTCCGGGCGGGCCGGGACGCCGGCTCGAAGACCGCCGCGGTCCTCTGGGCCGCCTATTTGCCCGACCGGCTCCGCCAGGCCGGCGCCGATTTCGTCTGCGAGGCGGTCGACGACCTCGTCGCCGCCATCGACGCCCTGGATGCCCAGGGCTGATCGGTCCGAGACGAGGAGGGACTGTGGTGGACGTGATTTACGGGATCGAGCCCGACCTGGGGGCCGGGGAATTCATCGGAGTTTTGAACCGCTCGACCCTGGGCGAGCGCCGGCCGGTAGGCGAGCCGTGGCGGATCGAGGGGATGCTCCGGCAGGCCGACGTCATCGCCACGGCCCGGGTCGCCGGCCTGCTGGTGGGGGTCTCGCGGGCCATCAGCGACTTTCACTGGACCACCTACCTGGCCGACCTCGCGGTCGACCGGGCCCACCAGGGGCGGGGGATCGGCCGCGAGCTGATCCGGCGGACCCACGAGGCGGCCGGGTTCGGGACGGACCTGATCCTCCTGGCCGCCCCCGCCGCCCGGACCTATTACCCGCACGTCGGGATGGACCGCCACGAGTCCTGCTGGACCCTCCCGAGGCGGTCTTGAATGGCCCCGGGCCGGTGACAGCGGTTGCGGATCGAATCGTTCCTCGCCGGGTCCAGTCGCCTCTTCCGGCGGATTCATCGGCGCGGTCCTCCTTCGGGGGCGAGGCGGTCGGTTCCCCCGATCGGCCAGGGGCCGCGCCTGGTGTAGACGGAGGCCCACCAGATCAACAGCCCTTGGGCCGGCAATCGGAGCAGGTGGACGATCCAGGGCAGGGGGAACTCGGCCCGGTGGAGGTAGACGTGGATGTTGGCCGGGAAGACCGCGACCAGCAGCGCGATCAGGCCCCACGCCGCGAGCCGGGACGTCCGGGGGACCAGGAGCAAGGCCCCGAGCGCGACCTCGAAGCCGCCGCTGATCGCGACCAGCTCGCGCGGGTAGGCGAGGTAGGGCGGCATGACCTTGAGGTAGAACCCGGGCATGACGAAGTGGTTGATCCCGGCCGCCACGAAGAGGAGGCCGAGCAGCACCTTGCCGGCGGCGGGCCGGGGCTTGCGGCGATCGTGATCCATCGAGGGCCTCCGGGCGACCCGGCCGATCAACCGGCCCGACGATCCGGGACGCGACCACTTCTCGGGGCGGCTCGCGCCCGAGCTTGCGGGGCGATCGGCCGCGTCTATAGGATTGTACACGGGGCGGATCCCGGGCGAGATGGCTAAGATTCATACCTCCGGTCAAGCGAGGCCCCCTCTCGCGTCGGATCGCCCCGGGTCGAGATTCGTCCGCGCGCCTCGGGAGGCCCCGGGCGAGGCCGGAACGATGTGATCAGGCCGTCCCGACCCTCGCGAGGAGCCCGACGTGGCGCTCGATATCGCCCGGAACCCGGATCCCGGCCCCTCCGGCGTCGTCCCGGGGGGCGCCGAGGCCCTGCTCGACGCCGAGGAGCCGATCCTCCGGATGATCGGCGGCGGCGGGCCGATCGGGGCGGTCCTCGACGCGATCTGCCGGATGATCGAGGGGCTCTGCCCGCGCTCGGCCTGCTCGATCCTGCTGGTCGAGCCCGAGGGGGCCGCGCCCCGCTGGGCCGCCGGCCCGAGCCTGCCGGCGGCCTACCGCGACGCGATCGGGCCGGTGCCGATCGGCGGGGCCCGCGGGGCCCGCGGGACCGCCGTGGATTGGGGCGAGGCGGTCGTCATCGCCGACGTCGCCACCGAACCGCTCTGCCGGGCCTGGTCCGAGACGACGCTGGCGTTCGGCCTGAAGGCTTGCTGGTCGACGCCCATCCGGTCGGGCAAGGGGGAGGTCCTCGGGGCCTTCGGGACGTACTTCCTCGAGGCCCGACGCCCCTCGGCCTGGGAGCGGCGGGCCTCCGAGCGGGCGGCCAGCCTCGCCGGGATCGCCCTGGGCCGCCGCGAGGCCGAGGCCGAGGGCGAGATCCGGGCCGGCGAGGAGCGGTTCCGCCGGCTCGCCGACGACCACAAGCGGGCCGAGGAGGAGCTGATCCGGAGCAACCAGCGGCTCGAGGTGGCCCAGGAGATCGGCCGGATCGGCACGTTCGATTGGGACCTCGTCGGCGGCCGGGTCGAGTGGTCGGCCTCGCAGGAGGCGCTCTTCGGCCTGGCCCCGGGGACCTTCGGCGGCCGTTACGAGGACTTCCTCGGCTTCGTCCACCCCGAGGATCGCGCCGGCCTGGAGCGGGAGTTCCGCCGGACCTCCGCCGAGCTCGACGACTTCCGCGCCGAGTTCCGGATCATCCGGCCCGACGGGAGCCTCCGCTGGCTCTCGGCCCTGGCCAGGATGGCGCTGGACGAGTCGGGCGGGCCGGTCCGGGTCGTCGGGGTGAACCAGGACGTCACCGGGCGGAAGCGGCTCGAGGAATTGCTCCGGCGGCGGGCCGCCGACCTGCTCTCGCTCCAGGCCGAGACCGCCGAATCGCTGGCGCTGCTGGACACGCTCTTCCGGGGCTCGCCGGTCGGCCTGGCCTACCTCGACCGCGACCTCCGCTACCGGAGGGTCAACCCGGCGCTGGCCTCGCTCGCCGGGGTCGCGCCCGAAGGCCACCTCGGCCGGACGATCGGCGAGGTGCCGCCGGGCCTGCCCGCCGAGGTCGCCGGCTCGCTCCGCCGGGTCGTCGAGACCGGCGAGCCGGTCCTCGAGCACGAGGTCCGCGTGACGGTCGGCGACCCCCCCGGCGAGCGGACCTCGCTGTGCGGCTACTACCCCGTCAGGGCCGGCGGCCGGGTGGTCGGGGTCGGGGTGGCCTCGGTCGACATCACCGCCCGGAAGGCCGCCGAGCAAGCGCTCCGCGACAGCGAGGAGCAGTTCCGGGCCGTCTTCGACCAGGCCGCCTCGGGGATCGCCGAGGTGGACCTTTCCGGCCGCTTCACCCGCGCCAACGACCGCTATTGCGGCCTGGCCGGCCGTCGCCTCGACGAGCTGCTCCAGCTCCGATTCCGGGACATCACCCATCCCGACGACCCCCCGGAGCACTCCGACCTCTTCGACCGGCTCGCCCGGGGCCAGGACCGCTATACGATCGAGAAGCGCTACCTCCGCAAGGACGGGGCGACGGTCTGGGCCCGGACCGCCGTCTCGCTGATCCGCGACGGCCAAGGGCGGCCCTCGCGGGTCCTGGCGATCGTCGAGGACATCGGCGAGCGCAAGCGGCTCGAGGCCGAGCTCGGGCGGAGGATGGACGACCTCGCCGACGCCGACCGCCGCAAGGACGACTTCCTCGCCACCCTCGCCCACGAGCTCCGCAACCCCCTGGCCCCGATCCGCAACGCCCTCCGCCTGATGGCCCTCGACGGCGGCGCCGGGGGGGCGGCGACCTTCGAGGCCGAGCGGGCGATGGCCGAGCGGCAGGTGGTCCACCTGGCCCGGCTCGTCGACGACCTGATGGACGTGGCCCGGATCAGCAAGGGGAGGATCGACCTCCGCAGGCGCCCCGTCGAGCTCGCCCCGCTGGTCGCGCACGTCGTCGAGGCCGCCCGATCGGCCCTCGACGCCCGCCGCCACGCGCTCTCGGTCGACCTGCCCGCCGGCCCGATCCGGCTGGAAGCCGACCCCACCCGGCTGGAGCAGGTCCTCGACAACCTGCTCACCAACGCCATCAAGTACACCGAGCCCGGCGGCCGGATCGGGCTCTCGGCCGCCGTCGAGGGGACCGAGGTCGTCATCCGGGTCGTCGACGACGGGATCGGGATCGAGCCGGCGATGCTCGACCGGGTCTTCGACATGTTCGTGCAGGCCGAGCGGCGGTCGGACCGCTCGCAAGGGGGCCTGGGGATCGGCCTGGGCCTGGCCCGGACCCTGGTGGAGCTGCACGGCGGCCGGGTCGAGGCCCGCAGCGCCGGGCGAGGGGCCGGCTCCGAGTTCCTCGTCCGGCTCCCGCTGCCCCGGGAGCACGCCCCCGAGGCCGGGCCGGCCGCGCCGGGCCCCGACCCGCCCCCGGGCCCGAGGCGGAGGCGGGTCCTGGTGGTCGACGACAACGTCGACGCGGCGGTCAGCCTGGCCCGGGTGCTCGCCCGGGTCTTCCGCCAGGACGTCCGGGTCGCGCACGACGGCCCCTCGGCGCTGGCCGAGGCCGAGGGGTTCCGCCCCGAGGTCGTCCTGCTCGACATCGGGATGCCCGGCATGGACGGCTTCGAGGTCGCCCGCCGGCTCAGGGCCGCGCCCGGCCCCCCCGTCGCGCTCCTGGTCGCGCTCACCGGCTGGGGCCAGGAGTCCGACCGCAAGCGGTCCAAAGACGCCGGTTTCGACCGCCATCTGGTCAAGCCGATCGAGCCCGACGAGCTCGGCCCGCTCCTGGAGGCCGCCCCTTGAGCGGGCCGGGCCCCCGACCCGCCACCGTCCGACCCCGACCCGGCGGCCCCGCCCGCGGGCGGTTCCCGAGGACCCTCGCACCGACCATGAGCATCCTCAACCGATCGCGACTGAAGCGGCTGGTCCTCGTCCTCGTGGCCGTCGCCCTGGCGGCCGGGCTCCGGCGGGCGCTCGGCCCGCTCCTGGGCGACCGCCAGCCGCTCATCGCGTTCTATTTCGCGGTCCTCTTCGCGAACCGGTTCGCCGGCCATCGATCGACGGTGCTGGCGGTCGCCCTCTCGCTCACGCTGGGGGTCGCGCTGTTCCTCCCCGATTGGGGGCCGTCGCGGGTGGTGTTCAACCTGTCCAGCGTGGGCGCCTTCCTCCTCTTCAGCGGGGTGGTCATCGGCTTCGGGGAGTCGAACCGGCGCGCCCTGGCCCGGCTCCGGGGGGAGATCGCCGACCGGGAGCAGGCCGAGGCGACGATCGCCGAGCAGGTCCGACTGACCGGCTACGCCCGCGAGATCAGCTCGGCCCTGGCCTCGAGCCCGCGGCTCGACGAGATGCTCGATCGCTGCGCCCGGGCGACCGTCGACCATCTCGGCGTCGCCTTCGCCCGGGTCTGGACCGTCGACCCCTCGGGCGAGACGCTCGAGCTCCTCGCCAGCGCCGGCTTGTATACCCACCTCGACGGCGGCCATGCCTCGGTGCCGGTCGGCCGGTTCAAGATCGGCATGATCGCCCGCGAGCGGAGGCCGCACCTGACCAACTCGGTCATCGGCGACGGCCGGATCCCCGAGCAGGACTGGGCCAGGCGCGAGGGGATGGTCGGCTTCGCCGGCTACCCGCTGGTCGCGGGGGATCGGGTCGTCGGCGTGCTCGCCGCGTTCTCCCGCTCGGCGCTGTCGGAGGGGACGATCCGGATGATGGCGACGGTCGCCGACGAGGTCGCCATCGCCATCGAGCGGAAGCAGGCCGAAGGCCGGCACCACCGCCAGCAGGAATGGCTCCGGGTGACCCTGGCCAGCATCGGCGACGCGGTGATCGCCACCGACCTCGCCGGCGACGTCACCTTCCTCAACGCCGTCGCCGAGCAGCTCACCGGCTGGCCGGCGGCCGAGGCCACGGGCCGCCCGCTGGGGGAGGTCTTCCGGATCGTCGACGAGCAGACCCGCCGGCCGGTCGAGGACCCGGCGGCCCGCGCGATCCGCGAGGGGGCGATCATCGGCCTGGCCAACCACACGACCCTGATCGCCCGCGACGGCGCCGAGCACGCCATCGACGACAGCGCCGCGCCGATTCGCGACGCCCGGGGGTCCGTCGGCGGCGCGGTGCTCGTCTTCCGCGACGTGACCGAGGCCCGGGGCCTCGACCGGCTCCGCCGGCTCGGCGAGGACCGGTTCCGGGCCCTGGTGGCCGCCTCGGCCCAGATCGTCTGGGTCACCCAGCCCGACGGCCTGATCGCCGCCGACTCCCCGTCCTGGCGCGGCTTCACCGGCCAGACCTTCGAGCAGTGGCGGGGCGGCGGGGGGTTTGACGCCATCCACCCCGACGACCGGCCCGGAGCCGAGCGGGCCTGGTCCCGGGCGACCCGCGAGCGGACCATCTACGACGTCGAATATCGCCTCCGCCGTTCCGACGGCGTCTACCGCTGGATGTGCGCCCGAGGCGTGGCCATCGCCAACCTCGACGGCACCGTCCGCGAGTGGGTCGGCATGAACTTCGACATCCACGACCGCCGCGAGGCCGAGGAGGCCGCCCGGCTCAGCGAGCTCCAGTTCCGGACCCTGGCCGACTCGATCCCCCAGCTCGCCTGGACCGCCCGGCCCGACGGCCACATCTCCTGGTACAACCGCCGCTGGTTCGAATACACCGGCGCCACGCCCGCCGAGATGGAAGGCTGGGGCTGGCAGTCGGTCCACGACCCGGCCGAGCTGCCCCGGATCCTCCAGCGGTTCCGGGCCAGCCTCGACAGCGGCGAGCCCTGGGAGGACTCCTTCCCCCTCCGCGGGCACGACGGCGAGATGCGCTGGCACCTGTCCCGGGCCCTGCCGGTCCGAGACGACCAGGGGCGGATCGTCTGCTGGTGCGGCACCAACACCGACATCTCCGACCAGCGCCGGATCGAGGCCGAGCTCCGGGCCGCCCGCGACGACGCCGAGCAGGCCAACGAGGCCAAGTCGCGGTTCCTCGCCGTGCTCAGCCACGAGCTCCGGACCCCGCTCAACCCGATCCTCCTGGCCGCCAGCGCGATGCTCGAACGGCCGCCGGAGCCCGACGAGCTCCGGGCGACCCTGGCGATGATCCGCCAGAACGTCAACCTCCAGTCCCGCCTGATCGACGACCTGCTCGACGTGATGCGGATCGTCCGCGGCAAGATGCCCCTGCACTGGGAGGTGGCCGACTGCCACCGCCTGATCGAGCAGGCCGGGCAGATCTGCCGGTCCGAGCTCTTCGGCAAGTCGCACCGCCTGGTGCTCGACCTGGCCGCCCCCCGCCATCACCTCAACGCCGACCCGGCCCGGCTCCAGCAGGTCTTCTGGAACCTGATCAAGAACGCCGTCAAGTTCACCCCCGAAGGCGGCTCGATCACGATCCGGACCGCCAACGAGCCCGACGAGGCCGACACCGACCCCGACGGCATGACCGCCCGCCACCCCGGCCGGATCGCCATCGAGGTGGCCGACACCGGGATCGGGATCGACCCCGAGGTGCTCCCCCGGATCTTCGACCCGTTCCAGCAGGGGGAGTCGACGATCACCCGGCGGTTCGGCGGCCTCGGCCTGGGCCTGGCGATCTGCAAGGGGATCGTCGACGCCCACGGCGGCGAGCTCGTCGCCACCAGCCCCGGGCCCGGCCTGGGCACCACGTTCCGCTTCGCGCTCAAGGCCCTGCCCGGCCCCGCCGTCGAGCCCGATGGGGATTCCCACCAGGCCCCGCCGATCCAAGGTCGGGAGTATCCCGCCTCGCTGCGGATCCTGGTCGTGGAGGACGAGCCGGCCACCCTCCGGCTCCTCGCCCGCCTGCTCCGCAAGCTCGGCCACGAGGTCACCACCGCCGACACCATCGACGCCGGCTCCCGGGCCGTCGACGCCCGGCCGATCGACCTGATCATCAGCGACATCGGCCTGCCCGACGGCTCCGGGCTGGAGCTGATCCGCCGGGCCGTCCGCCGCCTCGGCGGCGTGCCCGCCATCGCCCTCACCGGCTACGGCATGGAGGAGGACGTCCGCAGGAGCCGCGAGGCCGGCTTCACCGCGCACCTCACCAAGCCGATCGACTTCACCAAGCTCGAGGCCATGATCCAGCAGGTCGCCCCGGTCCGCCCCGGCTGATCGTCGGCCCGCCCCTTTCGCCCGCCCGCGGCGCCGAGGCGAGGAGCACGTCGGCAGGGGCCCATGTCCGGCTTCGCCGCCCGCCCGGCCGTGCCGATCGACACGGGTCAAATGCCGAGAGCGGGCATGCCGATCTTCATGCGTGGGTGATCAAATTTTGTATTTGAAGCCGGCGTATCGGACTCGATCTTGCCCCGCATCCTCCCAGCCGAACGCGGACCGGCCATAATGCCACAATCGAATGGAGGTGTCCGCAAGGGGCGTAACCCCGATGGCCGCCAATCTGTGGCTGAAGGCCCAATCTTCTCCCAAGTAATGAAACCCTCGGTCCGAGGGGATCACGACCGGTTGGAAGAACGGCCAGAATCCCTCGCCCCATCGGGTGTTGCAAAGGGGCAAGTCGAGCTTTTCGATCATCTCGCTCAGGCAGTCCGTCGAAATCTTGAGGAAGCCGGTCGCGGCGTATTCGAGCGGATAAAACCCGATCGCGATCGATCCGAAGTGGACCTCTTCCGTATCGGGGCCGAATCGACTCGACAACTCCCGGCGGTTCTTCTTGGCATAAATCCCGGCGATGACCCTCTCGGGTCGGATGAGCAGGCGCACGGCATCGATGGCCTCGAACCCGATATCGGAATCCACGAACAGGATCGATTTGAATCCGGCGCGGAGCGCCGACGATGCCATCTCGCCGCGGGCGACGTCGATCTGGGAGCTGCCGGATCGCCTGATGACTTGGATGCCTAGACGTTCGAGTTCGAGGAGGGACTGTTCGCAATCGTGATCGATCCCATTGAGGTGCGGTACCAAGACGGCCAGATCGGGACGGCGATCGACCTTGCCGGGTCGCGGGCTCGTCCTCTGCCCGATGTTGGCGAAGAACTCGCGGTTGCTCTCCTCGATCCGCTCGGGGTCCCATCGCATCGCTTCGAGGCGGGCCAAGTTGGTTTGGGATTCATAAAGGTCCGCGTCGTCCCAAACTCGCAGGATCGCGTCCAACCACGGTCGGATCTCCTCCGAAGTTGGGAGCGACCGGGTCGCGGGCGTGAGGCGATCGGGAAGGGGCAGGGTGAATCCGGCGCCCCCGAGGGTCGAGGGCAATGCACCGCGGTCGGAAGCGATCACCGGGATGCCGTTCATCATCGCCTCGACCGCGACCAACCCCTCGCTTTCCAGCCACAGTGAGGGCATCAGGCAGAGGCGGGTGACGCTCCAGAAATCCTTCGCGTCCGGCGTGTTGCCCATCAGGCTGATCGTCCCGTGCCGGTGGAGATCGAGCCCGCAGTTCGCCAGGGTTTCTTCGGTCCCCCGACTCTCCACGACGAGGAATGGGATATCGGGGCGAAGCTTGCCCAGCTCATCCGCGATCCTCGCCACGACATGGACGCCTTTCGCGTATGTCGGATTCACGAAAGTGAGGTAGGTCGGCGACCGTTCGGGGGGGATGACCCTCGCGGGATCAACCCGATTGGGCAGGACATGGCACTCGAGCCCGAGCGCGTCCCGGTAATAGTCGGCGGCATACCGAGACGGGACGACGATGTGATCGAAAATCTCGGGGTTGGGGATGCTCCGATAATAGAAGTTGTGGATATGCAGGATGGTGACGATGCCGTTCCGATGCGCCTCGGCGAACAGATCGAGGATGAATGTTTCGTTGCCATACCCCATCAAGATGCGACGCGAGCCGTTCCCCCGGGCCCTCTCCACGAACTCCCGGGCCTCCGCTCGGGTCGATTCGGAAGTCGCCTCGTGGAGATTCGGCCCGACCGCGAAGCCTTGGTGGGAGAGCCCGCGAAGGAGATCGGCGGCGGCGATGGCGGCACCGCTGGTCGGATCGCCGATCAACTCGCTCGAGATGTAGAAGAGTTCGGGCTTCCGCATAGCGATGGACGGGGAGCGTTTCGGCCGATATGGACGCGATCGACCCGGTCGGGCCGCCCCGGTCGATGTTGACACCACGGCCCGGCCCACCGATCAGAGGGGATACCCTTTGACCTTCACCGTGATCGGTTCCGCCTCAACCTTGATGGAGTTTTCGATGAAGTCGTCCTGATACACACTGCTCATGTCGATCCGGTAGTTCCCTTCGGCGGTCATATCGTGAAACAGGTTCACGATCAAAACTCCGGTGAACGTCTCGCCAGGCTCAAGTCTGAGTCTCTTGGCAAAATCACTCATTATCTGGGCCCGATCCGAAGCCGAGTGGAGCGTCGCCGAGACCGCGACCCCTTCCTTAGAAACTTTCATCTGACCGTGATTGGTCATCTCTGTTGCATGGAAATAGAAAATGTGATCAATGCCAGAAAATTTGCCCAACTTGAGCTTGTACTCAATGCGGATCGGCTGGAGCTGGGCATAGACCGGTGGGCCCTCGGCTCGGTCCCCCCCGAGCGCCTTCAGCGTGAGCGTGACAGCCCGCTCCCCGTCGCGCTTCTTCCCGCCGTCGTCGGCGCCTGATAGCATCGGCGGGGTCAGGAAGCTCGCGAGGAGCGGTGTAGCTGCCAGGACGAGGAGCGTAAGAGATCGCCGGTGTCGGGCGAAGGTCATGATCGCAACTCCTTCCTATTTCTTCATCGTCCCGGCCGGGCCGACTCCCTCGATGTTGACCAAGGCCCGGCCCACCGATCAAAGGGGATACCCTTTGACCTTCACCGTGATCGGTTCCGCCTCGACATTGATGGCGTCGTCGGTGAAGTGCTCCTGATACGCGCCACTCATGCCGATCCGGTAGGTCCCTTCGGCGGTCATGTCGAAGAGTAAATTCACGACCGTGACTCCCGTCAGCGTCTCGCCGGGCTCAAGTCTGCGCCTCTTGGCCCGACGCCGTAACATCTCGGCTAGAACCGAGGTCGAATGGAGCGTTGCCGGGATCGCGGCACCTTCCTTCGACACCTTGATCTGGCCATGCTCGATAATTTCGGTCTCTTCGGAGCAAAATAGATGATCGAAGCCCGAGAACTTGCCCAGCTTGAGCTTGTACTCGACTCGGATCGGCTGGAGCGGGGTATAGACCGGCGGGCCCTCGGATCGGTCCCCCCCGAGCGCCTTCAGCGTGAGCGTGACGGCCCGCTCACTATCGCGTCCCATCCCGTCGTCGGCACCTGTTAGCATCGGCGGGGCGAAGCAACTGACCAGGAGCGGCGAGGCAATCAAGGCGAGGAGCGGAAGAGATCGGCTACGTCGGGCGAACATCATGATCGCAACTCCTGCCTACTTCGTCGTCTTGACCAGATCCACCGACACCCATCCCACCCAGTCTGGGACGAGGTTGACCGCACTGCCTTGGTAGACGTTGTTACCATCAGCGGGATAGACGGGCGACGTCGCTGTGAGGTCCCAACTCGCCGCGTCGTTGTAAGCTCCAAAGGCGAAAGTTGCCGTGAAGCCATACTTCCACGAAAGTTGGCCGATGGCGGTGGGGATGCCAGAGGGCGGTTGCATCATGACGTACATCACGAATGATCCACTGATGATAACCTTGTTAAGATGCGGTTGAACATTATTGAAGGCGGTCAGATCGGCGGCTGTCGTCTTGAAGCGCGGGCTGTCGGATACGGATGGGAGCGGGATCGGTCCGGCCTGACCGGCCGAGATCTGCGGACTTATTATTCCCATGTAAGGCTGCTGTCCGCCCATGCCATCATCCAACATGGGGGTAGAAGAGGGCGGCGTAAATGTCACGACACGACCATCGGAGTAATCGTCCTCTTCAGAGGGGACGACCGTCTGCAGATAATAGTACTGAGACGCGGGCAGATTCGAATTCAACGTGGAGGTCGAGATCGAGGCGTTGAAGACGTTGCCTTCCTTATGCGTAGTGCCATCATCGAAGGCGTTGACGAAATTGGCTGCTTGGCCACCGCCCGCGACCGCGACATTGTATTTGGTGACGCCTTGATAGGTGTCCGTGAACGTTTTGAGCGTCGGCGCCTGGACCGTGATGGTCATCCTCCCCTGGGCCGTCCCCCCGCCGTAGAAGTCGACATCCGCCAAGATGGTATAGGTTCCCGGATCCTCCGGCCAGTAGAACTTGCCCGTGTATTGGCCGCTGTACCAGTTCGCCAGGTACTGCGTATTCTCCCCGGCATGGTTCGGCGGTGTTGGGTTGATGCCGGAGTAGGCGAAGAGTTCGACGGACCAGTGGACCCTGGTGACCGGCACGCCAGTATTGGGGGAGAAAGCGATCCCCTCCAACCCGCCGATCTGGTTGAAGGCATTGCCGCTCTTCGAATCGGTATAGCCGGCGCTGTCACCGCTCTGGTGAAGCGAAACCGTGGTCGGGGTGCTACCACCCCCGCTGCCACTGTCGCCACCCCCGGAAGTTTGGGCAGGCTGGACACCGCCTCCCGATCCGACCGCCTGCGAAGCCGACGCCTGCTCGGTCATGGGCGACCCCCCGCCCTGGCTTGCGGCGGCAGTTGCCGGCGCCGGGGCGAACTGCGCCGGGTTCGAAGCAGGCGTCGCAAGGGGGCTCATCGGGCGGATGGTCCCGCTCCGATCGGAGGAAGCCAAGCCCTTGAGCGACGGCTGCGATGCCGATGGTCGCCCGGTCGGCCCGGCCACTCCGCCCCCGATCGAGATGACCCGAGGCGTCGGCGAGGGATTCGCCCCCGCCCGAGTCGTCGGGATGCCTCTCGCGAAGGCCCCATCCCCATGAGCCGTGACGATCGTCGTCGAACCGACGACTGGGGGCCGCATCGCAACTTTGGAGATACGCTGCGATGGCGTGTCGGCCCCATCGGAGATCGGGGTTGGCTTGGACTGGACTGGACCGACACGGAGGTGAGTTGGTCGCCTGGCCGGGAAGGGCCCGAACTCACGGCGGTCGGGAACTCCGCGAAGGTGAGATCGACGATGAGGCTCGACACCAGGTTGCGGACTTCCATGGCGACGACTTGGGGCTTGAGCGGCCGCAAACCACGCGCGTGGGTCAGCATGTCCCTGCTCCTTGGTGTTCCCAGCCACAGGCACCTTTCGGGTCGCCCCAAAAGTTGCGGCTTATGCTGGTGTTTGAGGGGTCGTTTTGGATAGGAACGCCTGGACTTGACCACGGGGCATGCCGCTTGTCAACAGGCCGCCGGGCTATTCGTCGAGATTTCGATCGCACGACCGGCGCGTGGGGAGATCGGCGAGGATGAACAACGTCGACGATCAACGGTTCGGGGGCGAATCACGCCGGGGATGCCGGGTTCGAATGCTAAGGACCCCCTCCGAAAAAGGATGATATCCAGGGAGGGCCGACCGCGCGGCCCATCTTGAAGGGAGGAGCACGATCCGGCCCAGGCCCTCGACGGCCCCGGGCCGAAGGGAAGGGGGGTGCCGCCTTGAATGGGTTCGTTTCGCTGATCGGCTCGATGGCGTGGCCGCTGGCCTCGCTGTCGATCGCCTACCTGTTCCGCCACGAGGTCCGGCTCGCCCTGGGGCGGGTCGGCCGGGTGAAGTATCGCGACTTCGAGATGACGTTCCACGAGGACCTCCACCAGGCCGAGTCGCTGGCCAAGGCGATCGCCCCCGGCCCGGCGCCGAGGGTGGTCCTGGAGGTCGGCCAGGGGGAGCCGATCGAGCTGGCCGGCTCGATGATCGGCGACCTCGGCGGGGTCGTCGTCGCCTCGATCGTCCCCCCGGGCAGCCGGGGGGGTGAGGGCCTGGCCCGGATCGCCGCCCGGTCGCCCCGCGAGGCCATGCTCGGCGGCTGGGACGAGGTCGGCCGGGCCCTCCTGGCCGCCTCCGCCCGGCTCGGCGACCGCCGGGCACCTTCGCCCACCCGGGCCGTCGACGCCCTTGACTCCCTCGTCGCCCGGGGGTGGCTCGCCGGCCCCGAGGCGAGGCTGATCGAGCGACTTCGCGCCATCCGCGACCGGGTCGCCCGGCTCGACGAGGCGAGCCCCGCCCCCACCCCCGACGAGGCCCGCCGCTACCTCGACCTCGCCCTGCCCGCCGCCGCCCGGCTCGACGCCCGGGCCTGAACTTGTCGCGCGGTCGCCGGCCGATCGAGGGCTTGGCTTCGTTTTTCCGGGGGCGGGCGTTGGGTTCGTTCCGCCAAAACGGGTCTTCGCGTCGGACGTCCCCCCACCCCAACCCTCCCCCACAAGGGGGGAGGGGGCCAGAGGGGAGCCACTCCGAAACGGAGGAAGGCGGTTCGGATGAAAGCCCTCCCCCCTTGTGGGGGAGGGTTGGGTGGGGGGAGTCGCCTTCCCGATGATCCCGGAAAGC
>JAABUQ010008419.1_pt1 | contig 14479 bp, 11 predicted proteins | sample 5560001 | NCBI WGS metagenome assembly JAABUQ01 (sample SAMN10711888, study PRJNA513371) | rock metagenome | isolation source: Antarctica rocks | place: Antarctica: Victoria Land, Finger Mt nord | collected 2015-12-18
AATTTTTAATTTTTAATTTTTAATTTTTAATTTTTAATTTTTAATTTTTAATTTTTAATTTTTGATATATATATTATATTTATTTCCCTTTTTATTTTATTTTTAAATTATATTTTTAAAACTTATTTTATAACTTATTTTTAAACTTTTTAAACTTTTTAAAAAATTTTAATATATTTTTTTATAATTAAAATTTTTTTCCGATATATTATAATATTTTGTTTATTTATAATATATTTTATAATTTCTTTTATAAGTATTTAATTTGCTTTTATTAAGTTTTTTTGATTAATAATTTTATAATAATTTTAAAATTCTTTTTAATTAACGTATAAATAATACGTCGTTATAATTTTATATTATTTATATTTTTTTAATAATAATAATTATATATATAAAGGCTTTTTTCTTTTATTCTATTATAATTATAACTTTTTCCAATTTATCGATTATTTTTTAAGTGTTTTATTACCGTTTATTATTACGTTAAATATTTATTGTTTATATTGTTTATATATATTATTGTTTGCTTTATTTTTTGGAATATTATTAATATTTTATTTATAATATTTTGTTTTTTGTTTTTTTTTTTTCATTTTATATAATCTTTTAATTTTTTTAGTTTCTTATTTAATTAATTTTTATAATAAATTTTTTCTATATTTTATATTCGTTTTATTTATTAATTTTTTATCAATTGCATAACCTCCGCGCTCTTATTATATAATACTATTATTATGCGATTAATATACAAATATATTATTAATATATTTTCGTTTTCATTTTTAATCTAATTGGTATTAGAAATATATTAATTAATTAAAATAAAATGATTATGAATTTTATTCATATTATAAGTATTCGATATATAAAATGTTAATAATATAAAAATTATATATTAAAAATTCATTCAAATATATATAAAGTAATAAAGTAATAATATAAAAAATAGTTTATTTATTTATTATTTGTTATCTTATTAATATTAACAAATCCGGAAACCTTATTTTAGTATATTTAGCAGCCAAAATCCGGATTAGCGGATTTATTTATATCCAAATTTTTTAATATAAAATATATTAAATCAGAATACAATCAATAGCTATTTAACACTACCAAAAAATTTTTTTTTTTGTTTTAAGTCCCCGTTTAATTAGGGCTTATACGCTAGACTTATATAAGTAATATAACTTCGTTTAGGGCTATTTTTAGCGAATTTTTTAAATCTAATTTTTTTTTAAAAACGTTGACTAATTATAAAGATATAGTTATTTTAAAAATAAAGATTTAGTTCCCAGTCCTAAAAAAAACTTGGCAAAAAATTTCTTGGCAAAATCTTATTAATTGTATTAATTGTACTAAACGCAGCTAATTAGAAAATCGACTTGCTAAAATCCATGTAAGATTTTTCCGGATTTGTTGATAAAGCTTAATATATTTATTTGAAAATAAAATTTTAATTTTAATTTTTTAATCTTTTGTTATTAATAACATATTATTATTACTTGATTATTATGTAAAGATACAAGGTTTTCTCATAAATAATTGGCAAATCAAATGTAATAGGGGAAATGGTGATACGGGGTTGTTTTTAACTTGGTGCAGACTTTTGACGTAATACTGTGCCACCGGACACCTTAAATTTATACGAAAGGTGGCTGAATATGCCACCAATTCCCCGCACCGGACCTCAGATCTTGTGTATTCCGGCCCCTTCAATTCCTCACTCACCCGCTAAACACTCACAACTCCGTTATTTCAGCAGAATATAGACAGAAGTCCTATGTGAAGTGTTGAATTGAGCCCAAGAAGCCTATAGTACACAACGAACAGTGGCAAGCTGCTTACTTGCTTACCGCCTGATACGAGACGGATCTCTGATGATACTTGATTGGTGGCATGCACTGGTCTTTTAAGATGCCTTCCACCACACCTTGATCCACGCCTTGAGCCACGCCTTGGAATAGAGGATTAATGAAGTGTAATGCAATTTCATCGACAAACGGGATGCGCAAAGCATGTGACAGACCAACCGTGACCTTGGCTCCAACCACTGTCGACTTCTGACACTAATGAGATTGTGTTACCGAAATCAACAGTTGATAGAGTTGCCTTTCTATGTGTGTTGAGATCTGACTTCGCCTTCCAAGGCTCGGATAACCTTTCCTGAGATCGCAGCCCACGACAGCTTTACAACTCGTCCTCGCCAAACATCCTTGGGCAACTCCCATCTGGTAGCTACGACTTTAAGGACCTTCTTTATCACGATCTCCAACGATGAAAATGGTGTCGACTAGCTTCGATCAACGAAATGGGTTGTACCCACTTGCGCGGGTTGCAGCTAGGGCGGACTTTGCGGACCTGGCCATAGCAGACACGGTGGTGGAAGAAGATACGACCATGGAGGACAGTTTCATAGAAGACCTGGACATGGAAAGACTAAGTTTGGTAAAAACAGTCGAAGAGGAACCAGGAGTCAAGCCAAGCCTCATGACGTTGCCCCAGGAGCTACGAGACAAAATCTACTCCCTCCTCCTCACCAAAACCTACAGTGTACCCTTCGCGGACACGGTTAAAAAGGAAGCCGATCTCCACCCTTCGGATACAGAGGTATCAGCAACGAGAGAAGAGAATGCTTGGTGGGACGAAGCAATGCTCGATAACCACATTTGGAGCCCCGACGTCTTCAATCATGTAATCACTCACCCGAAGCTGCTCCCACCGAAAAGGAGAATCCTCACGGATACAGTCGTACCATGGGAACGCCCCTCCATCGACAAGGAATCACTTCAACAGCAGAACGAGAAATGGTTGAAGTTGCGGGAAAAGCTCCTACTGGAACGCTCCTTGGAAGGCCTGGCCATCCTCCGAACATCGAAACAGCTTTACCGTGAAGCGTCGCCAATGCTTTTTCCCCAATGCACCTTCCACTTCCACATTGCCTACTCCATAAAAGGTGAAACAATTCTGCACCAGGTAATCTTCCGCCGCGTCCAAAATCTCTCCATTCACCTCGACCTCATAAAATCCTATCTCTTCGACCGTTCCCGAACAGCCGAGCCTAGCGCTTCTATCCGGCTGACGGTCCTGCTCCATGCATTCACCCTGGATAACATCAAGCGCAAGTCATGCATGTTGCAGATCTCCTACCGCGAAGACGCCCAATTCCTGCTCCAACTAGCCAATAACATCTCCCGACTCACCAACTTTGAGACGTTGGTGTTGAAGATGGCACACGTGTACAAACACCCGGCGTACCGGGACATTGAGCCCGCGGCCGACGGGGACGAGGAAATGGCGCGTAAGGAGACGGTCGAGGAGATGGAGGCGGCCATCTTGAAGGTGTATCAAGAGTTGAATCGGGGGTTGGAGAGGAAGTTTGGCGCTGTGACGTATCGAGATGATGGACCGGATTTCTATTGGCTGGTTTATCATCCTTGGTGTCATTTCAATGGAGGTGAGCGGCCGCGGTTTCGGGTCAAAAATTTTGAGTAGAAACCGCGAGAAGGGGCAAAGACTCAAAGGAGCCTAGGTTGCGGGCACGGATATGAATGTTAATGGATATAGCCGCTTCTCCCGTCTTGTTTAAAGGGTATACTACCTACTTTTGGACGCAACCGATCCCCCTTCACTCGGAACAAGATACATTCATGCTCAGAGCCACAGGGACGGGGATAAAGATAGAGAGATGGACAAAAGTCGACTAATAAAGATGTGCGACCTTATTAACATATTCTTTGCAACCCCTTCGTTTCCCTCCCTTCCTTGTTTTCTGCTTTCCTTCCTCCCTTCCCTCTCCCCTTCCCTCTCCCCTTCCTTTTTGCACACCCACCCAACCATCCCCTAAAATACTCTCAACAAACCCCAACGCATGAAACCAACCATCTCAACTCCAGCCCGCATAACGCCAACCTACAAGCTCCCTCATGATTAATTAATACTTCTGGAACAAATCCGCTGTGGAGTTTTACCGCCCCCGCTTTGCATCCTTGGTTTGTTACCCTTATACAAGGGTTATTCGCCTTCTCGTACACCGACCCCCTACGCAAAATTACTGCCCCTTCTTCCCAGCCGTGTAAATCTTCCCATGACTGATCAGCAGATACTTCTTGAACAGATCCTCAGCAAAGTCGTCGAAACGGCGGTACTCGGCCCCCAGCCGCCACGCGGCTGCGATCCCGCTCACGCACGCCATCTCGTGCATATTCACCAGCGTCCAGCTGCCCGCGAACCACGTGCTCCGCCGCCCCTGCAGGAACATCATCCCCGGCACCACGCGCACGTAGTGCTGCCAGCGGTGGCCCAGCTGGTGCCACCATTTTCGCTCGATGATCGTGGAGGGGGAGATCTGGTCGATGGTCCAGAGGTCGCGGTGGTTGGCGTCGAGGAAGATGGATTGGAAGACGTGTTGGTGGTGCGGCTGGGGGGGCACGGCGGCGTCGTGGTCTTGCCGGAATTGGTGCTGGTAGTTTGTGCAGTCGAAGGCCATTTCGATCTTTTGCATGTCCGCAGGGTACGAGTGCGTGTAGTACATGGGGCGGTAGCCGCCGGGCTCGCCGTCCTGCCCCTTAGCTTCGTTTTTGGCAAAGGCGATTTGCGCTTCTTGCGCTGCGTTCTTCGGTGGGGCGCAGAGGGTGGGCTCGAAGGCGGTTTCGTAGTTGCGGGAGAAGTACTCGCTGTCGCTGTGGGTGATGGTGATGTCGTCGTAGAAGTGGGCGCCGCCCAGGACGAAGCGCTCGCGCCAGGTGGATGTTTTGCCGAGGAGTTTCTTGGCGTCATCGGCCAGGATGCAGAGGACCATTTCGTCGTAGGTGGCAGTCGTGCTGGTGGGGCCTGTGTGCCGGCCTTCGCGCTGGCCGGAATCAGTCTTGCCGGCTTCGGGGTCGAAGGGGGCGGTTTCAAGGACGACACCTTGCGCAGAGCGGGATTTGATCGCGGTGACGTCGGTGTTGGTGTGGATTTCGACGCCTTTGGATTCGAGGTCGCGGCGCCAGTCGCCGTAGAAGGATTCTAGGTGGGGGAAGGTCACCATGTGGGGGAGGTTGGGGAGGAGGGTTTGCGGATCGTAGTCCCACAATTTCATGTTGGGGTCGTCGAAGAGGCGTTCGAGGATCGCGCAGGCGACGTTGGCCGTTTGGTTGCCGGTGCCGAGGAAGAGGGCGATCAGGGGGTAGACCATTTTGTCGCCAAAGTCTTTGCTGAAGAAGAACATCCGTAGCATTACCCTGATAGGAACAAGTCCTAGGACTGGCATTGTCCATTTGATCAGCTTGAGCACTTTGCCGAATTTCAAGATGTCGCCGGAGAACTGGTCGACCAGATTGCTGGGGAAGCAGTTGGTCCAGAAACCATCTTTGCCTTTGCCGAAGGCGACTTGGAGTTTCACGTCTTCCGGCTCGTGACCGTACTTTCTCATGAAGTTGAAGGTGTGCTTGAAGACTGGGGAGCCACCTTGAACACCGTCATTCATCCACGATGTACCATACTTTTCCTTGTCGATCGATATCGAAGTGGCTTGACCGCCCACTACTGACATGCGCTCGATGATAGTTACCTTGAATCTATCGGGATGCTGGGCCAGTGTTGCTGCGCATGACTACGAAGATGTGTGAGCGCAATCATTGTCATCCACGCACGGCGAGCATACCATTCCGGCAGCGCCTCCACCAACAATGACCACCTTTTGTCTGCCATCTTTGACGAGTCCATCTGAAGACATTGTCGAGATTTTTTGAATTGGGCTTGACGACTTTTCGTTGCAACAGGTATAGGCAGTATTCCGAGAGGCAAAGGAATATACGGATTATACAAGAAGCTAGCAAGCAGCTAACTAAAAGAAAATAGACGACGCCATGACTTGATGTTCACAGCAAACTGACAATGTCCATGTTTGTTGGCGAATCTCCATGAGACATAGTACGAATGCGATGGATTCCGTAGTGCATTTCCGAAGTCGTGACGCAATTTGCTTTCGATCAATCTCCGGCTAACCCCAGCTGTCAGATTAGGTGGACGTAGGTAGCTCAAGTTACCCGATCTGTATCATGGTTAACGCATAAATCTCGTTCAACCATCAATCAACTGACTAAATTTACTATTCAGCTATACTATTTTAGGCAGGTAATAATGTTAGATAAAGCTTCAATTGCTAACTATATTTACGATATTATATTATTACTTTAATTATAATATATTAAGCCCTAACTTTGTAGTATTAAGTTATTTTTATTTATATTTTTTCTATTTTTTCTATTTTTTTAATTAATATAATTAATATAATTAATTATTTAATAGAATATAAAACATTATTATATAAATTTCAAATAAATATTTATTAAGTATAAGAATAAATACTTTATTAATTTATTACTTTTATTTTGTATATTTAATATATTAATATAATTACTTTAAAAAATCAAAGTTTAAAACCTAAAAGCGTCTTAAAACAACTGATTATTCTGCTAATTTTTAATAATAATAAAATACAAAATTAACAAAAGGATTAATTATTATAAGGCGATTATAAAAAGGAAAAAAAACCTTTTATTATAATTTTTTTTTTAGTATATGTCGTTTTAAGTATCTTATAATAATAATATTATAACTATTCAAAAAGGTATAATAAATATTATATTAAATTTTTATTAATATTATATTATATATTATTTAATATTAAAAGAAAAGCAGTAACTAATTAAATAGTCAATTAACTGATTACTACTCTATTAATTAAGTAATTGATTAATCAATTATAATAGTTAATTGACTAGCCAATTAACTGCAGTAGTATACAGTAATACGTTGAATTGACAATCTAATATCAGTTGATTGACTATTCAACGAGATTCATACCTCAACCATAACATCTGCTATTCTAGAATTTGGAATGCTCTGGAAGCATCACAATCCGGGTTTCCAGGTCTTAATGCCTACAGTCTGCGGAAGGACCTTTCCATCACCAAACATTCTCTCCGCTGCTACCGTGCAGAAAGAATGTCGGACAGGATGGTTCAGCGCATCTGGAACCTCAACGCAAAACGTCTTTCCATCCTACCAGTTTTGCCCGAGCCTGCCGTCTATCACTGGGGCCATGGCAAGCCAATAATCATAGGGCCAAGGCAGAAGGCTGTCCAATCCTAGCATGGTCAGAACGATGGGCAGTATTCGCGTAGGCCGCCAAGTCGCAGAGGACTGAACTTCCTCTTTGCACGGTCCAGACACTTGTGGCCAAACATAGCTCTCAGCTCGTTCCAGATGTACGATGAATCATTCTCCATGTGCGTCCAAGGATTGCGTCAACCCATCAGATGACTTCGATCGAAAGCCAGGTGACCCATCTGATGCCAGAAGTCCGATTGACGCCTTGAAGTCGGTATCAGGCTGTAAGAACCAGCACTTAAGACAATCGGCCCAAGACACGGAAGGTTGGGATGCCAGCGGTGAAAGCGGCGGGGCAAAATCAGAATCACCTGCTACAAAGCTCTTCCTACATTCTTAGTCTGCAACAAGACTGTGTTCTTTTGTCCGCGATACGAGCGGATCTCAAGGTCGGACTCAAAGTCAGCGGCTGGGTCGGCGAAGACATGTTTGAAGATCGAGTAGTCTGGTTCTCACATCAATCCATCTTTCTCCAGGGCTTTGGGTTGTCGACCGAATGGCGATCTTGAATGGTTTCATAATATTGTCAATTCAAATTTCCATGGTGAAGAAAACGCTGGCCAAGGTCGGTTCCATGTGTTCCCGAAGGTATCATTGATGCGATACCAACGACTGCTCAACGACTACCAAGATGTTTCAGAGCCCCGACTGCACAGTGCACGGGAGGCAGTAGTAATGTGCATCTGCTTCATGTATGGGATGTACGAGCATCAAGCCTCCTTACCTCGCTATCGTTGTTGATGTACCAAGTACTATTTGTGCGTGATGTCTCGGCTGTTGCCCGTGGTCATCCTTCGCAGCCTCCCGCATCGGAACATATATCCAGCCACCAGACTTCTAACTTCACTACAACCCCATCGACACACGCAATCAGAATGGCTTGCAGAAGTCTTACTTTCTCCTTCCACTTTGAGACTTCAGCACTAATGCAGTCATCGTTCATATAAATGCAGGGACAGTGTGGCTTGGGGCGATGAAAAGAGCAGACGACCAGCCACAGAATGCGAGAATCCAACAAGTGAATATCGCTTTTCAGCTTGGAGAAAGAACCGCGCCAATAGCACTACAAGCGCATCCTTGCGACCCACGAGGTTCGAGCAATAAACCTTATTAGCTTCACTTGTAATTCGTTCTTCTCTCGCTACACGGTCGTTTTGCATGTGATTGTGGTAGCATGCGCTTCAATCGCATGTGTTGTTTCAGTATTGCAATTATAGCTAACACTGCGATCGATGGCCCTGTAGCACGCTGACACTCGATTAATACCATGCGCAATGGCGGCCCATACGCTCTCCCACCCCCGCATTCGGATTGTTTCTCTGACGTTTTTTCAAGACTCTTCCATGGATCTAAGACCATGCAATGTTGGGGTCAAGTGTCAACCTCCGCCTTTCGCTTTGATGCCTACTGTACTTTAGGGATTACTCCCCACCATCTTCCTTGCCTGACCACCACTTTTGGGGGAATGCCTCCTGCCTCCTTCAGTTCCATATTGGTTTCCTTTTGAGCTCGTCCTGCTATGGCGTCTACTCCTACCCCATCGCCTGCCCTCCAACCACCGACAGGTGTTACTCCTAATTTCACCAATCCGGAATCACTCTGGAATGCGACCGTTGTCTGCATATCAATGTGCCTTGGTTTTGCGAGCGTTGTTTTCTTTCTTCGGGCATATGTAAGGATTATTATTAAGCGACAATGGATTTTGGAGGACTGTGCGTTTGTTCAAGTCCGTAATGAGTCACGAACACGACGCTGACGATTTCCAGGGATGTGCCTTCTTTCGTGGGTGAGTATGAAGTTTTGCGATTCACTGCTCAGCATCTATTTAATATCTAACTTAACATCAGATAGGCTTGGTAGGATACTGCACACTGACAGCAATAAATATGCGAAGACACGGCGGTGTACACGAGTGGGATCTCACTGTCCCGGACGTGCAGGAGGTGTTTTATGTATTAGACCAGCTCTAACTTTGCTCCGAGGTCATACTAATCCGCTTACAGTGGTATAATGTTACGACCATAGAATGGGCACCAACGATACTCTGCACGAAGCTCGCGATACTTCTGCTTTACCGCCGTGTTTTCTCTCCGCACAAGTGGAGCTTTTTGGATTGGGGGATTAGGATTTTCGCGGTCATTCTCTGCGCGTTCTACTTTGCGACAGCGGCAGTGAAAATATGGGAATGTAACCCAAGAGAAAAAATCTGGGACAAGTCAGTCCCGGGAACTTGTGTTGATCTACCACTTCTACTCATCATCAGTGGTATCTCCAACACTGTCACAGATATGATCATACTAGTCATTCCCGTCAAGGCTGTGTGGAATTTGCAGTTGGTCCAGAAAAAGAAAATTGGAATTATTCTAGTCTTTACCATCGGACTAACGTACGCCTATCTTCCCCATCAAATCTCAACTCGGGCGATGCACACAACCTAACAAACAGCAGTGCCCCCCTGTTCAGCATAGTCGGCTTGGTCGTCCGTGCCAAAATCAGCGGCAATCCAGACGTGACATATAATCAGCCCGAGATCTCCCTTTGGGCGTATGTATCCGTTTGGATTGCTTTGCAATGCTTATAAGCTGACGTTAAAAGTGCGGCCGAGGTCACCTCCGGTCTCATGTGCGCCTGCATTCCCGCGCTCGCCCAGCTCACCCGTGAACGCTCCGCCCTCGGTGGCAGTCGTAGCGTGGCCAATGTCGAAAGCCACCGACGCAGCTCGTATTTCTTGGGAACACGCAAGCCTGCGGTCAATATCGAGGAGACAGATCTCTTCAATAAAGCCGATTTGGAAATGAGGTGCCAAGGCATTATACCGGAGCAACCGGGCGGGGTGGTGACTGGGATCCAAGGGGGTGCCGATGCTCGTGTCAGCGAAGGGAAGATGATGGAATTGAGGGAAATGGGGTACTCGGTGAGTCGAGAAGATGTGGACCGGATCCATGGAATCGTGACGACTGTGCGGATGGAGCATTCTTACGTCTGAACAGGACAGCTACCCGAGTTTGGTCTCGAAGTTTGCTGTCGACGTTGAAAGAGGGCCTGCAGGCCTTCCATGTACGGTGGTGTCGCGGTGTAATGGTCGGATCGGCACGCAATCGCGTTTCTTTTGACGTTGTTGCGTACTCTGTACAAACAATGTTCCGCATGGAGGTGATTTGTGAATACTTTGGAATGGCTCTAATTGCAATCTAATTAAAAATTGGTTGGGGCATCTGGTGATATGTGCCTTCGTGTCGGATGCACCTTAATCACTAATACTCAAAACGAAAGCGAATCGCTTCGCTTTTGGTCGTTCAGTTTTCTTGTATTTCTAGCTAATGTTGCATCCAGTACTTAATGTATGGCGTCAACTTGTACGGACTATCCAATAACCTGATACCTCTGCCAGACGCCTAATGCTCGAGTAGGCCAATCATTGAATCTAGGTTGACTACATTGAGTAACTGGGATGTTTAGACAACATACCGCATGAGACGATAAGGTACCTTTACAAAAAAGATCCGTCATACCGTCCCCACAATCTGGTTGATGACCTGCAGGGACCTACCCTCTCGGATCTACCGTCTCGGATCTCGGATCCTATCTCTCGGATCTCGGCCCTAAGCTAGTCCCGAAATGGCGACAGCTCTGCTGGTTACGGTCCCAAACAGGATGGGTGATCGCCCCTCATGCCTCGTTTCATCATCCCTCCAACCAACAACTGTCTCTTGCACATCACTCCCTCTTTGGTGCCTTGGCCTACGAAGCTGTATGCCGGCAGTCAGCTTTCTCAGCAACTGACCAACACACTCTCTCATTGCCCCGCCGATCAATTCATTCACTCCTTTACCCTCCCCACGCTCCTTTGCGCCAACTCCATGCACAACGCGACGAAGAAATGGCAATGTACTCTACAACTTTGAACCCCAGTACTAACCGCTCGCTATCTCCACATCTCCTAGACTCAGGCGCACTCTCACGATCCTTATCTCGGCGGCAGCAATTCACGGCTCGCGAAATCGACCCACTCCTTGCCAATCTATCTCCGCAATCGACCCTGGAAGCTTTGAGAGCTACAGATGCCGTCTCTACCGGTCGAATAGGACGCCATAATCCCATACAGGAGAGCGTCGAGGGCGCTTCTCCCTCAGAAAGAGCATGGGGCATCAAAGCCGCACTGGCTGGGAAGAAAATCAAAGATTGGTATGGCGAGGTCGCTGCTTGGCCTTGGCCGGAGCACCATGAAAAGAATGGCTTCGAGCCCCAAATAGACACTGGAAGTACCGAAATGGAACCTGGGGACAACGCTGAAGAAGGAACCAAGCAGTTTTCATCCCAGCGGCGGGTTCCGGAACTGGAGTACTGGGGTAGCGTACCCGTTCAGCTTGCGCAGGAGTATCAGGGAAGAACAGACGCTATTCGGGATGATATGGATACGTTGGAGGTGGAGGTCTTGAAGAATTACGTCCGAGACGTTCATCTCAAAGCAGAATCCAGACGATCGACGTTGGCGGATACACCAGCCGGGAATGCAAGCTATGAGCACATGGACGACTTCACCGCGATGATCACAGCCACCATTGTTCATGCTTTGCCTACGCTCTTACACCTAGATTTTCTGCTCAATGTGTGGTCAACACGTCTGGTGATTCTGGGTCTTGTACCCAGCTTTCTCAACGACCTCAAAAACTGCAAGGAAGCTATGCAATCCGCTTGGATGGCAATTGGAGAGCCGGGCTCTCCAGCAGCGAAGCGAAGGCCCAGCTTTTCAAGAAAGCCTTTCTCAGATGTGCAGGCAGTGCTTCAAGATCAGATTTTGGAACTGGCGCGCACGCTAGACACCATGTTGGATCTCTTGGAAGGAAGCGAAGACACATTACCTGCAAATTGGATAGATGGCATGGATAGCCTTGAGAACGAGTATGGGAATTGGGTTGTGAAGGCCGAAGAGCTGGTTCTGAGCAATGAGATGATGACACATTCCATTGAGAAGGGACGAACGGATTCTCTAGAAAAACAAACAAATGCTGGGGGCGACGCATTAGAACTACCGCGAGGTGTTGATTTGTTGGCGGCTGCAAAGCCCAAAGAAGGCCGAGGGCTCCAGATAGATGGCGCCAATGACAGCTCTGGATCAAAGCGGTCACCTTCGACCACAATAAACAATGCTGGGAATGAGTCTCCAAATCGTCATGTCAACGGAGTCAGCAATCTCGACTTGGCGCAGTCGCAAAGCCATCACCAGACAGATAATGTTAAAGTGCACCAAAATGATTTGGTGGAAAATGAGCGGGTGAGTCCAGTAGACACTGCACCGGATTCCCAAACCAGTCCAGATGCAAAGAGCGCACCAAGTTCAGCTGAGAGACCAAACCCTATCATCCCTCGAGATATTCTTGAAGAGCAAGGACTCCTCTCTCCACTTGTTTCACCGAGGCCCGAACCGACCATTTCAGAGCGAAGGCAAATTTTAACCCATCCGCCAGCACCACTAGTCCTTGAGAGTTCTTCTTCCGATCTTGAATCAGATGCATCCCTAGAAGGGTCTGCAACTTCCGACTATTTCTCGAATAGATTTAGCCCTGAAATTCTGAGTGCAAACGTAGCAACTTACATGGGCTCACCAGTTGAGGTGTCAACCCCAACTTGGTCAAGTCGAGGGTCAATGGCAGGGTCTCGACGGTCCAGCCAATATACAGAGAGAGGCGATGCGAGGCATTCGCAGATAAGCATGTCCTCGAGCGTTCATTCGCCCTTAAAGCGACGAAGTCGAGCTGTTACCTATTCACCCGACTCGGCTACTTTCACAACGACAGCGAACAATGAGCTTTTAGTCCCTGAGATACCTGATAATCACATCAGACTGCGAAGCGCTTCCGTACAGTCTTTCGAAAGGGTCTCTCGCGATGAAATTCGAAGACTTGTAGTCCGGCGGAGTGGGAGCTATTCGCCAGCGGTTGTGACACCCATAGGTGTTGGCACTCCCAGAAGTATTGACACGCCTCGAAGTATTGGCACAAGCGCAGTGGACCTGGAAGATGTGGAAGAATTTCCGCAAGGCAGTCTAGCTTCTCCAAGGCTGCCCGCGGAGAGGAATAAGTCAGCCAGTTTGACTTCGCTTCCAGCAGACATGCCTATCCCAACGGAGACGCGTTACGTCGGGGAGACAGTCCAATTACCTCCTCCACCGCCACTCTCTGGGCTCTCTCGTGAGATTTCGAGACCTACGATCAACGATGGTCCTCCGTCACCTACCGGATCTCCGTCACCCAACAGATCGTTGCCCACGAAAGCATCACCAACTAAGCCACGCCATAGATTTGAGGACCCAGCCGACTTAGGCCCAGGTCTCACTCCTGTCAAAGTCCGTAGACAGGGCGCTGCCGCTGTTGAACCCGTTACACCATTCAAGAACCCTCAATCACCGTCCTATCAACCCTCTCGCAACTTTGACAAACTCGAAGCCCGGATTAGTTCCCTTCTAACATCCCTCCCAGCAGATATCCGCTTCACATCCGGCGCTGAAACTCCTCCTCCAGGCACCCGAAACCGCAACGTCTCGAACCCCAAAACTCCTGCCCCTCGCTCTTCCACCCCTCGGCTCTTCAGAGCCAAGACATCAACTCCGTCACCCTCAATGACATTAGCACCAGCGCCGACATCGGAACCACGATCCAAAGCTCAAGACGGCGAACCAGAAATCAAACTCTACCATCTCCACCAATCCGGCAAAGACGCCCCCATCAAACTGTACGTGCGCCTTGTCGGCGAAGCCGGTGAGCGGGTCATGGTCCGCGTCGGCGGCGGCTGGGCCGATCTGGGCGAATACCTCAAGGAATACGCCCTCCACCACGGCAAACGCACCGTCTCGGAAAACCCCCATTTCGACATCAAAGGCTTGCCCTCCTCCCCCCTCTCAAGCCATCCCGGATCAAGCCGCCCTGTCTCCCCTTCCTCGTCCGCAAAACCCAGCCCCGCTTTCACCTCCCTGAAAAATTCCTATCCCGGCCCCTTCCCACACCCCCACACCCCACACTCCGAATCCCGCCCTTCAAACCCCGCTCTCCCAACCTTCCCCACTGGATCCACCACTGTCACCACCCCCGCTATTTCCGCCCACGACGACTCCTCCTCCCCCTCCCTCGCGGGGCCAAAGAAGAAAAAATTCGACATCAGTCCCGGCAAGCAGGCCTGGGTCGATGATCTGCTGAACCAAGCGCGCCACTCGGGGGAGAAGCAGGAGAAGCCGGAGAAGAAAGGGGGAGTGGGGTTGTTGGGGAAGGTGGGCGCTACTAGGAGGGTTTTTCTGAGGAGGAGGACTGAGGGGTAGGGTGGGTGT
>JAABUQ010008421.1_pt1 | contig 14477 bp, 15 predicted proteins | sample 5560001 | NCBI WGS metagenome assembly JAABUQ01 (sample SAMN10711888, study PRJNA513371) | rock metagenome | isolation source: Antarctica rocks | place: Antarctica: Victoria Land, Finger Mt nord | collected 2015-12-18
TCCCTCATCCGGCCTCCAGCAGCTCTACGCCACAGGGACGGGCCCAAATCAGACGAATGTTCTCACTGAGAGTTGGGCTCCTGGAGTGCACGGCACAGGTCCAGCCTCAGATGCGTTGCCAGACGAACAGATCCTCATTCTCGGCCCGAATGGTCTAAATCTGAAGCGAGAGTTCGCCCCGTCCGTCGCTCACATCAACGGTCAATACGTGATGTGGTTCAGCGGCGGCAACAAATCGGGAAATCCCAACTGCCTGGAATCCGCCATGAGTCCAAACCCGACGGGGCCGTTCAGCGTCATCGGAAGATATTGTGACAACACCTTTGGAGTGGGTGAATTCGACCCCTCCATCCAATTCGCCAACGGAGAGTGGCTTGCGTTCAGTCGGCAGAACCCCGACAATAACTACAGTGCCATAGCTGTCGTGAAACTATCCGCGGATGGTTTGGCGATCGACAGCAACAGCGCTATGCACGTAATAGCAAAGCTGGCGGATGTGCACTTCGCCCTCCCGAACGTCCATATCGGCACGAAATCAGAAACCGGCGAAGTAATTGGCAATCAGAAAATAATAGAGAATCCTGAATTAGAGAATCCGCAATTTGCCTCAGATACGGCCGGAATAGCACCCGACGGTATGCCTCTCAAGTTCGACCTATTTGCTTCTTTGGGCTCGTTCAATGGCAACAACGGTGGAGCTAGCGGGGATGATAACGGGCATGGCGGTGACGGCACCTACCACACGGTCCAGATCGCCTGTGAGGACATAACCGGTCCGTGTTACGATCTAAGTCCGGCTCTGCTAGACCCCCAACTTCTGTCTGGCGACAAGCCGCCGTATCTCATGAATCCGGGTGGACTATGTCTGGCAAACACACCGAATGGGGTCTACGCCCTCTTCTCCGCCGCACAGTCAGGAACCGGCCCGAGTTCGTGGATGCCGAGAACGTTATTTTTTGAGTCAACGAGCACAGTGGCAGGATTCTACAGCCCGATCAACGTGCCACCAACAGGTGATGTCTTACCGGGCCCGCCCCATCAGATTTCATTTTAGGAGGAGATGCATGCCGAGCTTGCAAGAAGTCGATCGGACGCGCAGGTGAAAGGTCCGCTATGCCTTCGGGCAACGATCGTCGCCCTCGCGATCTGTACGGCGATGGGTGCGTGCGGTAGCACCAGAAAGGTCACGTCCAATTCTGGTCCCAACGGGTCAGCGGCCGCGGGGGCAACAGTTTCGGGACCGGTCACGCCGGGCGCCCCAGGGAGAACGGGCACATCAGCGACATCGCGAAGTATCACAAGTCCGACGAGCTTCCCACAAGACATCGAGGCCGGGGCGCCTCCCGGTCGCACATACCTACCCCCTTCCCAAACGGCTTCCGTATCGGAGGTGCCAGTGTCGACGGGGCCGGGGGCGAGCACGGCGACGGTGTCGGTCATCCGCCCTGAGGCGGCAATCCTGGCTGCTCTGGGCGCAGCCTTTGGTGAATACGAGCAGTTCCCGACTGCCACCTGCAAGATCAACACCGTTGCCGGAACCGTGCACGTGGCGCAAGTAAAGGCAACCGGTACGATGTGGGCGATATCGGGGTTTCAGCCGGACCCGAGTTGCAAGATAGAATCAGACGGTCAACTGAGACCTCCCACCGGAACCGGGCCGTTCGGCTTAGTGCCCCAACCGCCAGTGGGAGTGTTCGAGCGATCGCGAGGCGGGCAGTGGGGGATGGATACTGAGGTGGGAAAGCCGTTTCCCTGTCCTGCGGCCCCGGGGAAAGATCCACTAGTGCCCGAAGAAGTTTTGAAAGCCTGGGATATCCCCTACTATTCTCCGACCTGCCTACCATACATACCGCGAGGACCTCGATAAAGATCCTTTCGGGTGCAGCGGCGGTTTTCGACGGGCTGCCTACCTTGGCGGGGCGGGCACGACCTCTAGGCCAACCAGGCCACGTCAGTAGACGTATACGCTGGCCCGTCTCGTCGCCTTCGTTGCTGCGCCGTGGAGGCTGGCGGGCGGCTCCGCTACTTCGCCGCCACCGACCTGGTGGGACCCATGGATCGGCGCCGGCCTGGATGGCTCGGCGCTCGGCCCGCAAGCCTCGCCCGGCCAGCGTCTCCGCCTGAGCAGTGGCGTCGTTGGCTGCTTGGCGGTCGACCCGCTCGGCGCGCCGCAGCACCTCGTGGGCCCGGCGGGCCCGCATCGCCTCGGGGTCGGTGCAGCCCGGGCAGCTGGCCACCAGCTCGGCGCCCGTGAGACACTGATAGTGGGCACGGGTTGTGGACGCGCCGGGGGGCGATTTCGGTCGGCCGTGGCCCTCGTCTCACAACGGACCGTTTCCGACATCTCTAGAGCTGCCCGGATAGGGCGCCGTTGCGGGAATCTTCACCGGGCGGTTCTTACGGGTGTTGTCAAGGGCGCCTGTAGAGTAGTCACCTCGTCTGACCAGGGCCGCTCCGTAGGAGGTTCGGCTCTCGAAGACGGCCCTCGGAGCGGTGATTAGCGCCGAAACGTGAACAGGTGTTTGCCGGGGACAAGCGGCTGAAACGGACCGTCGTAGCGCATCGCGCCTACTGCCGGTCGGCTGCCGCTGTTGATCGTCTCGTAGTCGAGTTCGGTGAAGCCCGCGGCGGCAAAGCTGGCGCGAATCTCGTCGTTGCGGTCGCCCCCTTCCCGCCCACGAGACCACAGCAGCGTGCCGCTCGGCTGACAGAATTGGGAAGTCGTCGCGATAGTCTGCTTCAGGTGGGCGTCGCTGATGTTGCCGAAGATGCCGACCATCAGCACCAGGTCAGCCGGCACGGCTCCGACGTACGCGTCGCTGTCGCCGGCGTCGACGGTTCGCACCTCGACGCGCGCGACGGATTGCGCCGCTGCGGCTGCCCGAGCCCGGGCAGCGATCCGAGGGTGCACCTCGATCGAGCGGGAGGTGCCCCCCGCCCGTGGGTGGCCAGCCGAGCGAGGTCGCCGCCACCCCGGGCACGTACTACAACCCGTTGCGGGGCATTGCCGGCCTCACGGCCGAGCGGATCGACCAGGGCGTCGACTACGCCGGGGCCGGCCCGCTGTACTCGCTGGGCGACGGGGTGGTCCTTGAGACCACCAACGCCGGGTGGCCCGGCGGAGCCTTCATCGCCATCCGCCTGACCGACGGCCCGGCCACCGGCGCGGTGGTGTTCATGGCCGAGAACATCGCCGTCACGCCCGGGCTGACCGCCGGCCAGCAGGTGACCGCCAACACGGTCATCGGGACCCTGCGGCCCGCATATCCGAACATGGAGATCGGGTGGGGTTCCCCGACGCCGGGCACCGCCCTGGCCCAGGCCTACGGCGGCGATATCGAGGGCCAGAGCACGCAGCTCGGCCTCAACTTCTCCGAGCTGCTGGTCAAGCTCGGGGCCCCAGCGGGAATCGTCAACCCGATGATGGGCACCCTGCCCCCGGGGTGGCCAACGTGGTGAGCCGGCCCCGGGTCCTCCTTGCCATCGGGCTCATCGCCCTGGCCGGCCTCATCGGCCTGGCCGCGGTCCTCATCGCCGGGCGGGGCGCTACGACCCACGACGCCGGACAGAACGCCCGGACGGGCCGGGCAGCTCCCACGACCACCCTGGCCCCTACGACGACCAGCGTCCCGCCACCCACCACCAGCACCACTCCGACACCCGCGACGGCGACCACCGGGGTACCCGGCAGTGTGGCCGGCTCGGCGACGGTCCCCCCCGTGGCGCCGTCTCCGGTGCTCGTCGAGCCTTCTCCGCAGATGCGAGCGGCGGCGGCGGGCTATCTGGTGGCTCGGGAGAACGCCGTCTCCTTCGACCAACCCACGATCACCTCGTGGCTGGACCGGGCCAAGCCATACCTGACCGCCTCGGCCCACGCGGGCCTGGTCCAAGCCGCCGTCGGCGCCAATGCCGGCTACCTCTACAGCCAGATGCATCAGAACTCGTGGAAGCTGGTCACCACGGTGAGCTGTGCCATCGACCAGGCGGCTGCTACGCCCACTCCCACGATGACCACCCTCACCTGCACTGTGATCGACGACACGGTGACCCCCGCCGGTGTCTCGGTCCCCGCTTCCGCGGTTCCGAACCCGTGGCCGTACAACACCACGCAGCCGCCGGCCATCCTTGTCATGGAGCTTGTCGGCCCGACATGGCTTGTCGGCGCCGACCGCACCGGACAATGACCGACTACCCCCAACAGGGGGCAGCAAGCCCACCGCTTCGGAGGGAAGATGCAATGAGTAAACGGAAAAAAGCGAAACACACAAACCCACATTCGTCGGTGAACCATGACCCCCTCCTCGCCGGACCCCGCGAGATTGAGACCGCAGCATCGACCTATCCCGCCGCGGTGAACAGAGTTCTCGATACTCACTGGTTGACGCACGACCAAATCACGGCACACGACAGCGACGGCACTGAGGAGCGGGTTTCCCTCCCTTCGCTCTGCGTCAAGTTGGAACCGGACGGTCCGATTGACTTCGCTGACCCGGTGACCGGGTTCGGAGGCCTCGGGGTGGAAGTCCCCGACGATCGGGTGCTGCGATTGTGGACCGATGATCTGCTCACGGTCCAACACGACGCGGCCTGGAAACTCGTGCTCAACCGCAGCGAGCCGTTCGATGCTGAGTGGATCGACAAGCTGTTTGTCCCGCCGGACGCTACGCGCGGCTTTCAGCCCGTACGAACCATGGTGCGCGTGAGCTTCCTAGGTTTGCCATCGGACACCACAATGCCGGTTGCCGACGTGGACTCCTACATGCCGGTCACGTGGGTGCACATCGAGGACCTGCGAGGGTTCACATGACCTTCCGAACGGCCCGCCGTTTGCTCGCCCTAGCCGACCAGTGCGGCTGGGCCGTCTATAGCATGCAATGGCAACGCAGGTCGGGGCAGATGATCCCCACCCGCAAGTGTACGCTTGAGCACCCCGTGCATGAGCATCCGGGCCAGGAACACGTTCTGCTCATCGTTGAGCACACGTTCTTTGGGTCACTCTTCGGCAAGCAGACGTTCAGCTCGGCCGGTGCCCAGGACCTCTGGTGGCTCGACAGCGAAGCGCAAGTCAGGAGTGTCATCGAAACCCGCACGGCTCGGCCCTCGGGGAACATCGGAACGAAAAGTCACGCTAAGGCCGGGTAGGCGGGCACCGTCGACGGCGTCGACCTCGGCCGCGAATCGCCAAGGCCAACTCGCCGTGCCGTCCTGGCGGCAGACTGCTCGGAGCGGTCTCGGTGCTGCTCATGCGACGCGCGACTCCTGGCCGCTGTCCTCGCTACCGTCGGAGGGGATGTAAAGGTCGTCGACAGAGATGTTGACCTCGACGACTTCGAGGCCGGTCATCGTCTCGATGCGGTCAATGATGTTCTGGCGGATGGCGTCAGCGGTCTCGACGATGCTTTGGCCGTAGTAAGCGACGATGTCGATGTCGATCGCCGCTTGACGTTCGCCGACCTCAACGGACACGCCCTGGGTGGTCGCGGGCGAGCCGCCGGGCACCTTGGAGCGGATGGCTCCGAACGTGCGGGTCAAGCTCTTGCCCATGGCCTGAACGCCGGGGATTTCTTGGGTGGCCAGACCGGCGATCTTGGCGACCACCGACGAGGCGATGGTGGTCACACCGTGATCAGTGTGCAACGCGTGACCGGCACTGCTGCGGTCAACGGTGGACGATTTCCTCTCGGGCCCGGAGCTTGACGGTTGGGCGGGGGAGGCCGCGGCAGAGCCGGTGGCGGACGGGGAGGGGGCGGACGGGGAGTCGGGCATGAGGCACCTCAGCTTTCAAATAGGGACGAAGACGGGGGAGGGGCAAAAGGGCCAGGACGGCGCGTCAGTGGTTGTGGGGGGAACCAGCCGATGAGCCGATTTCTGATCTTCTGGTGTGCGTCGTTGGGTTGGGTGCTGGTTGACGACCACGCTCCCCGTGCAGGGATTGAGTCGTGTCGAGGACCGATTGAGTCGTGTCGAGGACCGATTAGCGAGTCAGACGGAGGTACCGCGCCTGGCATGGTTGGCGGCTTACCGGGCCCGGGTTTTGGCTGTGGTGGCGGCCTTGTTGGTCTCACTTTTGACGACGGACGCCGCGCCTGTGGCCTGCTTCTTCACCCGTCCGGCGGCGGTCTTCGTTTGCTCGCTAACGGTTTGGGTTGCTTCGGTAGTCTCTTCTTTGACGGTGCGTACAGACGACCCAGCCTGGCCTTGCACTTCTTGGGCGGCGTCACTGACCTTGTCCTTCACCGTCTCCAAGCCTTCCTGGGCGGAAGACTTAAGGTCACCGGCCATGCTCTTTCCGGCTTCGACCGCTTCGGAGACGAGCGGCTGGAGCTTCTGCTTGGCTTTTTCGTTCAGCTCGCGCTCCTTTTCGGTGGCCGGGAGCAAGGCGGCGATGAAGAAACCGCTGGCGGCGGCGAGGAGACCGGCGGCGAGGGGATTGCCTCGGGCTTTCTGGCGGGCCACCTGGGGAGCGTCGCTGACGGTCTCGGCCACCGACGACACTGACGAGTTCGCCTGTGAGGCCAACACCCGGCCCTTGCCCTTGGCCGCCTGGCCTAGGCTCGTGCTTCCGTCGCCTCCGACCGCGTTGTGCAAGCCGCGCCTCATCGTGTCGGCGCTTCGGCGGGCGAGGGCTGAGGGGCTGGCTTTGGCTTTGGCTTTCACGTCGTCGACCTTGTCGGTCAGATCGGCCTTCGCCCGAGCGATCACCTTTTTGGGCGCCACTCGGTCACCAATGGCCTCCAACGTGTCGCCCAACCCATCTCGGATATCGTCGATCTCGACGCGGACTTCCTTTGCACTGCGTTCCATGTCCATTACCTTCCCCTCGTGAGTGGGTATGTAGGTGTGTTGGGTGAGTTGGGTGAGTTCACGCCCCGCTGCAGCGAGACCCGGGCGGACTCCACGTCCTCTTTGACTGTCTGGACGGTCTGTTGGGGAACGGGACTGAAGTTGGCCAGCTTGGCCTTGCCCCGCAGTGCGACGACCCCGGCAACGGCCGTTAGCACGACGCCCACAATCAGGAAGGCCAGCCCGGTAGCCATCACCTCGGCGAGGCCCCACGCTGCTGCGGAGGCGAGCAGGATGACACCGACGAAACCGATCGCGCCGGCAGCGCCAAACGCAGCGGCGCCCTTGCCGGCCTGCCCGATCTGAACCTTCGTTTCGAGCCGGGCAAGCTCCATCTCTTTACGGACCAGTTGCTGTAGTTGAGCGGTGACGGCGGAGAACAACTCGCCAAGCGGTCGCTCCTCGTCCCGGTTGGCCGCAGCCTCGAGGGGATGCACCGTCATCGCTTCGGAGAGGCCGAGACCCGGCGCGTGATCGTCCCGGGCCCGTCGAGGTCGGGATCGCCATCCGATCGATTGCTCTGGTTGGCCCGTACGGCACGGCCGATGCCGAACCCCGCTACTGCCGCTCCCAACAGGAACGCGCCAGGTCGGCGGCGAGCGAACGACTGGAGATCCTCAAGTACACCGGCTATGCCGTGGTTGTTGTCGATGTCGGACGACAGATCGTAGACTCGGTCGGCGGCGTTGTAGACGGCATCCGCGGCGCTCGACAGGTAGGGCTTGAGGTTCTCGGCGTCATCGACGCGACCCTCAGCCAAGGCCTGCACCTCACTGCCGATGTTCAACAGGGTGTCGGCCAGGCGCTGTGACTGTGCATGAGCGTGGCGCTCGACTTGGCTCTTGGCCTCCTCGGCCAGACTGCGACCCTGCTCGGTGACCTCGCCTTTGACGACCGAGATCTGCTCTTGCACGGTGCCCGTCACGTCCCTGGTGGCGTCGACGGCTGACCCGGCAAGCTGTCTGCCTTTCTGCGAGACCGTCGACGCAACATCCGCTGCCTGATCGGCGGCAGTAGACGCTACCTGCGAGGCCTCGGCGGCAGCCGCCGATCCTACCTGGGACATCGCCGCAGCACCGGCGGATGTGTCATCGACGGTTTCCTCTACTGCTACTGCGCCCGAAGCAACCCACGGGGCTTCGCCCGCAGTCCTTCGGCCTGAACGGGTTGCTTGGCGGCCGCTCGACCGTACCGCTGTGTCCGTGTCCGGAATCCGCAGTGAAACTGGCATGGCATCCTTCTCCTTCGTAGCGATGTCAGAAGCGGAGGTCGCTTCAGGCTCTTCGCCGTCGCGGATGGTCCGCGACGCCGTCAAGCTCCTCCTGAGAACAGTTTCCCGCCACCGGATGATCTTACTTTGAGTGCCGATGACGGTCGGCCCCAACGCCGCGCCGGCCCATCATCGTCGCGGGCAGACGTGAGTATCTACGGGGCGACGATGATGACCCGCCTGTTCAGTTGACGTCCCTGGGCGGTGTCATTGGATGCCACCGGCTGGGACTGTCCCTGTGCTTGGGGATGGAACTGCACGTTGAGGCCACCGAGCCGCTGTTGGAGGGCGGAGACTACAGCCTGGGCCCGCTGCAGGGACAGCTGCTGATTGGCCGGGGCGTTGCCGATGGTGTCGGTGTAACCGACGACCGTCACGGAGCTGGCGTTTTGTTGGCGGATCTGTTGGGCCGCCGACGTGATCACCGCGTTGGCGGACGAGTCGAGGTCCACCCCGGCTTCGGCGAAGAGCACCACTCCGAGCGCCCCGGGGGTGGCCAGCGGACCGGTCGCCGGGGCGGGAGTCACCCCTCCGCCGCCGACCAGGTTTACCGCCGCCGACCCGCCCACGCCGGGAGCTGTTCCGGGGGCCGTACTGGGAGCGGAGGCCGAGCCCGCGCCAGGGGAGGTCGGGTTGGGCGTAACCGAGCCGAAGGTCGTGGATGAACGGCTGGGAGCGGCTGTCGTCGTCGCTGCTGTGTTGGCCCCTGAGCGCTGGTTCTTGGAGTCTCCGCCGCTGAGCACCAACGCGAGGATGATCGCCACGGCGATGAGCAGCGCCAACAGCACCAGCAGAGGGATCAGCCAGACCGGGCGTTTGCGGTGTGGAGCGCCGACAGCCACCGCGCCTCGGGTAGTCCCCGCCGAGTCGACCCCAGTGTCTTCCCGATTGCGCTCTTTGCGTCTCGGCGGACGAGGCGCCCGGCTTTCTTTGTCAGGCTTGCGGTATTTGGGCATGAGGTTCCTTTTGATGGTAGGGCTTGGGTGTCAGCACGCGAAGGCTGACCGGCAGGCACGGTAAATCGGGTGGCAGGGGGTTGTACGGGCGTTTCACCGCTCGGAGCGGTCAACCACTGGAAGCCTTACCGGCGGGCGGTGGCGCGTCGGTGGGTGACAGGCTTGATGACGAAACAACAAGATGACCGCACCGATGAAAGCGACGTCGATCTCGAGGCCACAACTTGACCGCGATATGGTTTCCGCCCGTGGCTCACGGTGTGGAGGACGACGCCGCCGATGACGGCGCGGGCCAAGAGTCCGGCAACCACACCGATCACCAGCCAGGCATCAGATGATGACCGGCGATGGAGACGAACGCTAGGAGGATCATTCGGTGACTCCTTAGGGCGGTCGCCCGGAGCCACTGGCCGTGCCGGGATTGCTGAGTGTGGAAGCCCTACTTCCTTGCTGCGGCGTCCTGGTGTGGGTTCGGGCTCCGGAGTACAAACCGGAGCCCGAACCTGTGACCGGCCGGCAGCCACCAGCCACGAATGTTCGGCGGTCGGGTTAGCCTGCGCCCGGGCGGTGCTTGGCGCCTTCGGTGTCGATCTGTTCTTTGCGGACCTGCTCGCTCACCACCTGGTCCTCGGTCACCGTCTCGGTGCCCAGACGAACCCGTTCCTTGGCAACCACGTCCTTTTGCACCACCGGCTCCTCGGCGTGGAGGACCACCTCGTGCTCCTCCTCGGAGATGTCGGCACCGCTGGTGGCAGCGTCACGGTTGGCATCGGTGATGGGCTCGCGCTCCACGCGGACCTCTTCGTGGGAGACCGGCACCGTCGTCTGTACCTGCTCGGTGACCACATACTTCCGCAACCGGGCCCGGCCGGCCTCCTTAGTGGTCTTGCCGACCCGCATCTCCTCCTCGGAACGGGTCATGGCGCTGTCGGTGTTCGGCCCCGATGTGTCATGGCCCTGGCCTTGGCTCGGGGCTGTGGTGTCGTAGGCCCGGCCGTAGTACCGGTAGAGCTCCTGCTCCTCGTCGGGTGTCAGGTAGCCATCACCGTCGTCTTCGACCTGGGGGGCGTCCTTCACCTTCGCCTTGTCGTAGCCGATCACCAGCTGCTCACCGTCAGCCTTGGCGCCCTGCAGCGGGGCAAACGAGGACCGGCTCTTGAACTTGCCGGTGTTGATGGCCACCCAAGCGGGCTGACCGGTGTGATCGTCGGTGTAGATCTGGGAGACCTTTCCAACCTTCTCGCCGGCGCCGTCGATGACCTCGTGGCCGATCCATGCCGTGTAGTCGTGCTCAGCAGTGTTCGTCATACTGATATTCCTCCTGTTGGGTTTGAGGTTTGCTGACAGTTGGAGTGGTGTGGTCAGGGACGACGGGGAAGATTCCCCGACCGAGTCACGCCTTGGGGCTCGTCGCCACTGTCGCCACTGTCGGAACGAGCGCTGTTCACCTGCGATTGGGCGCGGTCCTTGCCGGTGCTCAGGTCCGCCTTCGCCTGTTCCTTGGCGTCCTGGCTCTTGTCGTACGCCTGTGACCAGATCTGGGCGGCGACCTCACGGCCGCCGAGCCCGAACGCCAGGGCGCCTGCCAAGGAGAGCATGCCCAGCAAGGCGGCGTAGGTGATCATCACGATGGTCGGTGCGATCTGCAGCTGGGTGAGAATCATGAAGATGGCGATGGCCATAATGATCCCGGGGACAACCGTTGCCGCTAGTTTGCCGGTCGGTGTGTCGCCCATTGCTTTGGTAACCGCTGCGGCGATGCCGCCGGAGATGGCGGCGGCGACCACGAAAATGAGCACAGCCACAATGACATTGGGCAGGTAGGCCAGAACCTGGTTCATGAACACGGTGACCGACGGGATCTTCAACGCCGAGATGGCCGCGGTCAGCACGAACAGCATGATGAGCAGGAACACGATCCTGCCCACGAACTTGGATGGCTTGCCGCCCGGGCTGACCTTCTCGACGTACTCGCCGCCCTTGCTCTTCGAGAGGTGCTCGTCGATCTTCGACTTCTCCAACACCTTGTCGAGGATCTTGCGGATGACCCGGGCGATGATGTAGCCAACGACCAAGATGACCAGGAAGCCCAACAGGTTGGGGAGGAAACCGAAGAACTTGTCCAAACCTTGCTGTAAAGAATTTCCGACGTCGATCGCTGCGACTGGGTGCATACGTATCTCTTTTCTGGGTCATCGAGGTTGGAACGACCGGCCAAAACCTGAAGCTACTCCGCCTGCTCGGACGCGTGCGAGCCAGAGGCGCGAGCAAGGCCAGAGCTTCAACGGTGTTACAAGCCGCGCCAGCGACGGCTCTCAAAATGTTTACCAGCAAAGCTGCGGTATCTGGGCATCCAAATTTCACTCTGCTGCCGCGTCGACGACTAACCTTAGCGGTTCCACACTCACCCAAAAGGGTGAACTTTCGGTCCAAACCAACTCCGGCGGCCTACCCGGACCACCCCTTGGACCGTAGCGGCTTACGAGACGTCCCCCTGCGGGAGAAGACCTTGTGGCGGATGCTGTATGAGACCGCCGCCCGGGCGAGCGAGGTCCTGGCCCTCGACATCGAGGACCTCGACCTGCCCGGCCGGCGGGCCAAGGTCGTCTCGGCCCTTGAGGAACAACGGAACCGAAAGTCACGCTAAGGGGAGGCGGCCGAGCGCCTGAGCGCTTACGGTCTGCGATAGCTTGTTGCCGGGTGACCGACCACGAGACGAGCAGGACGCGACGATTTTTCACGACCTCGATCAGCTGCGGCCTGTTCCTGCTCGCAGGAGCCTGCGCCAACGCCTCTAGCCATCGGAGCAACAGCCCTTCTGAGCTGGTGCGCGAGCCGTGGGACCAGATCATTCGCGGGAGTGACGCGACCACCTTGCTGATCGACGTTTTCCGAAGCACCAATGACAGATCGAGTCCCTGCTTCGTTCGCTACACGACCCGCATTGTCGCCGAGGCGCCGGACCTGATCAGGATCGAGCTTCTGAAGCCGAATCCGGAAGGGCGGCCATTTGGCTGCCCAGCCAAAGGCGTGCGTGGCCCGTTTCTTGTATCAGTTCACCTCAAGAATCCATACGGAGGGCAACGGCTCGTCGACGCGACCACCGGAAGTGCGCACGCCATCACGCACCGCTCTGAACTTCTCTGAACGAACCCTTTCGTCTACGACGCCCTCATCTGGTGTGACATGACCAGCGGCCCGTCTGGAGGGCTGGTCAGCATCAACTGGCGCCTGGCGAAGATCGCCTCTCTCGCTACGGCACGGACAGCATTGTCGGGCGAGCTGTCGAAGCAACGAGCCCCCTGCTGCGCCAGGCAACGAGGCGAACCGTGCACCGATTGGCTCACGCCCGTGGCGAGCAACTGCCCGGTGTTGAGCGACACGTTATTTGAGCACGCCGGCGACGCGGGGGGTGAGCATGGGGGTGGGGCACGACCGAACGACCGAAGGTCCGGGGAAAGGCGGCGATGAGGGAAGGGGTGGTGAGGTTGCCCGCGTCGGTGGTGAGTGCGGGCCGGGCTGGCGATTCGCCCGGCCCTCTTGCCCTTGTCGTCGTGGTTGGCGATGAGGCCGGGCCGTGGGTGGCGGGATGACCGCGGCGAATGGGTCCCTTAACCCGGTGTCGGCGTCCCCGATTCCAAGAGAGAGTCTGTGGGGAGAGCGGTCGTCGGTTGAGAACGAGGACTCGGGCCCTGTCGCATCGACGGGCGTCGCCGGGCTCCCGGCGGGGTTCAGTTGTGGGCGGGAGGCGCGGTGGCGGTCCAGGTTCGTGCTGGGCGTCCGCCGGTGGTGGTGTCGGTGTGGACCTGGGCGCAACGGTGGGTGGCGAGGGTGGCGAGGGCGGCGTCGATGTCGGCGCCGGGATGGTTGCGTCCGAGGGTGTCTCGGATCTGGGTGCGGGTGAGGCCTTGGTTGCCGGCGGCGATGAGGGCGTCGGCGACGCGTTGGGCGATGGGCCCGGCGGTGGCTTGTCCGGTGGCCCAGGTGGCGGACCGGGCGGCGTAGGACCATAGGGCGAGCCCGGCGCGCAGGTGGGCTGCTCCGATGGAGCGGGCACCGTCGGTGAGGGCGTAGAGCAGGGCGAGGCGCACGGTGTGGGCTTCGCCTCTCGCGACGAGGGCACCGGCCGGTCCGGGGGCGGGCGCGGAGAGGGTCGGGTAGGTGTCCCACCACAGTTGGCGGGCGCTGGGGTTGAAGCGCAGTGGCCCGGCGCTTCGGGCGACCTCGAGGTTGGCGGCGAGGGCGGCGGGCAGGGAGCTGTGCCCGAGCGGGTTGGGGTGGCCGCCTTCGGGCAGGAGCCGGGCTCGCCGGCAGGCGATGAGAATGAAGCGGTTCAACAGGCCGTTGGCGGCTTGGAGACCGGCAATGTGGTGGGCGAGCTCGGCGGCGGTGATATGGCTGATGACGCCAAGGTGGGCGGCGCCGGCTCGGGCGGGGGCGGTGCGGGTGAGCAGGGCGAGGGGCCGGCCGTCCCACGCGGAGCGCAGCACCGGTGAGAGGGTGTTGGGGTGCCGCTAAGAATCGTGTCACCAGCCGCAAACGCCGGGCCGCATCACAGCGCCTCGACGTAGCCTGCGGCGACCTCTTCGGGCGGGGCCGTGTAGCGGGCGATGTAGCACTGGGAGCGGTGGCCAAGGCGGCGCTCCAGTTCGTAGGCGTCGGCGCCCGTCGCCTCCGACAGGGAGAAGGCGAACGTGTGTCGGATGTCATGCGGCCGAAGCGGGCTGATCCGTCGGTCCGGTTCGATCTGTTCGGCGTCATGCCAGGCGCCGATGCGCTCAAGGATCAGGTTGATTGCCCGGGGCGAGAGACGCCCGCCGCTCCGGCGGCTGCGGACGCTGGCCGCCGAGACGAACAACCCCGTCGAGTCGGCGTCGACGTCACGAGGGCGTTCATGCTCCAGATAGTCGGCCAGCGCGGTACGGGCATCGGCCGACAGGAAGACGCTGCGTTGCGAACCCCCCTTGCCCCGCACCCTGGTCAGCCGGGCTCGCTTGGCTGCCCGTAACGTTGCTGGGTCGGAGGGGCTCAGCTGGCCCACGTCGAGGTTGGTGAGCTCCTCGCGACGAAGGCCGGTCGACAGCAGCGTGTAGACGATGGCACGGTCCCGAACCGGGCGGCCGTGACCATGGAGTTCCCCGTTGGTGATCGACCGCCGGCCCTTGAGCTGATGGAACCGTTCCAGCCGGTCGATCACGCTTTTCAGCGAGCGGACCTGGGCAGCCGTGAGTGCCCGAGGCTCGAGTGGGGCAAGCCCGACCGAGCCGGCACGGCGGCTGGGATCGCCACCGGGCAGCGCCTCCGGCGCCTGTGCCCCGACCCAGGCCAGGAAGCCCGACAGTGAGGCCAGGTGGTTGTTCACGGTCGCTGGGGCCAGCCCGGCGGCCACCTGGCTGTCCCGCCAGCCA
>JAABUQ010008422.1_pt1 | contig 14476 bp, 17 predicted proteins | sample 5560001 | NCBI WGS metagenome assembly JAABUQ01 (sample SAMN10711888, study PRJNA513371) | rock metagenome | isolation source: Antarctica rocks | place: Antarctica: Victoria Land, Finger Mt nord | collected 2015-12-18
GCTTGGAGGGGGGAGGGGGGGGATGTGGTAGGCTTCGGTGCGGAGTTTGGTGTCTACTAGGTGGGAGAAGGTGGCGTCGAGGGTGTGGGTTAGGACGGCGGTGAAGTGGGGGGAGTCGATTAGGTCGGCGGTTTCGTCTAGGAGGCGGCGGAGGGGGGCGGGGGAGGAGGGGGATGGGGTGGGGGGGATGCCGGAGTTAGAGAGGAGGGTGTCTTCTTGGTCGCGGGGGGGGAGGAGGTAGGGGAGGTATTTGCGGGTTCTGGGGGGTTTTTGTTAGGGGGGGGAGGAGTGGGGAAGAGAGGGGGGGGGGGTGTTTTACCTTCGCTCCTCTGGTGTCGCACCTTCTATTCTCCGGCGGACTTCGAGGACGAGAGATGAGAGGCGTTCTAATGTGACGTCTTCGGTTGGCTTGAGGGGTCCGAAGACTTCTTTCACTGCGTTCTCGACGCTTGTTCTTACGTCTTGCCACCCCTTGTGCAGGAGCCACCAGCTGTAGGTGAGGTATTTACGGTTGGTTTCGAAGTCATTGCCGTAGGAGAGTGGGGGGTCATCGTCTTCACGGTTTTCGAGGTTTATGGTGGGGTCGCTGGGGCTGTAGGACGCGGAGGAGACGACGCTCGAGAAGTAGTTGCGGCGGCCGAGTAGGTTGAGTTGGATGCGGGTGAGGAGGGAGAGGAGGGAGGCGGTGTAGAGGAGGGTGAATGAGCGGGTGATGGCTAGATAGTGTCACTATAATGTACCAGAAAGTACAAGAAGCTTGCTCACAGCTTATCTTCAGGTCGTTCCATAGTCGAGCCTTGCTCTTCGCACTTGATTGCAAGCTACTGTCTCCCAAATTCGAGGCTCCCATTTGGCTCGCATGGACGAAATTCTCGCTCTGGAAGCTTGACAAGCTTCTCCCATCCTCGTCTGCATTACCAGACGACGAAACTTCCGACGGAGCTATTTCCGAGGTGGCTGCAGTTCGACCTGATCTCTTCTTCTTTATCTCATCGGTGATTTGTTCTGAAGGTAAAGCTTCGAGGATGCTCTCTGTGACGGTGGGTAGTAGCTCCAGCGCAGTGATAGTGCAGTCATCTTGGTTTTGCGTGAATCGACGGCGCAAGCTGCGTCAAGTTAACAAGTCACTGATATCACACAATTAGGAGCACAAACTTTTCTTTTGCAATGCGATCGCCCGTCATCCGCTCCCTAGCTTGTGATATCTTGGAGAGGACATATTGGCCTGCAACATAACCCACTCCGATTACCCCAACGCCAACTCCAAGGCTGGTTCGATTTCTTCGAAGCCATCTTCTCGTTGCCGTGATCATCTTATCTTAGCTGTTGGGAGCTTCTGAGCCGGGTCAGCTATAGGTCAGGAGGGCCTTGTTCGAGGCGTCAATGGCGGAATGGCATCATGAAGCAGCCAACAGTGGTGCAAAGTGGTAGAGCATATAGTTGATCGCGTGCTGGAGATGTTCGCTCGGGGCATGTGGCTGGAATGCGCTAGCAGGGAAGCCGAGGCTCAGGCTCATTGGTGGGGCTCGTTATCAAGTCAGGTACTTTGTACCTCCGTATCCTTTGAGAGACCGGAAGAGGTTCGCATGTGTTGTTGTAATCTTGAACTCCAGGTCATGGATCAGCGAAAGCCCCCCGAATACATACTCGAAGTATTCGCGGACCCTACATGTGTAAAAGACATCGTTCGCGGTATGTCTGCCCCTTATGCACCCTTTTCAGGCGACTGACTTCGGAGGCATCCTGCACACTATCTTTTTCCACCGTTACTTCCCATCCATCCGCCCCTCCTCCCTCGAAGTCCTCGACTTTACGCTTCCCCTCGTCGCAGATCCGGAATTGGAAACTCTCATCGATACGCGGGTAGGACAGCTAATCCGGCAATTGTCCTCCACTTCTTCTCCCAAAAGCAGCGCTCGTGGCAATCTGTTTGTTCAGTTCTTTGAGAAGAAGAGACGGAAAGCTGGTGCTGGCTTGAGCTGGTTTACGGGAGGTCAGAAGGGAGAGGAGGAGGTGTGTTGGGAGCGCTGGTCGCTCGAGGTGACACTTGCTACGCCGAAGACCGAGATAGGTTAGTCCTGGCCAAGGGAGGCTCTTGGAGTGAGAGAGGCGGGTGCTGATAGTTGTTGCAGAGCGTACCAAAGTTATGAAGGCTATTGGCTCGTCGTTGCAGAAGACAGCTATGAAGATTCTGACAATCGTCAACAGAGACAAGGACCACATACCACCCATTACTACGAGTGAAACGAATCCATTTCCCTATACCATAGACATCAACCCCAAAGTCGAAGGTACTTGGGGTAGAGGCATGGGGGTGTTCTGAGTGTTTATAGTAGGAGGGTCGTTGGGTGATTGTAATACAGGTATGCACCGGTGCTGTAGGCGTATGGACGTCTGGTGGAAGAGCTCAAGCTACGTCTTGCTTGTTGTCTGGAAGTATAAGAAATCCTTGGACTCGTTGGGCCACTGAGTAGCAACAGTGACTTTTGGTTGAGAGCTTGGAATGCCACCCCAAAACAAGTACTTGTCATTATCAGCTATGAATTCATAGCACACAAACAGAGACCACATCCCGCACGTAATATATGCTCATACCCCACTGCTGGTCGAGACAAGCCCCTTTCAACGAGCACTGCTGAAACCCCAACGTCATTCTCACGCAAATTCCACCATCCCTAAGCCTGCTTCAACAATTCTGGCCAAAAGCCGCTCTTGGATCGTCTACAAGATACAGAAGGCGCGGATAAACCCAGGGACCCGGAATGATTTACATAGCGTGGGGCTTGGTCGCCTGGTCAGCTTGGGAGCGAAGATTGGCGGCGGTAGATCCGCTCTGGCTGAAGAAGCGGGAGAAGACTGGGTGGAGAACAGATCGGAAGACGATTTGAGCACCGCTGTATCAAGTCATCAGTCACGTGCCTTGTTTCGTCAAAGGATGTCTGCAAGCCTACCCGAGTTGGGGAAGGGCCATCCACAAGATAAGGACAAACTTGAAGGTGTAGTAGAAGGCTATCATTCATCAGTAAGGTTCAGCCAAAGTTTGCGATGTAGGACTCACGAAACCAGTAGACGGCGTTTACAGCGCTCTCAAACACAGTCAAGAACGCAAATACCACCCAGTACTGCAAGATGTCAGGATTTTGAAGTTTTCGAGTCTGAGCAACTCATGGAAAGCTTACAGTCAGCCACTGCGAGAAATGTTAGCTGTGATGCCATATGGTGGATGGTGAAAGTGGTTTTACTTGAGTATCGTCGGTTTTGCTTGCACTGAACAGAGCTTCCATGGAATAGTACCCGGGCACAAGGAAACCAGCAAAGTTCACAAGGAACTCGCCACCAATATTGAAGAAGACGAGGAAGAAGTAGATTCCGACAAGGCCGAGAAATGCATAGACTTTGGGCACTGAGGTCTGTTTTTCGAAGTCATTAAGCATAGGATACTTGGAGAGCTGTAATGAACACGTCAGCAAAGTTCTCGGTCATTGTATGATATCCTCTGGATAGCTATATCGCAGAAAACAATGTCTCGCAAGCTGAAGATGGACACACCTCCTTATCAATTTGCCCGATCTGATGCTGTGTTCGGTCTTGGAAAGACATGGTGGCGATGAGGCTTGTGGAAGAGATATCGAGCTACTGTTGCTAGAGGCAAGAAGAGGTTTTACGGGACAGAAGCGTAAATGATGGAAGCCAAGTGGTAGGATGATTGTGAGTGAGGTGAAAGAGGTATGAAATGCAACTTTTCCCACATGGGCTATGATTGCATCGGTCAGCCAAGAGTGCTAGCCCGTTCTAGACCTAGCATCTTCCCCTCCCCTGGCAACCCTTCTTGTTTACTGCCTCCTCCATTTTTGCTATCAACCTACAACGAATTGCGACACCATAGAGGAGCTTCTGGTCTACTGCAAGCTTGCTCGGTCCATTGGTGAGGTACCTTCGACGGCTTCTCGGTCCCTCTGTGACGGTGTTCCCATCGCGGAGCCCGACGTCCATACATTTCCAGCCACTACATCTCGACACTCGGGAGAGAGGCACCTTCTTATCGACACTGACAGCATTACTCTTTTGCTCCAGCCATTGCGTAGTTTTCGTCGCCAGTAGTTCCATCGAGCGTCTACCGTTTTCTTACTCCAGAACTTTCGTGAGTCACTCGCTCCTTCGATATTTGTTGACCAGGTGATTATCGTGGTGATTGAGCTAACATTATCCCCGCTGTTGTATAGAGCATCGCAAACCTTCAAGATGGCTCGTGGGCCAGCAGTAAGGCCACGATCCAGTACATCAGTATCCAGCGCAAGTACTCGCCCCAGACCCCTCTCGCCCGCATCAACTACCAGTGCGCACACTGTCGTCGCTCAGTCTGCCCAGCAAGGCCGCCATCGTTCCGAGACATCTTTCGCTTTTGCTGCACAAAATGGGCAGAACCCATCAATGAACACGTCGGAAGAGCCGATCACGCAAAGTGAACAGCATCTCACAAACCCGACCAAAGGCGAAGCGATTGACCCGTCGCTTCAAGATCACGGTTCTCAAATTACAAGCCTGGAGGGTGGCCTGCCATTCAATGGCTTGCTTGAACACTCGAGGCCTCCGTTGAGCCAATTTGAGTCTTTCAATGGCAATGAGAACCACTCCTTCATGAGCGTGGGTGAGCAAAATGTAGCAGCCAAAACGGGAATGACAGAGGGCCAGAAAAAGCCCACTTCCAAAGGTAATGCATCAAGTCAGGCCAATGACCAAGAACTCCGAAGATTATTCCGGGAAAACAACCAGCGTGATCTGAAAGAGGTCGCCGCCTCCGTAATAGCCAATGAGAGAGGACCAAAATCGGAGAAGACAAAGCAGATATTCGCAATGAACTGGTGAGAAGAATGACTTGACTCCGTCTGATGTTTCTGATGATTTCATGTAACAGGCTGAGCACCACGTGCAAGACAAGCAACTCTGCGGTACCCCGTAGTGTTGTTTACTCTCATTATGTGAACCGCTGTGGTACCGAGAGAGTCCCTGTCTTAAACCCGGCCAGCTTTGGGAAGCTGGTTCGTATTATCTTTCCCAATGTCCAAACTCGGAGACTGGGAACGAGGGGATACTCAAAATACCACTATGTCGATCTTGGTATGATTCCGGAGCAAATTGACGGTCATCAAGGTGAAGGAGTTCATCGAAATGGAGGTTTGAATGGAGTAAATACTCGACAATCTGTCTGGAGGTACGTCAATCTGTACGCGATTGTCAATATCAACCCAGACGCGTCATAGCCTTTGTTCATGCCTACACCAAAGCCCAACTTGCAGCTTACGATGCTTACATTATCTACACAGATCTCAACTTCCAGCTGACACTGCTGTCTTTCCATCACTTAACGTTCCCTTCGACCCTCATTTCCCACACGCTAATCAGAGGCCGAAAATGGATGCAGTGGGACTTTTGTACCTTGATCATCATGATCCAGTAATTCATCCAGGGCCATCTCGGCCCAACATGGTCAGCCGAATGCTTCAATTCCCAGCCTCCAGTGTCTTCGACGAGAGTGAAGCTCAGGACGATTCGCCAATTGAGCTCCCAAGCCTCCTGAGTTATCTGCCTCCTGGAACTGACTCTGATGCCGCCACCTCTCTTCGGGCACTGTATCGATCGCACTGCATCTCAATTATAGACAATTTCCGGCACTGCAAAGAAAAGACGTTCTGGCGCCACTTCACCTCTTTTCATGGAACTTTAACCGTTCCCGTCCAAAAGCTGTTTGCTCATCCGGATGTCGCTCCATGGATCAAGGAGTGTGATTGGCTCATGTATCAGAAGATGATCCGATTTGCATCCCCTCGTGCACTTGAATTCTTGCCGGACCGAGCCATTAATAGCTTCCACTCGATAGCCACAAACCTCGGTCCCTCCATCCTGAATGTGTTCAAGCAGCACCCTCAACATGTCCGAGATGCAAGATACGGTCCTGCTATCATCTTTTCTGGGCTGCTGAAGCGACTGCTTCGCCTTCAGAGGGCCTCAGTGAGGGCAATCGAGACTCTGTCCAACGTCAGCTCCCGCGATTCGATGTGGTACGATTGGGTGTACGTCGTGGATCCTTGCCTCATCGCTGAGACCTGTCTCCCAGGTGCTGGCTATACCCGAACCATCCAGATTCTCACCAATGACATTCGTGAGCTTCTTGGGCCGCTCAGCGAGACAACGTACTCTGGGATGCACCATGTTTACGCAGTTGCTGCCGCTGACGAGAGTGCACACTTTCCCCAGTTTCCTGATTTGGATGACAGCCCGTCAGGTTCAGCACTTGAACGTTGGGCCTACTTCTTGCAAAACTTGGCATCTCGCTTCCCGAGCGCTGATCCTCGTATGGTGCTCAACTGTGTTAATGCCATTGGTGGTGCCGCACTTCGCGATCTCACTCTTGCGAATGCAGAGAGTTTCGGTCATTGGGCGATCCTAAAATGTTGGATTGACGAGGCGATTCAATGGCTTGCAGAGGTTGGGGGGTTTCTAGACAATCGGCCGAGCAGTATCGAGATGAGGCCGCAAAAGCGGTCTGCACGCGAGGCAGGTTTTGAGATGAACGATAGCATCGAAGGACATGGAGGCTCAAGACCAAGGACAAGTGCAAGCGAGGCTGCTGACATTGGGAGCCGTTACGGAAGCCTTGACATGAGGAACGACTTCAGCCGCGAGCATAATGCCCATGGGCAAGCCACCAGCTTTGGGCCGCCCGCTCCGACCGTGAACGAGATACTCGGGCAAATTCATGCCAATCATCAACAAGACCCTGGCCAACACCCACCCATCCAGCACGAAGACTTTGGTAGCCTGCTCGGAAACCAGGGCGGACAGTATCACCAAGAACACAAAGACGGCGAATGCCGTCAACCATCTAAGACGAACACGCCCATTGCCGACGAAGCAGATCGGCATGACGATAGTGGAATTGGCCTCGATTTTGACCTTCCACCGCAATCCACTTTCACGCCTAGTAAATTGGCAGACTATGGCGGCCTCGTCGTTGGTAGCAATAACGGGGGTTCGGATCCTGCTGATGTGGTAGTTTGTTGAGACGAGTACTACTTGCCGATTCCTTTGGGATGCTGTTCTAGGATTCGAATCAACATTTGCTATTGGACAAAATTCACAATTCCAGATTACAATTGGGCCTCCATCCCTTGGATAGATGGATACGCGGAAGCGAGACGACATGCTTTATGACGGGAACGCTGGTACAAGACCCGAGACGACACGAAAACCTTTGTTTCTTCAGCCTGCACACTCAGTCTGCCTTTTTAGCTTCTCGCCATCGCGACTTTTCGCCAGCCGGATTTTCCACTATGAGACTTGTTTTCTTCTGGGCTCGCTTCACTTCCCTTTCGTTCTTCTTCAGCTCTGCATGGGCATAGGGTAGAGGGAACAGGTGGACGGACGGTCTTTTTAAATGGGAGGATGGATGATACCAAGTCATAGCTAGCGTTGATGCAAGTGTATTTTACCCAAGGATAGGAGGGCGGGTGGGGGGTATGGTAGCCACGGTTGTGGTGCAGGCGTAGTTTATGACGAAGAATGCAATTGAAAAGTGCCCGACGTGTGCCTAGTTCACAAGCACAATCCGTGTCGACCCCGGATCTTCATGCATGCTGCTTATTCGCTACCAAGGAACTCAGTGGAGTGGGGAGAGTGCTACATCCTCCTCGGGCACTATCAGAATGCCATCTTGGTCATGAAGCCGGAGACCCACATCGCTGGCAGGTAGGGTGCAGAGAGCAAATCTATCGGCTGTCCTTATGCCTTATTCCCTTCCGATCACAACCATGAAGTGTTCGATTCTCTACAGATCATGGAAGATCCACTCGGAATGAGGTTTGGAAACTGGGATCGTGTGCGAAATCAGCGAGGACATGACTGGGACAGACAAGTTTGTTGCATTGACACGGTAGGGTCTGGAAGGAGGGGCGGAAGAGGGGATCAAAGCTATGGATAGAAGAGGAGTCAAAGAGCATGAATGAAACGAAAGGAGACGTGGTTGGAGGAATTCGTCGGTCGAGGTAGGGTCGGGAGCTTTCGAGAGAGGAGGGCGAGTTTGTTGCGAAGAGCTTGAGCATGGAGAACTGGTCCAACACCGCGCATTACTAATCTATCCCATGACCAGCGGCTGTATCATATGAGTTGGGCATGCTGACGATTGGAGGCTGTAAGTAGCCTTCCCCAAATCCTTCCTGATGCCCAATCCCACCGTCCAAGGGTCATAAGTCATGTTAGAAAATCAGAAGGGAGCCGTCGCAGCTGGAAATTTGACCTTCCCTCTCTCTCTTCCCGAAGGCAGTGGACCTGGCGGGTATCACTCGTTCTATCATGTTATATAGGTCACCAGAGAGCCTGGGACCCCGATCACAACATTTTCTGCGCAGGAAAAAACCTCGGTCCCGCGAAGCCATGCGCGGTCACACTTTGGATATCGATATTCTGGTTGTGGTTTGGGCTCCAGAGTTTAAGGAGGATGTAGCGTCCCGTGCTGCCAGTCCCGACATCAGTGGTTCTTCCCTACTGGTGTAAAAAGGAGAGGAGAAAAGACTTACACAGGCGGATCAAAAGAAACACTGACGACGCTCTTGTCCTTCTCGATGAAGAATTTGGCGTGCGGCTCCAACATTGTCCTCTCTCCCGCCGTCTCATCTTTCGCTCCCATAGCCTCAATCCGACCTGGCTCCGCCCTCCGCTTTCGATTGCGTAGCTGGCGGGTGAACATACCAAGCGCTCTGGCGTGAACCGTATGTTCCGCGTCAGGGTCCGTATCTTCGTCGTCGGAGTTGGAACTGAAGGGAGGGAGTTCCTGGCTGCGGCGGACGCGGTCGGCGATGGTGGCTGCACTGGAGGGCTCTTCTTCGTCGGACGAGGGGTCGTTGCAGTGGGTTGATACGGTAAAATCCGACGGTACGAAGGGAGGGGAGGCTTGCCGAGGCGAGAAGTAGCTACTTGGGGCTGGGGATGCGGGTGGAGATGGCGAAGCGCGGCGGAGGCGAGAGGGCCGGAGGCGGGAATTTGATATTGGGGCGGGGACAGAACGGGAGGTGCTGTCGAAAATCTCTCGGCGGCGAGAGGGAGGGCGATTCTCGGGCATGTCTTCGGGATCAGAGTCGTCGTCGGAGTAAATTGGAGAGTAGCCCCGGAGCTCGTAGGTGGATGTGCGGGAGAGTATGTCTTTGTTCGACATGGTGACGAAGATTAAACCCTCTTGGATGGGTGCTGTAAATCCTTCTGCTGGGCTTTTGATGATCAGCTTCTTCAGTGTGAAGCATGTCTCCCCCATGTGGCGGAGGATGATGTTGCATTTGCTGCTGACGGTGCAGTAGACACTCTGATCATTGTGTAGCACGTTATCTGGCCAGTAGTTCCTCTCTGGTTGAGCTGCATCGGGATGCAGTCCTCCATCACAGTAATCGATCTCCATCTTCAGCTGACCTGGCACGACTTGTCCCTTATAACCATAGCTGAAGCCTTTCATTCCACAAGTTGGATCATTGTCCAGCTTCCGTCGTTTCCTTCGCCGGTTGACCTCTGCCTCGCCTGAATACTCTCTTACACTGATGTCTGGCGATTCGATTCGAGGAACAGGGGGAACCGGTTGGGCAAGAAGGGTGGTCAGATCCGAACTTGCCGAGTTGAGGCGTGCAATGGCTTGTTGGACGGTGTGACCTGCGACAGGAGGATTGGTAGCTTGGGGGCGGCTTGAGGTACGTCGGCGAAGCCGTGATCCGGTGTGGATACGGGACCTCACAGCGGAAGTAGGGACATGGTGATTCGATGCTGCTTGGTCTTCATGATGTTGACGACGAGTACCTTCGAATTCCGGGACGCGGTCGTTGATGCTGACCGTAGGCCTGGGAGGACGGGGGAGGGGCCGATATTGCTGTGGACCAGGTGGTCCTGGCCGGCGTTGAGCATTGTTAGTATGGCGGTCTGAAGGCCCGATAAGTTGATCCAAGTTTACCCTCCTATTTGTGTTGGAAGAGGAAGAGGGTCCTCCAGTTGTTGCCGGAGGGAAATCGAAGTTGCCAGACTACGACAGTCAGCAAGCGTCGCATTGAAAGTAAATACATATGGCGAGGGTCTCAACGTACCATGGCCGAAGCTGAGAAGCGCGTACTCATGGACTTCCTCGGCGGTTCGCAAGGGACAAGGCTGCGAGGTGAAGGATATAAATGCAATGGCTAGGGTTCATCAATCCAACAAGGAAGGAGAGAAGGACAGATGCAGCAAGCTGGGCAACACGTTGGGACTGGTTGTGGAAGATGGAAGTGCGGTCAGAGTGGTCACAGATATAGTGGAGTGTGAGAGCATGAGGGGATGCGTACCGAGCGGAGACAGAAGGCTGCTGCCGTAGAGAGCGGCCGCTAAAAAAGGCAATCTGCGAGTACTGACTGTATGGATGAAATCATTGTGCATGTGAAAGCAAACATATCCTTTTCTTCCCTCACCGATATATGGCTGTCCTTTCCCTCCCTTCCTACATATCTCCTACTCTACACTCATCTCCACTTGCCAACCATGGACCAGACAATACCTCAAATGGCATTCACCAACGGAGTCTCATCATCCTCAAATGGAAACACATTGGAGCCAGCTCTTTCACAGGCACAGATGACGAACCCTGTGATGCAGACTCTGGTCCAGCCTCACTTGGAAGCTCAGAATGGAGCTCAAGCGATCAGTGCAGGTACTGAATGAAGCCAATGAGTCCACACCAACGAATACACTGACCATTTACTTCCTCCAGATGAGATTGCCTTGTATGATCGCCAGATCCGTCTCTGGGGTGTGAAGGCCCAGGAAAAGTAGGGCATCAGCTTGCCCAAACTCGTCCACATACTCATCTTTCCTCAGGCTGCGAAACGCCAACATCCTCCTCATCAACATGCGAGCACTGTCAAATGAAATCGCGAAGAATCTCGTTCTTGCCGGCATAGGATCCCTGACGATCCAAGATAACCAGCCAGTTGTCAGCGACGACTTCGGCGCCCAGTTTCTCGTTTCGGAGGAGACCCTCGATCAAAATGTAGATGCTGCCCTTGACTCGTTCTCTTCCTCCGCTAAGCATACCTCCCAGCGAGCATTAGCAGCAGCCGCCGAACTACAAAAACTCAATCCCAGAGTGACCGTCTACGTCGACGACTCAGATATCAGCACAAAGGAGATAGATTTCTACGCGCCCTTCGACATGGTCATAGCCACCGACCTCCCCCTGAACACCTTATCCACAATCAACGCCGCGTGCCGTCTCTCCGGCCGCCCTTTCTACGCCGCCGGCACCCACGGTTTCTACGGCTACATTTTCGCCGACCTCTCAACGCACGACTACGTGATCGAGCGCGAAAAATCCAATCGTCCGACAATTCTCCAAGCCGAAACCCCCACCCGCTCCATCATCGCAAGCTCAACGAAAAAAGAAGACGGCAAGACCATCGAAATGGTCACCAAACGCGAAATCTACTCTCCAATCCTCCTCGCCAACAGCTCCCCCATTCCCCAAGAACACCTCTCCTCCCGCCGGCGCAAACTCCAAGTCCCGCCCCACCTCTCCTGCCTCCGCGCCTTATGGGAATTCCAATCCATCTCCTCCGCCCTCCCCGGTCCCTCACGCGTCGATCTCGAACTCTTCACCACCCTCGCAACGGAGAAACACAAAGAACTCCAACTACCCCCAGAAACCCTCCGCAGCGACTTCCTACGCAGTTTCCTCCAGAATCTCGGCAGTGAGCTCGCGCCCGTGACGGCGTTCCTAGGTGGCGTGCTCGCGCAAGACGTGATCAATGTGTTAGGGAAGCGGGAGCAACCGATTCAGAACTTCTTGCTGTTCGATGGGGAGGAGAGCAAAGGGCCGATTTATGCGCTGCATCCCATATTTCCGAGCTTGGATGCTGGGATTGGGTTTGACAATCGGATGGGGACGGCGACGGGTGCTGCAATGTCAGGAGGGATGGGTGCCGGTGGGATGATGGTCTGATTGGGGCAATTCGAGTGGGGAATATCATGCTTTAGTGATGGCCATTGGACAACCTGCTGATCGATGGAGGAGATGGGCTCGTTGAGGGAGGTTCGACTGGGAAGTGCTATGGAGGTTGAGATAACTCCCATCACTCGCGCATTTTGTGATTGTACCCACCGAGGAATTGAGTCATGACAATCACGAAAGCCAGGCCCAGGATCCAGCGGTAGAAAACCCAAATCTAACGAGCAGGTTTCTTCGAGTGGAAGAGAATCGGGCTGGGAGGTCCCAAAATGAGCTGTCCCAGGAGTTATCTGCTACCCAGATAATTCAACATGGAAGCGGCAATAGTCAGTGAAATGACTTCTACTTCACCATGAATCATCTGCATTCCACTTTTCGCGATCTCTGTGAATAGCGAGGTTCTATGACTTACAACATCTCAGAAACCTCGAGCAAAGACCCACACCCACATCCCCATCACATCCAGTCAAACCATCCCACATCCCCATCACATCCAGTCAAACCATCCCACATCCCCCCACACCTCCCCCCTATCAACCACCTACTTAAACACCTTCCCATCAGCCCACTCATACTCCTTCCCCCCCACCTCAATCGGGCGATCCCAACTCCACATGCTCTCCACAAACTCCTTATCCTTGCCCGCATCCAGCTTGGTGAAGGCATAGCTCTCGTAATCGGGCGCGACGTCGAAGGCGGGCTCGGCCTCCTGGCCGCGGATGACGAAGGCGCCTTGCACGATGGAGTCGTTGGTTTTACCGTACACGGACGCGCAGCCGAAGATGTATTTGCGGGAGGCTTCGAGACGGGTGAAGAAGCCGCCTGTGCGATTCGAGAGATTAGAGAGGTGTTGGACTTAGATATATGGGATGTGGTGGGGTGCATGGGGAGGGGGGGCCAGGTGGAGGGAGACATGGTGGAAACCTACCGATGAGGTTTGAGGTCATGAATGTCATAGTCAGTTCGTCATTATACTTGTAATCCACCTTCCACAATGAATACTCCTCCGGATTGAATTTCTCCCAGAACCACGGCAAGGCCTTCTCGCGCGTGTCCTCGTTCGAATATGTGCGCTTCCATTCATCCAACGCAAGCGTAGGCTTGGGCAGCGCCTCAAGAGGATGCTTAGGTTTCGGCGCCGGCTTATCCTCCTCCTCCTCCTCTTCGTCATCAGCTTCCTTCGCCTTGGGTTTCGGGGCCGCCTTCTCCTTGGGAGCTTTCTCCTGCTTGGGCTTTTCGCCTTCTGGTTTCTTGGGCGCCTGGTTCTTGATCGCTTCGTCGATGTACTCCAGCTGGCCTACTACGGCGGAGTAGATGGGTTGATGGTAGACGGTTTCGTACCAGCGTGTAACGTTGGGGTTCTCAGCGCGCCATTTCTTGTCAAAGAAGTATTGGAAGCCACGGGAGAGGACGCCGGCAGTGTAGAGGTCGGCGAGGGTAATACGCTCGCCTACCAGGAAGGTGTGGACGAGAAGGTGTTCGTTGAGCACGGAAACGGCCTTCATGGCGGCTTCGATGGATTCGGTGACGTTCTTCTTATTGTAGGGGTCCCGGCCAATGAGGGGGCGGAAACTGGAGGATATAGTGGGGAGGATTTCGTGGTTGGCGAAGCTCATCCAGCGTACGATGGAGGCGTAGTCTTGCTTGGTTTTTCCGAGGAGGGAGGTCTTCTCGTTCTGGGAAGTGACTTGGACGAGTTAGCTGTGAAGTGGAGGAAGGCTGCAAGACGAGAAGTGTGGGGAGCATGGCTCAGAGTGTGAATATATCTCAACAGTAATCTTCAGACAGGGATAACTGAAATTGATAATGTATCTCATCATGTAACAATGTGGGTGGTGCAATAATTGCATGTTGAGGTGTAGTACGTACCATAGATGGCAATGGCAATGGCCTCGGTCAATTCATAGCCATCTGAGCCCACAAACGAAGGGATTTTCCCAAGCTTGTTGAGCTTCAAGTACTCGGTGGAAACACCTTTTGCTGGGTCTGTCTCGACTTCCTCGAGGTCGAGCTTGTTTGCCTTGGCGACAGCTCGAATGGCGGTGGAGCGAGGGTTGCCCTGCAGAATGCATTGTCAGATAAGATTATGTTGGGAAATTAATAAATTGGGAGCCTACCTCACGAGTATAAAGCTTTCCGAAAGTCATCTTTGCAATCGGGAGCCCAATACTGTTGCGAATGCTAGGATATGAGGTGGCTCGGGTTTATTGTGTGTCTCGAAGCCCTTGAGTCAGGCCTGCGGAAGAAATTGTGGACGGCGCTAGTGTTTTTACTAGCGCCGTTTTTATTAGCCAACGTCAAACTCACCACGTCCACATAAGCGTCCTCAGCAGACTGCATTAGCAGCGGACAATGGCATCCAAATTACCTTGGAGACCTTCTCCTCGCCTTCTCCTCCGATGCTCCAAGTGCCATAGCCAGTTCCCCCCACGCCGCTCTGCAACCACCACCACCTCCTCCATCGCCGCGGGG
>JAABUQ010008423.1_pt1 | contig 14476 bp, 8 predicted proteins | sample 5560001 | NCBI WGS metagenome assembly JAABUQ01 (sample SAMN10711888, study PRJNA513371) | rock metagenome | isolation source: Antarctica rocks | place: Antarctica: Victoria Land, Finger Mt nord | collected 2015-12-18
TACCTCGGAGCTTGCTCCGTACCCTTGTTTGTCTAACTCCAGTGGCCGTCTAAGCGGCCACTTCCCTGCGGCGGCTTACCGCCGCAATCGTTCTGATACCTCGCAGCTTGCTGCGACGTAGTTCATTTGCCCTCCCGACCACGCTTGGAGTCGAGAAGCCGCTGCGCGGTAGAAAGAGCCGTGGGCGCAGGGGCCGGGGCGGAACTTGTTGTGCCGGGCCGGGGCGAGATGCTGCCCGCTTCCGGCAGAGCCGCTTCGGGCGGCGTGACTGCGTCGGGCGGCGTGACTGCGTCGGGGCGATGGGACACCTGCCGCTTTGCCTGGTGCAGACGAGCCATGGGCGATGAGGCCCCGACTGCGATGGCGGCGGGCTTGCGGCGGCGCAGCCAGGCGAGGACTGCCGCCCCGACTTCGGCCAGCGGCAGGGCGAGGCGGCGCACGGCCACATCCAGCGGAAACAGCACAGCGGCCCAGAGCAGCAGCAGAGGCCACAAATCGCGCACCGAAACGCCGGGACGCACTGACGCCCGGAACGCCTCCAGCGGCTGGGCGAGCGCTTTGCCGCCTGTTGTTTTGGCAGCCTGGGCAAGCAGATTGAGATTGGGGCCGACAGCCTGGTACTCCGGCGGGTAGGCGACCGAGAAGCCCGCCCGCGTCACCAGGGGCGGCCCATTGCCATGCGCCTCGGCGACGCTGACGATGTAGCTGCCTGTCCCGGCATCGTCTCCCCCCGCACCCTCGGCCTCAAAGCGGCCCTCGTAGCGCCCCGGCCCCTGCTGGCTGATCGTGACTTCCTGTCCGCGTCCGTCGGGGGCCAGGACGCGGACTTTGGCGGGGAAATTGTTGATGGCATTGCCGCCCGCGTCAAACGCCTGCACTTCCACCACGCCCTTGCCGCCATCGTGATGGACTGTCACTTGCAGGCGGTTGCCCGAAGCGTGGCGCAGGATGCTGCGGACGCTCTGCGCCCAGAAACTGCTGAAGTCCGGCCAGCCCATCCACTGCCGCGCCCATTTGGGCTGCGCGTCGGACGTGAACGCCATTGATGTGCCCAGCCCGTACTGCCAGAAGGCCAGCAGCGGGTCGCCCTTGCCCGTGCGCATTGGGACGCGCGACAGAGGCCGGTCGCTGGCAAGGTCATAGGCATACAGCGGCGGCATGGCGCGCAGGTTCAGGCCGCGCAGGACTTCGTCGCCGGGATCGACTTTGGGCAGAAACGCCCCTTCTTCAATGGCAGACCGCGTCATCATAGACGCATCGCGGGTAAACAGCCGCTGGAGCTGGTTGGCATGATCGGCGAGGGAGAAACTGCCCCTGCCCACGCGCGCCAGCTGTTTGAGAAACGGCACGTCCTTGCCCGTGCCGATGGCGATCACCGACACCGTCATGCCCTTCGCGACCATCTCCTGAGCGCGGAGCAGCGCCCCTCCCTGCTCGTCCGAGTCGTCGCCGTCGGCCATGAGGATCAGGTGACGGACTTTGGTATTGATGGGCGAGAGCGCCTTGTCCGCAAACTCCAGCGAGGGACGGATGTAGATGCCGCCGCCCCCGACATCCATCCTGCCGACCTGCGCGGCGATGGCGTCTTTGTCGGTGGGGTGCTGGATGGGGGCGACAAACGAGATGTCGTCCGTGCTGCCCGCGACCCCGACTAGGTCGGATGTGTTCATCATCCGCACCGTTGCCGCCGCCGCCGAAGCCGCGATCTTGACCTTTTCCTGCCCATCTTCCATCATGCCCATTGACCCGGATGTGTCCATGACGATGAGAATAGTCGTTGACGGGAACGTCTTGCGCTGCCGCACATTCAGGTCCACGGGCAGGGCGTCCGCAATCGGCGTCTCGTAATACCCGCCCGGCAGGAACGAGTTCTCGCCGCCCACCATGCCCAGGCCGATGCCCGTCTCGCGCACCGCGCCCGCCAGCAGCGCCATCTGCCCCGCCGTCATGGCCTCGGCGGGAAAGTCCGACAGCAGGATGCCGTCGTAGCCTTGCAGGTCTTCAGGCCGCGTCGGCAGCCCCTCCGGCCCGGCGCGTTTCACATCCAGGTTGTGCGCCCCCAATGCCTGCGCCAGCGCCTGCCCCGTGCCCGGCGCGCCTTCCAGCAGCAGCACGCGCGGCTTGCCCTGCACCGATACAAACCCCATGCCGACGTTGTTGCGCACATCGGTGTCCCGGTCGGCGGCGAGCACGGCCCGGTAGCGATAAAAGCCCGGCGGCCCTGCTGTCTGGCCGATCACAAGCGAATTCGTGCCCGGCGAAAGGTGAACGCTCATCTGAGCCACAGGAACGCCGTCGCGGTCCAGTCTGAGAGTCCCCGCCGTCGCCGCTGTCGCCTGGGCCGTGACGCGCGCCTCAAACGGCGCGCCTTTGGTCACGGCATTGGGCAGCACCAGATCATCCACCACCACTTCATCCTGCCGCCCGCGCCGCGCCTCCGGCTTGACATAATCAATCTGGATGCTGTCCGTCGCGGCCACCTGGGCCGCCTCCGCCGCGTCGCCGTCCGTTTCGTTGCCGTCTGAAAGCAGCACGATCCGCTTCGCCGTGCCTTCGCCGAACGCCGCCGACGCGAGCCGAATGGCGGCGGCGATATTGGTGGACGATGGGTTGGGGCTGGCGTAAATCTTTCCCAAAGCCCGCAGCGAGCCGGTGTTGACATCAACAACCGGGTCTTTGCCGAAGACCACCAGCCCCGCCCGGTCATCCGGGCCGAGCGCATCCAGGGACTTGCCGATAAATGCCCGCGCATCGCTCAGAAACTCCGGCTTCATGCTGGCCGAATGGTCCAGCACAAAAATGGTGGACACGCCCTTGTTGGGCCGCACGCTTTGCAGGCCCGCCAGCGCAAGGATCAGCAGCGTCAGCACAACAGCCCGCAGGCCAACGGCAAGCCGCCTGCGCGCGCGCGTCATGCCGTGCATGCGCCGCGCCACCCAAAAAAGCCAGGCCAGGGCGGGGATCAGCAGCAGCAAATACAGCGGCTCGGAGAAGTTCATGGTGTTTTCGCACGGCCTCGGAAGAGGCCGCTCCGAGTGTGGCTAGAAAGTGCCGGAGCGTCCCCCTCGGTCAAGGACAGCCCTCGCGCCCCAGCAAGACAGCCCTCACCCCCCAGCCCCCTCTCCCGCAAGCGGGCGAGGGGGAGCATGAAGGAGTAAGTCCTAACCCTCGCCCGCTTGCGGGAGAGGGACAGGCGCGAAGCGACAGGGTGAGGGCCGCCCTTCGCCAGCGCAAGGGTCGCCCGATGCCCCCGCATTCCACACTCGTTTCCAATGCTTTCCCAGCGCATACCGACGACGGAACAATTTCTTCCGTCGTTGGTACACGCTTAACACGCCTGTAATATGCTCATGCAATGCCTTGGCCGCGTGTAGGCAGCGCTGCCTACACGCGGCGAAAAGGCCGCGCCAACCCGATTAACTCCGGCGGACAAAGACCCACCATTCGGCGGCCAGAATGCCCAGCGCAAGCAGAAGGAGCGGACGCCACAATTCGGCCAGGGTCAGCAGCGCGCCCCGCGCGGCGACAGCATGCCCGGACAAGTCCAGCGTCGGGCGGGGCCGAATGTCGCTTTCCGCCGCGTCCAGCAGGTTGACAGCGACTTGTTTGTGCAGGCCGGGGCCGGCAGCCGTGTACAGGCCCGCCCGGTCGGCGGCGCGGACTGTCGCCAGCCCCGTGCTGGTGTCCAGCGGCAGGGTGTCGCCGTCGGGCGTCGTCAGCGTCAAACGGCTGCCGGGCTGCGCGGCGGCGAGGGTGAACGGATGCCCGGCGAGGACGTTCAGCCCGCCGCTCGCTGTTTCACTCCCCGCGTTTGAGAGCCAGCGCACTGCATTGTCCACAAAAATTGGAAAAGCGGGGCGCAGCGGAAAGTCCGAGTTCAGCAGGCCGAAGCCGACATACAGCGCGCGCCGCCCGCCGCGCTCCGAGGCGACAACAAGCGGGCCGTCGGTGCCCTGGGCAAGCACCCGGCCATCCGGCTGGGGCTGGACGCGCTGCGCTTTTTCAATCAGCACGCCCTGCAATTGCACATAGCGCAGCAATGGGTCGTCATGCTTCCAGGCCAGCACGCGGGGGCGCGCGGAAGGCCCAATCCCCGTGACAGGCAGCCCCGCTCCGGCCTCGCCGAACGACCACACCGCCGATGCTTTGACGGGAACAGGCGGCACGCCGTCAAAGATGACCAGGTCGTAGCCGCCCGCCCCCGCGCTGCCTGTCTGTTCACTGGCGGGCACAACGGGCGCGCGGTCAAGCCTGAGGCTCGGCTCCAGGGCCAGGGCGCGCTCCAGAAACAGGTCGCCGGGCGAGACAAGCAGGGTGCGGACGGTCCCGGCCCCCTGCAAAAACAGGGCAGCGTGGTCGTCGGCGGGCAGGGTGTCGCCGGGTGTCGTCAGGCGTACTTCGGCCTTCTGCGCCGTGCCCGCGACCGGCAATGTCTGCCCCACAGTCTGCCCAGCAGGGATTGTCAAAAGCCGCGCATCGGCGACAGCGCCGTCAATGGTGAACGTCGCCGTCGTCTTCAGCGGGGCCGTATCGTAGTTGTGAATGGCGGCAAAAAGCTCCAAGCTGCCGTCCTGCGCCTGCGATGCCTCCATCGCCGTCAGGGCCAAATTGCGGCTGCCCGCGCCGACCTTGTCAAACAGCAGGTCGGCCCTGCCGGGCGAGAAGTCATGGACAGGGGGAAACGCGCCGTCAGAAAAGACGACGATCCGCCCCTGCGCCTGCTGCCCGACCAGGGCCGACGCCAGCCGCAGGGCCTCGCCCATATCGTTGGGCGCATCAGTCCGACGCAGCCGACCCAGCGCGGCCCGCATTTTCGGCTTGTCCCCGGAGAGCGGGAAGATGACGCGAGTGTTCGTCCCCGCTTCAATCAGCGCGCATCTGTCTCCCGTGCCGAGTGTGTCAATCACCTGTCCAATCCGCTGCCGGGCGGCGTCAAACCGCGTGGGCCGGGTATCGGTCGCACCCATGCTCGCAGACGCATCCAGCACCAGCACCGTGGTCTTGCCGCGCAGGCCGTGCTCGCGGCGCAGTGGGTTCGCCAGGCCGCAGACCAATGCGGCCACAATCAGCAGCTGCAGAACGAGCAGCAATGTCACCCGGAGCTTCTGGATGGGCGCATTGGCCCGGATGTCGGCGGTCAGCTTGGGCCACAAAAAGACGGCAGGGACGCGCACATCCTGCCGCCGCATCTTAAGCAGATACAGCAGGACAATCACGCCCATGAGGGGCAGCAGCCACCACAATGCCGAGGCCGATTGGAATTGCATCATCTCGCCTTCATTCTGCCAATTCCTACTCCACCAACCCCACGCGCCGCAGGCCCTGAGACACAAAGTCGGGCAGCGGCTGGCCGGCCAGGCTCTGCACCCAGCGCCCGCCGAACCGCAAAGTTGTTTCCTCCAAACCCCGGCAGTGGGCATCCAGGTTCCGGCGATACTCGCGCAGGGTCTGGGCGTGGGCCGTCACTTCCATCGCCTCGCCTGTTTCGGCATCCAAGAGACGCAGGTCGCCCTCCAGGTCGGGGTCAATCTCAATGGGCGACAGGATTTGAATGAGCACCAGCTCATGGCCGCGACTGGGGATGACGCGCAGGGCGTCGGCGGCATGGGGGTCAAGGCCGTCGGTGAAGAGAAAGAACAGGCCGGGCCGCAACGCCGTCAAGCGGGACAGCGACTGCGCCAGGCCGCGCGTCCCATTCGGCTGCTGGGCGGCTATCCAGTCGGCAAGCGCCCGGTGGCTGGTGCGTCCCCGCAAGGGGCGGCCCGGACGCGGGTCGCGGCCCCCAATGGCAAGCGGCTGCACGCGGTCATGGCCTGCCAGCCCGACAAAGCCAACAGCGGCGGCCAATTTCTGGGCATGCGCAAACTTGGCCGGCTCGCCAAAGTTCATGGACGGGCTGACATCCAGGGCGAGATAGACCGGCAGCTCGGCCTCGTCCTGGTAGGTGCGGATGGTGGGCCGGTCCAGGCGCGCCAGAATTGTCCAGTCCAGGTGGCGCAAATCGTCGCCGTCCACATAGTCGCGGTAGTCGGCGAACTCAATGCTGACGCCTTTTTGACGGCTTAGCCGCTCGCCCCGCGCGCGCGCGGCGAGCTGCCGGCGCGGCGCAAGGCTGAGGCCTTCAAGTCCTCGCAGGTCGTTCGTATCCAGGAGTGTTGGAAGTGTCGGCATCGCTTGTGGGGGGACCTTACACCGCAATCGGCTCGCGGTCTTTCGCCTCTAGCTGTGCCAGGAGAGACTGAATGAGCTTATCGGAGGTCATGCCGTCGGCCTCGGCCTCATAGTTCAGCAAGACGCGGTGGCGCAGGGCGGGCAGAGCGGCCTGCCGTACGTCTTCCCTGGACACGTTGTAGCGGCTTGCCATCAACGCCATGGCTTTGGCGGTCAGGATAATGGCCTGCATGCCGCGCGGGCTGGCTCCGTAGCGCACGTAGCGGTTGGTGTCGGCTGTCGCGTGCTGGCTGCCAGGGTGGGTCATCACAATCAAGGTCAGAATGTAGTCGCGGATACTGGGCGCAAGCGGCACATCCCGCACGATCCGCTGGAGGGCAAGCACGTCGTCGCGGCCCGCAACCGGCGTGGCGGACTGAACTTGTGCGCCCGTGGTGCGGTCGGCAATGGTCGCCAGTTCGCCGACAGTCGGGTAGGGGACAATGACTTTAAGCAGAAAGCGGTCAAGCTGGGCTTCGGGAAGCACATAAGTGCCTTCCTGCTCAATGGGGTTCTGCGTCGCCATCACCAGAAACGGCGGCGGCAGGGCATGGCGCGTGCCCCCCGCCGTGACCGCGTGCTCCTGCATTGCTTCCAGCAGGGCCGACTGGGTCTTGGGCGTCGCCCGGTTGATCTCGTCGGCCAAGAGGATATTGGTGAAGATGGGGCCGGGTCGGAACAGGAACTCCCGACGCCCGCCTTCAGTCTCGGCCAGGATATTGGTGCCGGTGATGTCGGCGGGCATCAAATCCGGCGTGAACTGGATGCGCGAGAAGTCCAGCGCGACGGCCTCGGACAGCGAGCGGACGAGCAGAGTTTTGCCCAGGCCGGGCGCGCCTTCCAGCAAAATGCTCCCGCCCGCCGCCAGCCCAATCAAGGCCCCCCAGACGGTCTCGTCCTGGCCGACCACTACTTTGCCGACTTCAGCGCGTATTGCCTGCACCGTGTCGCGAAAGAACCTTGCGTCGTCTTCACCCTGCATACATCACTCTACTTTCTCAGAGAGTCAAAATAGTCGCGGACTTTCGTGCGCATCTGCGGCGGCACGTTGCCCTTGTCCAGCGCCGCCTCGGCGGACTTCTCGTATTTGGGCAGGACGGCCTGGTATGGCACACCCGACCTGCCGGCAGGGGCGCTGGGGCCAAGCACCTCGGTGTAGGTTTCCGACCCTTTGTTCCCCAGCTGGCTGGTAATCTGCCTGTCCTGGAACTTGACATGGAGCAGCGCGCTTTTGTCGGACTTGCTCAGCGTCCCGTGATCGCCCACCCATGTGTCGGGGCTGGGGCCGCCCGCGCCGTGGCTCATACCCAGCGACAGCCCTCCCGTCGATGGCCCCATCCCGCCGCCCAGCCCAAATGCGCCCATCAGCCCTGGCCCCAAGCCGGGGTTCTTGCACATCTGGGCATTCCTCGCGGCGGCCAGCATCTGCGCCGCCAGCGCGCGCATCTTGGCATCGGAGCTGAACTGCTTCGCAAGCTGGTCCAGACGGGCGGCGATCTGCTTCATCTGCTCAGGCGTGAGCGGCGACTGCCGGCCCGCCTGCTGCGCCTGGGCCTGGGCGGCCAGTTTGGCGAGCAGCTTTTGGGCTTCCTGATAATCCGGCATGGCTTGCAGCTTTTGCAGGAACTGCTCGGCTTGCTGCGACAGGCGGATCTGCTGAAGCTGCTTTTGAGCGTCCGCTAGTTTCTTCTCTAAAGCGGCTTTGGCCGATGCCGACATCTTACCCTTGCCGGACTGGGCAGCGCTCAGCGACTGCTGCATGGACGCAATCTGACCCGACAGCGCCCGCGCCTGGTCGGCGAGGTTTGCCGCATCGCTCTTTTGCAGTCCTGCCTGGCTTTGCATCGCTTCCAGCTTCTGCGAGGCCGTCTGTGCGCCTTGAAGGGACTGAGACAGAGCGGCGGCGCGGCTTGATTGCAGCGCCTGCGCCTGCTGAGCCAGCTGGTTTGCTTTGACAAGGGCCTGCTGCTTGGTCATGCGGCCTTTGCGCAGGTCGGACGTGAACCGGGTGAGCTGGCGGGCCAGGTCTTTGTCCTGCGGGGCGGCGTCGGCGCGCTTGGCGTCTTCCAGCGCGGGTTTGGCGATGCGCTGGACCTGCGCGGCGTCGCGCCTGAGTTCGGCGGCATCCTGCTTCGCCCGCACGCCCCGAAACAGCGTCGTGTTGCCGAGCAGAAACACCAGCCCGCACAGGGCGGCAAGGGCCAGCAGCGCGCCGTGCCAGCGGTTCAATCGGATTGGGTAAAGCGCGGCGGGCTTGAGCGTCTCGGCCCTTTCCTGCGCATCGGTGAGCAGCGACGCGGCCAGCGAACTGCTTGAGCCGGGGACTTCTGATGCCGAAAGGAGGCGGTCGGCCAGCCCGCCGCGCCGATCCACACTGCGGGCGATGGCGTTTTCGGGAAGACGCTCAGCCAGCCCGCGCCCCACCCCCGCAGCCATGCCCAGTGCGAGCGGCACGGCCAGCAGCGCGGGCGCTGCGTCCACGACGCCGAAGTAATCCAGCGTCGCCAGCGCTAGGGAACCGGCGGCTCCGACGCAGCCGCCGATTGTCGCGCAGCGCCAGACCCGCACCAGGCGAATGCGCCGCCGGAACGGGGACAAATCAAGATTGGCTGGAACCGACACGCCCTGCCTCCTTTCGCCGCCGTCCGCCCGGCACCACATCGCGCCAGAACGGGTACGCCAATATACCCAGCCCGTAGCAAAACACGCCTGACCAGAGCAGAACAATCAGTGCCGTGCCGCTGCGCCACGCTTCGGAGTCCATCTTCACCAGCGGATACAAGACCCAGGCCCAGGCGAGCGGGCTGCTGCTTTCATCGCTGCCGCTGACCCCGGCATAGAGGATGCCGAGCATCGCGATTGGGAACCATGCAAGCACCGCGAAGAAGATAAAGGACAGCCCACGCGCCGCGCTGACGCCAAGCACCAGCGATGCCGCGCGGCGCGCAAGCGCCCAGAATAGAAAGCCCAGGCCGGACAGGTAAAAGCAGGTCAGCAGCACCGGCGGCCACAGGGAGACAGTCATCGCCCCCGCGAGCCAGGCGCCCAATGCCGCGCACACAGCGACGACAAGCAGCCACAGGTGGAAGTACGGCAGCGCCCCGCCGTGCTCAGGCCGGAAGGCTTGCCGCAATGCATACCGCCCCGCGACAACTTGCCCCGGCGGGTCGTCCTCGTCCGCGACTGCGGGAGTGAACAGCGACGGCAACAGGGCTGCCCCTAACAGAAACACTACAATCAACCCACCTTCCAGAACGCCGGACACGGAAGCCGTTGTCGCCGAGCCGATGGGCGTAAGCTTGAACACACTGTACGCCAGGCAAAACACGGCCAGGCCGGTGACCAACAGCAATTGACGGCGCAGCGACCCGATGGGGTTCCCCCCGTAGCGGCCCATGCGGTACGTCGCGGCGGTGACCAGCAGGCGGATCAGAAACACCGCCGCGACCGATGTGCCCACCCACAACGGAACCTCATGGCCCAGCAGCAGAAACGACCTCCCGCCGATGTAGACCGCCATAAACGGGTTCAGAACGCCCAGCGCCATCGCCGGGGACACATTTGCGCCGCCCCGCCCGAACCCAGAATACATGCCGCCCATTGAGAACGCTGTCAGGATGAGCATGACAATGACAAGCAGGTACGACCAAACCAGCGCGGGCAGGCTGGCCTGCACTGCGCACGAAACCGCCAGACCTATCGCCGCCAAGACCAGGCCATCAATGGCGAGCAGCAGGTACACGCGCGCCACATCGCCCAGGGTCGCCCCGCCCAGGATGACGCACAGCGCAGACGCAGGCAGCGAGAGCGCCAGCAGCAGGGCGAGAAAGGCGACTGAGGAAATCATCTTGCCCACCAGCAGTTCCGAGGCGGACAGCGGCGTGGTGACCAGCAAATCCAAACTCAGCCGCTGCCGCTCGGTCGTGATTGACACCGCCGTCAGCGCGGGCGCAATCAGCGTAATCAGGGCGGCCAGCGTGAGAAAGATGAAATAGTAGAACGATTGCAGCTGCCGCTGCACTTCCACGGCGCTCATGCCGTCGGCCCCGCCTGCCGACCAGCCGACCGCGGTGCCGTACCCGGCCAGCGCCAGCAGGCCGAGCAGCAGCAGATAAAATCCCTGGTGCCAGTAAGACTTAGACCCACGCATCCGCACGCGCAGATCGCGCGTCACGACCGGGTTCGCCCAGAAAGTCCGCAGCCGCTTTGTCCATGTTGCCGTCATAGTCGTTGATTTCTAGAGTGCTTAGAGTATGTATAAAAAGCCTTGAAGAGGCCCCCCGCCCCAAGTTTGGGGAGCATAAGGAGGCCCCCCCGCCCCAATTCTGGGGAGCAATACAGAAAGAAGGCAGTGGCCGTTGTCTTATCCTATCTTACTCATGCTCCCCAAACTTGGGGCGGGGGGGCCTCTTCCAAACTTTGCTAAGGCATTGACCACTCGTTCTAAGCGCGTACCGACGACGGAACAAATCCGTCCGTCGTTGGTCAGCCTTGAATCAGCCTTGCGAACGCCTTATGCCCGCCCCAGGCCGGTGGTCACGCGCATGAAGACATCTTCCAAATCCAGCGCCGTTTCGCTGAAAGAACACACCCGATGGCCGCCCGAAATCAAGGCTTCCAGCATCTGCGCTTGTTCCTCCAGGCCGCCCTGGAAGTCAACGTTCAGCGTTTCGCCCTCGCCGCTGACGCCGCTGACATGCGGCATAGATTCGACGGCGGCATGCAGGCCATTGGGCGGCCCCAGGGTTTTGATGACAAGGCGGCGGGCGGGCTGGAGTTGCCGGACAATCGCCTGCACGTCGCCGGACACCAAAATCCTGCCCCGCTCCATGATGCCGATCTTGTTGCAGAAGTCGGCCAGTTCCGGCAGGATATGCGAGGACACAATGACAGTTTTGCCCATGCGGCCAAGTTCCGCAATCAGCGCCTTGATTTCCACCCGCGCCCGTGGGTCAAGGCCCGACGCAGGCTCGTCAAGCAGCAGGATTTTCGGGTCGTGCACCAGGCACTTCGCCAGGCACAAACGCTGCTGCATGCCGCGCGACAAAGTCTGCACATAGGCATCGCGCTTTTCGGTGAGGTCGGTCAGCTCCAGGACGCTGTCAATAACGGCAGCCCGCTCGGACTTGGGAATCCAGTACGCCGCCGCGAAAAAGTCCAGGTATTCCCAGGCTTTGATGTCGTCGTACAGGCCGAAAAAGTCGGGCATGTAGCCCAGCAGGGGGCGCACTTCCAGCGGGTGCTTGACAACATCAATACCGTCAATGCTCGCTGTCCCCGCCGTGGGCTGGATCAGGGTTGCGATCATCTTGATCGTCGTCGTCTTGCCCGCCCCATTGGGGCCGATAAAGCCGAACACGTCCCCCGGCTCCAGTGTCAGGGTCGTGCCTTCCACGGCGACAAAGTGGCCGTAAGTCTTGCGCAGGTTTTCCAGACGGAGCATATGCTGTTCCTTTGAGTGTGCATAAAAACTGGCAGGGAGGCCCCCCCGCCCCAATTCTGGGGAGCCGGAAAGAGAAGAAGCTATGGCTGATGTCTTTCCTTGTTCTACTCCTGCTCCCCAAACTTGGGGCGGGGGGGCCACTCCGGCTCCCTAGAACTTAGGCGGGGGGCCTCCTCAAGACTTTCCATACACACTCTTATCCAAGCCTGTGCTTCGGCTCTTCCCATATCTTCAAACTGCGATAGGCGACATACAGAAAGGCCGCCGCCCCGATCAAATAAATCGCGATTTGCAGCAGGCCCCACTCCGCACCGTGCAAAGGGTCAGCCGCAGACTGGCCGGAGCCAAACGAGTTGTCGTACCCAGTCGTGATCTTGCTGAGCGCGTAGAACGCGTTCACATGCATCAACACCCAGAACGGGTAGCTGCCGGAGTAGCCAGCCGCGTCCATCCCCGCCGGTCCGCCAAGCATGGAGGCAAGCGCCGGAAGCAGGGCAAGGACAGCGAGCAGCGAGATAAAGATCAATGCGGCGCTGGTGACGCTGCGCCGCGTGTTCGCCGACACCCACAGCCCAAACGCGCACAGCACGAAGCCCCAGGCGAATGTCATTCCTTCCGCCTGAACCACCACCCCGGCATCCACAGAGCGGCGGGGAGCGTTCACGCCATTCCCCGTGCCGACCAGCAGCGGCACCAGAAACAACGCCATGAGGATCAGCAGACCCGCAAGACGCCACAGGACTTTGCCGGCCACAATCTGTCCCGGCGTCAGGCGGGTCAGGATCAACGCCTCCCAGGTTGTCCGCTCCCGTTCCCCGGCGATGGCCCCGTAGATGGACATCGGCATCGCCAGGGTCACGACAATCAATTGGAAGTACAGGATGCCCGCAGACAAGTCGCCGCCGCTGAGCGCGACTTCGGCCAGTATCCACACGTAAAAGACGGTCACCGCCCCCATGGCAGCACGCGAAAGGCCCTTGCCCGGCCCGCCCGCCACCCGGAAGAACTTGCGCCAGGCACGCGTCGCTTCCTCCAGGATGGGGTTGGACAGAAACAAGCGGCGCAGCGCGAGGCTCATGGCTTCCCTCCCGACGCGATGGGGAGGCTGACGATCACAGTCACGCTGCTTGTCCCGCCGACGTCTCGCCCAATCGCCGGCCCAAAACGAGTCCCAGACGTGCGCGCTACCAGAAAAGCGGCGGCGGCGGCAGACGGCTCGCGCCGGTACGCAGTGTTGGCGAACGGCGACATCTGGATTGTCTGAGCAATCACCCCGCCGGTGTCCGCCCCGCCGACAGTCGTGCTTTGTCCGGGCGCGAGGTCGCCGACGCGGGCGTAAATGCTGGTTCCCGGCAAGTAGATGCCGCCGCCGGTCAGCATCTGCCCGGTGCCGTTGCGGACTGTTCCCGTCAGGTTCCCCACGGCAGTGCGTGTCAGCGTAGCCGTGACACTCCCGCCCAGCGAGACCGGCTCCGTGTGATACAGCCGCCGAAACGCGAGGTTCCCCATCTGGTATTCCGGCGCGCGAACGTCCACGCCGCCGTCAACCGTCTCAAACGGCTGAAGCTGCGTCCCGCCCGAAGAACCGGAAGGGTAATATCTTCCCGCGTCGTCGTTGCTGCTGAACGGCGACAACTCCAGCGCCTCCGCATTTGGGATGGCGACCGGGTAACTGCCGCCCCGCGGAAAGAACATCTCACTGAAGCCATCGAACTGGGCGTTCGGGTCGCCCGCCGCCGCGACAACCACGCCTGCCGTCCGCCGGCTCATCCCCGCCTGATACAACTGCGCGGTGAAGAGATACAAGACATACGCAAAGGCGACGCTCAGTGCGGGGCTGGTCACCCACGCCCATTCCAGCCGCCCAATCCGCTTGAGAACCAGGTAGGTGACGGGAACAACAAGAACGAAGTAGGCCAGGAACAGCCAGGCGATGGTCCTCAGCGGCGGCAGCTTGATGCGGAATGGGTTGACGCGGCTGGAAACCGGCCCCACGCGGCGACCCCCGTAATAAGTGCCGCCGTAGTAGCCTCCGCCATAGCGTCTCTCATCCATGAACGAGGTCTGCTGCGCGGTCCACTGCCGCAGGTTCCAGGCGGGGACTGTGGCGGCTGCCTGGTGGATCAGTCCAAGCCACAAGTCATGCTGTCCGGCCCACCCCCGGAACGGCTTCTCCAGCGGATTGAAGCCGACGAACAGTACCGTCCCTGCGCCCAGCGCCTGCCGCGCCAGCACCACATGGCCTCCCTGAGAAGCCAGGGCCATGCCGCCGGGCTTCAGCGCGCCGGACACCAGAGCGACCGTGCCGCCGGGAAGAGGCTGGGCGTCGATCTGCGGGGGCAGGGTCAGAGCGGGCAGCGATGTGTCCTGCAGTCTTTCAATGGGCAGCAATGGTGCGGCATCGGGAACGCGCAGGTACGTCGCGCCCGCCCCGCCGACCAAAACAAGCGAGCCGCCGTCGAGCACCCAGTGACGCACTGCCGCCCACTGCTCCGCTTTCATCCGCTCCGCGCCCGCCGACAGCACCAGCACGGACATGCTTTGGTAGCCCGCCGCGCGGTCGGGCGCGGCTTCCGGTTTCGCGTAGCAGTCGCTGAACGGGGTTGCCGGCTGCGGGCGCTTGTGAGCGCCCGCCGAAGGGTGTGGCCGGGCGCGGCGCAGGGCAGACAGGGCGCCGACCTCGTCTCCGATCATGCCGACCTGCATTCCATCGCGGGACAAAACGGCCAGGGCGACATCTTTGGCGCGCGCGGAGCCGGTGAAAGAAAGGTCAATCTTCTCGGTATACGAATTAACCGCCGGGTAGACAATGATTTCTTTGTT
>JAABUQ010008424.1_pt1 | contig 14473 bp, 25 predicted proteins | sample 5560001 | NCBI WGS metagenome assembly JAABUQ01 (sample SAMN10711888, study PRJNA513371) | rock metagenome | isolation source: Antarctica rocks | place: Antarctica: Victoria Land, Finger Mt nord | collected 2015-12-18
TCACCGGAGCGGCAACCAGATTGCGAAGAAGAAGGAACCATGGCGGCCCAGAAAATTCGTATCAGGCTCAAGGCCTATGACCACGAGGTCATCGACAGCTCGGCGCGCAAGATCGTCGACACGGTGACCCGCACCGGCGCGCAGGTGGCCGGACCCGTACCGCTGCCGACGGAGAAGAACGTCTACTGCGTCATTCGCTCGCCGCACAAGTACAAGGACAGCCGCGAGCACTTCGAGATGCGCACTCACAAGCGCCTCATCGACATCATCGACCCCACGCCCAAGACCGTCGACTCGCTGATGCGCCTGGACCTCCCGGCCGGCGTCGACATCTCGATCAAGCTCTAGGAGGTTCGCCATGGCTGACCGCGTCATCCGCGGCATCCTGGGCGAAAAGCTCGGGATGACTCAGGTCTTCGATGCCGGCAACAAGATGGTGCCCGTGACCGTCGTGAAGGCCGGCCCCTGCGTCGTCACGCAGGTTCGCACCTCCGATCGCGACGGCTACAGCGCGGTGCAGCTCTCGTTCGGCGAGATCGACCCGCGCAAGGTCAACCGGCCCGACCGCGGCCACTTCGAGCGGGCCGGGGTCACGCCGCGCCGTCACGTGGTGGAGCTGCGCACGCTCGACGCGCCGTCGTACACCCTCGGCGAGCAGGTCAGCGCCGAGGTCTTCGAGACCGGGACCGTCGTCGACATCACCGCGACCAGCAAGGGCAAGGGCTACGCGGGTGTCATGAAGCGGCACGGTTTCAAGGGACTGTCGGCATCCCACGGTGTGGAGAAGAAGCACCGCATGCCCGGCTCGATTGGTGGCTGCTCGACCCCCGGCCGCGTGTTCAAGGGCGTCCGGATGGCCGGACGCATGGGCAACGAGCGCGTGACCACCATGAACCTGCGCATCCACGGCGTCGACACGGCGCGCGGGCTGCTCCTGATCAAGGGTGCCGTCCCCGGGCCTACGGGTGCCCTAGTGCTCGTGCGCACCGCGGCCAAGCGGCCTGCCCCTGCGCCCAGGACCCCTGCTGCCGCGCCCGACACAGCTGTCGCATCCGAGGCGCATGACTCCGAGGGAGGTGCCCAGTGAGCGCGATTGCAGCCGCTCGGGCCGCGGGGGTGACCCGCAGAGTGCCCGTGCAGTCGCCGCAGGGCGAACTCGCCCGCACCGCCGAGCTGCCCGCCGAGGTGTTCGACGTCCAGGTCAATGTGCCGCTCATCCACCAGGTGGTGGTCGCCCAGCTGGCCGCCGCCCGACAGGGGACGCACAGCACCAAGACGCGCGGCGAGGTCTCCGGCGGCGGCAAGAAGCCCTACCGCCAGAAGGGCACTGGCCGGGCTCGTCAGGGCTCGACACGGTCCCCGCAGTTCGTCGGCGGCGGCGTCGCCCACGGTCCGGTGCCCCGCAACTACGAGCAGCGCACGCCGAAGAAGATGAAGGCCGCCGCACTGCGCGGTGCGCTGTCCGACCGCGCCCGGCACGACCGTGTGCATGTCGTCAGCGGTCTCGTCGACAGCGACAAGCCGTCGACGAAGCTGGCTGCGCGACACCTGCACCGGGTGGTATCGAGCAGCCACCTGCTCGTCGTCGCAGTGCGCACCGACGAGTTGACCTGGAAGAGTTTGCGCAACATCCCCGAGGTGCACCTGCTGCAGCCGGGCCAGCTCAACACCTACGACGTGCTCGTCAGCGATGACGTGGTGTTCACCGAAGGCGCACTCGCCGAGTTCCTGGCAGGGCCCGCCCGCGGGCGCGGCGCCGAGGTGCGGGTTCGGGAGAACGAGCTCGACCAGCTGGCAGACGCCGTCAGCACGCTGGCGCCGGGCCACATCGACCCGAGCGAGACCAGCTCGGGCGCCGCGAGCGCAGGTACCACGAGCGGGGCGATCAGCACCGTCGGCACGGCCCCGACCGCAGGGGCGACCAGCGGCACGGACCTGACGAAGGAGACGAGCATGAGCGAGCCACCGAGCATGGGCACCACCTCCGGCGCGGGCGAGGGCGTGAGCGACGAGGAGATGGCTCGCGAGGTGCAGGAGCAGACGAGCTCGGACCTGAAGGCCGAGGGCGCCTTCAAGCAGGAGAGCTCGGGTGCCGCCAGCGACGCCGAGGCTGCCAAGGCACCGGATGAAGTCGGTGGCGACCCCGCATGATCCCCGACCCGCGCGACGTCATCCTCGCTCCGGTCATCTCTGAGAAGAGCTACGGCCTGATCGAGGAGAACACCTACACCTTCCTCGTGCGCCCCGACGCCAACAAGACCGAGATCAAGATCGCGGTGGAGCAGATCTTCGGGGTGAAGGTCGACAATGTCAACACCGCCAACCGTCAGGGCAAGCGCAAGCGCACCCGGTCCGGCTACGGCCAGCGCAAGGCCACCAAGCGCGCGCTGGTCAGCCTCCGCGCCGGCGATTCGATCGAGATCTTCGGAGGGCCGGGCGCCTGATGGCGACTCGGACCTCCAGGAGCTGAGGACACGATGGGTATCCGCAAGTACAAGCCGACGACGCCGGGCCGACGCGGCTCGAGCGTGGCCGACTTCGTCGAGATCACGCGCAGCGAGCCGGAGAAGTCGCTCGTTCGCCCTCTGCACAGCAAGGGTGGGCGCAACGTGCATGGCCGGGTCACCGCCCGGCACCAGGGCGGCGGTCACAAGCGTGCCTACCGGCTGATCGACTTCCGGCGGGACAAGGACGGCGTGCCGGCCAAGGTCGCTCATATCGAGTACGACCCGAACCGCACCGCCAGGATCGCACTGCTGTACTACGCCGACGGCGAGAAGCGCTACATTCTCGCGCCGACCCGGCTGAGGCAGGGCGACACCGTCGTCAGCGGCCCCGGCTCGGACATCAAGCCTGGCAACGCGATGCCCCTGCGCAACATCCCGACCGGCACGGTGGTGCACAACATCGAACTGCGTCCGGGTGGCGGCGCCAAGGTGGCCCGCAGCGCCGGCGCCGGCGTGCAGCTCGTCGCCAAGGACGGCCCCTATGCGCTGCTGCGCATGCCGTCGGGTGAAACGCGCAACGTCGACCAGCGCTGCCGCGCAACAGTCGGTGAGGTCGGCAACGCCGAGCAGTCGGGTATCAACTGGGGCAAGGCCGGCCGGATGCGTTGGAAGGGCAAGCGCCCGACCGTGCGTGGCGTCGCAATGAACCCGGTCGACCACCCGCACGGCGGTGGCGAGGGCAAGACCTCCGGTGGGCGTCACCCGGTCAATCCGGCGGGCAAGCCCGAGGGCCGCACGCGTGCCAAGAACAAGCCCAGTGACCGTCTGATCGTCCGCCGGCGCCGCGCCGGCCGGAACAAGCGCTGACGCAGGAATAGGAGGAGACAACGATGCCGCGCAGCCTGAAGAAGGGCCCGTTCGTCGACGACCACCTGCTGAAGAAGGTCGACGTCCAGAACGCCAAGGGGACCAAGAACGTCATCCGCACGTGGTCACGCCGCAGCACGGTGATCCCCGACATGCTCGGGCACACCATCGCCGTGCACGACGGGCGCAAGCACGTCCCGGTCTTCGTCACCGAGGGCATGGTCGGGCACAAGCTCGGCGAGTTCGCGCCCACCCGCACCTTCCGCGGGCACGTCAAGGACGACCGGAGGGCCCGCCGTGGCTGACACCGGTACTGCCCGCGCCAACGCGGTCGCCGTCCTGCCGTCGGCTCGGGCGCAGGCCCGCTATGTGCGGACCAGCCCCCGCAAGGTCCGCCGCGTCGTCGACATCGTGCGTGGCATGAAAGCTGTCGACGCCCTAGACGTGCTGACCTTCGCCCCCCAGGCGGCGAGCGAGGAGGTCTACAAGGTCCTCGCGAGCGCGATGGCCAACGCCGAGCACAACGACGGGCTGTCGCGCGACTCGCTGTTCATCGGTGAGGCGTTCGTCGACGAGGGCCCGACGCTCAAACGGTTCCGCCCTCGTGCGCAGGGGCGGGCCTACCGCATCCGTAAGCGCACCAGCCACATCACCGTCGTCGTCGAGAGCCGCGCCGCGGTCGTCTCGCGCGGCGGATCTTCGAGGAGGGCCCGCTAGTGGGACAGAAGGTCAACCCGCACGGGTTCCGGCTCGGCATCACGAGCGAGTTCACGTCGCGCTGGTACGCGGACAAGCAGTACTCGGCCTATGTCGGCGAGGATGTCAAGATCCGTCGGCTCATGTCCAAGGGCATGGATCGCGCGGGCATCAGCCGCGTTGACATCGAGCGCACCCAGGGACGCCTGCGGGTAGACATCCACACCGCCCGGCCGGGCATCGTCATCGGCCGGCGCGGCGCGGAGGCCGACCGTATCCGCGGCGACCTCGAGAAGCTGACCGGCAAGCAGGTGCAGCTGAACATCCTCGAGGTCAAGAACCCCGAGGTCGACGCGCAGCTCGTCGCGCAGGGAGTGGGGGAGCAGCTCTCGAGCCGCGTCAGCTTCCGCCGGGCGATGCGCAAGGCGATGCAAACCGCCACCAAGAGCGGCGCCAAGGGCATCCGGGTGCAGTGCTCGGGGCGCCTCGGTGGTGCCGAGATGAGCCGCTCGGAGTTCTACCGCGAGGGCCGGGTGCCGCTGCACACCCTGCGCGCCGACATCGACTACGGCTTCTACGAGGCCAAGACGACCTTCGGCCGCATCGGCGTGAAGGTGTGGATCTACAAGGGCGACATTGTCGAGAGCCGCGCCGAGCGGGAGGCCCAAGACGCCCTGCTGCGTCAGCAGCGGCGCGAGCGGCCGATCCGCCGTCCGCGCAGTGGCGCGACCGGTACGACGGCTGGCGGCACCGACGTGGGGCGCGCCGCAGCGGCGGCGCAGCGCGCACCCGTGGCCGAGCCGGCACCCGCGGGCGAACCGGTCCAGCAGCCGCAGGTCGACGGTGACGGCGTGCTGGCAACGGCACCGCCGGAGATCGCCAACGCTCCGGTGGACCGTTCGGCTGATGTCGCCGAGACGCCAGCCCAGCCGCTCACCGGGCTCGACTCGAGCGAGTCGCAAGGGGGCCCGGCGCAAGCGGGCTCGCTGCCGACCGCGGGCACGACTGAGTCGCTGCCGGCCGATGGACAGGAGGGCTGAGCATGCTGGTTCCACGCAGGCTCAAGCACCGCAAGCAGCACCACCCCAACCGGTCGGGGGCTGCCAAGGGCGGCACGCAGGTGACGTTCGGCGACTTCGGCATCCAAGCCCTGGAGTCGACGTACCTGACCAACCGGCAGATCGAGTCGGCACGTATCGCGATGACCCGCCACATCCGCCGCGGCGGGAAGGTCTGGATCAACGTCTATCCCGACCGCCCGTTGACCAAGAAGCCGGCCGAGACCCGCATGGGCTCGGGCAAGGGCTCGCCAGAGTGGTGGGTCGCCAACATCAAGCCGGGCAGGGTGCTGTTCGAGCTCTCGGGCGTCCAAGAGCCGATCGCCCGTGAGGCCATGCGCCGCGCGATGCACAAGCTGCCGATGAAGTGCCGCTTCGTGACGCGGGAAGGGGCGGGGGTCTGATGGCGAGCACCGCTACAGAGCTACGCGGCATCGGTGACGACGAGCTGCTGACCCAGCTGCGGGAGGCGAAGCAGGAGCTGTTCAACCTGCGCTTCCAGTCCGCTACGGGGCAGCTCGACAACAACCGGCGCCTCCAGACCGTGCGGCGCGACATCGCCCGCATCTACACCGTGATGCGTGAGCGCGAGCTTGGCATCACCTACGAAGTCGTCGAGAAGGCCAGCGCATGAGTGACACAGGAACCACCGCAGATATCGCAAGCCTGTCAGCTGCCGCAGGTCTCACAGGGGACGGCGAACGGGGCAATCGCAAGCTGCGCGAGGGGCTCGTGGTCAGCGACAAGATGCACAAGACGGTTGTAGTGGCCGTCGAGGACCGCGTCCAGCACCCGCGTTACGCGAAAACGATCCGTCGTACCAGCCGGCTGAAGGCGCACGACGCCGAGAATGCGGCGGCGACAGGCGACCGCGTGCTCCTTATGGAGACTCGCCCGCTGTCGGCCACGAAGCGCTGGCGAGTCGTGCAGATCATCGAGCGCGCCAAGTGACGAATCCGAGCGATGCGAGTATTCGTTACTTGGCAATAGAGCAGCCGCGAAGCGACAATTATGGGAGGCACCGGTGATACAGCAGGAGTCACGCTTGCGTGTGGCTGACAACACGGGCGCCAAGGAGCTGCTGTGCATCCGCGTGCTCGGCGGCTCCGGCCGGCGGTACGCCGGGATCGGTGACGTCATCGTCGGCACTGTGAAGGACGCGCTGCCAGGTGGCTCGGTCAAGAAGGGCGATGTCGTCAAGGCGGTCGTCGTGCGCACCGTGAAGGAGCGCCGGCGTCCCGACGGCTCGTACATCCGATTCGACGAGAACGCAGCCGTCATTTTGCGGGAAGGCGGCGGCGAACCTCGCGGTACGCGCATCTTCGGCCCCGTCGGCCGGGAGCTGCGTGACCGCCGGTTCATGCGCATCGTCTCGCTTGCACCGGAGGTGTTGTGACATGGCGGGTCTAAAGGTCAAGAAGGGCGACACGGTGCAGGTCATCAGCGGCAAGGACCGCGGGCTCAAGGGGAAGGTCATCATGTCCTACCCGGAGAAGTCGCGGCTGCTCGTCGAGGGCGCCAACCGGGTCAAGAAGCACATGAGGGTGCAGACGACCGCGCGCGGCTCACAGGCCGGCGGGATCGTGGTTCAGGAGGCGCCGATGCACGTCAGCAACGTGATGGTGGTGTGCCCGAACTGCAGCAGGCCGTCGCGGATGGGGTTCAGCGTGGAGCCCGCAGGCAACAAGGTGCGGATCTGCCGCCGCTGCAAAGGTGAGGTCTGATGTCGGTCAGTGGGTCAGTCTCTGAGGTGGAGACGCCGGTCGCGACAGACACGTCTGCCACCGCCTCGGCTCCACGCTTGAAGCAGCGCTACCGCGAGATGGTGCTCCCGCAGCTGCGGGAATCGCTGGGCGTTGCCAACGTGATGCAGGTCCCGAGCGTCGTCAAGGTCGTCGTGAACATGGGTGTTGGCGACGCCGCCCGCGATGCCAAGCTGATGGACGGTGCGGTGCGTGACCTCACCGCCATCACCGGCCAGAAGCCGACGGTGCGGCGGGCCACCAAGTCGATCGCGCAGTTCAAGTTGCGTGAGGGCCAGCCCATCGGGGCGAAGGTCACGCTGCGCGGCGACCGGATGTGGGAGTTCCTCGACCGGCTCGTCGCCGTCGCGCTTCCACGCATCCGTGACTTCCGCGGCCTGTCGCCCAAGCAGTTCGACGGGCGGGGCAACTACACGTTCGGTGTCGTGGAGCAGTCGATCTTCCACGAGATCGACCCCGACCGCATCGACCGGGTCCGCGGCATGGACATCACTGTCGTGACGTCGGCCGAGACCGACGACCAGGGCCGCGCTCTGCTGCGCGCGCTCGGCTTCCCGTTCCGGGAGAGATGAGACATGGCGAAGAAGGCACTGGTCGAGAAGGCCAACAGGAAGCCCAAGTTCGGGGTCCGGGGATACACCCGCTGCCAGCGGTGCGGGCGTCCGCGTGCGGTCTTCCGCACGTTCGGGCTCTGCCGGATCTGTCTGCGGCAGATGGCGCACCGAGGAGAGCTCCCCGGGGTGACCAAGAGCAGCTGGTGACCGCAAAGAATCCGCGAAGCGCATTCTTTGTGGTCCTGTGAGAACGGCCTCGCGCCGCCGAAAGGCGCGGAGCGCATCTATCGGCGGAACGAGAAGAGGGCCTCGCGCCAGCGAGACAGAGCAGTTGACAAGCGAAGCTTGCGAAAGCTTTCAGACGTCGTAGGCCCCAAGGGAACCACGACGAGAAGGGCAAATGCCTGATGACGATGACCGACCCGATTGCGGACATGCTGACGCGTATCCGCAACGCGAACAAGGCATACCACGACCGCGTGAGCATGCCGTACAGCAAGATCAAGACACACGTCGCCCAGATCCTCCAGCAGGAGGGCTACATCGCCGGCTGGGCCTCTGAGGGCGAGGGGGTCGAGCGCGCTCTCGTCGTCGACCTCAAGTACGGACCCAACCGGGAGCGCACGATTGCGGGCATCCGCCGGATATCCAAGCCGGGTCTGCGCGTGTACGCGAAGGCGACGAACCTGCCGCGCGTTCTCGGGGGCCTGGGCGTCGCCATCATCAGCACGTCTAGTGGCCTGCTCACCGACCGGCAGGCCGCCAAGCGAGGGGTAGGCGGGGAAGTCCTCGCCTACGTCTGGTAGGGGGTCCACATGTCACGCATCGGTAGACTGCCGGTTCCTGTCCCGTCCGCCGTCGACGTCGGCCTCGAGGGCCAGACCATCACGGTCAAGGGCCCCAAGGGCACCCTCACCCACGACGTCGCAGAACCCATCACGGTGGCGCGAGACGGTGACGTCCTCATGGTGACCCGTCCCGACGACGACCGGCGCAGCCGCTCGCTGCACGGCCTGACGCGCTCACTGATCGCCAACATGGTGACCGGTGTAACCGACGGTTACGCCAAGACGCTCGAGATCGTTGGTGTCGGCTACCGCGTCCAGGCGCGGGGAAGCGACCTCGAGTTCGCGCTGGGCTACAGCCACCCCGTCCCCGTCAAGGCACCCGACGGGATCTCCTTCGAGGTTCAGTCACCCACCCGATTCACTGTCCGCGGAATCGACAAGCAGCAGGTCGGCGAGGTCGCCGCGACCATCCGCAAGCTTCGCAAGCCCGACCCCTACAAGGGCAAGGGCGTGCGGTACCAGGGCGAAGTCGTCCGCCGCAAGGTCGGAAAGGCTGGTAAGTAATGCCCACGTCCGTCTCGGCAACCCGGCGCACGGGTCTGCTGCGCCGCCATCTGCGGGTGCGTAAGAAGGTCACAGGGGTGGCCACCCGGCCGCGCCTGGTCGTCAACCGCTCCTCGCGGCACATCTACGCCCAGCTCGTCGACGACACCCGGGGTCGCACGCTCGCCTCGGCCTCGACGCTCGACGACACGGTCAAGGGGACCGAGGGCGACAAGACCGCGCTCGCCGCGGCCGTCGGGCGGCTCGTCGCCGAGCGCGCCCACGCCGCCGGGATCGACGCCGTGGTCTTCGACCGCGGCGGCCGTAAGTACCACGGGCGCATCGCCGCCCTGGCCGACGCCGCCCGCGCGGGCGGACTTCAGTTCTAGGAAGGACCCTCTCATGCCAGGTACGCAACGCCGCACTGGCGGCACCGGCGAGCGCCGGGAACGATCTGGCGGCGCACGCGGGGCAGGCCCGGAGAAGAACGCCTACCTCGAGCGCGTCGTCGCCATCAACCGGGTCGCGAAGGTCGTCAAGGGCGGTCGGCGCTTCAGCTTCACCGCGCTGGTGATCGTCGGTGACGGCGACGGGCAGGTCGGCGTCGGCTACGGCAAGGCCAAGGAGGTGCCCGCGGCGATCGCCAAGGGCGTCGAGGAGGCCAAGAAGCACTTCTTCCGGGTGCCGAAGATCGGATCGACCATCCCGCACCCCGTGCAGGGCGAGCGGGCGGCCGGGGTCGTGCTGCTGAAGCCTGCCTCAGCGGGCACCGGTGTGATTGCCGGGGGACCGGTGCGTGCCGTGCTCGAGTGCGCCGGAGTCCACGACGTGCTGTCGAAGTCCCTCGGGTCCTCCAATCCGATCAACATCGTGCATGCCACCGTGGCTGCCTTGCAGGGCCTCATGCGCCCCGAGGAGATCGCGGCAAGGCGCGGGCTGCCCATCGAGGACGTCGCACCGGCAGCCATGCTGCGGGCGCGGGCGGAGGCCGCTGCCGTTCCCGTGGGGGCCGCGCTGTGAGCCAGCTAAAGGTCACTCAGCGCAGGTCGGGCATCGGCGGTACGCATGGCCAGCGTGCGTCACTGCGCACACTCGGCCTGCGGCGCATCGGTGCGTCGGTCGTCCGGGAGGACAAGCCCGAGGTCCGCGGCCTGATCAACCGGGTCGCGCACCTTGTCGAGGTCGAGGAGGTAACGCCGTGAGCGAGCAGACGATCGAGGCGTCGACGGCCAGCGCTGCTGCACCGGAGGCGCTGACGGGTCGCGGGCTGAAGGTCCACCACCTTCGTCCCGCACCCGGGGCAAAGAAGGCCAAGACCCGGCTCGGCCGTGGTGAGGGCTCGAAGGGCAAGACGTCCGGCCGTGGCACCAAAGGCACACAGGCACGCAAGAACGTGCCGGCCGCGTTCGAGGGCGGGCAGATGCCGCTGCACATGCGGCTGCCCAAGCTCAAGGGGTTCCGCAACCCGGCGCGGGTGGAGTTTCAGGTTGTCAACCTGACCCGGCTCGGCCAGCTGTTCCCGCAGGGCGGTGGCATCGATGTCGACGCCCTGGTTGCCGTCGGGGCCGTCCGGAAGGGTCAACCCGTCAAGGTATTGGGCGATGGGGAGATAGAGGTGGCTGTCCAGGTGAGCGCGCACGCGTTCTCCCAGTCGGCCCGCGAGAAGATCTCTGCCGCAGGCGGAACCGCCGTCGAGGTCTAGTACCACCAGCACAGCAAGCGCCCACAGGTACGACCCAAGCGTCACCCGGCCCGACCTGCCCGAGGAGCCGTGCGGCTGCGCCAGCGCCGGCTCCCAGGGCAAGGTCGGGCCGGGCTGTTAGAGTCCGACCCGGAGACCGCCGCTCCCCGGGGTCCCGATGCCACGTCACACGACCAGCAGCGGAGGGGCCGTGCTCAGCGCTTTCGCACGAGCGTTCCGTACGCCTGATCTGCGCAAGAAGATCCTGTTCACCCTCGGCATCGTGCTGATATTCCGGCTCGGCAGCGTGCTGCCAGGGCCGGGCGTGTCGACGTCGGTGGTCCACAGCTGCCTGAACGCTGCCAACACCGGCGCGAACAAGAACATCTACTCGCTGGTCAACCTGTTCAGTGGGGGCGCGCTACTGCAGCTGTCGGTCTTCGCGCTCGGCATCATGCCGTACATCACCAGCAGCATCATCCTCCAGCTGCTGGTCGTCGTGATCCCGCGGCTGGAGCGCCTGAAGAAAGAGGGCAGCTCCGGCGAGGCCAAGCTGACCCAGTACACCCGTTACCTGACGGTCGCCCTCGCGGTGCTGCAGTCGACGGGCATCATCGCGCTGGCGCGCTCCGGGCAGCTGCTGCCCTCGGGTGGGGGTTGCGACGCAACGCGGATCATCCCCGACACCAGCCTGCTGCGGATCGTGACCCTCGTGGCGACGATGACGGCCGGCACCGCCGTCATCATGTGGCTTGGAGAGCTGATCACCGGTCGCGGCGTCGGCAACGGGATGTCGCTGCTGATCTTCACCTCGATTGCGGCACGCCTGCCGGCAGAAGGCGGCAGCATCCTGCAGGTTGCCGGCGGCGTGGTCTTCGCCCTGGTGTGCCTGCTCGGCGTGGCCATCGTGGTGTTCGTGGTGTTCATCGAGCAGTCCCAGCGCCGCATTCCTGTGCAGTACGCCAAGCGGATGGTCGGGCGCCGAATGTACGGCGGCACCTCGACCTACATCCCATTGAAGGTCAACCAGGCAGGTGTTGTGCCCGTCATCTTCGCCTCGTCGCTGTTGCAGCTGCCACAGCTGCTCGGGCGGGTCTGGCACAACACGACCTTCCAGGACATCGAGCAGCGCTACTTCGCCCGCGGCGACCATCCGCTCTACCTGGCGTTCTACTTCGGCCTGGTCATCTTCTTCACCTACTTCTATGTGGCGATCACGTTCAACCCCGTCGAGGTCGCGGACAGCATGAAGAAGTACGGCGGCTTCATCCCGGGCATCCGCCCCGGGCGCCCGACGGCGGAGTACCTCGACCGCGTCCTTTCGCGCATCACGCTGCCTGGTTCGCTGTTCCTCGGCGTCATCTGCGTCCTGCCCCTAGCCCTGCTCAACTTGACGAAGGGTCAGCAGTTCCCGTTCGCGGGCACCAGCGTGCTGATCATGGTTGGTGTGGGGCTGGAGACGGTCAAGCAGATCGAGAGCCAGCTGATGCTGCGCAACTACGAGGGTTTCCTGCGGTAGATGCGCCTCGTTCTCGTAGGTCCCCCGGGCGCCGGCAAGGGCACCCAAGCGTCCTTCATCGCCTCCGCCCGGTCGATCCCGCAGATCTCGACCGGCGACATCTTCCGTCAGAACGTCAGCAACGGCACGGAGCTCGGCCAGAAGGCCAAGCAGTACATGGACGCCGGCGACCTCGTGCCCGACGAGGTGACCATCGAGATGGTCCGGCACCGGCTGGCCGAGCCCGACGCCGCCCGCGGGTTCCTGCTCGACGGCTTCCCGCGCAACGTGCCGCAGGCGGAAGTGCTCGAGGACATGCTGGCCGAGATGAACAGCAAGCTCGACATCGTGCTCGAACTCGTCGTCGACGACGACGAAGTGGTCCGGCGTCTGTCGGGGCGCCGAACCTGCCGTAGCTGCAGCACTGTCTGGCACCTCGATTTCGACCCACCGCTGAAGGAGGGTGCATGTGACCGGTGCGGTGGCCAGCTGTTCCAGCGTGAGGACGACAAGCCCGAGACGGTCCGTCATCGCCTCGAGGTCTATGCCGCCCAGACCGCTCCCCTCGTCGCGCACTACGCCGCGCGCGGCTACCTGGTGGGCATCGATGCGACCGGGCCGGTCGACGACGTGACCGACCGGGCTCTCGAGGCGCTGCATCGCTATGACGACTAGAGCGCACCGATGAGGCAGGCGCGAACGGGTGGAGGCAGCTGATGGCACGGCGTGAGCAGGTAGAGATCAAGTCCCGGTCGGAGATCCTGACAATGCGCGAGGCCGGACTAGTGGTGGCCCGGACACTCGAGCGCGTGCAGGCTGCGGTACGCCCGGGGATCAGCACAGCCGAGCTCGACGAGGTTTCTGAGGCGTCGATCCGCAGCGAGGGCGCGACCCCGAACTTCAAGGGGTACCACGGTTTTCCGGCGACCATCTGCACGTCGGTCAACGAGGAGATCGTCCACGGGATCCCCAGCCGCCGCCGGGTGCTGCACGACGGCGACATCATCTCTGTCGACTGCGGCGCCATCGTCGACGGCTGGCACGGCGACGCTGCAACTACCGTGGCTGTCGGCACCGTCGATCCCCGCCACCTGGAGCTGATGCGGGTCTGCGAGCAGTCGCTGTGGGCCGGGCTCGCTGCAGCCCAGCTCGGAGGCCGGCTGACCGACATCAGCCATGCGGTCGAGATGGTGGTTCGTCCCGACGGGTACGGCATCGTCGACAGCTACGGCGGCCACGGGATTGGCACAGCGATGCACCAGCCACCTCACCTGCTTAACCACGGGCGGCCCGGACGCGGGCAGAAGTTGGTGCAAGGCCTGGTGCTTGCGGTCGAGCCAATGATCACGCTCGGATCTCCCGACACCCGGGTGCTCGAGGACGAGTGGACCGTCGTCACCGTTGACCGATCCTGGGCGGCGCACTACGAGCACACTGTCGCTATCACGGCCGATGGCCCGTGGGTGCTGACGGCTCCGGACGGCGGGGTCGAGCGGCTGGCGAGCCTCGGGGTGCGCGCCGGTCAGCCGGCGCAGCCGATCTCCGCCGCCTGAGCGCACAGACTCCGGCACCAGCGCGCCCGGTCAGGGCTGTGGCTGCCGGAATGGGCGCCGCTGCGGTGGCGTAGACTCAACAATCGGCCGGTGCGGCGTGAGTCGTGTGCGCCGGTGCTACCCGCCGGTTTGCGCCAGCGGGCGCAAGAACCGCTGTGCGAAAGCCAGGCACAGCAGAGATCAGTACTGCACAGACCAGCACTGCAGAACCCACGAACCAGGACAGCGGAGGACATGCCGAAGAAGGACGGGGCCATCGAGATCGAGGGCCGAGTCGTCGAGCCGCTTCCCAACGCGATGTTCCGCGTGGAGCTGCAGAACGGCCACCGGGTTCTCGCCCACATCAGCGGCAAGATGCGCCAGCACTACATCCGCATCCTGCCCGAGGACCGCGTCGTGGTGGAGCTCTCGCCATACGACCTGACCCGAGGGCGCATCGTCTACCGCTACAAGTAGCACCGCTACAGCAACACCGATGACCAGCAGACTGCGCTGCCGCGGCTGCACGAACGAGGAGAGCACGCCGCCGTGAAGGTGCAACCCAGCGTCAAGAAGATCTGCGACAAGTGCAAGGTGATCCGCCGACATGGGCGGGTCATGGTGATCTGCGAGAACCTGCGCCACAAGCAGCGGCAGGGCTAGCAGCAGCACCACAAGACGCTCGCCACATCCCCGCGCAGGGGATGACCCCCGGTCGGAGGCCGGGGCCCACACAGGTGGGGCGGCAGGGCGTGAGGACCTCCGAGACGAAAGGGCCCAGCCGCCATGGCACGCCTTTCTGGCGTCGACCTCCCCCGTGAGAAGCGGGTCGAGGTCGCGCTGACCTACATCTTCGGGGTCGGTCGCACCCGTGCGCAGGAGTCGCTGCGCCAGACCGGGATCAACCCCGACACCCGTGTTCGTGACCTGAGTGACGAAGACCTGCTGCGGCTCCGCGACTGGATCGACGCGACGTACAAGGTCGAGGGTGACCTGCGGCGCGAGGTGGCCCAGGACATCCGGCGCAAGATCGAGATCGGTTGCTA
>JAABUQ010008425.1_pt1 | contig 14470 bp, 1 predicted proteins | sample 5560001 | NCBI WGS metagenome assembly JAABUQ01 (sample SAMN10711888, study PRJNA513371) | rock metagenome | isolation source: Antarctica rocks | place: Antarctica: Victoria Land, Finger Mt nord | collected 2015-12-18
ATAAATAATATATAAATAATATATAAATAATATATAAATAATATATAAATAATATATAAATAATATATAAATAATATATAAATATATTATAAATATATTAAAATATTAAAATATTTATATAACATAATTTTCTTTTCTTTTTTTGGTTTATATTTGATATAATACTTGTCTGGGCTTATATAAGAACTATATTGCTTGGAGGCGTTTTTGCCCAAAAGTCTTATTATTATTATTGCCTTATGCTGATTATCGTTTTTCGTATTATCGTTTTTCGTATTATCGAAAATCCGTTTTATATCTCTATGTTCTTCTATTATAGATTTTCCATTTTTGGTATATACGACTTTATAAATCTATATGCGCTATAGGCGCGTTTTGTACAGTTACCAATTTGGTTTTTAATAACGCTGCCATTATACTACTACCCCTTATATAATATATATAATTAATTAATTATATAAGTAATTATAAGAGCTATGTAAATTTATAATTAAATTTTCAATATATATATATATATATATTCTTTTATTCTTAATCTTTTTTTTTGTTCATATTCGATATAAATAATATTTATTGAAGTTTATATGAAATTTATATATTTTGCCCCTGCTAAGGGCCTTTAATAATTTTTCCGTTATTTATTTATTGAAATTGCTATTTATTAATTATTATTTTTTATATTATTGAAAACCTATTTTGTATTTCTATATATTTTTATTATAAATCTTCCGTTTTTGATATATAAGTTAAGAATAATAAGATGTAAACTTACAACCTTATAAATTTATATATATTATAAGCGCGTTTCTTGTAGTTACCAATTTGGCCTTTTATAATACTGCTATACTAGCATATCAAAAGTCTAGGCCCAAACCCAAAAAACGCGAACAACGCGTTTATACTTTACCAATTCTACTACCCCCTACTATCTCTAATACTATAATATATATACCGTTAGGTCCAGTTTCTGCTAATAGGACTCTTAAGAAGGAGCTTATTTTATCCGAAAAAGCGATTATTTATAAAGCGTTTTATTTAAGAGAAAATCTCAAAAAATCTATTATTTAAAATATTATTTAATATTATCTTAATTAACCTTAAAGGGTCTCGAAAGCTCGATTTAAATATCCCTTTATATTATTAAATTAAGATAAAAGATTTATTATATATATTATTAAAAGGGAGCCGGCGATTGAATATAGAAACTTTATATTATAATATAAACTAAAATATTTGAAATTTATTATCTATTTTATTTTTAAAAAATATAGCTTTATTAATTAATTTGCTTAAAAAAGACTATTATTTTTAGAAATTATAATATATAAATAACTAGTTTAATATAAAATATAAGAATATTAGACTAAAAAACAATAATATAAAGTAAAGTAAAAAGTAGAAATAGGTTTTCTATTTATCTTATAAACGCTTTAGCAAAGAGATAATATAACTTATTTTAAAAAGCAAAAATATATCAATAATAATTTAAGGAGGCTTTAAAGCGGTATAACTTTATTATTATAAATAAGAATAAAACTATAAAATAAAGGGGGTATTTAATTAATAATTGTTTTAAAGTTTTAGAAAAAGTAATCTTTATAATCTATAAGCTAAGCCTTCTTTTTATATAAGATAATACCTTTATATATATAATATATAAAATACAAGCGTAACTTTAAGAATATGATATTAAAATATTAAAATAACCCCTTTTTTCCCTTAATTTTAATTTAATTAAATACCTTTAAAAAAGGTTTAAAGAACTTGTTCATATAATATAATTAAATATTAAAGAAGTATATAAGAATAATAACAAAGTATAAAAGGTTATAAAGGAGGCTTTAGAACGAGCTTAGCAACTACTTCTTAAGAAATTATTAATATTATTAGCTAAGAGTATAAAAAAAAAGATAAATACGGTAATAATAGTAAATAAATAATATACAAAGTATTAAGTGCAAAATATTTTTAGGGAATTAATATACTATTACTAATTAATTATTATATAAAAATATATAATTCTCTTATAAATAATTAGCAAATTGGATATAATAGGGGAAATAGTAGTACAGGGTTGTTTTTAGCTTGGCCTAGACTTTTGATATAATATTATATTATATTATTACCCTTTATTAATTACTTTAATATCGTTGTATTAATTATTATTAAACCTTTTAAAGCTTTTATATATATTTTTAAATAAACCTTTTATTAAATTTAAATGTATTTTATTAAATATATATTATGTTACGGTTTCATATTAATACTTACTTTAAAACCTTATATATACCGGACAACTTTATATATATTTTTATTATATATAAAATTATTTAAAACTTCGTTATTATTTATTTAATTATTTATATTTATTTAAAGGCTTATAAAGTTCTTTAAAGTTATTTTATATATTTATGTATTTATATTTTATATTTATAAATTTTCCTATTTTCTTTTAGTTCTAATTTACTTTATATTAATATATTTATAAGAAAAGTTTCAAAAATATTATATTTAATTTAAAAACAACTTTATTATTATTAAAACAATAATAATAAAACAGTTAAAACTATTAATTTAATCGTTTTGGGAATTTTAATTTAATTATTTTTATTTGTTTATTTGCAATATTAATATATTTAAGAATATTAAAAACAAATATAGAATATAAACAGAGCATTCCGCTACCAAACCCAATCGGGACTAATAACTTAGTATTTCTTAATAGTTTACCTTCCTACTATAGTAATTAAACAAATGTTACTACCTTACCAATTTTTATAAAAATAAGATTAAAAGCTTTTATTCCTTTATTTCCTTAATTAAAACTTCGATCCTAAGGAAAGGAGGGGGGCAGGGACCAGCTGGCAAATATTATTCAAACGGGTACAACGCCCATAGTACCGCGGAAGTAGGAAAGCAAAGGAAGTTGTTATAAAATTAGCAAACAATATATAAAACAAGGTATTTATAACTTATAAAAAGCAAACTTAAAATTATATATAATATAAACAGATAGAACAAAGGAAAATAGGAACAAGGCGGGAGCAAATAGGAAAGGCGGGGTTATTAATAAAAAAACTATTGAAAAGATTAAAAAGCTTTATATATATAAATAAAAAAATTATAAAGAGAAAAAAGAAGGGAAGTAAATAATTTATAATAAAATACCCGTTAGGGCTGTGTTAGCAAGGTATAGGGGGGCAGTAGTAATAATAATTGTTATTATTATTATTACTATTAAAGATTAAAAAATTAAAAGGAAAAAGAAGAAAAAGAAATAAAAAATTAAATAATATATTAAAATAAGTATTAATATTATATATAATATTAAATTATATTAAATATAATAATAAGAGTATATTAATAATATATAAATAAAAGGCAAAATAAAACGAAAATAAAATATATATATATATAAAAGTATTTAAATATCAAAATAACAAAGTAACTTTAAAATAATATAAAAAAAGAAAATAATTAAAAAAAGAAAAAGAAAAAGAAAAAGAAAAAGAAAAAGAAAAAGAAAAAGAAAAAGAAAAAGAAAAAGAAAAAGAAAAAGAAAATTATATAAAAAAAAATAACATAATTTGAAATAATAAATTAAAAGGTAATAATATTAAAAGTATATATAAAGAAGGAAAATTATAAAATTAATATTATTAAATATTTAATTATTATTTTATTTTAACATTATAAAAAAATAATTTATATTATATTAATAAAGTGAAATATAAGTAAAAATATATAATATAAATAAACTTTAAATTACTTTATTTGTAACTTTTATAGAAATAAGAAAACTTTTCATTTATATTATTATACCTTTTATACTTTTTTTAAAGCCTTATTATTTTACCTACCCCTTTTATATAATAGGAAAAAAGAAAAAAGAAAAAAGAGAAAAGAGAAAAGAAAAAAGAGAAAAGAGAAAAGAGAAAAGAGAAAAGAGAAAAGAGAAAAGAGAAAAGAGAAAAGAGAAAAGAGAAAAGAGAAAAGAGAAAAGAGAAAAGAGAAAAGAAAAAAGAAAAAAGAAAAAAGAAAAAAAATAATAATAAAAATAATATTTTTGTAAAAATAAAAATATATTATATAACAATATTTATGTACCCCCCTTTTAATTATAAAATTATTTCCCTTACCTCTTTTATAAGGCGCAGGAAAGGAAAAAGGAAAAACAGAAAAAAAGAAAAAAAAAAAGATTTTATTAAGAATATAAAACGAATTAGGGAGCTAGCAAGGTAATAATAATACAACAATTATAATTAAAAGTAACGCTCTTATACTAAGGAAAGGAAAAAAGAAATAAAGCGATATTTTCTAATTTAAAATAAAGCGATTATAAAGGTTAAACAAACTTCTTATAATTAAAAAGAATAGGCTAAAACAAAAAATAATAATAATAATATTAAAATATCAAAATTAATAATTAAAGAAATTCTGCTTATAATAAATATTATAAGAAGTATAGGGAAAGGATATATAAATATTCTATTTAAATTTAAAAGCTTCGATTAATAGAAAAATTCTAAATAAAAAAAAGAATTAAGAAGATATAACCTTAGGCCTTAAACAATTTATATATATTATAAAGGAAGTATATATATTAAACTTTCGTATAAGCTTGTAAAGGTGTTAAATCAAAAAAAAAAAAAAAAACTTCGATCTTTTAAAATTATATTAACTCTTTAATAATAATAATTATATATATTACTTTTATTATATATTTTTTATTCTTTAATAATGTTTTATTTCTTGAAATCTTTATATAGTTTAAAATTTAATTAAGTTTTAATATAGCCCTTTCGGCTTTTATTACTTTATAAATGGTTTATATATATTATTGTTGAACATATATAATGTATCCTTAGTTAATTGCTATATACAAAATAGAATCATTTATGAATACTAAGGTATTAGGCCGGATTAGGCTTAGTGGCAGAATATATTTATATTGTTATTCCTATTATTTAATATTTTTATTTTATTATAATTATATTGCAAATAAATAGTAATAAAAAGTTAAAAATATTTAGTTAAATTGGAATTCCCAAAACGACTAAGTTAATAAATTTGACTTTTTTGATATTATTATTTTAATAATAACAAAGTTATTTTTGAGCTTAATATAATATTTTCAAAAAATTTCTTATATATATATTAATATTAAGCAAATCAGGAGCAATAGGATATATAAGAGTTATATATATATATACGAGAACTTTAAATAGTTATTAAGGGTTCTGTAGACTTCTATAAGCCTTTAAATAAAATAATAAATAGCCGGGTAAATAATTACAAAGCTTAAATAAGTAATAGTTTTAAGACCGGCGTATTAGCTCCGAAGTATAATATAATATATAATAAAAATATTTATAGGCCTATTTAATATATATATAACCTTAAAGTATTATTAATATAAATATTATAATATAATATATAATTAATAGAAAGCTATTAAAATAGGTAAAAAGTTAATATATAACTCCCTTAGGGCCTTTATAAAGTTTAGGAAGTATTTATAAAATTATAATAGAATAATTATTATCGTTAAAGGAAAGCAAATATATTTATAAAGTATAAAAAAAATATAAATTTATATAGCTTATATTTATTAAATTAATTAAATAAAGGGAAAATTAATATATTTTCTTATATATGAAATATATAAGTTAAATCTTTTAATTTAGCTCCTATAATATATAAGCTAATATAAAGTTTACTTTAGGCTAAGAGCTTTATAAAATACTTCGAATTTAGTTTCAAAAGAATTTTAATAAGATTGTTAATTATTATTTATTCAATAAAAATATATATTAATTCGATTTTATCCAAAATTACCTTTTCCCTTATAAATTTATATTAAATATTAATATATTTATATTAATATTCAATATATTTATAATTAATAAAGTTTTTGGCGAAGGCAATTACCCCTTAATTATTATAATAAATTATTATTACGAAAATATAAATAAGCTTTGTAATACCTAATAATATAATATAAATAATACAATTATTTTTTATAATATTGCCTTTAATAAGGATAACAGAAAGGGAATCTTTAAAGGCAGATTATTATTAGGAGAATAATCTTTTAAGTTAAATAGCCTTTTTAATTACTTAAATTTAAGCTAAATATTCAGTTTTATAAATAGATAATACAATTATAGGTTAATATTTAAAGAACTAACTAATAATTATATTAAAAATATACCCGTTAATAAAATATTAAGTTTCCTTATTTTTAACGTAATTAGTATTATTATAGCCGTATATAGAAATAAAAGAGCCCTTATAAATAAGTTTTAGGTTAATAATAAAATATAAATAACAAAGGATATATTTAACCGCTTTCTAATAGAATTCGGTTAAGTTAAAGGTATACCGACTTATTATAAAGATAGGGAAAGCGATATTAATTCTAATATTTATTATAATATATATATTTATATTTATAGCGGATTAATATTTAATACGATTTTTATTATTAATTATAAATTTTAAAAAGGCCTTCTATAAGTCTATAATTTCTATAGAAGTATTAATATTATAAGCCCATTTATTATTTTATATATTATATTTTATAAAAATCTTTTTAAAATAAGTCCCTTAATTTAAAATAAAAATATAATTAATTTTATTATAAATTAATTTTATATTTAGAAAGAAATTAAAAGGTTTAAAATTAATTATTTCAAATTTCTTAAAAAGTTATATTTTAAGAATATTAATTTCGGCTATTATAAGGCCTATAATTAGAATATCGTTTATATAAATAGCAATAATAATATATATATTTTAGTTAATAAAGATACTATTATTAATATTTAAAGGTTCGAAGCTTAATTCCTTAAGTCGTATAATTAATATAATATATTAAATATAAAATATAAAATAATTGCTTTAAGTTATATAGAAAATAGAATAGTTTATATATTTTGACTTTCTTTTTCTCAAAATTAATAAACTAAATAATATAAATTATTTTGTTAATTTCGTTATATAAAAAGGCGGTTTTTATATTTATTTGTTCGATTTCTAAGTTATATATTATAATAATTATAAAAACAATCTTATAACTTATAAGTTTTATATGTTGAAAGGGAATGATTTTGCCACTATGACTAATCGGGATTAGCGGCTTGGTATTCCTTAATAGTCCACCTTTCTATATAGCAATCAAACAAGTATTATTACTTTATTAATTTTTATATTTTTATAGATATATTATCAGAATATATACCTTCTATATAAGTTATTTAGGCTCTCTAATAATATATATCGATAGCGATAATAGTATATAATAGCTTTCCTAGCTACTGAATTATATAATATTAAATATCTCAAAATAATAATTCTCTAGGTATTAAAAGCCTTTAAATTAATATATTTATAATTTAATATATTATTATTAATATAGCAGATACCCTTTATATTTTATTAAAGTCCTAAGCTAATTAATTATATCTTTTAACTATTCTTAGCTTTCAAGAAATAGAATATTAATTATATTAAATAATATATTAATATTTAACTTAATAATTATATATTTAGCCTTTTATTTAGACTAATTAACTTCTTATATTATTATTTATTATTATTTATTACGCTAGAGAAGTTTATAAAGCAAGAATTCTTAGCTTTATTAATACTTATTAGCCTATATATTTATGTTATTTTATATTCTATATTTTTAACCTTTTTAGCTTTTTTAGTTATACGTTGCTTATAAGTTATATTAATATATAAAAGCTTTAATATTCGGAATAATATTATATTTGAAATTCTTAATATTATTTAGTAAAAGATTTTTATTTCGATATAGAATAAATATTTAAGTTTAATACCTTTTAATATATAATAATCTAGGGCCCTTATAAACTATTATTATATATATAACGAAATAGACTTCGAAAATATATATAAAAAAATATTTTATAAAGATAACCTTATATTTATTATTCCTTTTATTAATAATAAATATAATATATTTATATAAAGCCCAAGAACTTATAATAGGATCTCTACTCTTAATTATAAAATAACTTTAAATTTTTATATTTTATTTTTAATATTAAATTATCTTTTTAATTTAAAATTAAGATTTTGACTCTGTCCGATTTATAAGCTTTCGGTTATCCCTGGTAATAATAATAATAATAATAATAATTCTTTATTTTCCTTGAACGAATTTATATTTATATCTCTTTTTTATTTATAAATACTTTATAAATTATTAACTATAAATAACTTTATTATATTTCAAATATTAATAATTGCTAAAGCAAAGCTTATTCGAAGTATTATTAAAGGCAATTTCCTATTAATTTTAATTCCTATCCTTAATATAAATAAGGACTAATTTCTATTCGAATATTATATAAAAATATATTTTGTATTAATAAACCTATTTAAAATAATTAATAATAAGAAAAGTTTCCCTATTAATATATCTAAAGCCTTTAAAGAATAATAAGATAATAAATAAAAATATGTTTACAAAGTTATTAAATCTTATTATAATATTAATATTTATATTATTATTAAAGAAAAGAATATTAATAAAGATAATTAAAATACCTTTTCGAATAATTATAAACTTTAAGGAGCTAATATTTTTAACAAAATTATTTATAAATTTAATAATTTATAATATATTAATATTATAAATAAATATATTAGGAAATTTTATAAGGTTTAAAATACTTTTACCGAATTCGGTTATAAACTATTAAATATATTTATAATTAATATATATTTTTAAAACTTTGATTTTATATATAATATATTCCAGAATACTTTTATTTAAATATATATAATTTCGGTTAAAGATTTAATTAAGACCGTCTTATTTGATAAACTAACTTTAACTACTACGAATAAAGAAAAGCGTTAAGCCTTTAACAAAATAAATATTATTGCTATAATAATTATAATTCTATAAAAAAATATATTTTATTAGGAATATATTTTAAATTTATTAAAGCAAACTAAACAGATCGATAATATTAATAAATATAAAATCTCGTTTTATATTTATTATAAACGCTTTAATTATATTTATTAGGAATATTATATATTCTATTCGGAATTAAATATTTATAAGAATTTTATTTTAAGCAGGCTTAATTCGAAGAAGTTTAAAATCGATATTAATAATATATTTTAAATAAACCTTATAACTATTATTAACAGACTATTTAATCTAATATATATTTAAATAATAAATATTAATTATATTTAACTATTAATACTGGATTATAATTATTTCGCAAATAATTATTACCTTTTTAATAATAACTAAACTATTTAAAGTATTATATTAGATATAGATTTAGTTCCCTAAGGCAAAAATATTATTATTATTTTATATATTAATAATAATAACAACCTTCTAAATATTCTTTTAATTAATATATTTTATATTTTTAAAGTTATAATTAGCCTTATTTCTATTTTTGGTTTTTTATTAAAAAGTTATAAAGTCGATATTAATTTCAAAAATTATATATTTATTATAAGGGTAAAATCTATTATTAACTTCCTTTATTATAACGGCCTCTTTATCCTTAATATTATATATAAGTCGTAAATTATATTAATTATATTTAATACCGGAATTATACCGGTATAAAAGTTTTAATATAATAAATTAAATTATTTAATTTTTTTAATACTCGATTATCTTATAAATATAATTTAAAATATTAATCTTAATTACCCGTTTAAATAAGATTACTTTTGTAAATTATATATTTATATTAAATTCTAAGTTTCTTTTTATATAAAAGTTATTAAAAAGGGTATATACTTTTATAAAAATATTATAAGCGATTTTATAAAACTATTAAAGTATTATAATAATCTCTTAATAGCTTATAATAGCTCTATTTATATAATTATATTCTTATATATATTTATGATATTCTTTAAAATATATTATATCCGCTTTAAAAGCAATTACTTTAATTGCTTTAAAGAATTTAAAATTTATAATAAAAAAAAGTTTATAAATAATTTATTAAATATTATTATATTAATAATAAAAAAGAATTCAAATCGGGGATATTCGATATTTTTTATAAAAAATATAATATTATTTATATTTTTATTACCTCCGATAACCTTTAATAAAACAATTAAAGCGAATATTTAAGTCAAACCCTTATAAAAAAAAGCTTATTTAATATTTATTAAGAGTAAGATAGACTTTAAATAATAACCAAAATTTATATATATTATAAATTATATTTATAATTATTACCTTATTTCCTTTATAAATATTACTTTTTTCGAAAAAATATATAACGATTCTTCAAACTTCTCCTGTTTTTATATATTTAATTTTATAAATTAAATATATATTAATAATATTATCAAAAAATTATCCAAATTCTATAAATATAAGGAGAAATATTAATTTATAAAATATAAAAGGTATCGAATTTATTACTTTATTAACTTTGCTAGCAAGATTATATACTTTTTTAATATCTTCTTTTAAGAAAAGCGTAATATTAAAGAGGTAAATAAAAACAATAATAGCAATAATAAGGAGCCTTTAATATTTAAAAAAAGGATTATAAGTTTTATTCCCTTATTAATATTTATATAAATATTTATACTTTTTATTATAAGGGAGAAATTTAATAATATATTAAAAGCCGAAGATATTATATTTGAATATTAAGTTATTTTTATAAAAGAAAAAATTTATAAAAATTAATAATAATAAAAAGTTTTCTATATTTTTAATCTTATAAATACAAAAAAATATTAATTATTATTATTATTACGAATTTATTAAAACCTTTATCAAATATTTTAAATTATAAATCTTTAAGTCTCTAAATCTAATTATATTATAATTAATTTAAATATTTTTTATTTATATAAAAATAGTTAAATTTTATAAGTTAAAAATATATATCGAAGTTATAATTAACAATTATCATAAAATAAATTAATAGCTAAGTATATAAGAAGAATTCGAGTCTTTAATAAAGAATAATATCTAGACTCTAATCCTTATTTAAGGATCGTTATATTTTAGATAATAAATAGGTTTATAAATTAAAAAAAGGCCTAAATAACTTAATATATTATTATAAAATATATTAAATAATATAAGAATTCGAATAATATAAAGGCTTAAACTTTAATAAGATATTCGCTTTTATTATAAAATTTATAAATTATAAAATTATTTTTATTATTATAATAATCTTAAATTAGGAATTTAAATAAATAAATATTAAAACTGCTTTCCTTTATAAAAATAATTAAAAATAATTTATATAAAATAATTTAAAGGCTTTAAGGAAGGTCTTTATTATAAAATATTTAAAAAATATAATTAATATAATTTTATTTATTACTTAAAAAAGGCCTTTTATAATTTTAAATAATCCTTTTAAATTTAATATAAAATCTTATTTAAATTCCTAAAGATTCTCGGTTTTATAGCTTTTATCGTAAATAATAATATTATAATTAATAATAAGTCCTAAATTATTATAATTATATATATTAATAACTTATTAATTATTAAGTTTAATATATTAATTATTAATAAATTTAAAGCTAAATTAAATAAAAAATTTAAAATATTAAATCTTAATATATATTTTTTTTATTTAAGAATATTTATTATTCAGGACCGCTTTAATTATATTTTTTATTTAAATTAAATTAATTATATTGAAAAGATAATTAAGGACTTTTAAATATAAGAATTAAAGCTAAATATTACTTTTATAAATATTAATAAATTAGAAAAGGTCCTTAATAATTATACGGTAAATAAAAAGTTTTATATATAATATTAATTTGCTATAAGCTTCTTAATATATATTATATTTGATACCTGCCTTAATATCGCTTATATTATATTTATTATTAATCGGTATAATTCTAACCCTATTAAAGCTTATTAAACTATTATATAATATATCCTTTATTATTTAAAAGGGATAATTAATTATAAATTAATTTTCTATAATAGCTTAAAGAATCTTTCTAATTATATCGATTTTAATTAAATTATAAATATTAATATTAAATATTTTATTTTTATTTTTAAATTTATATTCTATATTAATAATATAATATTTAATTAGAGTTTAAAATATTAAAATATTATAATTTTTTTTATTTACGAAACCGAATATATAAATTAAATATAAATTATAAAAGAAATTATTTAATTTAATAAATTAATAAATTAACTTAATTTTATAAATAAATTAATTTTAGCCTTTAAAATAATTATTCTTTATTATAATAATATAAAAGTTATTATATTAATTAAGAACCTTAAGTTCTATTTTAGAATTAAATATATTAATATTAATTAATACTTTGTTCGGGAAATAATAAAATTTAAATAAATAAATTTAAAATTTTGCTTTATTAATAAATAATTAATTAATAAGTTTATTAAGGTATTCCTGAAAAATAAATTCTTAATTTTTAAAGCAATATTAGGTTTAAAAGAAAAGGTTATAATATTTATTATTAAATAAAAATTCTAAATATTATATAAAAGTAACAAAATAATATTATTTATAAATAATATATAAATATATTCTAATAAGAGTTTTTATATTAAAATATATATATAATTATATAAGCTGCGTAGATTTATATTTAAATCTTTAATAATTATATATATATATATTCCTTTATTATCGATTACTTTAATATTATTATATTAAATATTATTAAATTTTCTAAAGCCTTTATATATTTTATAGGCAAACCTTTTATCGAGTTTGAATATATTTTATCGATTATATATTACCTTACGGCTTTATATTAATAATTGCTTTAAAATCTTATATATATTAAATAGCTTCGTATATACTTTTATTATATATAAAGCCCTATTTTAAAAATAATATCAAGTTTAAAAATAACTTAAATCGATTTTAAGATTATTATTTAAGATTTTATTATTATTTATTTAATTATTTATATTCCCTTAAAGGCTTATAGAGCTCCTTGAAGTTATTTTATATTTTATCCCTACAAATCCTCCTACCTCCTTTTAACCTTAATTTATTTAATATCGATATATACGTAGAAAAAGTTTTGAAAATATTATATTTAGCTTAAAAATAACTTTATTATTATTAAAATAATAATATCAAAACAGTTAAAAGTACTAACTTGGTTGTTTTGGGAATTCTAACTTAATTATTTCTATTTATTTGTTTGCAATATTAATATATTAAAGTAGGAATATTGAAAGGGAATGATTTTGCCATTATACCTAATCGGGATTAGCGGCTTGGTATTCCTTGATAGTCCACCTTTCTATATAGCAATCAAACAAGTGTTACCACCCTACCAATTTTCATATTACGATCGATATTGTGAAAATTGGTAAAGTAGTAATACTTATTTGATTGCTATATAGAAAGGTAGACTATCAAAGAATGCTAAACCGCTAGTTCTGATTAGGCTTAGTAGCAAAATCATTCCCTTTCAAACAAACAAATAGAAATAATTAAGTTAGAATTCTTAAAACGACTAAATTAATAACTCTGACCATTTTGATATTATTATTTTAATCATAATAAAGTTATTTTTAAGTTAAATGCAATATTTTCAAAATTTTTCTTATATATATATTTCAATATTAAGCAAATTAAGGCCAAAAGGAGGCAAAAGGATCTATAAGGATAAAATATAAATATATAAAAAATATAAAATAACTTTAAAGAGCTTTATAGGCCTCTGGGGGGATATAAATAATTAAATAAATAATAATAAAGTTTCAAATAATAATTCTAAAATCAACTTAGATTATTTTTAAGTTCGATATTATTTTTAAAATAAAGCTTTATATATAATAAAAATATATATAAAATTATTTAATATATATAATAAAAATATATATAAAATTATTTAATATATATAAAGCTTTAAAATAATTATTAATATAAAATTATAAAATAATATATAATTAATAAAATATATTCAAATTTAATAAAGGGTTTGCTTATAAAATATATAAAAGTTTTAAAAAATTTAATAATATTTAATATAATAATATTAAAATAATCGATAATAAGAGAATATATATATATATAATTATTAAAGACTTAAATATAAATTTATATAGTTTATATAATTATATTATATATATATTCTAATATAAAAAACTTTTATTAAAATATATTTATATATTATTTATAAATAATATTATTTTATTATTTTTATATAATATTTAAGATTTTTATTTAATAATAAATATTATAGCCTTTTCCTTTAAGCTTAATATTACTTTAAAAACTAAGAATTTATCTTTTAAAAATATTTTAATAAGCTTATTAATTATTTATTTATTAATAGGATAAAACTTTGAGTTTATTTATTTATATTTTATTATTTTTTGAATAAAGTATTAATTAATATCGATATATTTAGTTTTAGAATAAAACTTAAGATTTATAATTAATATAAT
>JAABUQ010008428.1_pt1 | contig 14468 bp, 12 predicted proteins | sample 5560001 | NCBI WGS metagenome assembly JAABUQ01 (sample SAMN10711888, study PRJNA513371) | rock metagenome | isolation source: Antarctica rocks | place: Antarctica: Victoria Land, Finger Mt nord | collected 2015-12-18
GAAGGGGCCGAAGTCGAGGTCGAAATCATCGGCGGGCCCGGGGCGCGGCTCGGGCCGGGGTCGGGGCGGAGGGACGGGGGCCGGGACGGGCGAGGGCGGGGTCTCGGCCGGGGCGAGCCGGGCGACGCACCAGCGGAGCCGGCGGTGGAGGTCGGACTCGTGGCGGCGGAGGCGGCGGATCTCGGGGTTGGATTCGTCGATGGCGTCGGACCGGGCGAGCGAGCGGTCGAAGGCGTCGGCTCGGGCGGTCTCGGCCTTGCGGGCGAGCAGGGCGACGACCTCGCGGCGGGCGAGCGCGGCGAGGTCGGGGGTGGCGGGGCCCGGGCGGCCTTCGGGGTCGATCGCCTCGGTCGGGTCGTCGCCCCGGAGGTCGCCGGGCCGGCCCAGGAGGTCGAAGGCGAGCGAGCGTTGCTCGGCGGTCCACCCCCCATCCCGATCGGCCGCCCGGGCCAGGAGCGCCCAGCGCTCGATCATCCAGTCGCACCCCTGGGGCGACATCCGCAGCGAGCGGGCGACCTTGGCCGGGTCGCGGGCGATCCCGGCGCCGAGGGACTCGGCCTCGAGCCGGCGGTCGTCGTCCCAGTGGAACTCGGCCCGGTGGGCGATCCGCTCGCGATGGCGGGTCTCGAGGCGGTCGCATCGGCGGATCCGGCTCATGGTGACCGCCACCTCGGCGGCGAGCCAGCCTTGCCAGTCGCCGGCCGGATCGGTCGGGACTCGATCGGCGCCGGCGCCGGCCCCGATCGCCGCGTCGTCCTCGGGCAGTCGGACGACCTCGGCCGACAGGCCATGCGTCAGGGCGTTCCGCCTCGACCGCTCCTTGCCCTCCCCCGTCTTCGGGCCGGTGGAGCGCCGGGCGTTGCGGCGGTTGGCCTCGATGCGGGCTTCGCTGACGATCATGGGCGGATCTCCGACTTCTTCGAAGGATCGACCGGGAACGCGGGTTCCGTCGAACACTATCTTTGTTCCCGGGGCCGGCTAGCACACTTTCCGCCCCGGACCGCCGCGATTTCGGGCCGGCGGGGGTCAGCGGTCAGCGATCAGCACTCAGCCAGACATAGGCGGACTGATCGCGGATCGATGCCCACCCTCGGCTCTCCCGCATCTGCTGACCGCTGACCGCTGACCGCTCCCGGGCGAACGGCGGAAGGTGAGCCTCGCTGCGCTCGACGCCACCCTACATGTTTGTTTGATCTTGCTTGGGCGGTCGGGGGGCGCCTCGATCGGGCCGGGCCGGGCCGGTATGCTGGACGCATGGTCCCGAGCGATCCGCGAGGAGGTCCGATCATGAGCACCATCCGCGACCCCAAGGCCGAGCCCGTGCCCGGCTCGGCGGAGGACCCCTTCCGCTACGGCTGGCGGTATGTCACCCGCAAGCGGCCCGACGGCGGGGTCGACTCGGAGCAGGTCCCCCTGACGCTCGACGATCTCCTGTTCCCGGAGGAAGGGGACTTCGCCGTGCTCCACCCGGCCCACGTCGCGGACTGCTTCTATCTGCTGTCCACGTTCCAGTACCGGACGGTCGGCGACCCCACCGCCAAGGTCCTCTGCGACTGCCGGGTCCGCTGGGACGTGCCGGGCCTGAAGGCGATGGGGCCCGACGTCGCGGTCTTCCTCGGGGCGCCCGAGGATTGGGAAGCGGCGACGCTCGACGTGGCCGAGACCGGGTCCCGCCCCGCCCTGGTGATCGAGGTCACCTCGCCCGAGACCCGCCTGAAGGACTTCGGGATCAAGAAGACGCTCTACCACCGGGCCGGGGTTCCCCTCTACGTCATCGTCGACGCCAGGAACGACGGGCCGCGACGGACCGTCAAGTTCCTCGGCTTCCGCCACGCTCCCGGCGGCTACGAGCCGATGGCGCTGGACGACCGGGGCCGGCTCTGGCTCGAACCGTTCGCGATCTGGCTGACGGCGGCCGAGGGCCGCGTCGTCTGCATCGACGGCCGGACCGGCGAGCCCATCGCCGATTCTCTCGCCGCGCTCCAAAACCTCGACGAGGCCGAGGCTCGCGCCGCCGAGGCCGAGGCCCGCGCCGCCGAGGCCGAGGCCCGCGCCGCCGAGGTCCAGGCCCGCGCCGCCGGGTCGGTCGCCGAGGCCGAGGCCCGCGCCGCCGACTCGGCCCAGGCCCGGGCCGAAGCCCAAGCCCGCGCCGATCGGTTCGAGGCCCGGCTGCTCGCGATGGAGGCGGAACTCCGGCGGCTCAAGGGGGAGGTTTGATGGGAGAGGGAGGGCCCGGACCCGCCCTCATCGGCGTTGGCCGATCCTCCCGGATGGCGGGAACCGCCCCGTCCCCGCGCCCGCCGATCGGCCTCAATCGTGGTAGAATTTCCCGAGCTTCATCACCCGCCAGACCCCGCGAATCCCGCCGGACCAGAGGCCCTTGTGGCCGTGGAGCTCCTTGTCGAACACGCCCTCGATCAGGACGAACTTCCGGTTAGATTGCTCGGGGGCGCCGCCTTCGGGGTCCTGGCCGAACGAGATCCAGAGGCCGTTGCGCGCGATCAGGTGATTCGCGTCGTCGCGGGACAGGTAGAGGGCCGTCCCCTCGAACTCGACGTGGAGGAAGCCCTGCGCGCGGACGGGCTTGCCGTCATAAAGGTCGGGATTGGCGATCAGTTGGATCAGCGAGGCGTCGACAATCGGCCCGTCGGGGCGCCCGGGCGTCGCCCCTCGAGGGTCGGGCGGGGTGGGGTCGGCGGCCGGGCCCGGGTCGTCGGGCCTCGGGTCCTGTCGCGGCTCGGCCGCGTGTGTCCACATCGCTCGGATCCCCGAGAGGGCGGCCACGGCGGCCACGGCGATCATCGACCGACGCGAGGTGAATCGGGGGCGGGGCGGCCACATGGCGGGGTCTCCGGGGTCTGCGTCCGTTGGTCATGCCGATGATAACGATCGGCCCGCGCCGTCGAGACGCGGGGGATGTCCGAAACATCCCGGGCGGGCGGCGGCTTGGAGGCTTTACGGACGACCGCCCGCCGTCTTAGGATGGGGGCCCTCCCGGGCTCGAAATCCCCCCTTGATCGATCGACCAGCGAGGTTCGACGCGCGATGGCGAGCACGACGGCGGACTATCTGGCGCTGGACCTGGGGGCGGAGAGCGGCCGAGGGGTGCTCGGGCGGTTCGACGGGGATCGCCTGGCCTTGGAGGAGGTCCACCGGTTCCCCAACGACCCGGTCCGGATGCTCGACACGCTCCACTGGGACCTGCCCCGGCTCTATGCCGAGATGAAGGTCGCGCTGGGCAAGGCGGCGTCGGGCCACCCGGGGTTGGAGGGGGTGGGGGTCGATACGTGGGGGGTGGACTTCGGCCTGGTCGGGCGGGGGGAGACCTTGCTCGGCCACCCGGTCCATTATCGGGACGCCCGGACCGAGGGGATGATGGACCTGGCGGCCCGCCTGGTCCCGAGCGAGCGGATCTATGAGATCACCGGGCTCCAGTTCCTGCCGATCAACACGGCTTACCAACTGCTGGCGCTGAGGGCGGGCGGGTCGCCGCTGCTGGACGCCGCCGAGACGCTCTTGATGATGCCCGACCTGTTCGGCTGGCTCCTGACGGGCCGGCGGGCCGGGGAGCGGACCAACGCCTCGACCACGCAGTTGCTCGACCCCCGCGACGGGACGTGGTCGGACGAATTGTGCTCGGGCTTGGGCCTGCCTCGGCGAATCCTACCCCCCCTGATCGACCCGGGGACGGAGCTGGGGCCGCTCCGGAGGTCGGTCGCCGACGAGCTGGGGATCTCGGCGCCGATCGCCGTCATCGCCCCGGCCACGCACGACACCGCCAGCGCGGTGGCCGCGGTGCCGGCCCGGGGGACGCACGCTTCGGGCCCGCCGGACTGGTGCTACCTCAGCTCGGGGACGTGGAGCCTGCTCGGCGTCGAGGTTCCCGCGCCGGTGATCACCGAGGCGACCCGGCGGGCCAACTTCACCAACGAAGGGGGGGTCGCCGGCACGACCCGCCTGCTCAAGAACATCATGGGGCTCTGGCTGGTCCAGGAGTGCCGCCGGACCTGGGCCCGCCAGGGGCGCGACCACTCGTATGACGACCTGATCGCCCGGGCTCGCGCGGCAAGACCGTTCGCCGCGATCATCGAGCCCGACGACCCGAGCTTCCTCGCCCCCGGCGATATGCCCGCCCGGATCGCCGCCTACGCCGCCCGGACCGGCCAGGCCGCCCCGGCGGACGAGGGGGCTTTCGTCCGCTCGGCCCTGGAAAGCCTGGCCCTGAAGTACCGCTGGACGATCGCCCGGCTCGACGCGATCCTCGGGACCAAGATCCAGGCCGTCCACGTCGTCGGCGGAGGGGCCCGGAACGCCCTGCTCTGCCAGTTCACCGCCGACGCCTGCGGGATCCCCGTCCACGCCGGACCCGTCGAGGCCACCGCCGCCGGCAACGTCCTGCTCCAGGCGATGGGCCGAGGCCGGGTCGCCAACCTCGCCGAAGCCCGCGCCATCGTCGCCGCCTCGTTCCCGGTCGAGACTTATGAACCCCGGGACGTCGAAGCCTGGCGGGATGCGTTCGGCCGGTTCGAAGGGCTGGTCGACGCCGCCCGCCCTGCGTAACCCCGGATCATGAGTTGACGCTCGTCTTCCCTCAGAAAGGCGGACCGTGATGCTCTACGGGGTGATGGCCCCCGATTCGATGGTGATGTACTTCGTCGCCGAGCGGCCCGACGAACCCGGCCTCATCATCGAGGACGACGTCCGAGTCGAGCCCCTGGACTTCATGACCGGATCCCTCTGGCCCGAGGGGGCACCCCGGCCCGAGCAGGTTCTCTGCCGGTCGAAGGCCGACCCCAAGTTCTACAAGCAGTTCCAGTATCGGGCGGACTTCGACCCGGCCGAATTCGAGGAGACGGGCATGGCCTACGGCGGGACCTACTCGCTGGAGCGATACCGCGAGGTCCGGGGCAGGGTCGCCCGCTGGGACGCGACGAAGAAGGCCCTCGACGCCCTCCCCACCGACCCGAACGAGACCGATGAGGCGTGGGGCGAGATCCTCCACAACCTCGGCGTCACCCCGACCGGAGAGGAGCCCACCCATCGATGAGCCGCTTCCTCCAGGCGATGGCCAAAGGCCGGATCGCCAGCCTCGCCGGGGCCCGCGCCATCGTTCCCGGTCGAGCCCTACAAGCCCCGGGACTCCGCCGTCTGGCAGGAGGCATTTGGATGGTTGAGGGGCTGGTCGAGGCCAGATCCGCCAGGTGATGCCGGGAGCACAACCAAGATGAATCGACACCGGTCTTCCCCAAGTTTCTCGCTTGGTTGCTCTTCAACCGTGGCCTATCATTTGGACCCTGGGAGATTGCAGTGTTGGTCGGGTGACGCCCGATGATTAAAGAAGAGGCTGTTCAATCGGTCGCTCAACCTTGGTTTCCAATGATCAAATTTAAATCTGTCTCGTTATTTTCTGGTGCCATGGGCCTCGACCTTGGTCTTGAGAGGACCAATTTCCAGTCCTGCTTCGCCGCCGATAACTTTCGGGCCGCCGGAGTGACGATACGCAAGAACCGCCCCGACCTGCCGCTATTTGAAGGAGATGTACGCGAGCTTACCGGAGATTCCATCCGTGAAGCTGCCGGTTTGTCCGAGGTGGACCTGCTCGCGGGTGGCCCGCCGTGTCAGAGTTTCAGCACGGCAGGGAGACGTCTGAGCATGGATGACTCCGCGAACGGACCACTCGTTTTCGAGTACGTCAGATTGCTCGGCGAACTTCGGCCCCAGGCCTTCATCATGGAGAATGTTAAGGGCATCCTCTCCGCTCCCATCGATTGGTGGATGAAACTGCCCGAGGGGAACAACGGGAAGCGGATCCCCGGCCTCCACGGCACGCTGGTCCAAGAGTTGCTGACGAAATTCAGGGATCTCGGTTATACGGTGGATTACGCAACATTGAACGCGGCGGATTACGGGGTGCCCCAGGTCCGCTGGCGGACGTTCTTCATCGGATTTCGCGATGGGCAAAGGCCCCGATTCCCCGAGCCGACGCACTCGGAAACTGCTGGGCTGTTCACCAGCCCCTGGGCGAGTATCCGCGAGGTGATGGCCATCGACAACGATACGTCTCATCGCAACAAATTCAGCCCTCGTAAACTGGGGTATCTTAAGCTCGTCCCGGCTGGAAGCAACTGGCGTTCCCTCCCGGTCAAACTTCAGCAGGAATCGATGGGTAAGGCGTTTTATGCCAAGGGAGGTCGTTCCGGGTGGTGGAGACGGCTCTCATTCGACCAGCCTGCTCCTACGATCCTGACGGAGCCCCAGCAGGCGAGCACGTCGCTGTGCCACCCGACGGAGGACCGTCCGCTCTCGGTGCGCGAATGTGCCCGCATACAGACCTTCCCCGACGAGTGGGAGTTCTGTGGGAGGGGGGCGGAGCAATACCGGATGGTCGGCAACTCCGTCCCGGTTGGGTTGGCTGAGGCGGTAGGGCGGTCTGTCGCCGAGGTATTGCGGGAGACGAGGCGATCCGCGAAAGCTATCTGTTAACTCGCCGGAACAGCTTGTTGTAGTCGATGCTCCCCTTCCCGTCGCCGATCTCAGGTTCCGCAGATTCGATCAACACTTTCATCATCCCTGGGATGAGAGCTTTTTCGACCGTGATCCTCGCCTCCGCACACAGGAGGTAGCACACCTCTCCCACCTTGAAATCGAAATCCTGATCACCGTTTCCAACCTTCGTCCAAAGGTCCCGGCTGCGCAGCGTCGTGTATTTTTGTCCCTGTGGGCTCGATTCAGTCGGCTTGCCGTAACACGGCGCGAAAAACGCGCGGAATTCCTTCCCCTCGGCGCTATATATCTCTTCAAGCTGCTCGATCCGGTCGGAGAGCTTGCTCCGGCTGCTATAATTCATCGCGTCCCAACTCATCTTGATTTGATAATAATCTACATGCTTTTCTTGCTCGATTTGGTAATCGAAGTGCATGGGAAAGCGTGGAGGCTGCGCGCCGGGATGGCAGATCATCGCGATTTCTTCGAGGAGGTGGCCCACCGCCTCTTCCTCGGACGCGAATAGCGTGCTCTGAATCTGGTTGGTGGCCCAACCCTCAACCGTCACGACGCCGCGAATCCTAAGCAAGAAGGGATTAGTCCGTCGAAGACGTTCGGACAATTTAGTCTCTGAGAACCGTGTCGACATAATCTTGATATAAGTATTCTTGACTGTATCAACGAGCAACTGAGCTTTACCTTGGTCGATGGATAGCAGCCTCATGATTCGCGGTCTGTTGTCCCGCTCGGCAATACGCTCGTCTTTGGCCTGCTGGACCTCCTGCGGCGCTTCGAGGCTGGTACCAACCGGGGGTAAATCGGGCTCTTTGCGTTTTCGACGTGCCACGTCAGCAATCCCGTTCGGCCTCGGCGATCAACTCGTGCAGCGGCGTCTTCAACGCCACGGCCACTCGTTTCGCTATGTCGAGCCCCAGCCGCACCTTGCCGAGTTCTATGCTGCTAACATATGTGCGATGGATGCCGGCATCGTCGGCCAGCTTCTCTTGCGAAAGGCCCACGGCCTCTCGTTTCTGGCGCACAACCCGGCCGAAGGATTTGCTTATGAAATCGGACACTTGGGCCGATTTTGCTGGTTGTGGGCCGGAATATCCACAGACGGGCGTCTACAAAGTCACCGCGTCCGCTGTTTTCGGTCGGCGTCCAAATACTCGGAGCGCACAACCGGCGCCAGTTCACTATCCAGGGGCAATCAGGTGAACCAAAATCAATCGCTCCCCAGGCGGGTAGCCGACAGGATCGGCCCGGTAGCCTAGCGCTTGGGCACGACCGTGCCGCACCCCCGGCAGGTGTCGGCGCCGAGGTGGATGGGCTTGCCGCAGTTGGGGCAGACGCGGAGGCCGGCCTCGGCCCGGCGGTTCTGGGGCTCGCTGGGCATCTCGGCGGTGCTCTGGGTCGTCTTGGCGCGGGCGAGGTGGCCCTTGGTCCAGGCGTCGAGGGCCGCGGCCCCGGCGGCGGGGATCTCCTGGGTGGGGATCTCGGACTGGGCGGAGAGGGCCGCGGCGTAGGCCTGGGCGGGGACGGGCACGACCTTGCCGCAGTCGGGGCATTTGCCGTGGCTGGGGCGGTCGGCCAGGCTCACCTTGAGCTTCCGGCCGCAGGGGCAGGAGAAGCGGACGTAGCCGTCCCCCTCGGCCGAGGCCACCGGCCCCGCTCGGGCCTTGCGGATGATCCGGACCTTGGACGAGCACTTCGGGCAGACGACGTACCCGACGTCGGCCGAGGGGACCTCCAGCGCCTGGCCGCACCGACAGACCGCCGCACCCATGCCACCGTCCCGGGCTTTTCGAAGTGTCTTGGATTGGAGGAGGATCGGAACGGGTTCGTCAGCGGGCCGCCGGAGCCGTCGCCTGGATCGGGGCGGGCTTGAGGAGCCCGTCCAGGGGGATCAGGGTGTTCAGGCTGCCGGAGCGGAAGCCTTCGAGGTCGAGGGTGACGAACTTGAAGCCGAGCTCGCGGAAGGCCGGGATCAGCTCGCGGCGGAGCGCGGGGTCGGCCAGGCGGGGAAGCTCCTCGACGGGGACCTCGATCCGGGCGAGGTCGCCCTTGTGGTAGCGGACGCGGAGGAGGCGAAGCCCCTGGCGGCGGAGCCAGCCTTCGGCGGCGTCGATCATCCGGACCCGCTCGGGGCTGACGTCCTCGCCGTAGGCGATCCGGCTCGACAGGCAGGGGGTGGCCGGCTTGTCCCAGGTCGGCAGGCCCCAGGCTTTCGCGAGGCCCCGGACGTGGTCCTTGGTCAGGCCGGCTTCCTGGAGCGGGTGGCGGACGCCGTGCTCGCCGGCGGCCTTCATCCCGGGGCGGTGGTCCCCCTGGTCGTCGAGGTTGGCGCCCGAGGCGATCGTCTCGGCCCCCAGCGACACCTTGAGGCTTTCGAGCCGGCCGTACAGCTCGGACTTGCAGAAGTAGCAGCGGTCGGGGTTGTTCCGGACGTAGTTGGGGTCGGCGAACTCCTCGGTCCGGATCACCCGGTGGGCGATCCCGATCCGCTTGGCCAGCTCGGTCGCCTCCTCCAGCTCGCCGGAGGCCAAGCTATCCGAGACCGCCGTGACGGCGATGGCGTCGTCGCCCAGGGCGACCCGCGCCGCCTTGGCCACCACCGCGCTATCGACCCCGCCCGAGTAGGCCACGGCCAAGCGGCCATAACCCCGGAGGATGGCCAGCAGCCGCTCGCGCCGGTCGACGAGTTCCGGGTCGGTCCAAGCGTCCAAGATCCACCTCCACGCCCAAAACAGGGGGACGACCAGCCACCAGGCAAGCCGGAGTATTGTATCCCGCCCCCCGCCCCCGGCTCAACCCACCGGCCGCTTTGACGCCGGCTTCGGGCGATTTCCGGCGATCCCCCGGAATCGGCGTGTCATCCCGGTCCCGAGCCGCACTAATGGAGGCCGTCGGGGGGATCCGGCGAAGGGGACGGGGGGCGACGGCCATGAGGGGTGGACGGGTCGGCTCGGGGCGGGGGGATGTCTCCTTGCTGTTTGATGGGGCCTCGGCGGTCGCCCTGGGCGACGGCGAGTTGCTGGCCCGGTTCCTCGCCCGCCGCGACGAGGCGGCCTTCGAGGCGCTGGTGGCCCGGCTGGGTCCGACCGTCCTGGGAGCCTGCCGGCGGATGCTGGCCGACCCCCACGACATCGACGACGCCTTCCAGGCCACCTTCCTCGTCCTGGTCCGCCGGGGCGGCACCATTCGCGACCGCGACCGCGTGGCCACCTGGACCTACGAGGTCGCCGTCCGCGTCGCCCGCCGGGCCCGGCTCGACGCCGCCCGCCGGCTCGCCCGCGAGCGCCGGGCGGCCTCGTCGGAATCCGGCGAGGTGGATTCCTCGATCGATCGTACCGAGCTGCGAGCCCAGATCGACGAGGAGATCGCCCGCCTGCCCGAGCACCACCGCCGCGCCGTGCTGCTCTGCGACGTGGAGGGGCTGAGCCGCGAAGAGGCGGCGGCGCGGCTGGGCTGGACCCCGAACATGGTCCGGGGTCGGCTGGACCGGGCTCGGGCGCGGCTCCGCGAGCGGCTGTCGCGCCGGGGGCTGGCCCCCTCCGACGCCTGGATGACCCTGATCGGGCCGCCCCTGGCCCCCAAGCCCTTGCTGGTGGCGTTGACGGCGCGGACCGCGCTCTCGTACGCGACCGGCCGGTCCCTGATCCAGGGGCCGGCGGTCGCCCTCTGTGAAGGAGTGATCCGGATGATGATGCTCGCGCGTTGGAAGCTGGCGGCCACGGCCCTGCTCTCGGCCTGCGCCGTGGCCGGGACCTCGGGGATCTTCGCCGGCCAGGGGCCGGGCGGCGGCTCCGGCCCCGACCCCGCCCAGGTCCCGGCGGTGGCGTCCAAGCCGCTGTTGCCGGCCCCCGGGGCCAAGGCGAACCCGGACGATCCGACCGCCCGGAGCGAGGAGGTCTTGCGGTCGTCCGCCGCGATCGGCAAGGCCCGGGTCGAGGCGGCCCGGGTGCGGCTCGAAGCCCAGCAGGCGTTCTACGACGAAGGGCGGATCACGATCGACCGCCTGATCGACGCCTCCCGGATGATGATGGAGGCCGAACTCGCCATCGCCGGCTCGCCGGAAGCCCGCGAGGCCCCCCTCCGCGCCCATGTCGTCCGCCTCCGGTTGATCAAGGCCCGCGAGCAGGCCGAGCTCGTGGACGGCCGGGCCACCACCGCCGACGTGGCCGAGGCCGAGTCCCGGTTGCTCGACGCCGAATTCCTCCTGGCCAGGGAGCTCGAGGCCCGGGACCGGGCGAAGGGATCCGGCACCCCGTCGAGCCCACGCCCGGGGGCCATCGCCCGGCTGGGCAAGGATTGGGTCGCGGCGGCCCGATCGCACTTCGATCGGCTCAAGGCGAGCTTCGCCACGGGGCAGTTCGGGGTGGATGGTCCGCTCGCGGCCTCGCGCATCCTCCTGGAGGCGGAGCGCGAGGCCGCCGGCTCGAAGCAGGCTCGCGACGACGCCGTCGGCCGCCACGTCGCCCGCCTCCAGGAGATCCGGAAGCAAGCTGGGGTCATCCCGGGACCGCAAGAGGGTATCAACACGCCCGCCGACATGGCCAAGATCGAGGCCAGCCTGGCCGACGCCGAATCCCTGCTGGCTAAGCAAACCGAGGGCCCCGGCCCAATCCCGAAGCCCGACGCCCCCCCGGCGGCCGACCCCCTGGCGGCGCCCAAGGCCGACGCCCGGCCGAAGTCCTCCCGCGACCTCGCCCAAGAACGGGTCAAGCTCGCCCGGATGATCAAGGACAATTACGAGACGCTAGCCAGGGCCGGCGAGACCAAGCTCATCGGCCTAATGACCGCCTCGAAAGCCCTGCTGGAGGCCGAGCTCGACGCCGCCGATTCTAAGGCCGCTCGCCTGGACATCCTCGCGGCCTTGATCCGCGACGGCCAGGAGTTCGAGGAGGCCGCCGCCATATTGGCGGCGCGGGGGGATACGAATGGGATCACCGTCAGTGAAGCCCAGGCCGCCGTCCTGGAGGCCCGCTACCGACTGGCCAAGGAGTCCGAAACCCCCGACTCCGACCTGGAGCGTCGGATGACGGCGGTGGAGGGGAAGCTCGACCGGATCATCGAGCAGCTTGGGGCGAAGGGGGCGAAGTGAGGGCGGGGGCCGGCCCTTTGCGGAGGAAGACCGCTCGGGCGAAGCGGGCGAGGGTGACTTGATGCGGGGCGGGGATGGCGGAGGCTTGAGCCAGCTCGAGCCGGTAGCGGGGGAGCTTGTGCCAGGGGAGGCCGGGGCGGAGGTGGTGTTCGAGGTGGTGGTCGTAGTGGAGCAGCCAGCGGCTCAAGGCGGGCGGCAGGGCCAGTTGCCAGGTGTCGTGGAACCGGCCGGCGGGGAGGTCGAGGTGCTCGGTGACGATCCGGAGGTTCTGCAAGAGGGCCGTCACCGCCAGGGGGAGGAGCCAGGCCCGCTCTCGGATGGCGTGGGGCAAGGCGGCCATCAGGAGGGCCAGGGTCGCGACCATCGCCAGGGTTTCGGCCAGGTAGCGGAGCAAGGCTCGACCCCGCAAGGTCCGCCAGGCGTGGCGGTGGATCAGGGCGACGTAGGCCGGCGAGCCGACCAGGAGCATCCACCGCGAGTTCAACGGCTCGTTGGGGTCGCCGTCGTGGTTGGTGGCCCGGTGGTGCTCGAAGTGGAACCCCCGGTAGGCCGACAGGGGGGTCAACAGCGGCCAGCCGGCCAGGGCGCCGAGGGCGTCGTTGAGCCACCGCCTCCGCGACAGGAGGCGGTGGCTCGCCTCGTGGACCAGGCCGGTGAGGGCGAACAGGCTGGAGCCCGAGGCGATCGCGCCGGCGGCCCAGAGCCATCGGCGATGGGTGGCGACCAGCACGAAGCCCGCCCCGAGCACCACGAGCCCGTGCGCGGCGATCAGGAGCCGGGGTCGGCGCGGGCTCGGTCCGGTCATCGTCGGCCTCCGTCGGTTCGGGTCGCCCGGATTGTCCGGGTCGGGATGGGAGGTTGTTCGGCCCGAGGGGCGGGCCGGCTGGAGCCTTTTTTCGGGGAATCGGCCGGATCGCGGGTTGGTCGAGCCGGGAAAGTTTGAAGATATAGGGCGAGGGGCGTGGGATTCCTCGAGAAATGCAGGCATGAACGATCCGGAGTGAAACCTCGACATCATGGTGACGACCGAGTGGAGATCGGAGGTGGTGGTCCGCGTCGAGCGAGATGAGGCGGACCCGTGCCCGGACCAGGTGCCGGAGCCCGAGGGCCCCGAGCCGGCCGGGGTCGAGCTCAACGGGACGTTCCTCCGCCGGGCCGAGCCGACCCGGAGGCATCAGGCGACGCCGCCGGTCGAGCCGGCCTCGGAGAACCTGGAGCTGATCCTGGACGTGAGCAGCGCGCTCTTGCCGTTCCACTTCCTCAGGACCGGCGACCGGCTGGGCCGGGCGGTGGTCAAGCTCTTGCGGAGCGACGGGGCGGCGGGCACGGGCTTCCTGGTGGCGCCCGGGGTCCTGCTGACCAACCACCACGTCCTGCCCGACCTGGCCTCGGCCGCCGCGGCGATCGCCCTGGCCAACTACGAGGCCGCCCCGCCGGGGGCGACCCTGGGCCGGCCGGCGTCGGTCCCGCTCGACCCCGATTCGCTCTTCGTCGCCAACGCCGAGCTCGACTTCGCCTTCTGCGGCGTCCGGGGGCTCGACTTCCTCGGCTCGATCGCCTTGGACCGCAACAGCCTGAACATCTCCGCCGACGAGACGGTCAACATCATCCAGCACCCCCGAGGCCGGCCCAAGGAGGTCGCCCTCCGCGACAACCGGGTGGTCAAGGCCGACAGCGTGGTGGTCCATTACATCTGCTCGACCGAGCCGGGCTCCTCGGGCAGCCCGGTGTTCAACAACCAGTGGGAGCCGGTAGCCCTGCACCACGCCTCGGTCGTGGCCGAAGAGCCCTCGGCCCGGCCGGTGGCCGACGCGCTGGACGCCTCGGCGCGGTACCTCAACGAGGGGATCCGGATCTCGGCGATCGCGCTGTGGCTGGAGACCGACGACGCCAACGAATCGGGCGTCTCCGAGCAGGCGGCGCGGCTCCGGGGGATCTTCGGCGGGATCGACCCCCTGGCCGGCTTCTTCGGGGCCCTGGGGCGGAAGGCCCTGGGCCGGGGGGCGCCCGAGGTCGTCGCCGAGAGCTACCGAGGGGAGACCGACGACCTCGACCTGGCCTACTGGAACCTCCGGGGGCTCGACTCGGCCTTCCGCGAGCAGATCGCCGACGTCGGCCGGGTGGTCGCCGAGATGGGGATGGACCTGTGGTGCCTGGCCCACGCCGACGGCGTCTGCGTCTCGGCGCTCCGGGAACACCTCGAGGCCAACTTCCGGCTCGACTACGAGTTCTTCCAGGAGCCCGCCGGCCCCCGGCCCTCGCTGGCGATCCTCTACCGCCGGGGCAAGGGGCTCAGCGTCGAGCGGCGGGCCTGGAGCCTCGAACGGTCCGAGGACGACGACCTGCCCCCGCTCATCACCGTCCGGGCCGCCACCCGGCGATGCGGGACCGTCGCCTTCCAGCTCGTGCCGGTCGGCCGCTCCCCCTCGGCCGCCGACGCCGGGGCCGCGCCCGGCCCCGGGGCCATCCCCGCCCCCGGCCCGGCCCCCTACGCCGAGGCGATCCGCCAGTCGATCCGCCGGGGGCAGGGCGAGGTCGACTGGATCGTCGTGGGCGAGACCGCCGTCCTGCTCGCCCCCGAGCGGCTCCACGTCCTGGCCGACTGCGACCGCGACCTCCTGGCCGCCGCCGCCGAGCGCGACGGCGCCCTCGCGCTCTTGACCGGCCCCCGCTCCAAGGTCGCCCGGGTCTTCGTCTCGCCCAACCTCCGCCCCGCCTTCGGCGTGCCCGAGACCCTCCGCGTCACCCGAGACCGCGAGCTCCCCGCGCTGCTGAAGACCCTCGGCGGCCACCAGCCGATCGCCTTCCGCCTCAGCCTCGACGCCACCCCCCGGCCCGCCGCGACCCCGCCCCCGCCCCCAGTCGCCCCCCCACCCCCCGA
>JAABUQ010008429.1_pt1 | contig 14466 bp, 8 predicted proteins | sample 5560001 | NCBI WGS metagenome assembly JAABUQ01 (sample SAMN10711888, study PRJNA513371) | rock metagenome | isolation source: Antarctica rocks | place: Antarctica: Victoria Land, Finger Mt nord | collected 2015-12-18
ATAATAATTATAAATTAGAAGGGAGCTTAATAATATATATTTATATTTATTTCTTTTAATAATATAACTTTAAATATAATAATAATTATAAACATTTTATTATAATAAATAGAGCTATTTTATCTTAAATAAATAATAATATTAATTAAATAATAATAAATAAATTATTTATAAATATAATAAATAAGGTATATAATATCTTATTATATTTATTTTATTTATTTAATATTAAATTTATATTTAAGGCCGATAAGGCTAATTTCTTAAAGAATAAAACTTAAAATATTTAAATATCAAATAATATATAACTTATAAAGAAAGCTAAATACTTTGAAATTAAATAATAATAAATAATATTCGAGAAATCAGAAATAGAATATATTAAAAAAGAAAAAAAGAATATTACCAAAGCTAAAAAGAAAGAAAAGGAGGTAAATAAAAAAGCGGAAAAAAAAACGGATAAAAGAAAAAATAAATAAATAAATAAAGGGAAAAAAAAACGGATAAAAAAGAAAAAAGGAAAAACAAATTTCTAAAAAAAAGTAAAAAGTAAATTAAAAGAGGAAGATTCAATAATAATAATTAAAAAAAAGATAAAAATATTAAGAATAAATCGGATAAAAAAGAATAAAAACCTTATTATAATAATAAGATTAAAAAGAAGGCAAAGCTATATATTATTAAAAATATTATATATTCTCCGAAAAATATAATATATATAATATTTTTTTATACCCGATTCGATCCTATTTAATACTTCGATTTAGAACCGGTTATTAAAGATAGATATAAAAATATTATTAAGGCTTTTAATAACTATTTATTATTTATAGAAATAAACTAATCCGATTATTCGTTTTTATTAAATTAAGTCTTTTTAAATAACTTTATTTTTACCCGATTTTTAATAAATAATATTAATATAAATAAAATAAGCTAACGGTTTTTAGGAGATATCGATTCGAAAAATATATTATATATTATACGTTTCTTATATAAATATACTTATAAATTCTATATTATTATTAACGATATTAATAAAAATAATAAAAAAGCTAAAACAACTTAACAAGGTTATTATTATAAATAATAATATAATCTTTATATATTAATTGACAAAGAAGGAATAGATTCCGGTATTTATATAATATACCTTTTATTCGAATTATTAAAATATTTTAATATAATATAATTCTTTTTTTTTAAATATATTATTTAACTTTTTTTAAATTATTATTAGGATCTAACGTTCCTTAAAGATATAATTAATAAAAGTTTAAAATAATTAATAATTAACGGCGTAATTAAGGGCTTAAATATTATATTAATTCTAGTTATTAAGGAATATTTTACGCTTATTTTCGTTAGCTTAAGAACGAAGTTAACGATATTTGCTTTTTATAAGTAAAAATAAATAATAATAAAAGAGGCAAAAGTAATAAAAGGAGAGATAATAATAAAAAAAGAGCTAAAAAAAAGAAGTTAATAAAAAGGAAAAAAAGAAAAAAAGGAGGAATAAAAATATAATAAAAATATAAAAATATCGGGAATTAACAAAACCGCCTAGATTACTTTATTAACGGAATAAGTAATTATATAAGGGATTATTATATAAATTATAAAATATAGTAAATAAAAAAGGCTATCGGTAATTATTAATAAAAAGTATTATAATAATAATTATAATAATTATAGAATATATTATACGTAATTAAGTAATATTTATAATATTATTTAATATTTAAGGATTAATATAATTTATATTTTTTTATATTTATATAATTTATTTAATAAATAATATATAATAAAGCCCTATTATAATTTTAAAAGAATATAAATATTATAATTATATATTATATATTTTTAATATATATTTATTAATAAAAATATTTTATATTAAATAATATATATTAATATTATTAATTTTGTTGATTATTTCTTATTATTAAAGCTTATTTGCTAATAATTTCTATTCTTAAGCTTAGATTCTATAATTATTGTATATATAATCAGCAGCGGCTAACCCCGAAGGGTGTTAGTATATAGAGTCTGAGTAACTGAGGCAAGAGAAACCTTAGCGCAGTTTTACGATTTGTCAGCCGTGTGATGTTTCGATACAGTTAGCGTCTTCTTCAACATCTTCTTCCCCAAGCCAGACCATAACCTTTCACTTCCTCCACATCCCGCTATATCATTCCTTCAGACAGCTCATATTCTCGGATATGGCTAACTACCTCGCCTCCATCTTCGGCACAGAGCAAGACAAGGTGAGTACGCCTCCCATAAATCTTCCTACAGAGCTAACACCCTCCCCAGGTCAACTGCTCCTTCTACTACAAAATCGGCGCCTGCCGGCACGGCGACCGCTGCTCACGCAAACATGTCAAACCGTCCTACTCGCAGACGATTCTCCTGCCCAACCTCTACCAGAACCCGGCCTATGACCCAAAGAACAAAATGAACCCATCGCAGCTACAAAACCACTTCGATGCCTTCTATGAGGACTTCTGGTGTGAGATGTGCAAATACGGTGAACCGGAGGAAGTGGTGGTCTGCGATAACAACAACGACCGTACGCCCCCCTCCCCTCTCTCCTGAATCTTATTTCCGTACCATGCTAATAAGCCCACCGCCCCTAGATCTCATAGGCAACGTCTACGCACGCTTCAAATACGAAGACTCGGCGCAAAAAGCCTGCGACGCGCTCAACTCGCGCTGGTACGCCGCGCGACCCATCTACTGCGAGCTGAGTCCCGTGACCGATTTCCGGGAAGCGTGTTGCCGTTTGAACAGCGGGGAGGGGTGCGTGAGAGGGGGGTTCTGCAATTTCATTCATAGGAAGGAGCCGAGTGCGGAATTGGATCGGGAGCTGGAGTTGGGGACGAAGAAGTGGTTGAGGGCTAGGGGGAGGGATGATAGGAGTATGAGTAGGACTCCGAGTCCGGAGCCGACGCGGAAGAGGTATTAGGGGTTGGGTTTGGTGGGGGGAAGGGTGGGTGTTGCTTAATCTATGGGGAAAAGCATGGCGTTCATGAGGGATGTGGAGTCATCTGATGTGGTTGAGGTGTCTTGTATACCACATGCTCGATGAAAGCGATACTTTCTGTGCCAAACCATTAAAATTTCCTCATGCCCAGAATACAATCATCAATAAAGCTTCTGCATCATCGGATACCGAAAGCACAGCCACTTCAAATGCCCCTAAGATGGAATATAAAATGTGTTGTCCTCAATACGGATTTCGCCGCCCCACACATCATTCCCGCGCTGGATGCAAAAAGTGAACCCTTCATTCAACGAGGAGTCCCTAAGCTCCCCACAATTGCGTTTTGCAATTATGACAGCTTCCAACATATTCTGAAGAGCGTCTTTGCTGGTGTATACATCATCCGGCGTAGGGTGAATGAACAATCGCAATGCAACAACCTTCCGTTTACTTTCTGAATCGAGGTCCTCAACTTGATAAAGAGCGATTGGAGCAGGCAGCGGAAGAGATGAGTCAAGCGCTTTTCGGACCTCAGAGTCTGGGTAGATGCCAGACATTGTGTCTTCGAGAAAAGTTCGGTATTTGTGTTTGGGATACCTCAAGAGCAGGTCTACCTCAACCCGGCCTCGCTCTTGAAGTATCTTCAAGACTTCAGAAAGGTAAACGCAAGGATCGTCGACGATCGTTTCCAACAACCCCGAAGCTCTGTAGTGGGGGAAAACTCGCAAAGCCCATTATTTTTGCCGTCGCCCACGAAGGGGACATCCTCTGCCTTTACAGCGTCCTGGGGCAGCCAGAAGAAAGATCCAATCCAACCCAAAAAGGAGAGATTAGCAATGTGAATGCTAGGATATTCATTCCGACGATGCTTCCGGGTTATCGAGTCAAGGCGAGGGATGGGGAAGTGGGGACGTGAGCGGCATCCAGGCCTTGTGCCATAGCCTCGTAATAGCAGAATGCATGCTGGTGGGGTGAATTGGGTGAATTGCTTAGACAGGAGAAGGAGGGATGAGCCGGACGAGAGAGGAACGGGAGGCATTTGAAGGAAATTCCGATATCATGCAAACGAAGATTCAGGCATGCAATGATTAAGATCCGAACATTTTCGATGAAAAAGCGGTCACAATTGAGCTACAAAGCAAGGTAGATCATGGTTGGGAACCCGATAGAATGGTTCGTCAATGGCAAGCAGAAGAGACTTGCGACCTTCCTTATCTGAATGGACGAAGGTTCATTGAGATACGCGAGCAGCTATTTCACAGCAGCTATTGACGCTGTCGACGACTCTATACATGTCGACAGAGGACAACATATGGAGTTCACAAATGCGAGTGACGAGAAGTTGTTTCAGGCTCGCGGCCAAATTTGCAATGTTTCGTACCTGCCTTAGGGTAGGGCTGACAAGTTTGCTAGGTAGGTATTCAGGTTCCATACAAAGCTAGGCCTCCAACAGCGTTCGGAGTCTAAATTTGTCTTTCATTTGCCATCTCGGAGACCAACATCCCAACAGCAGCATACGATTACTATAAGTGCCATTGTCTATGAGATATGTATACCAACGTACATGTCCTTCAATCTTGACTTTACTCTACATGGCTTCCCCAATAAATGCCAGTAGGATCGTGGAGGATGAGACTTTTCTATACGAAACCGCCTTGAGAAGAACCGCGCAGTGCTTCGCCGTACAAGCTCACGTTTCAGGTCCAAGCCTCATGAATCTAGACCTGTTTATTGGCTTAAGTCTCTTCCAATGTCAAATTAGGGCGTCATTCACGTCTGAACCTCACAAGTCGCCAGGCGGCAACTAATTCTGTTATTGCTTTGCCAGTCTCATTCGTTCTGCTGGCCAGGTTCCGCCATTTCAGCCCCAAACGAGAGTTGCAAGATCTCCACACGAATGTCGCTGTGTTTCTTCTTCGCATTTGCTACGTCTCTTTTGAAAGCAAACCCTCTTTACGCTGGTCGGTGATGGTGGTTATCTTCGGTCTTCTCGGATAGATATGCGTTTTCTGTTTTACCACATTCTTTGGCTCCTTTTTGCAAATCTGCTTCATCATGTCGACCATGCATCTGGCTACGTTGCACGCCTCGCTCCGAAGACCTACAGAGCCTACGATGCCGATGCCACCGGGACGTTGGATGCTTACAAGGCAAAGATCACGCCGAACCTTACACCTCGACAGCTTATGAACCCGGACTCGCAGATGGCTCAGTACTTCAACAGCAGGCCTACCAGCTACCCCAGCAAAGCATACACACCTGTAACAATCAACTCTACCGAGGATTGTGTCCTATGGGATCCTACCTGTCATGGCGACAGAAACGCCGCTTTGATCGACTTCTTCAACAATACACAGTCGCAATTGATCAATGATCCATGTTTTACCACTGGGAAAGAATACGACATATCTTGCACAGAAAACAAACCAGGGCCTTCCTTGGTAAATTATTGGTCGACCGTAAGAAGTTGGATGCGCGAGCCTGCCTGCCAGACTGCACGAGATGAAGCACATCAGCTGCTTAGCAGAATACAGCCTCTTGATATATACACCAATTGTTGTGGGGACTGTGGCGTAGGTGGGCCCAACGTCGATGTCTACTATTGGGAATCACCTAACCCCAACACTGACTGTTTGAGTATCATTGGCACCGAGGTAGCTCCACCGCTGGAGGGAGCCTCAACTATTGGGACTATGACGTACTGGGGAGTCACCACTGTCGATACGGACGAGTTTAATAGCATCTTGACAACGATGCTCTATACCTCTGTGAACGGCATCAATTTCAAGATGCCGCTGGTTAATCCCTGGACTTCCGTGACTCAAACCAATGGGGTCTCACAAGGACCTAACACGGGAGGAAGGCAAACGGCGCCAACCGGCCTGGTTATAGCCACCACAATATCAGCCCACGCTGCTCCTGCGTCTTCCTCACCGGCACCGACTCTTAAAGTCCGCGCTGCGCACGGCATTCCCCACGGACGCATTCGGCCTCGAAATCCTACCAACGAGTCATACGGATATTTGCCTGGGAACGGTTCTACTCCTACGAACAACTCTGCTGTCAGCACTGTCGTAGTCAATGGACATACTTTGTAAGGCCCTTTTTCAGGTCATGGGCACTCGCAAAAAATTGCTAACATCTTATCTGGAACTTCTCCTTCAATCTATGTCGATTTCTATAGCCTCAGCGCGTACGATGAATGTGGTCCTTTGGGCGCTTCGGTCACCTACACATCCACTATGCTAGCATTTGCACCTGAAGAGCTATCGACTTACAATGTGCCTCTGACCAGTGTTCTTGGGTCTAATCCCGCGCCGAAGGCGGTGCCGTACAATTTCAATGACCTGCCGTGTCCCCCCCAAAGTGTCATGGTAAGACCCTCTTCCGCTGGTGAGTGCATATCAAACTTATCATTTTCTAGTACGATCAATGGTACAAGCCAGAACCTGGGCAGCCCTACCGTCCAATCATTGCTATGCCTTCTAAGGTCCTTGGTATCGATCCGGCGTGGAAAGGTTGTACTGCGAATTGGTTCACTGGCTTTGACCCTCCAAGACCATTGGCACCCGCAACTGCTATGGCGCCTAGTGTTGCTCCAGCAGTATCTCCGGTGGCCTCTCCAGTACCAGACACAAATGGCCAGGGACAATCACCAGCACCTGGCCCAGCACCTTCACCTTCACCTCAACCACAACCAACGCCGCAACCTGCTGCATCTCCTGTTCAGCAAGCCAACGATCCAAACAATGAATCGCCTTCGCAGATGGCTCAAATCGACAAAGCTCTTGCACCAGCACCAAGCCCGCAGAATGATGTCAAGGCAAATAGTCCAGCAGCAAACCCTCCAGCAGCAAACCCTCCAGCAGCAAACCCCCCTGCAGCCAACCCTCCGGCAGTCAACCCTCCAGCAGTCAACCCTCTAGCAGCCAACCCTCCGACAGCTAACCCTCCGACAGCTAACCCTCCAGCAAACAATGTTCCGGTCAATACCGGATCTGACAATTCGAAGCAAGTGGCCAACCCGCAACCAGTAAACAACTCGCCAGTGGCACCTGCAAACAGCCCACAAGCACCCCAAACAATCGCCTCTGTAGGCGGCCAGCCTATCGTTGCAGTGCCTCAACAATCTTCCTCTGGTGGGACTGGCCAAACTGGCTCAACGGTCAATAACAGCCCTACTGCCAATAACAATCCTGCCATCAATAACAATCCTGCCGTCAATAATAATCCTGCCGTCAATAACGATCCTCCTATAAACCAAGATCCGGCTAAAAATCAGAATAGCCCAGCTCAAGGCACAAACAATAACCCTGGCAACACAGGTAACACATCACCCCAGGTCTACCAAGTTGGCAACACCGGCATCACACAAGGAGGTGCTCCAGTTACCGTTTCTGGGACGCCAGTGGTCGCTCCTTCGTCAGGTGGTCTAGTAGTAGGCGACAAAACCTACCCTGCACCTGCACCATTTGCAGTACCCACTACCGCCAGCATTGCTGGCCACTCCGTTGTAGCAGGACCTTCAGGCTACAATGTTGATGGAGTGAATGTTACCCCTGGCGGTCCTCCAGTCACTGCTGGTGGACAAGTTGTCAAAGTCGACTCGAACAACAGTCTTCATGTTGGCGGTTCAGTCTTTCCAATTACGTCGGGCCCGGCTACTGGCCAGCCCACCAGTATTGCTGGACAAGTAATAACTCCGGTCGGAAGCGGTACTGCAGTCATCGACGGGCAGACTTTGACCCAGGGTGCTCCAGCGAAGATGATATCTGGCACTCCAGTCTCTTTGGGTCCATCCAACAACATCGTTGTCAGTGGTAGTTCCTTCCAGCTCTCCGCAGCTCCAAACGCTGCTCCTACTACAATCGATGGCCAGAAAGTGGTCCCACTTGCGAATGGTGGTGGCGTCTCGATTGGCGGCACCACCCTCACCCCAGGAGGAGCCCCGGCCACTATATCTGGGATGGCCGTCTCCCTCGATCCGTCTGGCAGCATCCACTTTGGCGCCTCTTCCTACGCTTTACCCCCAGCGCCCAGTGGAGGGTCTGCAGCGACCCCTACTACCATAGGAGGCGAGGCCGTCGTGCCTTTATCGAACGGTGCCATACCTGTGGAAGGCAAGACTCTCACGCCCGGTGCACCTGCAATCACTGGCCAAAACGGGCAGCTCATTAGCCTCGGCCCCTCGGGTCTTGTCGTGGGTTCATCGACGGTACCGCTATCGGCACTCACAAACTCAGCAACTCTGACCAATATTGGGGGGGAAACAGTTGTACCTCTATCGAATGGCGGCGTATCTGTCGAGGGCCACACTCTAACTCCTGGCGCCCCTGCCATCACTGGTAAAGATGGGGAGATCATAAGCCTTGGCACGTCAGATCTTGTGGTAGGCTCGACGACAGTGCCACTATCGGCGCTTACCACTCCAAATAGTGGTCTCACGGCCACTACTGTTGATGGCCAAACCATCGCGCCGGTCTCGAATGGTGTCTCTGTTGATGGAACGACTCTTACGCCTGGCCAAGCAGTAACAGGTACAGATGGCGTGGTCGTCAGCCTCGGCCCTTCAGGACTTGTGGTTGTTTCTTCAGGGATCTCTACGACCATTCCTGTGACAACGAGTCCAGCTGGTGGGTATACGCTGGGGGGCTCGATTACTCCTGGAAGTGGCACAGGACCTGGAGGGCCTTCTCAAACTAGTTTCAAGGGGGGTGCAGAGAGGAGAGTGGTTGATTGGAGCCTGCTGGTCAGTATTGTGGGTATGGCGGGTTTGGCGATGATGAGGTGACGTTTGTGGTAATGGGTATATGTGGGATGGAAGCGTGTTGGGACACCAGCCCAGACGAGACGACTGAGCTGTGGGGTGGGTGGACACAAAATTCATGTATATAGCTTGAGATGTATACCACGTTTAATTAGATATCGAAGAGAGTTCCCAATTCTACAAGGTTCCTTCCCATCGTTCACTCGATTCCTTTGCGCATCTCCGCTTTGCAGGGTAATAATTAACTAGACCACAAACGTGTCTTAGTATATAGTAATCCAAATTATGCACAGTTGGTATACATTATCAAGGATAACTATTTCTATCGTCTCCAGCTCATTTAGATAAAGTCAAAGATAATGTTATATAGATATCGGCCAACCCTAGGCGTACCTGGCTGGCAATGAATGGCAATTACTACCTGCGAGTACATGTGCCAACACTGCTCGCCAAATCAGCTCTGTCATATGTTCTACCTCCCCAGCATGCCTAATCGAGACACTTCTTCTGAACCCGTCATTCTCGATTTGCAGTCTTTGGGCCATGTGGAGGTGGAATATACAATCTTCTGGTCCCAAAGGCCTTGGTTCCGCAATCTTAGAAGCCAGTACGGAGTACTGTGGAAGGCCCCAAGCGTACCCAATCTCTTGAGCAGGTCTGCCGATTTGCTGATGAAATTTAGGATATCCGAATACGAGAAATGCCGACACATTTCAGAGACTTTATCTAATACTGGCCTTAGCCCTGGTGCTCTCGCAGGCTCGCCAGCTGTTAGATAGAATATCAATTTATACTTGTTGCACCCTACTTCTACAGCCCTGGACTCCGCTGTTGAAATCTGCGAACAAGTGCTGCCGCTATGCCTTCCATATTCATCAACACCTATCAGCTGTATAAGAAGCAGACTAACCAACTCGCTCAATGGCTGGTCGATACTGCGAGACGGTGTAGGTATCCTCAAGACGACGAAACGTCAGAGAATGCCAATGGCGAAAAGCCAAGATCAGTAAACAGCTATTCCGGGTCCCAGCCTTCCTCGAATGCAAAGAAGGCCGCAAATAACAAGAAGCAACCCCAGCAAAAGCAATCTAATAGCCACGATCAGCTCAACTCCATTCGAGTCTCTCAATTTGTCGAGCTGGCTGGCGTAATCGCAAAGAAAGGCGAAGATGTCGTGATACCGAAGACTATAGTAGCTATGATACGACAGATCATAAAGATGAGGAGATCTATATCCAGATATTACTCAATGCAGAGCTATGGCAATCCTGATGACCGTGACCTTCGTGCAGACAATCACAAGCACATACACTTCATTTCAAGGCTGGAAGACGTTCTCAAGATCCTGGAATCGCAGACCCTCCCTCCTGATACTACGCCCCAGGCTGATGTGCACTCGAGTACGGCTGGCACAGCGCCCAAAGGGGATTCGACAGATGACTTGAGCAACCGTTTTAGTGCACTGGAAGTTGAAGAACCTATCGATTTCGATACTGATGACACTGCGTCGACTGCTTCCGTTCCGTCATCGTCATTACCGCCAAGGCGAGAACAACGACACAACGTAGTATTTGATGCGAGTGAGGAAGAGGCCGCAGAAGAACTGGACTTTGCGGTCTTCTGCCTCTTCGAAGACCTGAGGAGAATCAGGATGTTCATCGAACAGGTCTGGAAAGACTACAAAGCTGGCAAACTTGACCTAATGACAGCGTCCGTTGTTACAAACACAGCCTTCGGCTTTGCACAAAACATCGACGCCGACTTCTGCCAATCCCATCCTATGGTGGTTCTTTCTGATTTCCACAATAATCCTATCTTCCCATTGTTCCTGGCGAACTGCATGGCGGCTGGACAAGGAGTCAATTACCGAGAACAAGATGGGGATATCTACAACTATAAAATGCAGGAAGTGGGCGAGTTTCTCTTCCTGCCCGTCTATCTGCTACTAGAAGCTTTTAGTAGAGTTCTCAAACCAAAGCAGATTCCACTAGCCAAGAAAGGCTATTACGGAGTATACAATCCAAAGGCTGACAGGGCAAAAATGTCATATCGGCAAAAGATGCTCGAAGACAAGATAATCCTCATGGAGATGCTGCCGATCTTCTGTGTCTTGGGCCAAGCAGACCACGACCTATTCACGGTTGATGAAATGACCAAAGGCCTGAACGCTCTGTACAGAACTAAGAGAATTCCACTTTGGCTCGTCTTTGCGTCCCAAGTCTTCCTCGATATTACACACACTCTGAGGGATCACATCGGAGACTGCTACACTCAAATCAAACGCACCGCAATAGTGACGAAGATCAACATGTCCCGAATCATGGAAGCTCCTGCACACTCCGTAAATTGGGCGAAGCAGAATCAGCTAATGGTGAAGAACACGTGGAGCTTCGCTCAGGATTGGATCATGACTGATGGTTTCAATCGGTTACATTATGCATTCTACTCCTCAAACTTCCCAAACTATGACAGCGAGCCGCATGGGCTCCTGAAGAGCCATCCTTTGCTCGCTGGCACAATTGAAACATCTCTTCGACTGGTAAACCGACAGATTGGGATCGTGCTCACGATGGGCTGGGGCAGTATTCTCTATGTGGGCCACTTGTACAATGCGCTTCGCCAGTCGCATCTCCTGGATGTAGAATGGCTGGATATGGAGCTCTTCATGTCGATTCATTCTGCAAAAACTCTGTTCGTGGGAGACCTTCCAAGCACAATTGAGGACTGCAAGAAGAGATATGACCTGATGATGGGAGTAGCAGTGGAAAACTTTGCCAAGAATAAAAGGAAGAGCTCTTCTCAAAGACCAGTCCACAGTAAAGTGGGGCCAAGAGATTGGCAGAGGGATTCACCAGTAGTATCAACCATCACCGATAGATATTTGACCCAACGGGGCTCAATTGCGTGGAGTGTGCAGAACATCGAAGGAATATTCAACGAACTCAATCGGAAGAGCGTATCAGAGCGTCTCCAGAATCGATGGAAAACATCGCACCAGATGAGCAATCTTCAGCTGCTGGAACTTTTCCGGGTTGCCCTTGTCTCTGAGTACAAGGTCCTTCGCTACGACTATATTTCCATGCACTTCCGGTGTCTCGACTTTCTTCGACAGCTACGGATTGAGATCGATGAAGATTTGAGGACGAATTTCGGCCCAGACTATCTCGAGCGTGAAGACCAGCTCTCCAATCTAGTCGGGTATATCCTCATGGCAGGAGTGATGTTTCAACGTTCTATGACTGCGTCAAAGTCTCCTCAAAGCAGTGAGTTGGGCGACCTGCCAATGATTTCAAAGGCAAGCGCGTTGATGAAGAAGACAATTGACTCCAGCGGAGATGTAGAAACCAAAAAGGTGCTCTGAAATGGAAAGAGCTGTGATCCAACTGAAGACGCCAAGGCTTTACAGTCATTTGTTGTGGAGAAAATGCTCACTTCCAACTTGAACTTGCTTGATACAGCTTCCAGAACAATTGTAAGTTAGATAGGCTATGGCCTCAAAACAAGATAACATGAAAAAAAAAAAACCAGAACTCTCAAAAGCAAAGTCCCGACCGATGTTACCTTACAAATCAACAATTTGCCATTACGAAGTACGAACGGTGGTATCGGCAAGTACGTAGAATATAGCCCGTTACTTGATGTATATGATACGAGGCCAAATTTGAAATAAAACGGCTGAATCCCTCGCGACCCACTCCGTAGCGACAATCGACAAGCTTTTCGAAGGATCGAGCTGTCTCCCATACCAATTCCAACCCTCAGAAAGCTGTGTCCAGTGCCGTTCAATATTGTCAACCAAGTAGCACGCTTCCTTTGTCAAGGTCATGCTTCATCTGTGGCCGCTGATGTCTACTTACGACGAAGTCTTTCTTGTCCGATAGGTTTCGCATACCTCTCCTACTATTCATCTGGATTGTATTACGTCTTGAATCATTCCAATCCCATTTCCGATACCATCGAAGCTTCTGCCATGGAGCTGCTGGACTAGCCACTTGGATTGCTTCAGGCAGTCCTCCAGCAATGTGTCATTTTATTTGGTATTGCACAAGGTATCCAGCTCCGTTTGATCTGCAGTGAGTCCACCAATACACACCACTGGGTAAAGCTCTGTCTGAAAGCAAAGCAGAACTGTTCGATAGCGAGGTCCCTAACGCCATCTCGGCTGCAAGATTACTCGAGCACCATTCGCCTCATCCACGGGTCCTCGGATGCTCGCTCGTGTCAAAGTACCTATACGACAAGACAATGGCAGATGGGACAAACAGCAACAACTTCCAAGCGATGATAAATCACGCTGTAAAATACCTGTTGGAGCAGACCGAGGCAAAGACTCAAGAGCGACACGAACAGCGACGCCGCTATTACACCCGTTCAATGTGTGACGCGGCTGCGACGACGCCACAATGGCATGTAAGGCCGTTAGTGGCTTTTCTACGCCCAAGATGTGGAACAAGAGACGAACAGCCTTGGCCACAGGACGACCCAGCAAAAGTTCGTAAGCTTTGTCCTTCGGGCCTTCCGAGTCGCGCTCTGGCGGCAGGAGCATTTTTTGGCTTGTTCTCCCTGGTCCAGAGATTGGTCAGAGAAGGTACAGACGATGTGTATGCAGAAACGTCCTTCGGCACTCCACTCCAATGCGCTGCCAAACAAGGAAATTGCGGAGTAATGGAGCTACTTCTCGAGCAGCCATTAGCCGATGCCAATGTAGGAATTCCTTCCATGACACGACTCGTGATCGCTGCATATGCTGGCCATGAGAACATTGTACGAATGTTGATTAGACCTCAATATGGTTGGCCTGAATCCGAAGTGTTATACGAAGCAATACACAACGCTGCGCGTGGTGGACACACAAGAGTTTTAAATATCCTAAAAGAAGTCAAGGGATCGGACCCTGTTAAGTTACCCGAGCAAGGTATACTGATTGAAGTTGCGCTATATGGCCATGAATACGTCGGCCAAATGGCACTTGACAATGGACCTGATGTCAATCGCGAGAGCTACGAGCTAAGAAAGGGTCCTGCGCTCAAACGGGCAGCAGAGGGTGGCCACGAAGACATTGTTCGCTTGCTGCTCTCCGAGGAAGCACATCAGAAAGTCAAATCGGGAGGACCGCTAGCAGTGGCTGTCCGGTGGGGATTAAAGTCAATCGTCCAGGTACTATTAGAAGACGGGGCGCACGACTTCAGCGACAGCCGATTTATCTCCGAGGCCGGCACCGGGCACTCTGCTTTGCACGCCGCTGCAAGCATGGGCAGGCCGATATGGCCCGCTTCATTCTCGATGACGGTTTGGACTTGAAGCAGCATCCGGAAGACGGAAGACGGGCCTTGATAGAGGCGGTTGAGCGCGGTTACGGGACTATAGTGAGGATGTTACACGAGGCGGGCAATGAATTCGACGGGCCGGACGAGGGCCGGTGTCCAATGCGGTTGGCAATGATGCAAGGGCAAGAGCATATCGTAAAACTTTTGATTGAACTGGGAGCTAAGAGGATAGATCTGGGGAAGCCGGGGGCCTTACAAATGGAAGAAATCGTGAACGACAACAAAAAATCTAGGGGAGTCGTCACCCACTGAATTCCAGGTAGGAGATCTCCCGGGATAATGCCGACTCCGGGTCAATGCCGAATTTTTGCCTGTATATTCATTTTACTAAATCATGGCCAGCGCCACCCACGAAGCTCGCATAGAGCTTGCGCTGGCCGATTTAG
>JAABUQ010008430.1_pt1 | contig 14463 bp, 11 predicted proteins | sample 5560001 | NCBI WGS metagenome assembly JAABUQ01 (sample SAMN10711888, study PRJNA513371) | rock metagenome | isolation source: Antarctica rocks | place: Antarctica: Victoria Land, Finger Mt nord | collected 2015-12-18
GCGCGGCGCGGCCGTAGCCGAAGAACGCCGTCACCGCATCATCCGAGTGGCCCGGCACGATCCAGGCCGGCCCGGCGATGCTGCGCCCCCCGGCGGACAGCGTCACCACATCGCCGTTCGCCAGCTTGTCCCGCTCGGCCAAGCCGGGGCTGACGGCGACCACGTTGTCCCATACGACTTTTGTCAGCGGCTTCGGCAGCTCCTGCAGCCAGGCGTTCCCGGCCACGCTGCCGTCCCACACCGTGGGGTCCGGCCGGAACAGCACCGTCAGGCCCTGGACTGGCGCGGGGGGCGTGGCCGCCGGGCCGGGCGAGGCTGTCACCGACACCTCGGGCAGCGCCGTGCTGGCGATGAAGCCGTCGGCCACCGACTGCTGCCACCGGGTCTCGAATGTCGGGTCCTGGTCCTGGTCATAGTGACCGCGCAACAGGTCCAGGCCGCCCCGGGTCTCGTCGAACAGCGACAGGATTTCCGGCAGGGTCCGGCCGTTATACAGCGGCGCGATGGTGGGCTGCATCAGCGTCACCGTCCCATCCATGGCGCGGGCGTCGCCCCAGGACTCCAGCGGGTGCGCCAGGGGCATGTGCCAGTCGGCGTGGGCGGCGGTCTCGTTGACATGCAGGCCGGCGTGCAGCTTCAGCCGCACCTTGGCCATCGCCTCGGTGAAGCCCAGGTCGGCCGGAGCGGTATAGACGGGGTTGCTGTCCAGCACGGCCAGCGTGGACACCTGCCCGGCGTTCATCGCCTGCACCAGCTCGGCCAGCGGCGCGGCGGCGGCGGGGACCGGGGCGGTGTAGGTCACGGTGCGGCCGGCATTGCCCAGCGCCGCGTTCAGCCGGTGCACCGCCGCCTGCTCCGCCGCTGGCTGGGCGATGCCGGTGGTGACGATCGACTCGCCCCGGGCCGCCAGCAGCGCCTTGGCGGCCTGCGCCACCCACGGGTCATCGGTCGTGCCGCCCTGCACGACGGCGAGCAGCCGGTCCGCCAGGGTCGCCAGCGCAGCCGGGCCGACGACCGCATGGAAATCGGCCTTGGCGCTGGTCAGGTTCGGCGATGCGGCGGCGCTGTAGAGCGCCAGCAGCCGGCCCTGGGCCGCCGCAGCGCGCCGCGCGTTGGACCAGTCCCGCGCGCTGCCGATGAACCCCGGCCCCAGATCCAGGAAGTCGCCGGCCAGGGACACCACGACCTTCGCCCGGTCGAAGTGCAGCCGCGCCTCCACCGGCCGTCCGAACGCGGCCTGCCCGCCCGCATACAACCCGTCGCGCGACACCGCCGAGTGCGTGTGCCAGCGCATCTCCGGGTAGATCTTCTGCAACGCCGCCAGTTGCGCCTGCACCTGCGGCGACGTGACTGCCCCGGTCAGCACCCGCAGCCCCTCGCCCCGGTGGGCGCGCATGATCGCGACTTCCGCCGCCATGCCTTGCTCGAACCCTTGCCACGACGCCGGCCGGTTCGAGTGCCGCACCGTCTGCGACCGGAACGGGTCGTACAGCCCCAGCACCGACGCCTGCGCCAAGGTGCTGGTGCCGCCGCGGCTCCAGGGATGCTGCGGGTTGCCCTCCACCTTGAGCGGCCGGCCGTTCTGCGTCGTCACCAGCATGCCATCGGCGAAGCCGTCGATCATGGCGGCGGAGGCGTAGCTCAGCGGGATGCCGGGCTGCTCGTGCAGGGGGTTGCGCACGTGCGTCACCTCCCAGTTGCGCCCGTCCTGGTGATCGTCGCACCCGGTCAGCCCGGCCAGCGCGAACGACGCCGCCATGAGCTGCAGGAAGCGCCGCCGGTCCGGCCCGTTCGCCAGCTTCGACGCCGCCGGGAACTCCGACATGACGAAGCTGCGGAAGGCCGGCGTGCCCGCCACCTGGTCCAGGCTGCGCCAGACCGCGGGGCTGTTGGCCAGGTGCGCGCGCAGGGCCGCGATGTCGTGCAGCTTGGGAACGGGCGGCTTGGGAGGGTTCGGCATCGGGGGCTGCTCGCTCATCGGTGGCATATCGAGCAGTCGGAGAGCTGGTTGCCCGAACGCAGGTGCGCCTCGGCGACCAGCTTCGGCCCCAGCGTCGCCTGGTCGGACGGCGCCTTCCACTCCATGTTCCACACCTGCTCCTGCGTGCGGATGTACTTCTCCGGCGCACGGTGGCAGTCCAGGCAGAACTCCATCTTGAAGACGTTGGCGCGGTAGGTGAGCTGCATCGTGTCGATCGCGCCATGGCAGGTCGAGCAACCGAACCCCTTGGTCACATGGATCGAGTGGTTGTACTGCACGTAGTCCGGCAGGCGGTTCACCCGGGTCCACTGCATCGGCGTGTCGTTCGCCAGGCTGTCACGCACCGGCTGCAGCATGGGGGAGTTGGTCCAAATCTGTGAATGGCAGGTCATGCAGGTCCAGGTCGGCGGCAGCCCGGCCGAGGCGGCATACTCCACCTGCTGGTGGCAGTTGCGGCAGTCCAGGCCAAGCTCGCCGTCGTGGTGCTTGTGGCTGAACGGCACCGGCTGCTCCGGCGCGATGCCGACGCCGTAGAAGTAGTCCGACCGCGCCACCGCGCCGACCACGACGAAGCCCAATACGATGACGATCACCGTGCCGAACAGGAACAGGCGCATGACGGCGTCGGCGCCCGGGGCGAAAAGCTGTTTCATGAACCAATCCTCATGGCCCGGCGATGACGCTGCGCCGCGAACACGATGGCGCCGATGCCCAGCACCGTGACCACCCCCGCGATCCGCAGCACCTTGATGATCGCCAGCGTGTAGCGCCCGGTCGTCGGGTCGAAATGGAAGCACATCAACAGGATCGGGGATGCCGCCTGGCCGATCTCCCCCCGCCCGGCGCGCGACAGCCCGGCCTGCACGTCGCCGGGCGAGTAGCCGACGCCGAGCAGGTAGCCCGACACCAGGCCGCCGGGGGTCGCGAACACCAGGCCGGCGGGGTGCATGAATTGCGAGAGCGCCGGGTCGAACTTGCTGCGGTATCCGGCGGCAGCTGCGACGGCGTCGATGCTGGCGGCGGGGCCGGTCAGGAAGTGCCAGCCGTCGCCGCCGGTGGGATAGCGGGCCTGGTCACCCGCCTGCGCCTTGGCGGCGTCGGCAGGGGTCTCACTCGGGTCGATGCTGACGAACGCGAGCTGGTAGTCGGCGCCGGCGGCCAGGCCGGTCCGCTCGAGGGCGGCGAACATGTCCTCCCGCACCACGCCGCACAGGTTCGGGCAGTGGAAGTAGCCGAAGGCGAGCACCAGCGGCTTGCCGCCGAGGGCGCGCAGGCTGGACGAGTGGCCGGCGGCGTCGGTGAATGGCGCGTCGAGGGGAAGCTGGCTGCCGGGCTTCTGATCAAAAGCGTACGCATCGGCATCCTGGGCCGATGCTGGCATAGATAGAAGCATCATCAATAAAATCAGCCTGCCCACTCTGCCTCCGGGTCTGCGCTGACACTAAGGCCTGACTGCCGCCAGTGTTGCCACCCCTCGCGACGCTCCTCACACAGTCGTGAGCAGGGGCGGCGCGGGGTGCCGTATCGGGGAAAGTAGTTGGGGGGCGTTTGCCGATTGGGAACTGCATTGCACCGCGCATTTCCAGGTATTTTTCGGTGCGGCCGAGCAGGGGAACGGCCTTGAACAGGGGGCGGTCATAGGGTTGCCAAGCAGCAGAGCGCCGGGCGCCCCGGCTGCTATGGCGCCACCGGCCAGGGAAGCTGGCCGGAACGGCTGAGGTGGCCCATGCTGGCAGGTGGGCGGCTCGCCTGCCCCGCCTGCAACAGCCCTTTTGCAAACACGATGAGGCCCGCCATTCCAATCCCGCTCAACCGCCAGGCGCTCGGCCGCCTGCCCGCCTCCGTGCAGGGGCCGCACTTCGACGTCGCGGCCGTCACCCCGGGGATCGTCCACCTCGGCCTGGGCGGCTTCGCCCGTGCCCACCTGGCGCGGTACACGCACAACCTGATGGACCGGCGGCCGGACATGCTGGGGTTCGGCATCGTCGGCGCCGGGCTGCTGCCGGGGGACCGGCGGATGCACGACAGCCTGGCGCCGCAGGACAACCTGTACACCCTGGTCGAGCGCAGCGGCACGGAGGAGGCCGCGACGGTGATCGGCAGCCTGGCCAGCGTGGTGTTCGCCGGGGACGGCAGCGCGGCGCTGCTCGACGCCATCGGCCAGCCCGGCATCCGCATCGTCAGCCTGACGGTGACGGAGAACGGCTACTGCCTCAACCGCGCGACCAAGCGGCTGGACCCGGAACACCCGCTGATCCAGCGCGACCTCGCCCAGCCCGATCAGCCCAGCAGCGCCATCGGCATCATCGTCGAGGCGTGCCGCCGCCGCCAGGCCGCGGGAGCACCGCCCTTCACGGCCATGAGCTGCGACAACATCCAGCACAACGGCGACGTGCTGCGTGGCGCCGTGCTGGCGCTGGCCGATTTGCGCGACCCGGCGCTGGGGGAGTGGATCGCCACCAACGTGCCGTTCCCCAGCACCATGGTGGACCGCATCACCCCGGTGACATCGGAGGCCGACGTGGCCGGGCTGGCCGTGCGGCACGGTATCGAGGACCGCTGGCCGGTGTTCTCCGAGACCTTCACGCAGTGGGTGATCGAGGACCGTTTCACGGCGGGCCGCCCGGCGTGGGAGGAGGTGGGCACGCAGTTCGTCGCCGACGTGGCGCCCTACGAGTTCATGAAGCTGCGGCTGCTGAACGCCAGCCACCTGGCCGTGGCGGGGCTGGGGCGGCTGGCGGGGGATGTGTACATCGACGAGGCGATAGCCGACCCGGTGATGACCCGCTACATGGCGGCGCTGATGGACCGGGAGACCGGGCCGACCCTGCCGGCGGTGCCGGGCATCGACCTTGCGGACTACAAGGCGACGCTGATCCGGCGCTTCGCCAACCCGGCCATCAAGGACACGGTGGAGCGGGTGAACACCGACGCGCCGCTGAACATCCTGGTGGACCCGATCCGCGACCGCCTGCGCGCGGGCGAGGGGTTGGACTTGCTGGCGCTGGCGCTCGCGGCCTGGCTGCGCCGGGTTCGCGGGGAGGACGAGGATGGCCAGCCCATCGACGTGCGGCACCCGATGGCGGCGCTGCTGCGGGAGCGCGCGGTTGCCGGCGGGGCGGACCCGGCGCCGCTGCTGGGCATCCGGGAGCTGTTCGGGGACATGGGCGCGGACCCGCGGCTGGTTGGGCCGGTTGGGCGGTGGCTGGCGTTGCTATACCGCAGCGGCAGCCGGGCCACTCTGGCCGAGGCGGCGCGGACGCTGAAGTTCTGATCCTCTCTGCTCCCTCACCCTCCGGGAGAGGGAGAATCAGCAGCTTACCGTTGACCATCTGCGGCCACAGTGCCACCGTCTTCTGTAATATGCCCGGCACACGGACCAGCCAGAGGCACAGGGAGGACCGTACCATCACGCATCGCATCACCGGCCTGCTCGCCGCAGCAGCCCTGACCCTCGCCGCCGCCCCGGCCCGGGCAGACTCCACCATCACCGTCGCAACCGTGAACAACGGCGATATGGTGGTGATGCAGAAGCTGTCGGCCCAGTTCGAGCAGCAGCACCCCGACATCCACCTGCGCTGGGTGGTGCTGGAGGAGAACGTGCTGCGCCAGCGCGTCACCACCGACATCGCCACCAAGGCCGGGCAGTTCGACGTCATGACCATCGGCAACTACGAGGTGCCGATCTGGGCCAAGCAGGGCTGGCTGGAGCCGATGGACAACCTGCCCGCTGCCTATGCCCCTGACGACATTCTGAAGCCGGTGCGCGAGGGCCTGACCTACAACGGCAAGCTGTACGGCCTGCCGTTCTATGCCGAGAGCGCCATGACGTACTACCGGACCGACCTGTTCGAGAAGGCCGGGATCAAGATGCCCGACGCGCCGACCTACGAGCAGATCCGCGGCTTTGCCGACAAGATCACCGACAAGCCCAACCAGGTCTATGGCATGTGCCTGCGCGGTAAGCCCGGCTGGGGCGAGAACATGGCCTTCGTCACCGCGCTGGTCGATGCCATGGGCGGGCAGTGGTTCAACGAGCAGTGGAAGCCCACCATCGACACCGCGCCTTGGCGGACCGCCATCGGCTACTACAGCGACATCCTGAAGGCCGACGGACCCCCGGGCGCGTCGTCCAACGGCTTCAACGAGAACCTGGCGCTGTTCTCCAGCGGGCACTGCGGCATGTGGATCGACGCGACGGTGGCCGGCGGGCTGTTGTTCGACAAGAAGCAGTCGCAGGTGGCGGACAAGGTAGGCTTCGCGCCGATGCCGACCGGCACCTACAAGGGCGGGCCGACCTGGCTGTGGAGCTGGAACCTGGGCATCCCCACGTCGTCCAAGCAGAAGGACGCGGCGCGCACCTTCATCACCTGGGCGACGTCGAAGGAGTACATCCAGCTCGTTGCCAAGGAGAACGGCTGGGTGTCGGTGCCGCCGGGCACGCGGCAGTCCACGTATGACAACCCGGACTATAAGAAAGTCGCGCCGTTCGCCGCCTTCGTGCAGCAGGCCATCGAGGTTGCGAACCCGGACGGCAAGACCGCCGAGCCACGCCCATACGTGGGGGCGCAGTTCGTGGCGATCCCCGAGTTCCAGGGCATCGGCACCCAGGTCGGCCAGACGGTCGCAGGCACCTTGACCGGGCAATCCACGGTGGAGGAGGCGCTCAAGACCGCCCAGGCGGCGACGGAGCGCACCATCCGCCAAGCCGGCTACCCGAAGAAGTAGGCCGCCCATGTCCGTCGCCCTGACCCGTCCGGCTGTGGTGCCTGCTGCCGCTCCGATCCGGCGAGTGGGCGGGCTGCTGGTCGCACCCTCCGTCATCGTGCTGCTGGCGTGGATGATCGTCCCGCTGGTGATGACGCTGTGGTTCTCGTTCCAGTACTACAACCTGCTCAACCCGGCGGGCGAGGGCTTCGCCGGGATCGACAACTACACCTTCCTGGTCACCGACCCCGATTTCTGGGTGTCGCTGCGGAACACGATGGTGCTGCTGGGGTCGGTGCTGGTCATCACCGTGGGGTTGGGCACCCTGCTGGCGGTGCTGTTCGACCAACCGTTCCCCGGCCGCAACATCGCCCGCGTGCTGGCGATCTCGCCGTTCTTCGTCATGCCCACCGTCAGCGCGCTGGTGTGGAAGAACCTGCTGATGCACCCGATCTACGGCGTGCTGGGCGCAGTGGCGATAGCGTTCGGCCTGCAGCCCGTCGATTGGTTCGCGCAGTTCCCGCTGGCGTCGGTGATCGCCATCGTGTCGTGGGAGTGGCTGCCGTTCGCGCTGCTGATCCTGCTGACGGCGGTGCAGTCGCTGGACCACGAGCAGCGCGAGGCCGCACGCATGGACGGCGCCGGGGTGGTTGCGCAGTTCGTGTTCATCACCCTGCCGCACCTGTCGCGCGCTATCGGCGTGGTAGTGATGATCGAGACGATCTTCCTGCTGACGGTGTTCGCCGAAATCTTCGTCACCACCTCCGGCGGCCCCGGCAACGCGACCACCAACCTGGCCTTCCTGATCTATGCCCGCGCGCTGCTGCAGTTCGACATCGGCGGCGCCTCGGCCGGGGGCATGGTGGCGATCCTGCTGGCGAACGTGGTGGCGTTCTTCCTGGTGCGCTCCATCGCGCGCCGGCTGGAGGTGTAGGATGGAGGAGAGCCTCGGCCGCCGCGTCCTGATCGCCGTCCTGGGCTGGGGCGTGGCGCTGCTGCTGTTCTTCCCGATCTTCTGGATGGCGCTGACCAGCCTCAAGACCGAGACCGAGGCCATCGGCGCACGTCTGCTGTTCACCCCTACCTTGGACTCCTACCGCGAGGTGCTGTCCCGCGCCGACTACCTGAGCTTTGCGCTGAACAGCGTCGTGGTGTCGGTCGGCGGCACCGTGCTGGCGCTGCTGTTCGCCATCCCTGCCGCCTACTCGATGGCGTTCCACCCGACGGCGCGCACCCGCGGCACCCTGCTGTGGATGCTGTCCACCAAGATGCTGCCGCCGGTCGGCGTGCTGGTGCCGATCTACCTGCTGTTCCGCACGGCGGGGTTGCTGGACACCCGGACCGGGCTGGTCATCATCTATGCCCTGATGAACCTGCCCATCGTCGTCTGGATGCTGTTCACCTTCTACAAGGAGGTGCCGGTCGAGATCCTGGAGGCCGGCCGCATGGACGGCGCCGGCACCGGCGCGGAGGTCTGGCACCTGCTGCTGCCGCTGACCCTGCCCGGCGTCGCCTCCACCGGGCTGCTATCGCTGATCCTGTGCTGGAACGAGGCATTCTGGAGCCTGAACCTCACCAGCGCCGCCGCCGCACCGCTGACGGCGTTCATCGCGTCATTCAGCAGCCCCGAGGGGCTGTTCTTTGCCAAGCTGTCGGCGGCGTCCACGATGGCGGTGGCACCGATCCTGGTGTTCGGCTGGTTCAGCCAGCGTCAGCTTGTGCGCGGCCTGACCTTCGGCGCCGTAAAGTAAGGAGGCCCCCAATGTCCACCCTGACGCTGCGCGGATTGCGCAAGGCCTACGGACCCGTCGAGGTCATCAAGGGCATCGATTTGGACATCGCCGACCGCGAGTTCGTGGTGTTCGTCGGCCCCAGCGGCTGCGGCAAGAGTACCCTGCTGCGGATGATCGCCGGGCTGGAGGCGATCACCGGCGGTGAGCTGCGGATCGACAACAAGCGGGTCAACGAGGTCGGCCCGGCGGACCGTGGCCTCGCGATGGTGTTCCAGTCCTACGCGCTGTATCCGCACATGACCGTGGCGGACAACATGGGATTCGCGTTGCGCCTGGCCAAGGTCCCCAAGGCCGAGCGGGCGCGCAAGGTCGGGGAGGCCGCGCGCATCCTGCAGCTCGGTCCCTACCTGCAGCGGCGGCCGAAGGACCTGTCCGGCGGGCAGCGCCAGCGCGTTGCCATCGGCCGCGCCATCGTACGGGAGCCCAAGGTGTTCCTGTTCGACGAGCCGCTGTCCAACCTCGATGCCGCGCTGCGCGGCCAGACGCGGATCGAGCTGCTGCGCCTGCACGAGGAGCTGCAGGCCACGATGATCTACGTCACGCACGACCAGGTCGAGGCGATGACGATGGCCGACAAGATTGTGGTGCTGCAGGCCGGCATCGTCGAGCAGGTCGGCACGCCGATGGAGCTGTACCACTACCCGGCCAACCTGTTCGTCGCCGGGTTCATCGGCTCGCCGCGGATGAACCTGCTGCCGGTGACGGTCACGGCGGCAGATGCGGCAGGGGTGGAGGTCGCGCTGCCGTCCGGCGAGCGGCTGCGTGTGCCGGCCGCTGCCGGGGCGCTGCGGGCAGGTGAGGCGGCGACGCTCGGCATCCGTCCGGAGGCGCTGCGGCCGGATACAGCGGGCACGCTCGCCGGCGAGGTCCGCATGGTCGAGCGGCTGGGCGGCCTGACGCTGCTGCATGTGATGGCGGAGGGAGCGGGCGATATCACAGTGCAGGTGGACGGCGACGACGCCACCCAGGCGCACCAGCGGGTCCGTCTACAGGTGGATGCCGCGGCGTGCCACCTGTTCGACGGCGCCGGCCTGGCGCTGCCGCACCTAGTCCGCCACGCCCTGGTTGCATGAGCCTGCCTGAAGCCAGGCGTTCTCCCCCGGCGCTATGTTCCTAGGCCTCGACTTCGGCACCTCCGCCGTCAAGGCGCTGCTGGTGGACGGCTCGCAGCGCGTGGTCGGCAGCGCCGCGACGCCGTTGCAGGTGTCCCGCCCCGCGCCGGGACACAGCGAGCAAGACCCCGAAGCCTGGTGGCAGGCCATGCTGTCGGCCGTGGACGCCCTGCACCGGGACCATCCGGCGGCGCTGGCGGCGGTGCAGGGCATCGGCCTGTCCGGCCAGATGCACGGCGCCGTGCTGCTGGATGCCGCCGGCGATATACTGCGCCCGGCTATCCTGTGGAACGACGTGCGCGCCACGGCGGAGTGCACCCAACTGGAGCGGGACTTCCCAGCGCTGCGACAGGTCGCGGGCAACATCGCGATGCCCGGCTTCACCGCGCCCAAGCTGCTGTGGGTGCGCGCCCATGAACCCGGCGTGTTCGCCCGGACGCGCAAGGTGCTGCTGCCCAAGGCGTGGGTCCGCTACCGCCTGACCGGCGAGATGATCGAGGAGATGTCCGACGCCTCCGGCACCCTCTGGCTGGATGTCGGCGCGCGGGACTGGTCGGACGCGGCGCTGGCCGCCACCGGGCTGTCGCGGGACGCCATGCCGCGCCTGGTGGAGGGCAACGCCCCCGCCGGCACCCTGCACCCGGCGCTGGCGGCACGCTGGAATATGGCCCGGCCGCCGCTGCTGGCCGGCGGCGCCGGGGACAACGCGGCCGGGGCGGTCGGGCTGGGGGCGATCCGGCCGGGCGACGCGTTTGTCTCGCTGGGCACCTCCGGCGTGCTGTTCGCCACCACGGACGGCTTTCGCCCTTACCCACAGGCGGCGGTCCATGCCTTCTGCCATGCGCTGCCGGACACCTGGCACAGCATGGGCGTCACCCTGTCCGCCGCGGACTCGCTGGCGTGGTGGGCCGGCATCGCCGGACGGACGGAGGCCGAGCTGCTGGACGAGGTGCCGATGCCGTCCGCGCCGTCCCCTGCCCTGTTCCTGCCCTACCTCGGCGGCGAGCGGACGCCGCACAACGATGGGGCGCTGCGCGGCGCGTTTGCCGGGCTGTCGCACGGGACGGACCGCACGGCGCTGACGCAGGCGGTGCTGGAGGGCGTGGCGTTCTCGCTGCGCGACTGCCTGGATGCGCTGGCGGCGTCGGGCACGCGGGTCACGCAGGCCGACGTGATCGGCGGCGGGTCGCGCTCCCGCACCTGGATCGCGGTAATCGCCGCGGCGCTGGGCGTGCCGCTGCACCGGCTGGCGGCGGGGGAGCACGGCGGCGCGTTCGGCGCGGCGCGGCTGGCGCGCATGGCGGTGACGGGGGAGGCGCCCGCGGCGGTCTGCACACCGCCCGTGCGGGAGGAGACGATCCTGCCGGACCCGGCCCTGGCCGACGCCTATGCACGGCGGCTGCTGCGTTACCGGGAGCTGGCCGGCGCCGCGGCGATACGGACGGAAGCAGGGTAGGACCGGACCACAGGACGGCACAGCCCGCGCTGCGGGCCGGCGCCCTAGGCCGCAGCAGCCTCCCCGACCACAGCCACCACCGCATTGGTCACCGCCGCGGCAATCTCCAGCGCTACCTCGGCGTCCGCCACCGCCCGCGCCATCGTGGCGCCGCCGGCCAGCAGCGCCAGCATGGCCCAGGCTCGCTGCCGTGCTGGCAGGTCGGCGCGAGGGTCGCCGTCCGGCGGCAGGTTGGCAACCAGGGTCTCGACCAGGTGCAGCAACTCCGCCTCGTAGCAGGACCGCGTCTGCACATCGGCGCGCGCCACCTCGGACCCGAGGCTCGGCAAGGCGCAGCCGCCCTGCTGCCCTTGGCGGAACGGAGGCGCCAGGTAGGCCTGCATGAACGGCCGCACCCAGCCGGGGCCGGGACGGGCGTGGAAGTCCTCGATGCCACGCCGCAGGCGCAGCAGCCCGGCGCTGACCGCGGCGCGGAACACCTCCGCCTTCGAGCGGAAATGGCCATACAGCGCGCCGGACGTGATGCCCGCCTGCTCGGCCAAGCCATCCACGCCGACGCCGTTGAAGCCGTGGGTGCCAAAGGCGCGCTCGGCCGCATCAAGGATGCGCTCCCGCGTTTCCGCCTTGTGACCCGGCCCGTAGCGCATGGCTCCCCCGATCCCTTTGCAATGGTCCTGGCAGTGTCGGCGAAATCCGGGCCTTGGCGCAACTGCGGTGAGCCGGCCATCCAGGCGTCACATCACGAACGTGATACTACCCTTGATAGAAGTACGACCGTGATGCAATTAGCCGGGCAACCGTTGGGACAACCAGCGGCCGGGGCGCCTATCGGGACGCCCCCTGATGAGGATGCAGACTATGAAGACCACCCTGTTCGTGACCGCCCTGGCCCTTCTCGCCACGCCGGCCTTTGCCGAGGGCGAGGGCAACGGCGAGCCGTTCCCGCTGATCCTGCCGCCGATCGCCACAACGATGACCGCGGGAACCGTCGGGTCCAGCCAGAACCCGTTCCCCTACTATGCCGCCCGCACCAGCACGAAGATGACGGCAGGCACGATCGGGTCCAACCAGAACCCGTTCCCGTACTCCGTCGCCGGCACCACCCGCAGCTACAACCCGGCGACCGCCACGCCGGACCAGACCGCCGCCGCCGCTGTTGCCGAGCGCACCCGGGTCAGCACGCGCTAATCCGCGTCCACCGCCGCATCGGTGAGGGGGTGTGCCTCGGCATGCCCCCTCATTGATTCCAGCAGCCGCGCCGCGCCGGGGTAGTCCACCTTGCCCGACCCCAGCAGCGGGATGGCGTCCACGCCAAGCACCACCCGCGGCACCGCCAGTTCCGGCACCGCTGCCTCCCGGGCATGGGCCAAAAGGGCGCGGGCGTCGGCGCCGGGCTGGGTGGTCAGCAGCACAAGCTGCTCACCCTTGCGCGGGTCCGGCTGGGCCAGGACGGCGTGCTTCGCGTCGGGCCACAGGCTGGAGGCGAGCGCCTCGGCGGCCGTCATCGACACCATCTCCCCGGCGATCTTCGCGAACCGCTTGGCGCGGCCCAGGATAGTCACGTAGCGGTCCTGCACGTCCACGATGTCGCCGGTGTCGTACCAGCCGCCCTCCAGGGTTTCCAGCACGCCCGGCGAGGTGGTGCGCAGGTATCCCAGCATGACGTTGGGGCCGCGCACCCACAGGCGCCCGCCGCGGTCGATGCCGGGCACCGGGTCCAGGCGGTACTGCAGGCCGGGCAGCAGGCGGCCGACGGTGCCGGGGCGGTTGTGCATGGGGGTGTTCAGCGCCAGCACCGGCGCGGTCTCGGTCGTGCCGTAGCCTTCCAGGATGCGGACGCCGAAGCGGTCGGCGTAGGTGCGGCGCGTCTCCTCCCGCACCCGCTCGGCGCCGGCGATGACGAAGCGCATGGTGCGGAAGTCATACGGGTTGGCAAAGCGCGCCCAGCCCGCGAGGAAGCTGTCGGTGCCGAAGGTCACGGTGGCGTCGGTGCCGTAGGCGACCTCCGGCACGATCCGGTAATGCAGGGGCGACGGATACAGGAAGGTGCGGACCCCGGCGAGGATCGGCAGCAGGGTGCCGCCGGTCAGGCCGAAGCTGTGGAACATCGGCATGGCGTTCAGCACCCGGTCGGCCGGGCTGAAATCGATCACCGCGCCGACCTGCGCCAGGTTGGCCAGCAGGTTGCGGTGCGACAGCACGACGCCCTTTGGCGCGCCCTCGGACCCGCTGGTGAACAGGATGACGGCGGGCAGGTTGGGGTCCAGCCGCGCGCCAGGCATCCGGCGGGGGCGGCGGGCGTCCCACCAGGCCCGCAGCTTGGCCCGGCGGCCGATTTGCGCGCGCAGGTCGTCCAGCCACACGAACCGGATGCTGTGCTCTCCTGGAGCCTCCATGGCCGCGACGACCTTCTGTAGCTTGCCTTTCTCGACGAACACGCGGGAGCACAGCACGGTCCGCACCCCCGCCGCCGTGCAGGCGGCCAGCATGGCGGGGGCGCCGGCGGAGTAGTTCAGCATCGCCGGCACCCGCCCCTGCGCCTGCAAGGCGAAGAACGTCACAGCCGTGCCGGAAGCATTGGGCAGCAGCAGGCCCACGGCCTCCCCGGGGCGGGACAGCGCGGCCAACGGGCGGCCCAGCGCGGCGACGCCCAGCAGCAGGCGGCGGAAGGAGAGAGGGGTGAAGGCGATGTCATCCACGATGGGCGTCGCCGGGCCATGCGTGTCGGCGGCGTCCAGCAGGGCGGCGAACAGCGGGCGGTCGATAGGCCGGGTGGCGAACTCGGCCTCCACCAGCACGTCGCCCAACGCGGCGCCCAGGGCACGGCGGCGGACGCGGCCCTGCAGCGCGGGATCGACCTGCAGCCGCACCGGGGGCAGCACCGTCAGGCGCACGGGCGGGAACCAGCGCAGCCGCAGCTTGCCGGCCATGCGCGACGCCCGGCTGTATTGCAGGCCGTCGATGCGGACCGGCACCACCACGGCGTCCGCCTTGTCGGCCACCATGCCGGCGCCGTCATACATTTTCATCAGGCCGCCGGTGCGGGTGATGCGGCCTTCGGGAAAGATCACCAGGCGCGCGCCGTCCCGCACGGCGTGCACCATGTCGCGCGCCGCATAGGGGTTGGTGGGATCGACCAGCATCACCTCGACCGGCGCCAGGAACGGGCGGGCCCACCAGGCACGGGCGATGAAGGTGTCCACCGCGAAGGTCGGACGCCCCGGCAGGAACGCCGCCAGCAGCATGCCGTCCAGCAGGCTCGTGTGGTTGGCGACCACGACGGCGCGCTGGTGCATGTGTGGACGGCCCCTTGGGTGCAAGGGGTCTGCTGCATGATCTGACAAGCGGTGCGATGGCGGTCATGTGTCCGGCCTGTGACGCGGCACGGTGACCGCTGGCCCAGATGGGTTCCGC
>JAABUQ010008432.1_pt1 | contig 14460 bp, 24 predicted proteins | sample 5560001 | NCBI WGS metagenome assembly JAABUQ01 (sample SAMN10711888, study PRJNA513371) | rock metagenome | isolation source: Antarctica rocks | place: Antarctica: Victoria Land, Finger Mt nord | collected 2015-12-18
GACCAACAGCTTCACCTTCACCGAGCGCCCGGCCAGCTCGTCGCCGCGGGCCGTCATCATCCCGCAGAACGCGAGTGGCTACGGGACGCCAAGCGGGCAGTTCTTCTCGTCCACCACGGCATGAACATCCTGGCCGCCCTGGACGATCCGGCCGCGTAGGGGCTGGGGCGGCAACACTCCCTCCCCAAACCGGACATTTCCTGCCGTGCCGCTGTGATGCAGTGATGCGACAACCGATGGCGGCCCGCTTAGGTACCTCACGGGAGCGGGCCTACCGCTGGCGTCTGACTGCTGGGCAGTGACGCTGGGACTACCCCCGCCCCTATCGTGTTGCTGGTAGGGGCGGGACGCTACCCGGGCGCCGGCACCAGATGCGCGGCCCAACTCGGCAGCGGCCGGCCTGTGTATCCCGGACGTGTCCTGCCACCAGATGGACCGGCCCTGGCCGCCTACGCCCGGCAGCGCGACGACAATGACATGGAGTGCTGGGTCCGAGAGATACATCTCCGGGCTTGCGTCCGCATCGGTGAACTGGTGCGGGAACTGGACACGGCGCAAGGCGAGCGCGCCGATCTCACTTCGTCCATGCGCGTGGACGAAGTTTCGAAGAGCCAGGCTATAGCTGACGCCGGTATCAGCAAGGGCGCAGCCTACAACTACGAAGCCCTTGCCGGCGGACGCGACGAACGCGCCCAGGCCGCGGGCAAGGCCGCCAGCGAACACTACTACGCACAAAGCCGGGCCAAGAGCGAGCCGCCGACGATGGCCGGCCTGCGGGCAGCCGTGCGCGAGGCGGTGGTCGCCACCGTAGGAGAGCCGCCGACGCGGGCGCGGGCAGAGCCAATCGAACCGGTGCAGCACTCGGGCCAGTCGGACAGGCGCTGGTCGAGGTGGAAGACGGGAGGATGCAAGGCGCGCTCCATGTGAACGCGCCAGGGTGGATTTGTTGGAGGGACGGGGCAAGAACGGATCGCGGGCAATGGCGTGGCGCCGCACGCGCTCAACCGGCCGCTGAACCACGTCCAGGGGACCATCAGCGGGTGCGGGGTGGTATATCAGCGGCAGCATCTCCTGGCCGAGCGCAAGGGGGCGCTGGAGGCGTGGGCGGAGTTCGTGGCGGGGCTGGGCTGAGGGCCGGCCTCTGGCCAACCGATGCCGGCCCGGCATGAAGCGTTCTTTACCGCTGATTCGTGCCCGGTCTATGGTATGCTGGGCGGCTGCGTTGCGTTCAAACCGGCGGGAAAGGGTTGCGGTATGTTGGGAGACGCGGTCGTTGTGGCCGCCTTCACTGTGGAGCAGGCGGAACGCCTCACCGGCGTCAGTAAGCGCCAGTTGGGCTACTGGGATCGGACGGGGTTCTTCATCCCTAGTCTGGCCTATGGTGATCGCCGCGAGCCATACAGCCGCCTCTACTCGTTCCGTGACCTTGTCTGCCTCAAGGTGGTCCACGCGCTCAGGAACGACTCTAAGGTTCCTCTTTCGCACCTACGGGAGGTGAAGGAGAAGCTTGCTCATCTTGGTGAGCATCTCTGGGCCAAGACTATCCTCTATGTCCTCAACCGCCGGGTGATCTTCCACAACCCGGAGACGGGCGCGCCTGAGGAGGTTCTGAGCGCCCAGGCAATCCTCAACATCCCGCTGAAGGCGGTTTCGGGGGAGATTGAGACCGCCGTGAAAGCGCTGCGCCAGCGCGCTCCAGACCTCGTCGGCAAGGTAGAGCGACGGCGGAACGTGGCCGGCAATCAGCCGGTCGTCGCAGGCACGCGCATCCTCGTGCGGAGCATCAAGGCTTTCGCCGATGACGGCTACTCCGTCGAAGAGATTGGCAAGGAGTACCCAATCCTTACCGAGCAGGATATTCACGCCGCCATTGAGTATAAAGAAGCCGCTTGACCTTGTCGAAGGTTCGCTTCCGCGTCCTGCTTGACGAGGGGGTGCCGGATGCGGCTGGCCGGGTCTTTGAAAAGTGCGGGCACGGGGTGATCTACCATCGTGACGTAATATTGCCGGGAACAGATGATCGCGTCGTCGCCGCGACGGCTCTGGAAAACCAAGCCATTTTGGTGGCCCAGGATGCGGACATGAAGCAGATTGCCCAACGTTATGGCATGACCGCAAGAAATGACAGGTTTGACCGCCTGAGCCTGATCCGTCTTTGCTGCAAGGAAACACTGGTGCCAAAACGGCTAGAGTACGCGATGAGCTTTATTGAACACGAGTGGGAGGTGTGCGAAGCGAAAGCATCACGCAGGATGTGGGTAGAGATTGAAGCCCATCAGCTCTGTTCGGCTCGCTAGATAGGGTGTCCGCCCGCTCCCTGCCGGCGCACCTGTATCACCGACTGCGGGAGGTGCCCGACCCGCACTGTGCCCGTGTCCAGCTTACCGAGGATCGGTATCAGATATTCGCAGTCGCCGTCGCGCCCCTCACCGTGCCGACCCATCCCGAACCGCAGCCGGCGGCACCGTGAGCGGCCCGGTCTCCTTCCTCGTGTCCGGCCCGGGGTTATCCCCGAGGTAAAGGCTGCCGCACCCTGCTACGGATAGCAGGGCGGCGACGGCGGCAGCGAGGACAAGCTGGCGTGGCGTCATGTGCGCTCCGCCACAACGGGCGGCCCCAACAGGTCCAGGGCGTCAAGCAGCCCGTCCCGCACGTCCACGGCCGGTTCAAGCCGCTGCGCCAGGATCACGATAGCCTTGCCGGCCAGCACCAGCTTGACTGCCTCAGCCACGATCACCGGATGGACCGCAGCGAGAGTGGCGTCGTCGGCCAGCAGCCACACGCGGGCTATGGGGGCATCCCCGTCCCGGGCGACCATGGAGCGGTGCTGATACCCGTCCAGCGTCTCTTGGGTGAGGTCCGGGATAGTGGGGTCAAGACTGGCCCCTTCCGCGTTGAACACAGCGCCAGGGAAGATGCTCATTCGGCGCCCGCCGACTTCCGCAGCCGCACCCCCGGCACGTCCCCGTTCGTAAACTCGACGCCGGCGGCTTCGAGGGCGGCGCGGACAGCAGCAACAGCATCAACCGGCAACGCTCGGCTCCTGCCGTTCGAGAACACAACCCGCCCGGTCTGCTCGAATGCCGTCACCATCGGGACCGAGGTGCCGCTCCGGGCGGCTAACCGGTCTAAGCTCCACCCCAGCAAGGCCCGGGCGGCCTTCAACTGATCTGGCGTCACTGCTCGGGCTTCCACTACATCTAACTGCGACTGTTTGCGTGTATCAGGCATTTCTCAGCATAGTCCGCTAGGACAGATACAATCTCGCCTGATTGCGCGGCATCTGCCTTCAAGGTTACTGGGAAACCACCAAAGCCTGCGCCGCTGATTGCGGCCTTTATTGAACCCTCATCGTCAATAGTAAACTTTAGGCTCGGGAAAGGCTTTTCGGTGATAGATGATTTGGACGTTACCAAAATGCTGGCAGATTGATCGCCAGATACATTAGGCTTCGCCCCTGTAAAGATCAGGCCCGCAGGGCGTAGTTTCTGGTTGGCGTTCTGTATGGCATTACCAATAATTGGGCGCCACTGATTGATGAGCATAATTGCGCTCCCGTTGATACGGTTACGCCGGTCATGTGCTGCGGCTATGAGTTCTTGCCCAGTGGCAACAACACGGTCAAACGGATCGGCTGTAGGTTCTTCGGTCATGCGTTGGCCCTCAAACGGACACCCGGCCCGCCTCCATTTTCTTCGATGAACACGACGCCGGCCTGTTCGAGGGCGGTGCGGATGGCCTCGACGGTGCGGCGCTGGGGATCACCTTCGCCACGCTCAAGCCGGTGCAGCGTCCGCGGCGGGACACCGCACACGTCGGATAGCTCCTCCCGCGACCAATCAAGCAGCGCACGGGCTGCCCGGACCTGCCCGGGCAGGATGGCAGAATATTTGCCGTTTTCGCTTGCGTCCATGCGAAGGATGATGGCACATATTGTGCCGCTGCGGAAGCAGCGACCGAGCGTGAGGGGTTGGAGCCTCATGCCCGGTCTAACCGCAACCTGTCTGATGGAGGTCAGAAGGCCATGGCTGAACACGTCCTTACCACAAGAATATCGGACCTTCACCCCGGCGCCAGCACGGGCAGGAGATCGCTGCTGTCCGCCGCCCCCGCCGCCATGGTCCTGGCCGGCGCCGGCATCGGCGGCGCTGTCCAGGCCGCGGCGCCCGGCCCTGATGCCGAGCTGATCGCCCACTGCGCCAGGCTGGACGCCTTGGAGCGGGAGTTCCTGGCGACCGACTTTGATGCCATGCCGAACACCCCGGCAGGCGACCATGCCGAAGCCGAGCAGGATCGCATCTCTGCCGCGCAACATCCGATCGTGAACGCGATCTGCGCCCGCTTGCCCGTCACCTATGAGGGTGTCGTGGGCGTGGCCCGGAGCCTGGCGCTGGGGGATGCCGATTTGTTCAGAAGGGGCGGGCCGGACGGCTACCCCAACGACCGCCTGATTGCCGCCCTAGTCCGCGGCTTGATCGGGAGGGCAGCAGCATGAAGGAGCAGCCCCGGCAGGCCATCGAGTCTGCCCTGTATGAGCTTGGCGTGGTGACGGACATCCTGGGCGTGATCGCGTCCGCCGACATCAGCGGCACCAAGCCGGTCTGCGGCACCTACATCGAGTATCTTGCAGCCAGGCAGCGTGAGCAGCACGACCGCATTGAGCGCGCCCTGTCCTGCATGGGGAGGGCCTGAGCATGGCCCAAGCCGCAGCCCGCAAGGTGGAACCCTGGATGCAGTCGCATCCGCTGGACCGCCTGCCCTTCGTGGTCCCGAACCCGGGCGAGGGGCGCATCATGTGGGCGCCGCGCCCAACCGGAGACTATGGCTTCGATTGCACGCTGGGCGCCGAGTATGCCGAGGCCGTGCTGTCCCTGATGCGCGACCCATCCCCGAACGATCCCGGGTTGGGGCGGGGGCTGCTCCGCATGATAGTGCTGGGCATCCTGAGGCATGGCGACGAACAACGAGACCGCGGCGTGATCGTCGGCATGATGAGCCGGCTGGGGGACGTGCTGGCGTGTGGCGTGGGGAGGGCCGCGCCATGAGCGGCACCGTCCCGACGCCGCGCCAGGTCGGCAACGCCCTGGCCGTGCTGCTGGCTCTGCCGCCGGCAGTCCTGCATGTACTGGCCGAACGCATCGTGGACCGCCTGGATGCCCTGGACGGCGACCCCGATTCGGAGCCGGACGACGACGGGGAGGCGGACCAGGACGACGAAGCGGCACCGTGGGAGCCTGGCGACCACTGGCCGCCGGTTATGGGGCCGGCGGAGTGCTGCGCCGAGCGGCTGCTAGGCTGATAGGCTGGAGCGGCCCGGCTGGCGTAGGGCTGGCCGGGCTTACATCGCGGACACGGTGCGGACATAAACCGCAGCATCGCCGGAGGCTACCATGGATCACCACGTAACGTATTGTTTTGTCAGGAAATGTTGGTGCCGGCTCGCGGGATTGAACCGCGGACCTACTGATTACGAGTGAGCGGTGGCACTCTGCCAGGGTCCGCCAGAAAGCGCAGCGGACCTGCCTAACCCTCTGCTTTTGTCGTGATAACTCTTGCGCCTTCTGACAAACTCCGCCAAGGTCCGACACAGGACGCCATCCCACGGGGTCCGCTGGGGGTCCGCTGACAGGTAGCGGACCCGGCTTGGATAGGGGTTGCAGGACATGGGAACCAAGCTGACGGAGCGTGCTATCGAGCGGCTTGCGTGCGAACCCGGCAAGCGTGACCGCCTGGTGTTCGACTCGGAGCAGCGGGGCCTAGCCGTCCGCGTGACGGCATCTGGGGGCAAGACCTACCTGGCGCAGTATGTGACCGCCGGCAGCAAGCGCCGGGTGCCGCTGGGCAGCGTGGACGCCATCAGCCTTTCCGCCGCCCGCGATGCCGCCCGCGCCGTCATGGGGCAGGTAGCGCAAGGCGTGGACCCGGCCACCCAGCGCAAGGCCAAGGCGGAGGATGCCAAGGTTGAAGCCCAGCGGGAGCGCATGACGCTGGACCGGCTGGTGGATGACTGGACCCGGCTGCACCTGTCCACCCGGAAGCCGCGCTATCAAACGGAGGCGGTGGGCACGATCAAGCGGGTGTTCGCGGACTGGCTGAACAGCCCGGCGGAGCGGCTGGCGCGCAAGGACGTGGTGCAACTGCTGGATCGCCTGCCCCCCAGCATGGCCCGCGCCGCCGCCGCCTATGGCCGGGCCTGCTTCGCGTGGGGGGCGAAGCGGGACAGCGTAGGGGGCAACCCCTTCGTGTCCCTTCCCGTCCAGGCGACGGCGAAGCGTGACCGGGTGCTGGACGATGCCGAGGGTGCCGCGGTGTGGAAGGCGGCGGCGGGCACGCCTGCCCCGTTTGGCCCGCTGGTGCGTCTGCTGCTGCTGACCGGCCAGCGCCGGGAGGAAGTGGGCGGCATGGCATGGCCCGAGATCGCGCCGGACCTGGCGACCTGGACCATTCCAGCGGAGCGCACGAAGAACGGGCAGCCCAGCGTCGTGCCGCTGTCCGCCCCGGCGCAAGCCATCCTGCGCTCCCGGCTGGCGGACGTGCGGGAGCAGCGCCGCGGGCTGGTGTTCCCCGGCGAGGGCGGGGCGAAGAACCCGGCGTTCCAGTCATGGTCCAAGGCGAAAGCTAAGCTGGACCGGGACAGCGGCGTGACCGATTGGCGCCTGCATGATCTGCGCCGGACGGTGGCGACCGGGCTGCAACGGCTGGGCGTGCGGCTGGAAGTGACAGAGGCGGTGCTGAACCATGTGAGCGGCAGCCGCGGCGGCATTGTCGGCATCTACCAGCGCCACGATTGGGCGGCGGAAAAGCGGACGGCGCTGGACGGCTGGGCGGCGCATCTTATGGCGGCGGTGGCGGGCGCGGACGCCGGCCCCAAGGTAGTGCCGATGCGGCGCACCCGGCGCGCGGCGGCAGCGGCATAGGGTGCCGACCGTTGCGACCGTCGCAGGCTGCGCCATCCGCTTCTACTTCGAGGACCACGAGCCGGCGCACTTCCATGTCGCGGCGCCGGACGGGACGGAGGCGGTGGTGCGCGTGTCCGACCTGTCAGTGATGGATGGCGTGTTGTCGCCTGCCCACCGGCGGGCGGTGCTAGGCTGGGCAACGGAGAAGCAGGACGCCTTGGCACTGGCCTGGCTGCGCTGCCGCGAGGGCGTGAACCCCGGGAGGGTCAAGTGATGAATGGCTTGAAGCTGCTGACCCGCATCGTGGAGGCGGAGGTCCTGCCCGGCTACCGGCTGCGGCTGCGCTACTCGGACGGCGCGGCGGGGGTGGTGGACATGACAGGCACCGTGGCGAAGGGCGGGGTGTTCGCAGCACTGGCCGGCGCCCGGTTCGGCACGTTCCGGCTGACGCAAAGCGGGCGTGCGGTGTGCTGGCTGGATGACGCCGGGGAGGAGGTGGACTTCGACGCCGACGCGCTGCGGCTGCGGCTGGACAGCGCCGGGCAGGCTGCGGCGGAGTAGGACCGGGAACCCCTACAATGGGCAAGGAGCGTTCCGAGCGTTCCCACTGCCCAAAGAATGCAGGCAGGCCGACGCGCGCCGCCTGACGCCATCGGCAGGGGCTAGGTTGGCCCCCGAACGCCGGGCCGCTCCGCCCCGGCTGCCCCTGCTGACCTGCAAGCGGATGCGGCGCGGAGGCGCATGTTGGCGACTAGACCATCACCCATCTCACCGGGCGTCGTCCGGTGGACTGCTTGTGAGACTTACACCTGGGTTGCGTTCCGAGAGGCGCGCCCTTACGGCGGCAACTTTTATTTTCCAAAAAGCGAGTGGTCCCTGGACTGGAAAGATCGCCCGCGGACCAGCGTGTCCAGGGCTTTCATCTGTATTGAAACAGGGCAGGATTGGGAGCCTGACGAGTGGGGCGGACGCGGAAAGGAACACTACTTGGCATGGGCGCGCGCCCTCATGCGGGACACGCGACTAGATGCCAGGCGCTTGAATGAAATGCTGACAGCCCACAACGAGCGGCACGGGCGCAACGTGGACAAGCTGCGCCAAGCGTTCCGGGACGTGATGGCCGCGATTCGGGAGGGCAGGCTGACCGTGTGGGCGCGCCCGGCGTTCGGCCCAGCGAAGCCGAACATCAGCGCCGTCCATCAGGCGCTAGACCCGTTGCTGTTCGAGGGACCGCGGGCGGTTAGTGTGACGGGGTGTGTTGACTATGCCGACTTCGACTCGAATGGGTTTGATCGCCGGCCAGAGAACGACTCCGGGCTTTGGGATTACAATGGCCCTTGGTATGATGAGGTACGCTTCGATGCTGGGCAGGTTCAGGCGCTTTGGCCTTGCCAGTCTGAAAACCCCGACACGCCGCAGCCCGATTCCGTCAAGAAGAAACGGCCTCAAGGACTCGACTACGCCAGCGCCGATGCACCGCTTTTAAGGGAGGCGCTTGCTGGCATTACCAGCGGGACATATCGGAATGCCACGGATGCTGCCCGTGCCCTGGCCAACCGGGCAGTGGGTGCGGGCAACGAAGAAAGCAGGATGAAACGCCTGCTGAAAGGCATTCAGTCGCGTCCAGGCGCTGAACAGGACTGAAAGGACTGACCGGCTACGCCTTCGCCACTGTCCGCCTTGCGCCGAATTGCGGCGCGATGTGCGGAGAACCCAATGACCCCGGACACGAACACCCCAGCGCCGCCAGACGCCGCAGACTCGGACACTGTGCTGACCCACACGGAAACGGCGCGGATGCTGCGCCTGTCCACCCGGTCCCTTGACCGCCTGTACGAAACTGGCGAGGCCCCGCCCCGCATCCAGTTGACCGGGCGGCGCGTCGGCTACTGGAAGCGCGACGTGCTGGCCTGGCTGCGCGCCCGGACCTCGCCCGCAAAGCAGGCTGCCTGAAACTGAAACACCCCTCGATGCGCGGGCACCGAAGGGCGGTTTCAGGCTGGCGCAAACTACGCGAAGGTGTCTTGGCGGACGCCCTCTTTATAGCGCCGAACCAAGCAGCCGTTCAACGCCCGTCGCATCTCCTTTGGAGAGCGATAATGAACACCCCTTCAACCCTCCCCACCGCAGCTGCCCCAGGGCTGGCGGCCCGGTGCTGTCCGTTGCCGGCCTCATGCCGACCAGCCGACGCCTTTGCACTGGCTGCCAGCTTGGACCGGCAGGCCGACCTTCACCTATCGGAAGGCCGCGCTAGGCACGCCGACCGTCTTTCACGCCTGGCCCTGGAAGTGCGCTGCCGGGCGATGGGGGCGATGGTATGACGCCCCGCATAGACCTGGCCGACCTCGCATCGCGCCTGGACCTGCATAAGCACCCCCGGTCCTGGAGTGGCGACTGTCCAGCGTGCAGTTACAAATCCGCATTCAGCATGAAGGCCGGCAAGCGCGGCGGCGTGTGCGCCTACTGCGCCAACGGCTGCACCCTCGAACAGTTAGATGATGCGCTCACGCGGGCGCTGGGCGCGGACTGGACTCCGCCGGCCCGCCTGCCGGACGGGGACGTTGCCGCCCAGCGCGCGGGCAAGCTGGCCGCCGCCGTGCGTCTGTTCCGCGGCAGCACGCCCCTGTCCGCCGCCGACCCCGCCGGCCTCTACCTGGCCCGGCGGGGGCTATCCGCCTTCCTGCCCTGCCCGGCGCTGCGCTATCGCGGCGACGCCCCGCACCAGAGCGGCGGGCAGCATCCGGCGCTGGTGGCGGAAGTGTTGGACGCGGCAGGACAGCCCATCGCCGTCCACCGCACCTACGTCAACCGGCAGGGGTGCAAGGCGAGCCTGGACCCCGTGAAGATGACGCTTGGCCCGATGTGGGGCGGCGCCGTCCGCCTCACGCCGGACCCGGCGGTGCCGCCAGAACTGGTGGTTGGCGAAGGGATTGAAACCAGCGCATCTGCCGGGCTGCTGCTGGGTCTGCCTGCCTGGGCGGCGCTGTCCGCCGGCAACCTGGGCGGCGGGCTGGTGCTGCCGGACGCGGTGCGCGCCGTCACCATCGCAGCCGATGCGGACCCGGTTGGGCAGCGGGAAGCGCACGCCGCGGCCCGGCGCTGGCGGGCGGAGGGCAGGACGGTGCGGATCGTCGCCCCCACCGCAGCCGGACAGGACTTCAACGACACCCTGCAACAGACCGCGCGCGCGCGCCGTTTGGAGCAACCATGATGGCAGCCACCGAGACAGGGACCGCGCTGCCCAACGGGCTGGCCGTGGTGGAGAAGCCGGACGGCGAAGGCGCGAAGAAGGCGCAGCGCGACCGGCTGCTGGAAGCCGTGCTGGGCGCTGGCGTGGCGTTCTGGCAGGACGCGGACGGCACTGCCTATGCGACCGTCCCAGCGTCCGGCGGCACGGGGCAGCAACGCTACCGCGTGCGGTCCCGGCGCTTCGCCCTGGTGGTGCGCGACCTCTACGGCCAAGCCAACCAGCGCCAGGTCGGGAGCCACGGGCTGGTGATCCCCGGCAGCGTGTCCGACACGGCGCTGGCGGAGACGCTTCCGGCGCTGGAAGCCATCGCGCTGCGCGGCCCGGTGTGGGAACCGGACGTGCGCGCCTGCCGCTGGCAAGGGGCGGTGTGGCTGGACCTGGGCGGCCCTGACTGGCGGCTGGTCCGGGTCGCCCCCGGCGGCTGGCGCGTGGTGGACGGCGCCGACGTGCCGCTAGTCCGCCCCGATGGGCTGCGCGCCCTGCCGGTCCCGGCGCCGCTGGCGGAGGCCGACCGCGCCGCGACACTCGACACGCTGCGCGGGCTGTTGAACATCGCACCTGACCGTCCTGCCGACTTCAAGCTGGTGGTCGCCTGGCTGGTGGCGGCGCTGCACCCCACCGGCCCGTATCCCGTGCTGGCGCTGGACGGCGAACAGGGGTCCGGCAAGTCCACCGCCTGCCGGATGCTGCGCCGGCTGGTGGACCCCAACAAGGCCGACTTGCGCGCCCCGCCCCGCAACGAGGATGACCTGATCGTTGCCGCCCTGTCCGCGCGCGTGGTGGCGCTGGACAACGTGAGCTTCATTGAGGCGGACACCGCCGACGCCCTGTGCCGGCTGGCGACCGGGGCGGGCCTGTCCAAGCGCCGCCTCTACAGCGACGGCGACGAACACCTGGTTTCCGTCTGCCGGCCCGTGCTGCTGAACGGCATCCCTAGCCTGCTTGCCCGCGGCGACCTGGCCGACCGGGCGGTTGCGGTCACGCTGCCGACCATCCCCGATGCCCAGCGCCGGCCAGAGGAAGCGGTGTGGCAGGCATTTGAGGAAGCCGCCCCGGCAATCCTGGCCTTGCTGCTGGACGCCCTGGCGCGGGCGCTGGCGGACCTGCCCGGGCTGCGCCTGGACCGGTTGCCGCGCATGGCCGACTTCGCCCGCCTGGCCTGCGCCGCCGCGCCCGCGTTCGGCTGGACGGCTAAGGACATGCTGGATGCCATCGAGGGCAACCGGGCCGACGCCGTTGAAGCCGTGATCGAGGCGGACCCGGTGGCGGTGGCGGTGCGCGGCTTCATGGAAGGGCAGCATGGCCGGGCGTGGGAGGGCACGGCAACCGAGTTGCTGGAAGTCGTGACCGGGCGGGCGCCCATGGAGCAGCAACGGGAGCGGACCTTCCCCAAGGACGCCGCGCGCCTGTCCACCCGGTTGCGCCGGCTGGCGCCCGCGCTGCGCCGCGGCGGCTGGGACATAGCCCTGCCCACTGGCGGCGGGCGCGACGGGCGCACCATCAGGATCAAGCCTGTGCTGGCCGGACAGCCCCGGCAGGCTGCCGCGCCTGACCTGGGCGCCGAAGACGCGGGCGGGTTCATATGAGCGGCGGGGCCACTGCGGAACGGTCGGAACGCTGGGAACGCTCCCCACCCATTGTAGGGGGTCCGGGTGGCGCCGCTGGGCTGGTCAGTCAAGCGGCGGCGCTGGGCGTGCGCTTGGAAGCGAGGCAAGGCGGGCGGCTATGGGCGGACAAGCCGGACGTGTTGCCCACCGCCTTGCGGGACAGCCTGGCGTCGTGCAGGCCGGCGGTGCTGCGGTTGCTGATCGAGTGGCAGTCTGTTCAGGCTACGCCCCCCACCGCCATGCCAGACGCGCGCCTGCCTGCATTGGCGCTGCCCGGCGTGCCCCCCCTGGACTGGTCCCGGGGCGTGGCCCGGCTGGCGACCCGCCCGGCGCCGCCCACCATCCCGCCCCGGCGCTGGGCAGTCCTGGCCGCGACCTCTGCCCGGCTGCTGCGGGATCACGGCGCCGAGTTGCACGCGCACGGGTGGGACGTATTGGACGTGTTCGGGCTGCACGCCGTGGCCCCTGCCGACCATCCAAGCGGATGGTCCCTGGCGTGGTTGCTAGGCGCGCACGGGGCGGTGCTGGATGTGTCCCCGGCCGTGGTGGGCATGACGCGCGAACCAGACGGGGCACGGCTGGCGTATCGTAGGACACAAGTGCTGGCACGGGCCGGCTGCTTGCCAGTGTGGGACCTGCCCGGAGTGTCAGCATGAGCGTTCCCGCCAAAGCGGACCTGTCCGGCCTGACTGCCGGCGATGCCGAATGGTTTGACCAAGTCGCGGCCGGCAAGCGGACCACCGCGGAAAGCTGTGGCACCCCGTCCTACGCAGCCCAGCTTGCAGCGGAGGCCGCGGGCATCGAGGCGCTGGCGGCAGCGTTGCGCGACCCTGCCGCTAGTGGCCTGCCCGTGCTGCGCCAAGGCCAGGGCGGCGAAACGGCGCCCCCCGACGATCCCGACCGCCCGTGGCACCAACGCGAGGTGGCGCAAACGGTGGCGGCGTCGCCTACGGTTCTGGCCGCGGATGCGAGCATGGCCCGGCTGAGCATGGCCCGGGATGCCGGAGTGCTGACCCTGGCGGTGGAAACCGCACAGGATGCGGGCGCCGCGACCGCGACCGAGCGCATGTTGTCGCACCAGATTGCCGCCGCGCATCAGGCCGCAATGGGCCTGTTCGCAACCGCCGATGCGGAGCTGCATAAACACCGGGTTGCCAGCAACGTGAACCCGGGCGCGCTGGCCGACGCCACCCGTTGCGCTACCGCTGGCGCGCGCGTGCTGGCTGCCTCCGCGCAAGGGGCGCTGGCGCTGGACCGGCTGCGGAACGGCAACCGCCAGGTTGTGACCGTGCAGCACGTCACTGTGGAGAAAGGCGGGCAAGCGGTGGTGGCCGGCACCGTCACCACAAGCAAGCAGAGGAAGGGTTGCGAGACATGATGCACACCGGGGCGCAAGGGGAGGCTTGCACGTCAGGCGAGGCCCCCCGGTGGCGTGCGCTGCTGGACCGGGCCAACGCCGCCCCGCGGTGCGGCGCGACATGCAAGCGAACGGGCCAGCCCTGCCGCGGCCCGGCGATGCCCAACGGGCGGTGCCGGATGCACGGCGGCGCTAGCACGGGCGCCCGGACCGCAGAGGGACAGGAGCGCTGCCAGGCTGCGCCGCGCAAGCACGGAAGGCGCGATGCGGAGGCCCGGCAAAGGGCAAGGCAAAGGGCGGAGGCACGCCGGCTTGTGGAAGTACTGCAAAGATGGCTACGCAAGTAGCCTGTCCCCAGAGCAGCGCCCCCACGCCTAAATCTAAGCTTCTTACCCGGAAAGTGTGTCGCGGAACCGCCCCTGCCACAAGTCAATGAGCCTGAATGCGGCATCCAGTGACGCGGCCTTGGCCAGCACTTGGATGCCGCGCTCCGCTTGCGCGTCGTCAACCTCGTATATGAAGAGGCCGCGGTCTCCCCCCATGTGAGACGCTTCCGAATCCATGACGGTCTGGTAAGCCAGGGTGGACAGGCATAGAGAGCGGCTGTTGCCCAGCCGCTCCACAACGAAGAGGTCATCACAGTCCATGGTGCGTCTCCCGACCGAGCATGTCCGGCACCGTGCCGCGCCCCGCATCACTGCTAACGAGCTTGCCCTCTATATGGTGGCAGGCGAGACGGGAAAGCTAGGCATCATCAAGCGGGCGCGGGAGGCCAAGACTGCTGCCACAGCTCGGTATGACAAGGTCCGAGAGGACATCAGAACCCACTTGTGCGATATGGGGCGTACGTCTCGCACCCTGGCCGTGCTACAGAACAAGTATGCCGCGATGGCGGATGACCCCTCCCTTACCGCTTGGGTCAGAGAGGATGCCCGGCTGTCAGTGGACGTGCTGGCATCACTCGCCCGCATGGAAAACCAGATCAGGGGAGGCACGTTCGCGTTCGCGCCGGCCAAGCAGGCGCCTCTCGTGATGAACGGTGTGACCGTGAGCGTATTCCTAAACCTGATTATGACCCGTGAACGGGCAGGTCGGACAGAGATTGGCGGGGTGCTGTTTCGGCTGACTAAGGCCGATGAGGAAACCGATGCTGCTACCTTGAAGCGCCGTGCTATCGGATCGTACGCAGCAACGTTGGCCTTAATGCAAGCTCAGGCGAGCCATGCTGAGCTAAGCAGCCTTATTCAGCTTGTCGCACGGATGCGGCGTTTGGCGCTCCTTGTTGAGCTGCTTGACCGCGGCGTGGATGGCGCAGGTGAGATGGGCGGCGTCCTTGAACGTGTGGTG
>JAABUQ010008433.1_pt1 | contig 14458 bp, 14 predicted proteins | sample 5560001 | NCBI WGS metagenome assembly JAABUQ01 (sample SAMN10711888, study PRJNA513371) | rock metagenome | isolation source: Antarctica rocks | place: Antarctica: Victoria Land, Finger Mt nord | collected 2015-12-18
TGTATGGCCATGCCTTGTGCGCGTCATGAGGCCTATCAAGCACACGCTTTTATCGAGAATAGAGGGCTTGTGATGCAAATCGTGAGCCTCTTGGCATGGCGAATACCCGCCTTCCCCTTCATTCACTAATATATGACAATGGCTATTAAGTTGAAGGGTATGGACTCCTATGGAGAGTAAAAGCAGAGGGGCCAGGCCATGCCGAAAGCGTCGCGAGTCCTAGCTGGCCTCAAGCGGGACGGGTGGGTGGAGGCGCGCCAGACGGGATCGCATCACCAACTGGTCACAAAGCCGAGGTGCGAAGGACCTTCGCTTATCATGACTCGAAGGACCTGGGTACCGCGCAACCGCGACAAATCGCCGACGACTTTGGCTATACGCTAGAGGAGTCGCGGCGCCTGATCTGACAGGAAGGAACATACGAGGGGCGCGCCCCGCGATTGTGACACGCGGCCTGGCCCTAAAGGACCACGGCAGGCCACGGACCCTGAAGGGTCTGGCGGGGCGGCTGGCCGCTCTGGTGAGACCGCGAGGACTGACCTTACACAGACCTTTTACGGTCCGTCCCTGCCGTGGTCCTTTAGGGCCAGGCCCACGGCGCGCGCCACCACAATCTCAGGCCGCACCCGCTATACGAGCTCGTGCTTGACAAGGCGCGGTCGGGCGCGTATAATTGGAAAAGGTGCTTCTCCTCACACCGTTGCGTGCTGTGCGCGTATATCACGTCGCTAACCATTAGCTATCCAATTGGTGCGTCTGTTGCCGGTCGAGGTTGCTGCTGCTGTCCTTCCGTGCTATCGCCCTCCCGCCAGTATGCGCGTTCCTTATGTCGTATGGCGGCTGTTGGTGGGTTTGACCTGGTCTCCGCCCCCTGGGTCGTAGCGTCGCGCCCACGCACACCAGCGGCTGCGCCCGCGACGTACTTCGGCTTGCCGCTGTTAGAAGGCCTCACCTACCTATATACTCCGCGCGGCACGCCCCAGCAAGTATGCCGTCGGCGTGATTCGCCGCGATCAGGAAAGGATGTTCGCGTAGATGACCGAGCACCTGGACCGTAACCTTGGCCTCGAACTGGTACGCGTGACCGAAGCCGCCGCCCTAGCCGCGGGACGTTGGATGGGCAAAGGCGACAAGGAGGCCGCCGACCAGGCCGCCGTCGACGCGATGCGCTTCGCTATGGACAGCGTGGACATGGACGGCGTCGTGGTGATCGGCGAGGGGGAGAAAGACGAGGCGCCGATGCTCTATATCGGCGAGAACATCGGCAACGGGCAATCGCCGCGTACGGACGTGGCGGTCGATCCGATCGACGGCACGACGGTGCTGGCCAAGGGCTTGCCTAACGCCCTCACGGTCGTCGCGCTGGCCGAGCGCGGCTCGATGTACTATCCCCCCCACATCATGTACATGGAAAAGGTCGCCGTCGGTTCGATTGGCCGCGGCCGCATCTCGATCGAGGCGACGCCGGAGGAGAATCTGGGGGCGCTGGCGGCGGCGAAAGACTGCGATGTCTCCGACCTGACCGTGATTATCCTGGATCGTCCGCGCCACGACGATATGATCCGTCGCATCCGCGAGGCTGGGGCGCGCCTCAAGCTGATCACCGACGGCGATGTAGCTGGCGCGCTGATGGCGGCGATGGAGGAGCACACCGGCGTCGACATGCTGATGGGCATCGGAGGCGCCCCCGAGGCCGTTCTGGCCGCGTGCGCCCTGAAGTGCTGCGACGGCGATATGCAGTGCCGGCTGTGGCCGCGTAACGAGGAGGAGAAACAGAAGGCTATCGCCGGCGGGCTGGACCCGTCCGAATTCGAGCGCGTCCTGACGATCGACGACCTGTGTAAGAGCGACAACGTGTTTTTCGCGGCCACGGGCGTTACGAACGGAGAACTGTTACGCGGCGTGCAGTATTATGGGCGCGGCGCGCGCACCCACTCCCTGATGATGCGATCCCGCTCGGGCACCGCCCGCTGGATCGAGGCGCAGCATCGCTGGGAGCGCCTGATGGCGTACGCCGGTACGCCCTACGACCAACAGGTGTGGCGCGATCGCACGCGCGCGACACCGCGTTCACCTAGGTAAAAAAGAGTTAGATTGATGCCACGTACCCGACGACCCCGTACCCCCCGCCCTCTCGGCGACGAGGGGACCCCGACTTCCCTCTCCACCTCCACACAAGCCACGACCGTCGCTGAGCTTGACGGGCCTTTCGGCGACGAGCCTGACGGTCCTGCCGACGCCCGCTACACCGATCTCCACACGGACGGCGACCAAGCGGCGGATGTCTCCCCAACCACCATGCCGTCCTCGACCTCCCTATCATCCGCGCCGTCCACGCCGCCCGCCAGCGCGAACGGTTATTCCACCGGCGCGAATGGCGCGGCGCAGAACGGCGCGAACGGCGCGGCGCAGAACGGCGCGAATGGCCGTGGCGAGCGCCGGCCGTTCTTCGATCGCCGTGAGCGCATGGACCGTGGCGAGCGCATGGACCGTGGCGAGCGCGAACGTGAGCGGGAAGCCAGCCGCGGGCCGGCCCTGGCCGAGCTCGAGAGTAAGACGCTGACCGATCTGCGCGACATCGCCAAGGCCCTCGACCTGACCGGCGTCACCGGTCTCAAGAAGTCCGACCTGATCTTCCGCGTGATGCAGGCGCAGGCCGAGCAGCAGGGCAATATCTTCCGCGTCGGCGTGCTCGACATCGTCGACGAAGGCTTCGGCTTCCTGCGTCGCGCGCGTTTCCTGCCCGGTCCCGACGATGTGTACGTGTCGCTCTCGCAGATCCGCCGCTTCGGACTGCGCACGGGCGACATGGTCTCGGGTCAGGTACGCACCCCGAAAGATACCGAGAAATATCACGGGTTGTTGCGCGTCGAGGCCGTCAACGGACTCGACCCCGAGGTGGCCAAGCGCCGCCCCAACTTCGACAAGCTGGTGCCGATCTATCCCAACCAGCAGTTGATGCTCGAGACCAAGAAAGAGGTGCTGCCGACGCGCCTGGTCGACCTTGTCGCCCCCGTCGGCAAAGGGCAGCGCGGCCTGATCGTGGCCCCGCCTAAGGCCGGCAAGACGATGATGCTCAAGCACATCGCCAGCGGCGTGCAGCAGAACTATCCCGACGCTCACCTGATGCTCGTGCTGATCGGCGAGCGTCCCGAGGAGGTGACCGACCTGGAGCGCTCCGTGAAGGGCGCCGAGGTGGTGAGCGCGACCTTCGACGAGCCGGTGGAACATCATGTGCGCGTGGCCGAGATGGCCCTGGAGCGCGCCAAGCGCCTCGTCGAGGGCGGGAAAGACGTGGTGATCCTGCTCGACAGCATCACGCGCCTGACGCGCGCCTACAATCTGGCCGTGCCGCCAAGTGGCCGCACGCTCTCCGGCGGCGTGGACCCGGCGGCGCTCTACCCGCCCAAGCGCTTTATCGGCGCCGCGCGTAACATCGAGTTCGGCGGCTCGCTCACCATCTTGGCGACGTGTCTCATCGACACAGGCAGCCGCATGGACGAGTTGATCTACGAGGAGTTCAAGGGCACGGGCAACATGGAGTTGCATCTGGAGCGCGGCCTGGCCGAGAAGCGCATCTTCCCCGCCATCAACGTGCAGCGATCGGGTACACGCCACGAGGAGCTCTTGATGGACGAGGCCATGATCAACCGTGTCTACCTGATGCGGCGCATGCTGGGCGCCCTGGACAACCCGAACCAGGGCACTGAGCTCATACTCACACGTATGTCCAAGACCAACAGCAACCGCGAGTTCCTGGCCACGCTGACCAAAGAGATCGCGTAGCCACGGGCGATTAGCCGGTAGCGGCTAAGTACGCGCTGGTTGATTCGCGCCGGCGTATCCTCTGGGAGCGCCGGCGTCTCGCCGGCAAGCGATTGCTGGCGCTTCTAATGGCTCGCACCCCCAAGCCGTGCTCTGGTCATGCCGCGGCAACCCGCGCAAGTGATGGAACCTGCCGACGATGCAAGAGCGGCGCAGTGATCGCAGGCTCGACGAGGAGGCGCGGGAGTTGGAGAGGTGACAGGCGTAGCCATGATCTGCCGGATCGAAGCGATAAATTACCGTGGGCTGCGCCACGTTTCGCAGGAGTTGCAGCCGTTCGAGGTGTTGGTCGGCCCCAACGCCTCGGGCAAGTCGACGTTCCTGGACGTACCGGCATTCATCAGTGACTTCGTACGCGACGGGCTAGACGCGGCAGTCCTGTATCGCAACGGCGCGAGTACGGGACGCGCACGTCGTCTGGATGAGTTGATATTCAACGGGAATGCCGACCGTTTCGAGATTGTGGTGGAGTTGGCTGTCCCGGATAGCCTTGTTCGGTCAAACGAGGCGGACGATGTTGTACACCGTTACAACGTCGCGCGATACGAGATCTCGATTGGCAAGACGCGGGGTGGGAGGTTAGATGTCCAGGACGAAACACTGTGGTTGATCGATAGTGATGCCGTGGGCGTGGACATGCCGCCGGACGGATGGTTTCCGGTATTACCCGGTCACACGCTTTTCGCAGGCATCACCGAACCGCCACCTTATCACTGGGCGCTCGTCATGCGCAGGGACCCCGATAATCATAGTAATGGAATGTATTTCGGAGAGCGCGAGAAGCGGAGCGGTACTTATCGAGTAGGCTTGCAGCGATCAATCCTCATAGGCTTACCCGAAGATCCGGAACAATATCCTGTCGCCATTTGGGTGCGGGACTTACTGCGCGACGGCATCCTGCGATTGGCGCTCAACAGCGCCGCCATGCGACGGCCGGTAAGCCCGTCGGCGTCGCGGGCTTTCGATGTCGAAGGCGCGAACCTGCCGCTGGTCATCCAGGACTTGCAAAACAACAATCCGACCGGGTACGGCGATTGGATCGCGCACATTCGGACCATCTTACCAGATGTCGAGGCGATCCAGACCTACGAGCGCCCTGAGGATCGTTTCTTGTATCTATCGGTAAGATATGTGGGACTCGGTGAACCAGTACCGTCCTGGCTGGTCTCGGACGGGACGTTGCGCTTGATGGCCCTGACCCTGTTGCCGTATCTGCAGGACGAGTCGCGCGTCTATCTGATCGAGGAACCCGAAGACGGCATCCACCCTAGGGCGATCGAAGGTGTCTACCAATCTCTGTCCTCGGTCTACGGCGGGCAGGTGCTCGTGGCAACGCACTCGCCGCTGTTCCTCGGGCTGGCCGATCCTACGCACCTGCTCGTTTTCTCCAAAGACTCGACGGGCGCTGTCCACATAGTCAGGGGTGACCAACACCCGGCGCTGGACAACTGGCGCGGTCAGGCCGACCTTTCGACGCTCTACGCCGCAGGGGTTCTTGGGTGAGCAAGGACCTCGTTGTGCTCGTCGCCGATGTGCAGCAGGAAAAAACATTGGAAACGTTTCTACGCGAGCGACACCGCTCATTGCGTATGCGTGAGGTGGCCTTCGACATCTACCGCCATCCGCGCCACGACGCCGGTGTGTCCATGAGGCCGCCAACTTCCTGGCGCCGTATCAGCCGCCGCAATACAGCCATGCCCTGGTGTTGCTGGATCGGGAATGGGATGGTTCGCCGGGGAATGCAGCTTACATACGTCAGGAGATAGGGCAAGGGCTACAGGCGCGAGGGTGGCAGGCTGGCGCGTACGAGGTCATCGCTATCGATCCTGAACTAGAGTGCTGGGTGTGGAGCGCATCTCCTGCGGTTGCGGAGATCCTGCGCACGACGTGGGACGACATCCACGCGCTGGGACGGCAGCGCGGTTACTGGATCGAAGGCGAGGTGAAGCCTATGCGGCCCAAGGAGTTGCTTGATGCGATTCTCAGGCAGCAACGGCGCCCGCGCTCGGCGGCCATTTTCCAGGAGTTGGCACGTCGCGTCGGGCTGGCGCAGTGCCAGGACCCCGCTTTTACACTACTGCGCGATACTCTAGCCCTGTGGTTCGCAGCGCCATGATCGAGCAAGAGAGCTTGCCGCCCCTAGCGGCGCGAGAGGTCGAGGCTAGACACGCGCGGTGGGCTGGATACACCGGTCCGGCCGAACAGGCTGTTCGTGGGCGGAGCGGATACGCCGTCGGCGGCGACGAAGGCACGCCCGTTGGCGCCATTGACGGCGACGAGGTAGCCGGGGACGGCCAACGTGCGCAGGACGCGGCCGGTCGAGGCGTCGAGCACGAGCGTACGGCGATCGCCGGGGACGAAGACGCGCCGGCGCGCCTCGTCGACGGCCAGGGCCGAGGTGGGTGAGATCGCGTAACGGACATAAGGGGCGACGGGGACTATCTTGACGACCCGTCCGTTGCGCGCGTCGAGCACGGCGACGGTGTTGTAGAAGGTCCTGACGAAGACGCGTCTGGTGCGCGCGCTCAGGGCTATGGCGGTGGCTCCCGCGAGGGGAATCGTGCGTACCAGGCGGCCCGTGTGGGTGTCGAGGACGCTCACATAGGCGCTGCCGGTCCCAAAGGCGCTGTTGACGACGAAGGCGCGATCCCTGGCCGCATCGACGACGATCGCTGTGGGGGACGGGCCGACGGGGATGGTTCGGACTGCTATTGTGTCTCTTCGAGCAGGTCCCAGGGGGTGACGATACCGAGCGGCTTCTCAGAGGGGCGGCCGTTTTGGGTGACCAAGACGGCGTAGATGCGGGGCCGCTTGCGCTCGATGGCGTGGGTGAAGGCGTGTCGCGCGTCATAGATCGTATCGGCGCGGGCCATCACGACGAGGTGGTCGGGGCTATCCTGGGCGAGGACGCCGCGCAGGGGCGTCTCGACGAGGCCCGCGATGTCCCCGCGCGCCTGCCGCTGCAGCCAACGGGTGACGCCCTCGACGGTCAAGAGGGCGAGGGCGTGGTCTTGCATGACGGCGACCTGCGAGTAGTCCTGCTCCTCCATGTAGCGCAGGGCGGCGGCGAGGTGGTCGTCGGGCGCGAAGAGACGCACCGCGCGCTGGAAGGTCGGGATGAGCCGCTTGGGAGCGATCACGCGGTCGACGATGGCGCGGAACGCGGCGAGCGTCTCCGCGGTCGGCTCGGCCAGGACCTCCCGGGGATAGTTTTTGTAGTGGACGATGGCGTTGCGCAGGTCGCCGTAGTCGCGCAGGTCGGGTTCATAGGTCGCGATGGCCGTGTTGACGCGGGCGGCGCGGCGCAGCCGCTGCGAGTAGGTCAGGTAAAAGTCGTCCTCGACGAGCGTGGAGAGGTGGTCTGACAGCGTGTTGTACAATTGAATAAAGTCGCCCGCGCGATCCATTGAAGACTCCTTTCGCCGAATGGTACTGTCGTAGTATGCTGCGTATACTGCTTAGATGATTGTCAATGGACCCGCGATGACAAAACAACGTTGGCGCCGTGGCCTGAAAGACTGATTGTGGAAAGGAGTTACTAATGAGTACTGCATCACCCTTACCTTCTCCTTTACCAGACGAGCAAGGAGCGCGAGCCGAACAAATAGTGAGAAATCAAGCGGCGATACAGCTGTTGGAGTCGTGGCTCACAGGCGACGAAGAGGACGCGCGTGAACAGAGGGAAACATTTGAGTATCTCAAGCGCGCGCTCGATGAGGACCGTTTGTCGGATCGTAAACTGTTTCCGTGAGTCGAATAATTCTACTTGACTCCGGTCCGCTCGGGCTCGTCACCAATCCTAGAAACTCGGCCGATACGTTCGAGTGTAACCGATGGTTGAGACTTTTGCTCGCGGCTGGCACGCGGGTCCTTGTTCCTGAGATTGCGGACTATGAAGTTAGGCGTGAGTTGCTACGCGGCAATAAGGCGGCGGGTATCAAACGTTTGGACGCGCTCAAAGCAACGATAGGCTACGTGCCGCTTACGACGGAAGCGATGTTGAGGGCGGCGGAGTTCTGGGCGCAGGCTCGCCAACGAGGCAGGCCAACGGCCGACAATAAGGCGCTCGACGGCGATGTTATCCTGGCGGCGCAGGCGGCGCTGCTGGCTGAACAGGGCGATGATGTGACCGTCGCGACGACCAACGTGGGGCATCTGACACAGTTCGTGGATGCCAGGGCGTGGCAGGACATCGTGTGAGGACGCGAGATATAGCTGTCGGCGGCTGATAGTTGTTAGAACGACGCGTCGAGGATGGTGACGCTGCCGCGCGGTGAGGGGGCGGGCGCGGCTGGCTGGGGCAGGAAGGGTAGGCGGGAGCGGATGGGGGCCGGCAGCCAGGACCAGCGGTCGGGCGCAGGGACGAATACTCCCTTGGCGCTCAACACGAAGGCGTGGCCGGTCCGCTCATCGACCGCGACGGCGATGGGGTCCCATTGGACATGCACGGTGCGCACGAGCCGGCCTGTGCGCGTGTCCAGCATGCTCACGGTCTTGCTCATGCGGTTGGCGACAAAGGCGCGGCCGGTACGTTCGTCGACCGCGACGGCGCGCGGGTCGGAGCCGACCGCCACGGCGCCCAGGAGCCGGCCGTCCGCGACGGCGAAGACGCCGACATGGCCGGGGAGGCCGCCGTCGACGACGAGGACGCGCCCTGCCCGCCGGTCGACCGCCAGCGCCGCGGGGTGGGAGCCGATAGAGACTGTATCGGTGATGAGGGTCCCGTCGCGGGTGTCCAACAGCCGCACGTTCGACTCGTTGCGATCGACAAGCGCGATCCGGCCGGCCGTCGCGTCCAGCACGGTGGTCAGCGGCGAGAAGTGTATGAGGGAGCGAGCCGTCGCGCCGTCGAGTAGCGCGCCCCCGGCGCTGACGGCCACATGATGCGCCGTCCACGCGCCGGCGCTCGGGCTCCATAGGCTAGCGGAGAGGCCACCAACAGTCGCCCGTCGCAGAAGCTGCCCCGACATCGCGTCGATCACACTGACGCCGGGCTCGAAGAACTTATTGCTAAAGAGGCCGCGCGGATTGGGGCTCAGGTCGTGTACGAAGACGCGCCCGCCTTGCGCATCGACCGCCATGTCGTCGGGTCGCATGCCCACGCTCGTGGTCCAGACCTGCTGGCCGGTCGACGCGTCCAGGGCGCTCACCTGGCCGGGACGATTGGCGCTCATGTAGCCGACGTAGCGCCCGTCAACCACCGTTTGCTCGCCGTTGCTCATGACGGAAACGCGGCCGCGCGCCGCATCGACCGTTAGGGCGTGGGGGCCGATCCCGACAGCTACTGTGGCGACGAGGGCGCCCGTGGCCGTGTCGATGACGCTGACGGAGTTGCTAGCCTCGTTCACGACGAAGGCGCGCCCCGTTTGGCTATCGACGGCGATCCCCGTCGGGTAGACGCCGACGGGGATGACGCGGCCAATGGGGTCGGCGGGCGCCGGGCGCAAGATGATCGCGCTGGAGACCAAGAGGATCGCGACAAAAGCGAGCGAGGCCGGCAAGCGGCGACGTTTCAACTGCTGTTCCATCAGGGAGTATTCTCCATCGAAACGCTCGCTCGCGATTGTGGTGGCAAGCGCCGTGGGCCTGGCCGCGCCTCACAATCGTGGGCGCGCCCAGTAGCGAAGTAGCGACGGCGGGAACCCGCCTTTCAAAGGCGACAGGCTCCCGCTGGGGGTGTCAGGGTTGGATGGTGACGTTCTGCGTGCGCGTGGCGGTGACACCGTAGAGCGTGGCTGTGCTGGTGAGGCGAGCCGTCACCGGCTTTTTCGTCTTATAGGTGACGTGCAGGCGGGCGACGAAGAGCCGGCGCCGGTCGACCGTGCCGTGCGCGCCGGCGCTGTAGAGCGTGATGGTGTGCGTGACGTGGTGGCGCTTCTTGCCTGTGCCCGCGTAGCTCGTGCGCTGAGTCGTGATCCGCAGCGTGACCGTGGCCCGCGCGTCGCGCGCGCTGCCCAGGGTCACCGTGAGGATGCGGTCGACGCGGACCGTGCGCGCCGCGCTAACGGTGAGTGCCGGCGGGCGCTGCTGGATGGTAACCGTGGCGACGCGGTTGGCCTTCTTGCAGCCCTGGTAGGCCGTTACGTTGAGGCTGGCGCGCACGGGAAACGCCGGCTTGTAGGTGACGGTGAGCCGCCCGGTGAAGACGCCGCGCGCGTCGGAGGCGCCGCCGGTCGTCGTGTTGTACAATACCACGGTGCGCGTAATTTTCTTGCGCTTCTTACCCGTGCCGGTGTAGCTCGTGCGTTGTGCCGTCACCTGTAGCGTGGCGGTGAGACGCGCGCCGCGCGCGGTGTGCGCGGTGAACACCAGCTTGTCGCCGCTGCTGACGATACCGCGGGAGCCGACGGCGACGGTCAGCGGCAGCCCGGACGCGGCGCCGCAGAGGGGCGGCGGGGGCAGGGTGACGCGGGTCGGCGTCCTGGTGGGGACGGTCGTCGTGGTGGGGACGGTCGTCGTGGTGGGGACGGTCGTCGTGACCGTCACGGCCGCCGTGATCGTGGCGCTGTGCGAGATGGTGGCGGTCGCGACCGGGGCAACGGAGGTGGCGGTCGGCGGCGGCGTGCTCGTCGGGCCGGGTGTGTTCGTCGGAGCCGGCGCGGTCGTCGGGCCGGGTGTGTTCGTCGGCAGGGAGGTCGGCGCGACGGCGGGGATCGGCGCATTACCGATCCTGGCCACGAACGCGTCGTACGACGCGCCGTTGAAGGAGCCCTGGATGGGCCGGGCGGTGGGGAAGTTACTCGATGTGGTGTAGCCGGCGACGTAGGCGTTGCCCCCCGTGTCCAGCGCGGCGCCTTTGCCGGCGTCGGCGCCGCTGCCGCCGAGGTAGGTGCTGAAGGCAAGGCCAGTGCCCGCCGGGTTGACCTCGGTTACGAACGCGTCGTCACCGCCGCCAGGGGCGCCCTGCGCGGGGTTGGCGATGGGGAAATTGGCGGAGGAGGTCTGGCCGGCGACGACGGCGTCGCCGGAGCGGTCGACGGCGATACCATTGCCCCCATCGTCGCCGCCGCCCCCAAGGAAGGTGCTGTAGACGAGGCCATTGCCCGCTGGGTTGAGCTTGCTGACGAAGGCGTCGAGCGCGCCGCCGGGCGTGCTCTGGAGCGCGTTGGCGATGGGGAAATTGGTGGAGGAAGTTTGGCCGGTGACGTAGGCGCTGCCGGCGGAGTCGACGGCGATACCATTGCCCACGTCGTCGCCGCCGCCCCCGAGGAAGGTGCTGTAGACGAGGCCGTTGCCGGCCGGGTTAAGCTTGCTGACAAAGGCGTTCTCTACCGCGCCGAGGTAGGTCTGCTGGAGCGCGTTGGCCACGGGGAAGTCGCGCGAGTTGGTGCTGCCCGTGACGTAGGCGCTGCCGGCGGAGTCGACGGCGACGGCGTTGCCCTGATCGAGGTCCCCGCTGCCGCCGAGGAAGGTGCTGTAGACAAGGCTGTTGCCCGCGGGGCTGAGTTTGCTGACGAAGGCGTTGGTGGCCCCGTTCAAGCCGCCTTGCAGGGGGGACACCGTCGGGAAGTCGCCGGAGGCGGTCAGGCCGGTAACGTAGGCGGCGCCGGTGGAGTCGACGGCGATACCGGTCCCATAATCGAAGAGTGAGCCGCCGAGGAAGGTGCTGTAGACCAGGCCCGTCCCGGTGGGGTTGAGTTCGGCGACGAAAGCGGCGCCGGCGAGGCTCGTGTAGCTTCCTTGCGCGGCGTTGGCGATGGGGAAGTCGCCGGAACCTGTCTCGCCGGTGATATAGGCGTTGCCGAAGGGGCTGGCCGCGACGGCGGTACCCACGTCGTCGCCGCTGCCGCCGAGGTAGGTGCTGTAGACGAGGCCGTTGCCGGCCGGGTTGAGCTTGGCCACGAAGGCGTCGCTCGTGCCGCCGCCGAAGGACCCCCGCACCGCGTTCGCGGTCGGGAAGTTGGTAGAGCTCGTATAGCCCACCACGTAGGCATTGCCGTAGAGATCGACGGCGACGCCGTTGGCCTGATCGTCGCCATTGCCGCCGAGGTAGGAGGAATAGTCGAGGGCGGGGTCGACGACGAGGGGGCCGGCCCCCGCGCGGTGGTCGTAGGTTCCGAGGCGCAGGCCCAGGGTGTGGGCGTCGCGCAGGACGAAGCGGGCGGCCACGGGGCGGCGCTTCCCCCCGGTGAGTTGGTAGGCGACGGGGGCGCGCTGGACCAGGGTCCCACCGCCGGGCAGGGACACCCGGAGGGCGCCGGAGGGGGCGAGGGTGAGGGCGCGGGCGCCGTCGAGGCGCAGGCGCACGCGGGCGGGGTCGGCGGAGGGGGCGAGGGTGAGATCGTACTCGAGGCGGCCGGCGCGCCCATAATAGGCGAGATCAACGCCGGGGTAGAGGGCGTGGTAGGCGACGCGGGCGAAGGTGGGGAGGGCGGTGAGCCAGTGGCGGGGGTCGCGGCCGCGCAGGTAGGAGGCCGTGCCGGGGAGGCGCTGTTGAGCGAGGAGAGCGGGGTGGGCGGCCGCGCCGGGGAAAGAGAGGCGCAGGGTGGCGCCGGAGGAGCCCTCACCCCCCTGCCCCCTTTTTCTGACGGCGGGAGAGGGGGAGGCGCCCGGCCGTGACAGATCATGGCAGGGGGCGGACCTTAAAAGGTCTGAGGCGGCGGCTGTCCCGGCTCGCCCTTTCGCGCCGTGGGGTACAGGGCCGTACCCCGACCCACGTGCGCTTTCAAGCGTCGCGCCCTGCCTTGACCTTGCATGTCCAGGTCCTGCGGCCCCGCCCGCGCACGCGCGAGGGGAGGGGGGCGGGGCGAAGGTGAGTGTGGCGCCGGCGTCGGTGAGGGCGAGGGCGTAGCCGCGGCCGTGGGCGAGGTAGCGGGCGCGGGAGTCGGCCTGCCCCCGGTTCGGCTCGAAGCTCAGTGGGAGGGTAGGATAGACGGGCGGCGTCAACGCGCGCGCCGTCCCTATCGGGTTCTCCGTCCCCGCTGTATGGACGGCCAGAGTACTACCACCGGCCGGCGGTCCGCTAACGCCGCCACCCGCGAGCGGGAGGATGCCCAGGGCGAGACAAAGGATCGCGGCCGTGGGGCGGCGATAGGTCGTGCGAACTGTGACCGGGTGGTCACCCATGGTGTACTCCTCTCGTTTCATTTGCCGGCGGTCCGCGGTGTCGTGCCGGCGCTCTACCTCCTCATCGTTACAGGTGCTCTGGTTTGGCGCAAGGGTCTTCGATCACGAGGGGTGCGCCCCGCGATTGTGAACGGAACCTGGCCCTAAGGAGCCTGGCCCTACTACTACAACGTTAGGATCAGCCTGCGACTGCCTCCCCAGAGGGGCCCCCGATGGCAGCGCACGGGCACTGCGGCGCCGGGGACGGGCAAGACGCCCGCGCCCGCAACATACGAGCCATGGGCAAGCTGCATGAGGCCAGCCCCGCGTTCGGTGTGCCAGAAGGGTTGAACGATGAGGAGGTGCAAGCGCTCTCGGCGTCGCGTCCCCGTCGTTTGCCGTGGCAGCGGTAGCGCGACGCGCATCAAGCGTTCCTGAACCTCCTCACCGACGGCGTTCCATAGCCGCTCCGCACATCGTCGAGTTTAGGATGCCTTGACGAGCACGCGCGCGTGTTCGTGCTCTTTGGGCTTCACGACGATCTCCACGTCGCGGTCGAGCGCGTTGAGGAAGTGGATCAGGCGGTCCATCGAAAAGACGCTCAATTTGCCGTTCACGAGCTTCGAGACCCGCGGCTGGTCGACGCCAAGGACGCGCGCGACCTCGGCTTGGGTCATACCGCCCTCTGTGATGATGTCCTTGATCCGTAGCAGTAACTGAGCGCGCGCCCGCGCCTCCTCGGGGTCGCTCACGCCCAGATCGGCGAAGACATTTCCGCTGCTGTGTGTGATGCGCCGATCGTCACTCATCGCCACTCTCCTCTCGTTCGGCCAGCCGTTTCCGTTCGGCCACGCGTTGGGCTTCTATCTCCGCGGCCCATGTCAGTCGTTCCTTGATACGCCTGATATGCTGCGGTGGGGTGGCGATGCCACGCTTCGACTTCTTCTGGAAGGCATGCAGCACGTACACGGCGGTCTCAAAGCGCACCGTATAGACCGCGCGGTAGGTATCGCCGTCGTGCCGCTCGACGATCTCCAGCACGCTCGCGCCACCGAACCCTTTCAGCGGTGTGGCGCTCGTTGGCGTGCCCCGAACTGCACCTCCATCAGCGCGACGCCGACATCATGCTTAACATCCTCGGGGAACGCGCGCAGGTCGTCCAGTGATGACCCGACGAATTCCAAGTCGCGTACGGTCATCCCCTCTCCGGGTACCACATATGCAAAATTATACATAATTTGTGGGCTATATCCATGTCTTGAGAGTTCCTGACAGCGCCGCTCCACGGCGTCTTAACCGATCTTAACCGCGTCGGGGCCATTTCGCCCCCAATCTTAACCGGATCTTAACATCGGTCTTAACCCGATCTTAACCTCTGTCTGGTATGATGGTTTGAAAGCTTCAGAAATCGTCCATCCCACCGGAGCAAAGATGCCGGCGGGGTCAGGAAGCGCGACCGACGCGAGTGGGACCACGACCTACGGCTACGACGCGCTCGACCGCCTGACCGGCGTGCAGGCGCCGGGCGGCGCGACGGGCTACACCTATGACGCGGCCGGCAACCGCACGCGCCTGACCACGTCCTCCG
>JAABUQ010008434.1_pt1 | contig 14455 bp, 16 predicted proteins | sample 5560001 | NCBI WGS metagenome assembly JAABUQ01 (sample SAMN10711888, study PRJNA513371) | rock metagenome | isolation source: Antarctica rocks | place: Antarctica: Victoria Land, Finger Mt nord | collected 2015-12-18
CTTCCAGCTCGGCACGTGGCAGATCGGACAAACGGGCGGGCGGCGACATGCAACCAGCGAATCGTACTCGCCCGCATTTGACAAGCCGAAAAAGCCAGAGCTCCCCGGGGTTATGCCCCGATTACTGCGCGGCCCTTCAAAGCTGCGGGTGCCTCGCCAATCAGCCGCGTGACTGCCTCTCGGAACCCGCTACCCGACTCGAAGCCGGATTCGAGTTGGGCCTCGATCACCGTGTTGCCTTCAGCGAGCCTATCGAGGCCGCGCCCGGTCCGCCGCAGACGCGCCAGGTCAAGGAAGGTCATCCCAAAGTGCCGTTTGAAGGCCCGCCGAACGGTTGAGGGATCAAAGCCTGCTGCCACCAAATCGCCCGTGGACCAGTTCTGGTCGGGGTTCTCGTCCATTCGCCTCATGAGTGCATCAACAAGCGGCTCGCGCCCGCGTGTCCGGTCAAGTGGCCGGCACCGCAAGCAGGGCCGGAAGCCAGCGTCCAGGCAGGCTGGAACGGAGTCGAAATACCGCGTGTTCTCGAACTTCGGCTTGCGGGCCGAGCATGTCAGCCGGCAGAACACGCCGGTCGTTGTTACGCCAACGAAGACATGCCCGTCATACGCAGGGTCGCGCGCCAGAAGGGCAGCATAGAGGATGTCGGGGTCCGGCAGGGCAAGGAGCATGACGCCGTTCTAGCGTCCTGCGTGCCGAGCTGCCGCCTGGAAACAGGCGTCTATTCCGTTAGTGGGCGGCATCGCGCTGAGGTGGCCAGCTCGGGGTAGGGCCTGGCTGACGCGACATGCCTCCGGGTGTTCCACATTATCTGTCGGGCGGATGCTGTGGGCGAAGTCGCCATACCTGCCGCGGCACCTACCCGGACATGGCACGACAAGCATCCAGGACGGGTGAGGAAAGGTCCACTGAGACCATCACCGCCGGCGGACAAGCGGCTGACACCGACTTCGCCAACAGCATCCGGGCGTATGACGAAGTGGCACAGACCACTCGGGCACCTGTGTGCCTCTACTTCGCCGCGGCGAAGTGCTCTACCAGCCGCCGTGCGTGCGCCGGCAAGGTATCAAGCCGCCTCACAACCACCAGCAGCCGCCGTTCCGTCCAGGGGTCTTCCAGCCGCACGAAACCAAGCGCCCCGTCCTGCTGCCATCGCTGCGCCGCCGCTTCGGGCACCACGGCAACCCCCGCGCCCAGCGCCACCATGCGACAGGCCACGCCCAATCCGTGCACCCGGACCCGCAGCCGCATACGCCCGCCCGCGCGCGCTGCGTGCCCGGCAAGATGCCGTTGAAACGCACTGTCGTCCGAGAGGCCCACGAAGTCGCAGCCCAGCGCCTCCGCAAACGCAATTCGCTCACGGCCAGCCAGCGCGTGCCCGGGCGGGACAACAAGCACCAGGTGGTCGGTCCGAAACGGGAAGCTCTCCAACCCGGAAAGGTCGGCGTGATCGGCTGCAATCCCGATGTCGGCCAGCTCCTCGGCCACGGCATGGGCGACCTCGATACTCGGTCGCTCGTCCAACTCCACATCCACGTTGGGGTGAGCCGCCAAGAAGGCCGCAAGGGCTTCGGGCAAAAACTCGGCCGCCGCCGCGGTGTTCGCCATCAAACGCACGTGCCCCTTCAACCCGCGCGCGTACTCGCCCAGCTCGCCGCGCATCCGCTCCACTTGCTGCATCATCAGCCGGGCATGGTGCAGCAACGCCCGGCCCGCTGGCGTGAGCCGGACGCCGCGCCGGTCCCGATCCAGCAAGGCGACGCCCGCCTGTGCTTCCATGTCTCGCACCCGCGTGCTTGCGGAAGCGAGGGCAAGGCCGGAACGCGCCGCGCCTGCTGTTATGCTTCCCGCCTCGGCAACGTGCAGGAACAGGCGCAGGTCGGTCAGGTCGAAGTGCATGGCGCTCCGGGATGATGCTGCCTTCGTTGGCGGCTGAGGCAGGCTATACCACTCCCGCATTGTGGCGGGCTGGCATCCAGCCGCAACGTCGCCACTATGACCGATCTTCCTATCCATACCTTGTTGATTGCGGGCACTTTCGTCCTTGCTGGTCTTGTCAAAGGGGTGATCGGCCTTGGCCTGCCTACCGTCGCCATGGGCCTGCTTGGTTTAGTGATGCTGCCGGCAGAGGCAGCGGCGCTGCTGCTCGTGCCTTCGCTGGTGACGAACGTCTGGCAGCTCTTTGCCGGCCCGCGCTTCGGCGGGCTGCTGCTGCGGCTGTGGGCCATGATGCTCGGCATCGCCGCTGGCACCTGGGCCGGTTCGGGATTGATCGTGAGCGCGACCGCGTACCGCGCGACGGCGGCGCTGGGCGCGGCGCTGGTACTCTACGCCGTGGTTGGGCTGACGAAGCTGCGGCTGCGCGTGCCGCCCCGGTCGGAGCGTTGGGCCGGGCCGGTTGTCGGCACGATGACCGGGCTGGTGACGGGGGCCACGGGCGTGTTCGTCATCCCGGCTGTCCCCTATCTCGGCTCGCTGGAATTGGAGCGGGACGATCTGATACAGGCGCTGGGTTTGTCGTTCACCGTCTCCACGTTGGCGCTCGCTGCCGGGTTGGCCTGGCATGGCGCGCTGCCATTGCAGGCCGCCGCCACCTCGTTGCTCGCCCTCGTGCCGGCGCTGGCGGGCATGGCGCTAGGCGGGTGGCTGCGCGCACGGGTGCGCCCCGAGACGTTCCGGCTATGCTTCTTCGTGGGCCTGCTGGCGCTGGGAGGCGAACTCGTCTGGCGGGGGCTGGCATGAGGAATGGACGGCTGCGCTCGACGCCATGTGTGCAAGGATCAACCCGGTCCTTGTGCTGGCCGCCATCATCGTCGCCTTGCTCAACCTCGCGGTTGCAGCGCAGCGGTGGACCGTTGATTCGAGAAAGTCTTGTGACCGCTTTTTGCACGCATCCTCAGTCTCAACCTACCCCGACCAGGGCCTTTTGCAATAACCATCCAACCGAGTGGGTCACAGCCCGGCATCACAAGCGTCGGCCCGCGACACCGAAGGCCGATGCGGCAACCAGCACGGCCGCACCGCCGTAAAGCAGAGACGCCGGCAGGACCGGCAGCAGCAGCCCCGCCAGCAGCGGCCCGGCGCCCGCGCCCAGGTCGCGCCAAGTCGCCAACCGCGCCAGCGCCGGCACCCGCGTCGCGCCTGGGTTGGCCGCCGCCGTCACCGGCGCGGGCAAGGACTGGATCAGCCCGCGCACCAGCACGACCAGCACCGTCCCTGCCCACAGCAGCCCGGCCCCCACGAGGGCGAGGCCGCCCGCCCCGATGAGCGACAACAGCACCAGCACCCGCTGCGCCTCGTGCCGTTCGGCCAATGCGCCGCCCGCCGGCCCCAAGAGGATCTCCGCGGCATAGCGCAGGGCAAGCGCCGCCCCGGCAGCAAGGGCGGCGTGGCCCGGCACCGCGGCTGCTGCCAGCACCGACAAGCCGAGCACGAACAGGCCATCAAACGTCAACCCTTGCACAAAGGACCACACGTCCAGCCGGGACGGCAAGGCGAAGTGTGGCCCGCCCGGCGCGCGTCCGGTGGCCGCCTCCGCACCGGGTGGCAGCCGGAGCGTGAACGGCGCGGCGAGCAGCGCCGCGGCGCCCAGCACCAGGAAGGCAGGGCGCAGTCCCGCCACCTGCGACAGCAGGGCGCCCCCGAGCAGCCCCAGCATAGGTCCCGTGGCGATGACCGCGCGCGAGCGCCCGCTGCGCCGGGCCGCGCCCGCCGGTTCGGCCGTGGTCATGGCCTGCGTTGCGATGTTCAATGCCGCAAAGCACATCCCCCAAAGCAAGCGCGCGAGCAGCAGCGCCCACAAGCCCGAGAGCAGGGCGTAGCCGAATGCCGCCAGCGCCGACCCGAAGGCCGCGAGCAGGCAGGCCAGGCGAGGGCCGCGCCGGTCATAGAAGCGCGCCACCCAGCCATAGCCCGCGATCCGCACCAGGCGGTTGGCCGCCAGCAGCAGCCCGGCCTCGCCCAGCGTCACGCCGAAGGCGGCATGGTGCAGCGGCAGCAGCAAGTAGAGCAGCGTGTCGGCAGGCAGGGCGAGGCCCAGCACGAGCGAGGCGTTCCGCGACGCCCGGTCTGCGGCAGGAGCGTTCATTTCTGCTACCGGCCTTCGGGCGGCGGCACGTCCGCGCCGGGGCCGAGCGGGCGTGTCATCAGCACGGAGTCCACCCAGCGCCCGTGCTTCCAGTCCACCGCCGGCAGCACGCCCGCGTGACGGAAGCCGCAGGCCCGGTGCAGGCCGATGGAGGGCAGGTTGCCGCTGTCGCCGATGACGGCCACCACCTGGCGCCAGCCGCCCGCCTCCAGCCGGGCCAGCAGCGCCGGCAGCAGGGCGCGGCCGACGCCGCGGCGGCCGGCACCGGGTGCCACATACACGCTGTCCTCGACGGCGAAGCGGTAGGCCGGCCGGGTCCGGTAAGCGCTGGCGTAGGCATAGCCCAGCACCGTGCCGTCCCCATCTTCGGCCACCAGGCAGGGATAGTCGCCCGCCAGCACCGCCGTGCGGCGGCGGCCCACCTCTGCCGCGTCGGGCGGGTCCAGCTCGAAGGAGGCCGGGCCGTGCAGCAGCCGCGCCCGCGCTGCCATGCCTCCGTCTGCCAGCCGATCCAGGCTTAGAAAGGCGGCACCGGGCAGGACTTCGGCCAAGCGCCGGGCCAGCCGCGTTTTGACGCTGCCCAGCGGGCCGATGTAAGTGAGCGGCCGGACGCCGCGCAGCTCGAACCGTTCGCCGCCCCAAGGCCAGGGGAGGTCGAAGGCGGCGCAGAGTTCGGCGGCCGGTTCCAACAGGCGCACCAGCTCCCCAGCAGCGGGTGCCTGGCCCTGGGCAAGGCCGGCCCGTAGGCCGCGGACCTTCTCGACGGTGCCGGCAAGCTGGCGAAGCTGGCCTTCGAGTGCTGCCTGATGCGCTGTCACCGGAACACTGCCCAGCACATCACTGTCTTCTGGGATCGCAGGGATTGGGCACTTGGCCGTCACTGCACCGGCTCATCCTGGAACGACGCCAGGCTCTGGCGGCGCCGGTCCACAACCAGGCGGGTCACGTCGGGACGGGCGTAGTGCCCGGCAAGGTCGAAGTTCTGCCGCTCGCGCCGCACCTCGCGGTGGTCCAGCGTCGCCACGACCAGGTGCTCCCGCCCCGTCACCGGCGGCACCACCCACGCCCCGTCCGGCCCGGCGATGCACGACCCCCCATCAGCCAGCACGTCCGGGCACCGGTCCAGCATGGCCGCCGCCGGGCTGCCCGCCGGCACGTCCTCGCGGCGCATCAGGCCAGACACCGCCAGCACGTAGCTACGCCCTTCCCTGGCCAGGAAGCGCGTCGTGTCACCGGTGTTGCGGAGGCTGCCCGGCCACAGCGCCACGTGCAGGTCCTCGCCCTGCGCGTAAAGCGCGGCCCGGGACAGCGGCATCCAGTTCTCGTAGCAGTTCAGGCCGCCTGCGGTGAACGGGCCAATGGGATGAACCTGTAGCCCGTGCCCGTCGCCGGGGGCCCAGCTCAGCCGCTCCTCGTAGGTCGGCAGCAGCTTGCGATGGACCGACGCGACCTTGCCATCGGCGCCGACGTGGACGCGGGAACAATAAACGCTGTGCCCGCCCCGGTCGGCCGGGCGCTCGATGGTGCCCAGCATGACGGCAACGCGGAGCCGGGCGGCGGCGGCGCAGACGCCATCTAGGTGGCCGGCTTCCACCTGGACAGCTTGGTCCAGGTAGTGGGCATGTATGTCTTTCTGCAAACCGGACTCGAAGCGCGCCCCGTCCGTGTGCTCAATCCAGAACGGGTAGCCCGGCACCAGCGCCTCCCCGAACGCCACGAAGCCGCAATCCGCAGCAGCGGCCCGCCCGATCCAGTCCACGACCTTTGCGAGCGTGGCTTCGCGGTCAAGCCACACCGGGGCGATCTGGGCCAAGCCCACCGTCAGCTTGTCTCGGTTACTGGCTGACATGGCTTTGTCCTCTCGTCCCAGGTGGCTTGCCGGCGAGTATGGGATGGACCAGCATCGGTCCAATTAATCCTTGTGATAGGCTGCTATCGTGTTTCCTAATGTCAGCGTTGTGCAGCTACGGTGTTTCCGTGGAGTTGCCGAGCAGGGCAGCTTTACCACTGCCGCCGACCACCTTTGCATGTCGCAGTCCGCCGTGAGCCAGGCTGTCGCGCTGCTGGAGCGGACACTGGGCGTGCCGTTGCTGCTGCGTGGGCGCGACGGCGCTACCTTGACCACGGCAGGCGCCACGGCGCTCGCCGAGGTACGGGCGGCGCTGGCCGCGGTTGAGCGGCTCGCGGCCTGCATGGCCTCCCCCAAGACGCTGAGCGGGCCGCTTCGTATTGGCGTCGTGCAGAGCGCGGCGGTGCGGCTTCTGCCTGGGTGGCTGCGGCGGCTGCGCGCCAGGCATCCCGGCATACGGGTGGCGCTGTACGAGGGCAAAGATACGGAGATCATGGATTGGGTGCTTGCCGGCATCGTCGAGGTCGGCATTACTAGCCGCACCCATGCGGACCTGGTGGTCCAGGCCGTGTTCGAGGACGACTACGTGGTCGTGGTGCCAGACGGGCACGCATTTGCCAGGCAGGGGAGCATCAGCCTGCAGCAGCTCCATGGCCAGCGCATGTTGCTGTCCGGCGGCGGGTGCGAAACGCTGATCGAGGAGTTGCTGGCCGCGGCGGGAAGCCACCCGGAGATCATGTGCGTCGTGCGCGACAATGCGACCCTGGCCAGCATGGTGCGTGAAGGGTTGGGGCTGACGATCATGCCGGAACTTGCCCTGCCGGAGAACCACGACGGGTTGGGAGTGCTGCGGCTGCGGCCTAGCCTGCGCCGGACCTTGCACCTCCTCACCAGGCCGCCGGACGCGCTCGGGCCGGTTGCCATGGCGTTCGCAGGCGTAGCTCAGGGCACGGAGCCTCCGAGGTGATGCTTGTCCGCCAAACCAACCCTGGCGGACAGTCGGCCGCTCGTTGCCTATGTTGGATGCTGCGGCCAAAACGCACATTCTGCGGTGCTGCAAGGTGTACGAACTCTATCTCTGGGGACACTGGTGGCGAATTCACCTCTCATGCGGCAAGGGCGGCAAGGCGCGATGTGCGGGTGGGGGCGATGGGTCGGCCCCCAAACCAGGCGGCCGTGCGGTCGAGGTTGATGGCCGCGGCGGTGGCCACGTGCTGCAAACCCGTTTTGGTCAGGCCTCGGTAGCGGGTCTGGCGCAAGCCGAACGCACGCACGGCTTGCGAGAGGGTGCTTTCTATCCCTTGGCGCTGCGCATAAAGGCGCCGGCCCTCTGCCGTGCCCTCCCGTGCCCGGGCGGCGGCAAGGGTCTCGTGTTCCGGCCGCGGCAGGAGCGTGAGCACCCGGCCCTGGTACTTGGAACGTGACCGCATGCAGCGGCTGCGGGAGGCACAGGCCCGGCAGTCGGCGGCACGGAACTGGGCGCGGATGACAGTGCGCGGTCCCGCGTGCTTGACGCGTTCATACCAGCCGGCGCTCTCCTTGCCTTCTGGGCAACGTGCCGTCCGCCGGTCCCATTCCACGGTGAAGTCGGACGAGGCGAACCCGTCATCGGCAAGGTTCTGCCAGCTCAGGCTTCGCCGGCTGGGTCCGACCAGGTCAATGCCATGCTCCTTGCGAGCAGTGATGAGGTGGTCGGCGCTGACGTAGGCGGAGTCCACCAGGTGCTCGGACGGGGCCAGGCCTTTGGCGGCCAGAGCCGCGTGGATTGGCGCCGTGCGGGGCGCCTCATGCACGTTGGCCGGCGTCGTGCCGGCATGGACCACCAGGCGGGGCGCATCATCGTCGCAGGTCTCGGTGAAGTGGACCATGTAGCCGGTCCAGGTCGTGCCGGCCTTGGTCCGGAACCGCGCCTCGATGTCGTAGGGCGCCTCCACCCGGTCGGCGGGACCACGGCCCTGCACCAGCCGAAGCCGGGCGCCACCATCCTTGCCATCCCCCTCCTGCCCGTCCTTGATCCGCTCGAAGTGCCGGGCCCACACGCGGCGCATCGTCTCCACCACAGGCAAAGCCGCAGCTTCGGGCGGCGTATCGGCCTGAGCGAGCGTATCGAGGAGCCGGAAGCCGTCCGCCCCGACCTGGCTGACAAAGGCGTCGCGCTTGAGGCCAATCTCGGGGAGCCGCATGTTCTCGACCCGCACGTCGTAGCGCTCGTGCCACTCAGGCGGCGCAAGCGCGCGCAGCCAGTCCGGTGCGGCCTCGGCAATGTCGTTCAGTGCCGCACGCAGCGTCTCCGCCACAAGTTCCACGCGGTTGAGGGTGCGGATGGCCGCCAGCACGTGCGTGCTGTCGGTCCGCTGCCGCCTGCCTGCCTTGAGCAGCCCGTCCGCGCGCGCCGCGTCCAGCACCCGTGCGAGCAGCCGGTCCACGGCCGCGTTGCCCAGCAGCCTGCCGCGGAACTCGCACAGCACGCTGCGGTCAGAGCCCGGGTCGGCCAGGTCGAGGGCCAAAAGGTATTTCCAGTCGATCCTGGCACGCACGGCGTCCGCCGCCTGCCGGTCGCTCAGCCCCTCGCGGAACTGCATCAGTGTCACCAGCGCGAGCCGCCACGGCGCATAGGCCGGCTGACCGCGCTTGGGGTAGAGGTCGGCGAAGTCGGCGTCCGTGAACAAGGTGCCGAGCCGGTCACGCAGGATCAGGTAGGGATTGCGGGTCCGGAACGCCGCACGGGCGACACGGGCGGTGTCGTCGGGCACGGGCGGGATTGGCTGCTGCGGGCGAAGCGACATGGGCATCCTCTGGGCTGAAAACCGCCCAACGCCGCCAGCCCCGCCAGGCTCCCGAATTCGCCACCAGTGTCCCTTTTAGAATCCATACAGGCCCGCGCGCACCCCCGCGCCCAGCGCACGCAGTGCCGCGGCCATTCCTGGTGAGCCTGCCCGGCCAAGCAAGACGATCTCCGATGCCGGCAAGGGCGGCAGCCCGAGCGCTGGTCCTGCATCGGGCGCGTCGCCCGACGCGGCCCGACCCATTGGCGCGATGCCGAGACCCGCGCGCACCCCTGCAAGTAGCGCTGCACACCCTCCGCTCAGGAAAGGCTCGTGCCAGGCAATGTGTTCGCGCTCCAAGGCGCGGATCGCGGCGGCACGAACGCCACAAGGCGGCCCAAGGGTGGCCAGCGGCACCGGCTCGCCGGGGCGGAGCTGGACGCTGTTTGCGGCGCGCCAGCCGAGCGGGTCAGTCCCGAGTACCTCGCCCTCATCCCCACCCGTCTCTCGCCGGATCACCACGGCATCAAGTTCGCCTGCGTCGAAGGCCATTCGCAAGGGCTGCGACTGCCCCGTCCGCACCTCGACCGCGGCGCCGGCCGGCAAGGCAGCGCGCACCCGGCGCAACACTCCCTCCAGCCTGATGCCGACCGCGTGTTCGCTCAAGCCGACCGCGAAGCGCACGGCGGGGCTTGGCGCGAAGCGCACTGCCTGATCGTGTGCGGCCAGCAGCGCGCGGGCGCGGTCCAGGAAGGCAGTGCCGTCCGGCGTCAGGCGTACGAAGCGAGGTGTGCGCTCTAGCAGTCGGCGTCCGAGTGCGGCTTCCAAGGCTTTCAGGCGCTGGCTGACAACGGGCTGGACCGTGCCGGCCGCCTCGGCAGCACGGGTGAGGTTCCCGAACTCGGCCGCAAGAATGAACAGGCGGACAGACTCCAGGTCAAGCACCATAAGACTCCACTATGGTGAGAACATACTACCATAGCGTTCCGCTTTCCTACTGGATTGGTCAAGTTGGGCGTCAGCACACCAACGAAGGAAGCCCGCCATGCCCATGATCTCCGTCCGCTACGTCACTCCGGTGCCGCAGCCCGAGTTGCGCAGCGAGATTGCAGCCCTTGCCGCCCGCTTAGGAGCCGAACGCCTCGGCAAGGACCCGGGCGTGACGGCCGTGCTTGTTGAGCCGGCTGACCCGGAAGGCTGGTTCATCGCCGGTCGCCGCCCGGCCGTGGAAGATGGCAAGGGCGCGTTCTGGCTCGACATCAAGATCACCGCCGGCACGAACACGAAGGGAGAGACGACCGCCTTCGTACGGGCCGCCTTCGACGGCATGGCCGCGCTGCTCGGACCGCTGCACGAGGAGAGCTATGTTCTCGTCCACGCGGTGGATGGCGACACATACGGCTATGGCGGTCGTACGCAGAACGGGCGCTGGGCGGCAGCCAATCCGGGGTAGGCCGGTCCTGGATGACGTGGAACATCTACGGGCGTTCCAGATCTAACCCGCAACCAGCTTTAGCCCGAGCAGCCCCATGACGGCACTCGCCGTCCGATCCACCCAGCGTTTCCCGCGAAGGTAAGCGGCACGTGGGCTTTCCGACGAGAACAGGAAAGCGACCAGCATGTACCAGCCCGCCTCCATAAGGAATACGAGCGGGAGTAGAGCCAGGACCAGCCAGCCTGGCGGATGCTTGGGGCAGCAGCGCCGCGAACACACTGCCGTAATAGATGGCCGTCTTGGGATTGGTGACTTGCGTGGTCAGTCCCGTTCGGAACGACGCTGCCGGATCGGGGTGATCCATCCCACCGCCTGCAAGCGCAAGCGGCGCGGCGGCGCCTTGCCAAAGCCGCCAAGCGAGCAGCAGCAGCCACAATCCGCCGAGCAGCTTGGCCCCCGTGAAGAGTAGGGGCACGCGCGCCAGCGCTGCCGTCAGGCCCAGCAGCACCAGCGTGGTGAAGACCACCGCGCCCATACCCATGCCGAGCGCGGCCGCTATCCCGTCCCGGCGCGAGCGGGCAACGGCCGTCCGCGCTACCAGCACGAAGCTTGGCCCGGGGCTGATGCTTCCGATCAGCCCCGGGCCAAGGAGGCCAGCAAGGGCGGTGACTGGTTCCATGCTGGCATCTCCAATCGAGCTGCGCCGGGCCGCACCGGCGAGGGGAGCCTGTCAGGCTCCAAACGCGACTGCGAAAGTAAGCCGGATGTCAGGCTACCTGGGCAGCAACGCCTGGCTGGCCCAGCAACGATCCTGGCGCTCCGCCGGACGCGAACGCCAAGCCCTCGTCAGCCCAGCCTGTCATGCCGCCCAGCATGAGCTTCACCGGACGGCCCAGCTCGGCCAGACGCAGGGCGGCACGGTCGGCGCCGTTGCAGTGCGGTCCGGCGCAGTACACCACGAACAAGGTGTCTTTGGGCCACTCGGCCATGCGCTCGGCCGTGATCTGTCTGTGCGGAAGATGCTGGGCGCTTGGAACGTGCCGCTTGCTATAAGCCTCCGGCGAGCCGACGACATGGAGGAGAACGAAATCCTTCGTGCCGTCCCGCATACTTGCTGCAACGTCGGCGCAGTCAGTTTCCAGCGACAAACGGCGGGCGAAGTGGGCAAGGGCATCTGCTGACGGGGCGGCAGGCGTTTGCGCGACGGTGCTGGGACGCATGGCAACCTCTCTGTTCTGGTCTGCTCTACCTTGCGCCAATCGCCTGGGCACTGGTCAGCGGCACGGATGCCGCTTAACGTCAAGATCATGCCAAGCCCTGCCCGCAGCCGGTCCCCAGTTCCACCCGAGAACCCGCTCGTCGTTGCAGTGGCATATGACGGGCTATGCACCTTCGAGTTCGGCTGCGCCGTCGAGGTGTTCGCCCTGCCGCGTCCGGAGATGGGTCCAGGCTGGTACCGTTTCGCCGTCGCTGCGGCGGAGCCGGGGCCGTTGCGGGCAGCAGGTGGCATCACCGTGGGCGTGGACGGGGGCCTGGACCTGCTCGCCAAAGCCGGCACGGTCATAATGCCGGGCTGGCGCGGAGCGGATGCGCCAGTGCCGACCGAGCTTTGCGCTGCCCTGCATGCGGCACATGCGGCGGGAGCGCGGGTGCTTTCTCTCTGTTCCGGCGCCTTCGTGCTCGCAGCGGCTGGGCTGCTGGATGGCAAGCGCGCCACCACGCATTGGCGTTACTTCGATGCGCTTGCCATGTGCCACCCTGGCCTGACGCTCGTGCCCGATATGCTCTACGTGGATGAAGGCAGCGTGTTGACAGCGGCCGGAAGCGCGGCGGGCCTGGATTTGTGCCTGCACTTGATCCGCCGCGATTGGGGACCCCGCGTTGCCAACCAGGTCGCACGCCGGCTGGTCGTGCCGCCGCACCGAGACGGTGGGCAGGCACAGTACGTGGAACGTCCCGTGCCCCGCGAGCGCGCCGCAGGTTCGCGCCTAGCCAGCTTGCTGGACCGGGTACGGGCGGCATTGGACCAGGAGTGGCCCATTGAGCGGCTAGCGGCCGAGGCGGCGGTCAGCCCGCGCGCACTGCACCGCCGCTTTCAGGAGGCCAGCGGCACCAGCCCTGGAGCCTGGCTGCTTGCGGAGCGCGTGACGCGGGCGCGCGAACTGCTGGAGGATGCATTGCTGCCGATTGAGGACGTGGCGGCAGCGTGCGGCTTTGGAACAGCCGCGACCATGCGGCATCACTTCCGTGCGGCCCTGGGTGTCAGCCCCGCCGCCTACCGCGACCGGTTCAGGGCACCAGCATGACTAGAAGCGGACCTGTAGCGGTGGATTGTCGAGTATGTTTGCAATAGGAGTGAGGCAGAGGCACGGCAGGGCACGCAGCGGCGCGAGCGGATCGATCAGGCTTCAGTCCTTCACCAAGAGCGCCCGCGCCCGGGTGAATTCGCGGCAGCGGGCGAGGCCGGGCCAGACCACCAGCGAGGCCTTCTTGTGGGCTCCGAAGCCGGGCGTGAGCGCCAGCACTTCGGCATGCAGGCCGGGATAGGGGCCGGGGCCCGGGCGGAGTAGGGCATCGAGGCGGCCGGCGAGAAGATCGGCCACATCGTCGGTCGCCACCGCCCGCACATAATCGGGCGGGCGGTTCGTGCCGGCGAGACGGGCGAGCAGGCGGTCGGGCTCGTCACTCAGGGCCGGCGAGATGCCGAGGCGGAGCGGCTTCGACTTCAGAGCCTTCGCTACCGTGTCGCTGGCCACCGACAGGCGTTCGAAGGCGCCCGCTACTTCCGGCAGCAAGGCCTCGCCCTGCGCGGTGAGGATCAGGCTGCGGTGCAGGCGCTGGAACAGCGGCACGCCGAGCGCCTGTTCCAGGTGCTTTACCTGCTGGCTGATGGCACCGGGCGTGACGGAGAGTTCCGTCGCGGCAGCTTTGAAGCTCAGGTGGCGGCCGGCGGCCTCGAAGGCGCGTAATCCGTTCAGGGGGGGCAGGCGATAGCTCATGGGTGCGGGTCCGGGCATGGAGGTGACGGCTCTAGAATAGAAATACTCTTCCAGGTCGTCAGAAACAATCGGTTGAGCGGGGCCGGGGCATGCGGGAGAAGGCGCGCACCGATCACGCCTTCAGCAAGATCATCATGCAGCAGCGCAACATCAATGCCGAACCGATTTCGGCTAATTGTGATAGAGAGGTGGCCAATGGCTGAGATCATCCATCCCAGCATATTGTCACCTACTGGCTCATGACGCCCCGTGACATAGCCCTGGCCGCCTTCGTGTCCGTAATTTGGGGGCTGGCGTTCGTGGCAATGCGGTTCGGCTTGGAAGGCTTCACGGCCCCCCAACTCACCGCGCTACGCTTCCTAATCGCCTCGATCCCCGTCCTCTTCGTTATTCGGCCTGCCGTGCCCTGGCACCTGCTGGTGCTGATCGGGCTGAGCCTGTTCGCCGGGCAGTTCCTGCTGCTGTTCCTTGCCTTCCGGCACGGAATGCCTCCCGGTCTCGCCTCGGTGACGCAGCAAACCCACGTCTTCCTCACTGTGCTGCTTGCTACCTTGCTGTTTGGCGAACAGCCCACCGCGCGCCAGGGCTGGGGCATGACCCTGGCTGCGGCCGGGCTGGTGCTGGTCGGACTGACGGTCGGTGCGGACCTGCCCGCGCTCGCCCTGGCCCTGGCGCTTTCGGGGGCGTTGAGCTGGGCAGTCGGCAACCTGCTGTTGAAGCATGTCCGGGGCGTGCCGATGTTCCCGCTCATTGCCTGGTGCAGCCTGGTGCCGCCCTTGCCCATGCTGCTGCTGTCCGCCCTGTGGGGAGAAGCATCCTTGCCGGCTGCCGTCGCTGGTGCGTCGTGGGTCAGTCTGGGCGGTGCCCTCTTCCTGGGCGCCGCCACTTCGGCTTACGCGATCTGGGGTAGGTTGCTGGGCCGTTACCCGGCTGCTGTCGTAGCACCCCTGGCGCTGTTGTCGCCCGTGACGGGAGTGGTTGTATCGGCCCTGGTGTTCGGCGAACGGTTCACCTCACTGCGCTACGCCGGCATGGCCCTGATCCTGGCTGGACTAGCGGTCATCGTATTGCGGGCACCTAACCGCACCGTCACCCCTCCTATCCCAAGAATGGAGTGATGCCTGTCCGTCAAACCAACCCTAGGCTGCCAAGCCCAAGCTGTCCGCTAACCCTGGACGGCGTGGAGTGGACTTCTAAGGTGAGACAGGTAAATTCGGACAGTTCTCAACGAGGAGAACGTACTGATGTCCCTGAGCGAGTCTGGAAGCCACAGTCGGGAGTTCATGCTGAAGGCCGTTGAACGGTTGGAGGCTGGCGAGC
>JAABUQ010008435.1_pt1 | contig 14454 bp, 14 predicted proteins | sample 5560001 | NCBI WGS metagenome assembly JAABUQ01 (sample SAMN10711888, study PRJNA513371) | rock metagenome | isolation source: Antarctica rocks | place: Antarctica: Victoria Land, Finger Mt nord | collected 2015-12-18
CCAGGGGACCAGCACCACGACCGCCCAGCTGGTCGCGCGCGAGATGGGGGTGGACCCCGGCTCGGTCCGCGTCGTCAGCGGCGACACCTTGATCGTGCCGCACGGCGGCGGCACCTGGGCCAGCCGGAGCGCGGTGGTCGGCGGCGCGGCCGTGATGGCGGCCGGTCGCGAGCTGCGGGCGCGGGTGCTGGCCGCCGCCGCCGAGGTGCTGGAGGCGGACCCCTCCGACCTCGAGCTGGCCGGTGGCAGGATCGCAGTGCGCGGCACCGACCGTGGCATGGCGCTCGCCGAGCTCAGCCGCATCGTGCACTACAACACGGGCCTGCTGGGCGGCCGCGTCGAGCCCTCGCTGGAGGCGACCTCCTACTTCGTCAACCCGACCGCGGGCACCTTCGCCTCCGGAGCCCACCTCGCGGTCGTGGAGATCGACAGCAGCAGCTGGCAGGCCCGGCTCGTCCGCTACGTCGCCGTGGACGACGTGGGTCGCCCCATCAACCCCGAGGTGGTGGCCGGCCAGGTCCGCGGGGGTGTCGCGCAGGGGATCGGCGAGGCGCTCCTCGAAGAGCTGGTCTACGATGCGGACGGCCAGCTTCTGAACGCCTCTCTGATGGATTACCTGCTGCCCTCGGCAGCCGACCTCTGCGACATCGAGGTGCATCACCTGGACATCCCCTCGGTGGTCGGCGAGGGCTTCCGTGGTGTCGGCGAGAGCGGGGCCACGGCGGCGCCGGCAGCAGTCGCCAACGCGGTCGCCGACGCCCTGGGGCCCCTGGGTGTCGAGGTGTCGCGGCTGCCGATCACGCCCGACCTGCTCTTCGGGCTGGCCGAGCGGGCGTCGGGCTGATGCGCGCGGCCGTGTACCACGGGAGCCGAGATGTGCGCATCGAGGACGTTCCCGAGCCGGCCCGGCCCGGCCCGGGCATGGTCGTTCTCGCGCTGAGCCGGGCCGGCATCTGCGGCACCGACATCCACGAGTTCCTCCACGGCCCCCACCTGATGCCGGCCGGGCGTCCGGTGGTGATCGGCCACGAGATGCTCGGCCGCGTGGTCGACCGGGGCACCGGCGTGTCGTTGGAGCTCGGGCAGCGGGTGGTCCCCGGCGCCGGCCTGTGGTGCGGAGGCTGCCGCTGGTGCCGCAGCGGGCGGACCAACCTCTGCGCCACCTACTCCACCTTCGGGCTCCAGGCCGACGGAGGCCTCGCCGAATTCGTGGCCGTTCCCAAGATGATGTGCCACGCGGTGCCGGACGGCTGCGAGGACCGCAACGCCGTGCTGGCGCAGCCGATGGCGGTCGCCCAGCACAGCGTGAGCCGAGGCCGGGCGGCCGAGGGTGAGCGGGTGCTGGTGATCGGGGCCGGAGGCATCGGTGCCTTCGTGGTGGCGGCCGTTCGCTCACGGGGGGTCGGGCCGCTGGTGGTTGCCGACGTCTCGCCCCAGCGGCTCGAGACCGCCGCCCGGCTCGGTGCCGACCAAGTGGTCGACGCGCGCGCGCGAGGCGCCGGAGCAGATCCTCGACCTCACCGGGGGCGGCGCCGACCTGGTGATCGAGGCTTCCGGGTCCGACGCCGGCCTGGCGGCCGCGCTGGCGGCGGTGGCACGGGGCGGCCGGCTGTTGCTGGTGGGGCTGCAGTCGCAGCCGCGTGCGATCGACCTCCACCGGATGGTGATCCACGAGATCGAGATCTTCACCACCAACGCCCACGTCTGCGACGCGGACCTCCCGGCCGCCATCGCCCTGCTCGCCGAGCGTGACCTCGCCGCCCTGGTCGTGGATCGCGAGATCCCGCTCGAGAGGCTTGTGCCCGACGGCCTGCTCGCGATGGCCGGGGGCCAGGCCACCGGCAAGGTCATAGTCAACCCGACGAGGAGAAACTGAATGTCCGAGGTCGTCGACTGTCACAACGACGTGGTCCCGCCAGAGGCGGTGGCGGCGCTGGCGCGTTCCGGCAACCCCTTCCAGGCGACCATCCGCGGCCGGATGGTCGAGCACCACGACGGGATCGCCTTCCCGCTGGCCGCCGAGATGGACGACGTGGAGGCCAAGCTGGCGAGCCTCGACCGTTGGCGAAGGTTGTCTACCGGCATCATCGCCACTCCCGCGAGGGTTCGCGCGCCGCGACCGCCTTGACATAGAGGCGCTATCAAGTCACGCCGGCCGGCCCTTTGCGTCCGGCAGGCGGCGATTCGCATGCAAGCCACACCTACGCGGCGGACACTGACACTATGAGCCAGCCCGCCGGACGCTATGTAGCCTGACACTCACCGGACACTAACTCTGGCGGCAGCTCAACCGGGAAGGGAAGGCGAAGCGGACCACCTTTCCAGGCCAGGTCGCCGCAGGCTCTGCACGACCTGTCGAGGGAGCCTCGTGGCGTTCGCCCCGAACCGGGCTCCGGGTGGCCGAGCTGGCCTACGTTAGTACCTCGTCTGGGTTTCTGCTAGGTAGCCTGCGCGGTCGATACCTTAGCGGCCGACCGAATTCTAGGCTGGCGGCTTTCCTCATCGCTCCAGACTGATCTCGCCCTCGAGGTCTCCGCTTTAGCCCGGCCAGCACCATACGGCTCTCTTGACAAGGCGACTCATCCGTGCTGTGCTAGGGGCCTGGATACATTATCCGTTCTAAAGATCCCCCCCGAGCTGCTGTCCCTCCGTCGGCCCGTGGTCGACCGGCTACGCCAGGCGATCTTGGCCGGCCGCTGGAGGCCTGGGTCCCGGCTCCACCAGGATGAAATCGCTCGCGAGGTCGGAGTCAGCCGGATCCCGGTGCGCGAAGCGCTTCACCGGCTTGAGGCCGAGGGGCTGGTGACTATCCTCTCGCAGAGGGGCGCCACGGTCACAGAATTGGAGGCGCAGGATATCGCGGAATTTCACGAGCTGCGCGTTTTGCTCGAGGGAGCGGTCACAGAGCTTGCCGTGCCTAGAATCACGGACTCGGACATCGAATCCATGCGCGGGCTCGCGGAAGCCATGGAGGAGGCCACTCGGCAGGCGCGCGTGCAGGACTGGGTAGATCTCAACCAGCAGTTCCACATGGTCCTTTACGGCGCATCGGGTAAACGCCATTTTCTGCGATTGATCGATCGGACCTTCACGCGGACTAGGCCATACATAAGTCTGTACCTCGGCCTCGGAGGGAACCTTGCCGTACTAAACGCCGACCACGGAGGGATCCTCGAAATGGCCAGCAGACGTGATATCGTCGGGACCCGCCAGTTGGTCGAACAGAACATTCGGCGATCCGGCGCAGGCCTGAGCTCATTCCTTGAACGCCTTCACGGCGATCATTAGCTAAATAGGAGGGAGATCGCAGATGCAATCAGAGAAGCCACGCACGGAGCTTAAGCAGCCACTCACGCACAATCCGCACTTCGCCCGCGCGGGTGACTTCATTTTCACCTCGTCTATCTACCCAATCGACTGGGAAGGGCGTGCGGTCACGGCGGACCATGGCTTACAGTACATCCGCGAGAGTGAGATGGAGGCGCAGACCCGCTACTGCCTGGAGCGGCTGAAGGCGGTGCTCGAGACGGCCGGTAGCTCTCTCGACCTAGCCGTGAAGGCGGACGTGCATCTGCGCGACGCCGCTGACTTCCACGACTTCAAAATGATCTGGCGGCAATATTTCGCGAGCGATCCGCCCGCGCGCACGACCGTCGAGGTTGGCGATGAGTTGCCTTTCGGGGGTGCCCGCCTGAACTTGGACGCAGTCGCCCTGGCGAAGGATGGCACCACGAGGAAGGAGGTGCTCTTCAGTCCCGACGTCCCGGACCCTCGCGAGGCGGAATGGGCAAGCTACGCAGTGCGCGCCGGTAACCTCGTCTTCTGCTCGGGCCTACCAGCCACTGACTACAGGACGGGTATCGTGGGCGGCAAGCCGCCGGGATTTCCGAACTACGGGAACGAGGCGGAGTCGCAGGCCGAGTTCATCTTCGGCAACCTGAACAAGGTCCTCGCGCAGGCTGGCACCTCGCTGGAGAACGCGGTTGAGTCACAGCTGTACGAGTCCAACCTTCTCACCTTCCACGACGTCGATCGAGTCTGGTTCAAGTACATGCCGGTGCCCCCGCCGCGAAGCTCAATGGGCGTCAAAGGCTTCACGGTGCCTGGCGCGCTCTGCGTTGCCAACCTGGTGATTCTTGTACCCGACGCGGATCACCAAAAGCAGGAGTCTCGGGCCGGCCTACGGTGGCATCCCGAGGACGCGCGCAGCGTTCACTTCTCGCCGACGATGAAAGCCGGCCGCTGGCGCTTCTTCGCCGGCCAGGTGCCGACGGAAGATTTCAAGAGTCATCACGGTACCCCTCGCGGGCTTCCACATCACCACTCGGACATCGAGGAGCAGACGCGGTTCACGATGCAACTCTTGAAGGAGCAGTTGGAGGCTGCAGAGACGGATTGGCAGCATTGCATTCATGCGCGAGTCTACCTGACCGACACCCGCCGCGATTACCGCGGCTTCGAGCGAGTATGGCGCGAATACTTTCCTGATGCCGCTCAAGCACCGGCCTTGGCACTAGTGCCGACAACGGGGATCATGTTCCACGGGCCAATCATCGAGATCGACCCTACTTGCGTCGCTAAGTAATGGGACGAGAGTGAAAGGATGACATCACGACAATTCTTCGCCAGGGTTCTGGCAATCGCAGCAGCCACGCTGATGGCAAGCGTGGCATGCGGTCCGGGGACCTCCAGCGGGACCAGCACTTCGGGTGGCGCGACGCTCAAGTTCGGCGCCTTCGGGCCGCTGAGTGGCGACGCGGCGGCCCAGGGCCAGAGTGTCAAGGACTCACTCGCGCTGGCTCAAGATGAGGTGAACAAGGCGGGAGGTGTTAGCGGCCATAAAATCGAGTACGACCTTGAGGACGACGCCGGCCTCCCCGACCAGGCGGTCAGCGTGTGCGACAAATTGACAAGTCAGGGTCAGGTTCTAGCCGTCCTAGGCGGAATCAGTAGTCCGACCACGCTCTCGTGCATGAGCGTGACCCAGCGCACCGGCACGCCGGAGATCGTTACCGGCGCCACTTCTTTCAAGATCACCAGCAGCGGAGATCGCTATGTCTTCCGAATGTCATTGCCGGACGTCGGGCTGGGGGGCGGCGCGGCGACGTTCGCAGCGGACCACGGCTGGAAGAAGATCGCGATTCTCAACGTGAACGACGACTTCGGAAACGGCGGCGCCAAAGCTGTCACTGATAGAGCGGCCACTCTGGGACTACAAGTCGTGGCCAAGGAGACGTACACTCGGGGGGACCGGGATTTCTCGGGGCAGCTCACCAAGATTAAGCTGGCGAAGCCGGATGCGCTCATCGAATGGTCGCGCTACACTGAGGGCGCACTCATTGCCAAGCAGATGCAGGACCTCGGGCTCACCATTCCTCACATTGGCAGCGACGGCTTTTCAACTCCCGCTTACATTAAGCTAGGCGGGCAGAGCGTCGAAGGCGTCTACTACGTCACTCCCTGGAGTAGCAGCTCGACTGCCCCGGCGTCGGTCGACTTCGCGAAGAAGTTCAAGGCGCGCTACAACCGGGATCCCGACAGCTTCAACGCGCTCGCTTACTCAGCCCACATGGTGGCGATGGCGGCCGTCAAGAAAATCAATGGTGACGTTACAAAGGAAAAACTTCGGGACGCTATCGCTCAAACCAACCTGTCCACGCCCGTCGGCCAGATCAAATTTAATCCACAGGGCGATCCGGACTACAACGCACACTTCGTTCAGATCAAGAAGGGCGCTGAGGTGCCAGCCTAGATCAATACGGACCGGCGCACCAGGGGCGCGCCGGTCTTTTGAAGCCCTGGAGGCAGATTGGGCGCAGTACTTCTGCAGTTGGCAGCGGGCGGTCTCGCGATCGGCATCATCTACGGGCTCATCGCGCTGGGATTCACGATGATCATCCGTGCCCTCGACCTTGTTAACTTCGCGCAGGGGCAAATGATGATGCTTGGGGCCATGGTCGGCTTCACGCTGGTGACCACGGGCCGAATGCCCTACGCAGTCGCCTTCGTTGGCGCCGTTGCCGCCACAGCCTTACTCGGATACCTTGCGGACCGAGCGGTGTTCCGGCCCATGCGCCAGCGGGGGGCGCCGATGATCAATCTGCTGATCGCTACCATCGGGCTGTCGATATTCCTGCAGAACATCGCCATCCCGATTTGGGGGTCGCAGCCGCTGCGCTATCCACCGGTCTTCGGTGCCCGCCCGCTGCAAATCGGGGGGGTCGCCATTCCTTCCTACGTGGTGCCCAGCCTGATCGTCGGGGTTGCCGCCTCGCTGGCGCTAATGGTGTTTTTTACCCGGACTCGCACAGGCCTGGCAATGCGAGCCGCCGCTCAGGACATGGCTACAGCGCGCCTGATGGGGGTGGACATCGACCGCATGGTTTCCTATACGTTTGCCATCTCGGCGGCGCTTGGGGGCGCGGCCGGTGTGTTGCTTGCGCCGGTCATATTCGCCTCCTTCAGCATGGGCGAGATCGGCGTCAAGGCTTTCGTCGCGGCCGCCATCGGGGGTCTCGGCAACGTCCCCGGTGCGATCCTCGGCGGCCTCATCCTGGGTTGGATCGAGACATATAGTGCCGCCTTCATCTCCTCCTCGAACAAGGATGCCATCACGTACGGGATCCTGATCGTGCTGCTGCTCTTTCTCCCACAGGGGCTCCTCGGGAGCAAGCGGGGGCGCCCCGATCGGTGAGAACCTTCCGGCGGCAGTGGAAGCCTGTGGTCGTGATCCTGCTCGGCGCCCTGACCCCATGGCTCGTCAATGAGGAGTACTTCACCCACGTCCTGACGTTGGCTCTCATTTACGTGGTCCTCGCGATGAGTCTGCAGCTCCTACTGGGCTACGCTGGCCAGCTCTCGCTTGGACACGCCGCATTCTTCGGCGTTGGAGCCTATACTTCCGCCGCGTGCTCGGCCCAACTGAAGATGCCGGTGCCGGTCGCCATCGTCTGCGGCGTCGCACTAGCGGGCGCCCTGGGTGCGGTGGTGGCTCCGATATCCCGGCTGCGAGGCAACTACCTAGCGGTGGGAACTTTGGGACTGGTCGAGATCGTCCATACGGTGTTCCTCAACTGGACGCCGGTGACGCACGGCACTGAGGGCTACCTCAACATCCCCGCCTTCAGCTTCTTCGGCTACCTGCCCCTCGAGACCGACTTCCACTATTACTACGTGGTCTTCGCGCTGACTGTGGTGGTGTACCTTAGCTTCCGCCAGCTGGTAGAGAACTCGCGATTCGGGCAGTCGCTGGCCGCCATCCGCCAGAATGAGCTAGCGGCCGCGGCAGTCGGCGTCAACGCGCGCTTCTACAAGATGCAGGTGTTCATCCTCAGCTCAGCCGCAGCCGGCCTTGCTGGAGGCCTGTTCGCGCACTTCATTCGATACCTTAGCCCTAACCAGTTCACGCTGGACGTCTCCATCGCCGTCCTAATGATGATCGTCGTCGGAGGCATCGGTTCCCTCAACGGGGCCGTGGTCGGCGCGCTGCTGCTGTCATTTGCGCCCGAATACCTACGCCAATTCCAAGAGTTTCGGCTGGTGATCTACGGGGTGCTGATCCTGGTGCTGATGATCTTCGTCCCCTCCGGGCTGGCCGGCCTATGGAGGCGGGGGTTGCGCGCGGTGCGCCGGTCACGTGGCAATACAGGGTCTGCTACCCCGGTAGCGGTGCGATCCCCGTGAGTGCCCTGCTCACCGCCGAGTACATCCAGAAGCGGTTCGGTGGCGTGACGGCGGTTGCGGACGTGAGCATTGCCGTGAACGAAGGTCAAATCCACGGCCTGATCGGTCCTAACGGGGCTGGCAAGACGACCTTCTTCAACGTCGTGGCGGGCGTATTTAAGCCTGACCGCGGCCGGATATCGATGTCCGGTGTCTCGGTGGCCGGTCGGCCGAGCCACGTGCTCGCTCGTAAGCGAATCGCGCGGACCTTCCAGAACGTGCAGCTCTTCACCGCTATGACAGCCATCGAAAACGTTTCCATGGGCTACCACACGCGCCAGAGGAGCGGGATCTTCGATGCCCTAGTCGCGAGCAGGCGCGCGCGCTCGGAGGCTGCCGAGACGCGGCATGTGGCCCTGACGGCGATGGACTTCGTTGGTCTGGGCGGCCTCGACGGGGGCCTGCTTCCATCATCGCTCGCCTATGGCCATCAACGCCTGCTTGAGATCGCGCGCGCTCTCGCGTCAGAGCCGCTCCTGCTTATGCTCGACGAGCCCGCGGCCGGCATGAACCATTCCGAGTCCCGCAACCTCTCCGCGCTGATCCGGAGGATCCGCGACCGCGGGATCACCGTGCTGGTCATTGAGCACCACATGGATGTCGTTATGACCGTCTGTGACCAGGTGACCGTCCTCGACAGGGGCCGTGTGCTCGCAACGGGCGCGCCGGGTCAAGTCCAGAGGGATCCGGACGTTATCCGCGCCTACTTGGGCAAGGCGGGGGCGCGGGGCGAGACCCGTGCGAGCGAGCTGCCCAGTGCTTGAGGTGCGGGACCTGTCAGTCAACTACGGAGGTGTGCAGGCGCTGCGCGGCGTCTCGATGACGGTCGGACAGGCCGAGCTTGTGGCCCTGATCGGGGCGAACGGCGCGGGGAAGACGACGACCCTAAAGGCGATCACAGCGGTCGTTCAGGCTGCGTCAGGAGAGGTCCTCTATGACGGAAGGGCGCTCGCCGGCATGAAGGTCGAGGAGGTGGTAGCGCTTGGAATAGCGCACGTGCCCGAGGGCAGGCGGGTCTTCCCCGAGCTGACGGTCGAAGAGAACCTACGGATCGGCGCCCACCTCAGGAAGGACAGGCGCGAGGTGGGTAGGGAGATCGGCCGTATGTACGAACTGTTCCCGCAGCTGGCGGAGCGACGCAGCCAGCCAGGCTCCAACCTTTCGGGCGGCGAGCAGCAGATGCTCGTCTTCGCACGAGCCCTAATGCTGCGCCCACGCCTGCTGCTCCTGGACGAGCCTTCCCTCGGGCTTTCTCCGCAACTGGCCGATGAGGTGGCGGAGAAGGTTCAATCGATCAATGCTTCTGGGGTCGCGGTGCTGCTGGTCGAGCAAAATGCCGCGCTCGCCTTGAGCCTGGCGAGCAGAGGCTACGTGCTGGAGACGGGCGAGGTGGCGCTGGCCGGTGCCGCCGCCACACTGCTGGAGGACTCAAGGGTGCAGGCGGCGTACCTCGGGGTGGCCACCGACGGTCAGGACGCGACCGGACTTGTCTGAGGTCATCGACGTCCACTCCCATCTATACCCGAGGCGATACGTCGAGCGGCTGAAGAGGCGGCGGCGCCTGCCGCGGTTCGTGGGGGAGCGGGGGTCGGAGCGTTTTCGGATCTTCCCCGAGGAAGAGCGACAGCAAGGCGGCCGGACAATCGGTCCGGAGTTCTGGGAGCCCGACCTCAAGCTTCTGTTCATGGATCGCTACGGCATCGATCGAACGGTCGTCAGCCTCGGCAATCCCTGGCTGGACCCAATTGGGCCAAAAGAGAGCGTCTCCCTGGCTCGAGGCGTCAATCGCGATTTCGATGCCATGGCCGCGCGCACCCGAGGCCGCCTCGTCGGGCTGGGGGTGCTGCCGAACGACGTCCCTGCGGCGGTGCACGAGGTGGCCTGGGCGAAACAGCAGACCGAGCTCCGAGGGTTCATCAGCGGTCCTCATCTGTGCGGGTTCAAGTTGGACCGGACCGAACTGGAGCCGCTATGGGTTGCTCTCGAGTCGTCGGGCCTCACGCTCTTCGTGCACCCGGCCTACGCTGCTTTCCTTTCGGAACTGGAGGGCTATGGTCATATGCTCCCGGTTGCAATTGGGTTTCCGACCGAGACCACGGTGGCCCTAGTGCGCATGGCGGTTGCTGGGGTGCTCGACCGTCACCCGCGGCTGAAGATCCTCGCCGCGCATGGCGGGGGCACCGTGCCCTTCCTAGCCGGCCGCATCGACGCCGGGGTCCGATCGGACGACTTTGTCGGGTCGCAGCTAAGCCGGCTGCCGAGTGAGGCGCTGAGGACCATTTATATGGATGCACTCGTTTACCATCCGCGTGCCCTTCGTGCGCTCGCGGATTTAGTCGGCGAGGGCCACATGGCGTTCGGCACCGACCATCCTTTCGGAATAGCGGACCCGGCCCGCAATCTCGACGCCATCCGAGCAACCTTCAGTAGGGCGCAGACTGCAGCGGTGCTAGAGACGACGGCCATAGACCTGTTCGATCTCTAGCGATGCTAGCCAGCAGCGCCAGAAGTCGATGTCGTGGATCACCAGCGACGGGCTGCTGGCGATGATTGACATCCGCGTCACCGGCAATATCGTCATCAATCTGGCAAGGAGAAGCTGAATGCCATACGTCCTCGACTGCCACAACCACGTGGTCCCACCGGAGGCGGTCGCCGCGCTGGCGCGGAGCGGCAACCCCTTCCAGGCGACCCTCCGCGACCGCGTAGTCCAGCACCACGATGGTATGGAATTCCCACTGGCGGCGGAACTGGACGATGTCGAGGCTAAGCTGGCAAGCCTCGATCGGAGCCGGATCGACGCAGCCATCGTGTCCCCCTCGCCGACCCTGCTGGGCTGCAATCACCCGGCCGAAGCAGCACTGGAGGCCTGCCGATTGCTCAACGACGGCCTGCTTGCGATGGTCGCGCAGGCACCCGAACGGCTTCGGCCGATGGCGGCAATCCCGCTCCAGAACCCCGAGACGGCCGCGGGTGAGGCGCTGCGGATGCACCGCAGCGGCGTGCGGTCGATCATGGTCGGCACCTTTGCGACGGGCTGGCGGCTGGGCCAGCAGTCGCTGCGGCCTTTCTGGCGCGAGGTCGAGCGCCTAGAGTTGCTGGTGTTGCTGCACCCGTTTTTTGTCGGCGCCAAGCCCGGCATGGAGCAGCACTACCTGACAAACCTCGTCGGCAACCCCCTCGAAACGGCAACCGCGATGGCCGACCTCGTTCTGGCCGGCGTCGTGGCGGAGTGCCCGCGGCTGCGGCTGCTGCTGGCGCACGGCGGCGGCTTCGCCCCGTACCAGTTCGGGCGCTGGCGGCACGGCCACCGGGTGCGCCAAGAGGTCCGCGCCGACTGTCCCAGGGACCCGTCCGAGTACCTGGGGGCCTTCTACTACGACACCATCACGCACTCGCCGGAGGCGCTGGACTTCCTTATCCGCTGGGCCGGCCCGGACCGCGTGCTGCTCGGCACTGACCTGCCTTTCGACATGGCCGACGATGACCCGGTTGGGACTGTCGACTCGGTCCGACTCACAACACCGGAGCGCCGGGCGGTGCTCGCTGGTAACGCACAGTCCCTATTGGGCGAGTTCCAGGAGGACTAGATCACGCCCAGCGAAGGAGAGTCGACTCAAACCGAACCCACGCAACGCCGTCTTCTTGAGCACAGCGGCCGCGGTTAGGCCGCTGTCGAGGCGGAAGGTGGACATGGTCTCATCGAGCGGTCCGATGAACGAAAGATGTAGAGGCAAGACCCCACCGATCGCGTTTTCGGCCGCCATCTCGTCAAGGCGGTCGATCGGGGGCGACGTTGATGTCGGCGGTGAGACCGGTCCGGTCGTCAGTTCGGACTGAGTGGGCGCTTGTCAGCGCGGAGCCGTGGGGGGCAGCAACCGGGAGCTCTGATCGCCCTGATCTGCAAGCCATCCTCCCTGCGCCGGTGGAGGCCGGCAGTTGGTAACGATCGCCAACCGACTCGGCCCTCGGTTGGGTCGGATGACCGCCGTCGTCTCTAAGGTGGGTACCGCATCGCACTGACGGCGGTCCGGGTCTGGGCGTCCGCGCTCACGCCCGTTCCCCTAGCGGCTGCCGTGGATGGACATCGCCTGGGCCGGGATCGCTTCGGGGTCGGTGTGGGGCTCGATCGCCCAGCTTTTCGCCATCCGGTTCCCACCCGCGGTGAGGGTGAAGAAGGCTGCCAGCTCGACGATCTCACTGCTGCTGAAGCTCTGGCACAACTCCTCGTAAACCTCCGCGTCACGGCCGTCGTCGAGCGTCAGGGTCCGTGCATAGTGCAGCGCGGCCCGAGTTGCGGGATCGGGGTGCTCCCAGTCAGGGAGCGCGCAGGAGAGGCGCTCCACGTCCGGGATCCCTGCCGCCGGAGAGCTCTGCCTGGCGCAGAACTCGCAGCCAACCATCTGGGCGATCTGGAGCCGGCAGAGCTCCTTGATCCGGTGGGGAACCGTGCCCCCGCGGTGGAGCATGTCCCAGTAGCGAGCAAACTCGATCGCCACCGCAGGGTTCTGACCCATGGTCCGGTACCAGGACTGTGGCGGGCTCTTGGTCTCGGCAGCCCCGGTGATGACCTCCCGCAGAGCCGGGTCGGAGACATCCTCGTCGGTCAGCTGGGGAACGTTCGGGACGTGCACGTGCGTAGCCATGCCAATGATCCTAGGCAGCTACGCACATCACGTCCAGCCATCTCCAGTCGACGGTGCCATGTCCCGGACGCCCGCACGCCAATGGTCAAGGACACGGTGCCTTCGGCCTCAAGGGCTGCGGCGATGGACCGTGTATCAATAAGGGTGAGGCCGTCCACCTCCTCGCTGGCGCTCAGCCGGACGCCCACCACCATACCTGGCCCGCAGCTCCGCCATACCGCCGCGACTACTCCGGCAGGAGCCGGAGCCGCCCCGACGCCGAACCGCCGCAAGTGTCCGGGCGCCGGTTGGTGATCGGATTGAGGAGCTGCGCCAGGAGGTAGCCGTGGGCTGCGTGGACCTCGAGGCCGTCGTAACCGGCGTCCCGGAGGTGGCCGGCGCTGGCGGCGAAGCCGGCCACAAGGTCGGCTACCTCGGCGAAGGAATTTGATGGGGACCAGCGGCTGGCGCAACGCGGGCGTCGCGGATGGCCCCCACCTCGGCAGATCCGACTCGCCCGCCAGCTGGTCGCGTCCCCCAGGTGCGTGAGCTGTCCGAAGATGCGCGCGCCCGCCAAGAGGACAGAGGACGCTAGGCGGCGGAAGTACGGGATCGTAGGCCCGTAGCATTCTGCGCCCCCGAACGAGGGAGGAGGGATGCGTCACCGTGCCCCAGTGATCACCAAGCTCACTCCCGCGCGCGCGTTCCTCATAGAAATGCAAGTCTCCCTGCGATGGTCCGCCATCAGCGGAGAAGAGGGTTTTCATTAGCAGCATCACGACCCGATTGCTGACCCCGACAGGCCCTACCGTGAGGGGCGAGAAGAGATGCGGGTAGCCGCCGCCCGTCGCCTGGCTGGCGGTTGAGTCGACCGGCTTCACGGCCGCCGCGACTCGCCACCGCTGGCCTCCCTTCCGGGGCGAACGTCCGGTAGCGGCCCGCATCCTCGCCTGCCGGTCACAGTGAACCGCTCTCAGTGCGTTCGGATCGACCTCCGCAATGAGACCGAGAAGGACTTCTACTTCCTTTCTGCGCAGTGCCCCGCATCGCGGCGTGACCCCCCGTGGCTCGCGGTAATGGATGCGAAGACCTGAACGAGGTGAGGATCCGCAAGGAGTACTGAGACTGATCGCACCAGTCGGACCAGCGCTGATCGCGACCGGCGGCTTCAAGCCGCCGGTCGCCATGTTTTCACGCCGCGGAGGCGGCTCAGGCCGCCCCGCCGGTCCATTCGTCGAGGAACGTCGTGACATATCGCATGTGGTCACGTATGCCCTCGACAGTTATGTACTCATTTGGCTGGTGCCAGCGGTCGCCGTGGCCCATCCCGACGAAGATCAGAGGCTTGCTGAGCGGCGGGCGATTGAAATGCGCGAATGGCGCCCCGGCGGGTTTGATCGGCCAGACGAGGTAGTCACAGCCATGTTTCTGGCAGGCCCTGAAGGCGGCCTGGTAGATCTCCTCGTGGGCGGACGTCCGGGCGTACTCATAGCCGCCGAGGAAGCGGAGCTCGGCCTCCGGGTAGCCGTGCCGATCGAGGTGTGCGCGCAGGAGGCGCTGCACTTGCGCGTAGCTTACTTCGGGCGGGAAGCGCAACTCCACCTTCGCGACCACATCCATCGGGAGGGTTGAGTAGACGCGGGGCCCGACATATCCGCCGACGATGCCGACGACGTTCAGGGTTGGCATCATGATGAAGTTCTCGAGAAGGTCACGCGGATCTTGCCCAGCCTTGAACCGAGCGATTTTGAGCGAAGTCTTGAGCTTGGGCTCGTTGATTCGCTCCTTGAGGGTGCGCAGCTGTGCCTGGTCCTCGTCCGTGTAGGGCGAGAGGAGTTCGTCCAGGCCATCGATCGTCGCGAGATCGTTCTCGTTGACCAGCGTCCCGAGGAGGCGGATCATGCGCCACATCGGCGCGTCCATCCAGTGCAGGTTGGCCGCCCACGATTCCTTCGCATCGAGGGTGCCGCCCCATTCGCCGCCCTTAATCTCGATCTCGATCTTGGAGTTACCCTTGTACCCCCGGTAGACCTGCATGATGCCCTCCAGGTCCTGGTGCATGCCGGGCATCCAGAGCGCCTCGCCGGCGTCGAGCTCGGCGAACTTC
>JAABUQ010008436.1_pt1 | contig 14453 bp, 9 predicted proteins | sample 5560001 | NCBI WGS metagenome assembly JAABUQ01 (sample SAMN10711888, study PRJNA513371) | rock metagenome | isolation source: Antarctica rocks | place: Antarctica: Victoria Land, Finger Mt nord | collected 2015-12-18
CCTCCACCCCCAGCGCCCACAAACCCCTTCCTCCTTACCCCCAGCTTCGCCCTCCTCCCCGCCCCTTAAGGCCGCCTCTCCGCCCTGCAAAACCTCACCCTCGTCCTCACCACTGAACACAATCCACAAAGCCCAAGCCTGTTCATCCCAAAAGCCAAGCCTTTACCGACCAGACCAACCCTCCTTTACCACTCCAACCCAACCCCCCCGCCCGCTCCACGATCCTCAAAGCGTGGCGCGCTTTCCTAATGTAAGATCGCCAGCCCAGAGGCGCCGGCTACGATGCCGTTGCTGAGTTTTGAGGGAGCTGAAGCTGGATTTCTGGGGGTGGGGACTTGGGGGGGGGAGAAGGTTGTTATGGTACGTAGTCTCTTTCCAAGCATAGTATTTGGTATCAAGTATTCAGTTTTTGTCGGAGATTGAGGAGCTGGCAGGGGGGATGAGGACGGGCTAATTCAGCAATCCCACAGCACCGCCCGTTCGTTAAGGGCTTTACTACGCTCGCTGGCTTGCGACGGCTGGAGGTTAGAGGCGTGAGGCATGCAGGGAGTTTAGAGGGGTTGCGGCCGGGGTTGTTGATAGGGGAGGGGGTGTTTGTTATGAGTTAGCGAAGGGCATCTCACGTGGCTAGAGGTTTATATAGCAAAGGGGTCTTGAGGATACGGGATGTAGGGCTGGAGCGTGAAGCATATGCGGACTCCATGATGTGAGCTAGTAATAGCGCTTGCTGCAAATGTGCACAATCTGGGAAGCCATGAAGCCAAGCCTCTCCTCCGCGAACGCGAAAGGCGGCGGTGCTGCTGCGATGCGATGGGGTTGGTACGGAGACAGGTGTTATAGCGCGGATGCTGCGCTGGAGTGTAGAAGATGGAAAGGCGGCTGGTTGGGAGGTGGGAAGAGCTTGTTGTTGTATGCGCCATAAGGAGAGTCCTCTCCTCCTCAATCGAATGAGTACGCAAACAAGATAGTCAATCTCGCTCGATCCTAAACCGCTATAACCCACGCGCCGACGGGCTACTTAAAAGTGTCTACCAGGCCTCACTAAATCTTATTCTTCCCACCTGCGCTTCAAGATCCCTCTATCCATTGATTCTCTGCACCGAACAAATCCCCTACATCCCCCAACTTCTCCTCAGCAATTCCTCCCATCAGCCAGCCCGCCAGCCCGCCAGCTCCATCTCACAGCATGGTTGTGAAAAGCATTCAGTACCCTATCGTCAAAGCCCATAAACAGCGACTTACCAACACATGCGATCTCTATAACCGGGAAATCAGATCCCTGACTCACTCCCGTGCGAGATATCACTAAGCCAGTCGCTTAGGATTCTCCAAGTATTCGTATCTCGGTTACAACACTATCTTGTGAAAGAAAACCAATTCTCGAGCATAGCCTGCCCTTCATGATCCCTCTAGCTCTTGATTGTCTCTACACTACATGTGTCTTACAATTTCAGAAATCCTCTCAACAATGCCCTGTCTCTTCATTCGTTAGACAGCCCCGTCAAGAAACTCTCACAGCATCAAGAAAGAGACTCGAAACCCGGGAAGCCTTGAGATAGTAGCTTGCCAACGCATAGGATATATACTCAAGACATGATAGAACAGCTCAGTCCCATGAACTAAGTACTTCCTTCTTCAAGCTACGCATCGGATGTCGCAAAACCATCGATAGGGGTAGCTGGCCCCTTCCGTCCCAAAAACCAGCCTCTGCAAGGGTGTAGCACGCCTTTCAGCCTTCTATAGGATTGTGTCATTGTCGACTCGTGTCTAGTGAGCTGGTACACTAGTAGCACCATTCAAGGAGATGCGGGAGATGAATACAAGACTGACGGCACATCAATCTGACAACGAAAAATCAACTCAGCCAAACCAAGTCACACCACAACCCATTCGTATTTCTTACTTCTCAGCTCTCCTTCCTCCCTGTACGTAAGTGGGTGGACTCTTCCACGTTACCCCCCGGGCCCGAAATCAGGCCGGCCACCCAACGTCCCATATATATCTCCCACGTAATTGGTCGCAGTGATACCTTTCTCAAACGTGTTGTTCCATCCTCCTAGGATACCCTGCACGACTTTGATGCCCGCGAGGTAGATGTTCTGTAGACCAGGTCCGTACCCTTGCTTGGCGTAGAAGAGGTTAGCGGTTACAGGCTGGCCGGCGTATGGACGGTCAAAGTCGGAGCCTGTGCGCATGACGATGATGCGGGAGAAGTCGACGACTTTACTGGCTGCAGCGCGGAGCAGGGCTCCGAGAGTTGCAGTGTCTTCCTGTTCGCTGCTGCAGTACACACCGCTACCGTTTGTCAGAAGAGAGGTGGTATTTTCAAAAGCTTCTGAAAGCAGGGTCCCACTAAAGAAGGTATCCGAGGTCGCTGTGTCGCAGGCGACGACACTAGGGGATTCAGTGCCTACTTCATAGGCAGAAGTTGAAGCATAATTAGCGCGATATGCCACCGCAGCAGCGCTGTCATTGAGAGTTGCCGTCTTAGCAAAGGACATGGCGATTCTGCGTAGCGGCTCACTAACTTCGAAGACTTCGGTACCGTAAAGTTCGCTTGGGTACTGGCTCGGAGAAAAACTACCTTGGGGCACGTAGCCAGTAGAGAAATTGGAGGTAATTTCGCGAGCGTCGATTTCATATTGGAGACCAACTGAAACAGCGTAGCGAGCAAATGTTACAGACTTGGGGTTGTTAGCGAGAGCGAAGGGAGATGTTCCTGCTACTAACGCCAATTGTAGCAATTTTAGGTGAGACACCGGCAACCCCAGCAATGAAGAAATAGGTTCGCCTCAAGTCGAAGAGTGGGGAAAAGGCTAGACTGGTGATCGTGCTTGCGGCGTTGATTTCTGGAGCCACCGATCAGTATTTTGTCCCTCAAGGTTACTAGCATGTCGAAAGGTTATGCATACCAGCCTCGCCAGTTACAAGTTGGCAAATGTCACCATTCTCGGTGCAATGAACTGTTGGATACATAGGGGAGAATCCTGGCACAGTAATATTGCGAGCCGAAAGGTTGAATTCCGGAATCGCGTGCCAGATATCCCCTTCAGATGAGAACTATGCACAGTCAATTCATAACGTAGCCCTAGTCTGGAGTCGATCTCATCTACCATGCTAATGATGAGGACTTTGGGAGTTGTTGGAGTGTTATGGCTAGGTTGTAGATTAAGACAATGCGCGTCGTTTGGTAGCGCCATAGCGGTTTTTAGAAGTATACATAGAACGGCGATAATTTTGTGGACTACCATGATGAGCTTGCCAGATTAAAGTCTGCTTGCGTGACGGCTCCCGAACAAGACACTGCTCCGGAGAAGGAGAATCAAATATTCCGACGATATCAAGGATGTCAGAAATACCGGAAGGCTCAATGCACATCTTATAGTTTTATCACTTCGTTGTGCGCTTCTACCGGTTGCCAGTGCGATTAAGTGTTTACCAATGAGCATATATATGTTTTTTTTTAATGGGCGCGGCTGGCAACCAGGGACCCATGACACGTTTTCCGGAGAAGTGTATGGGAGGTAATAGTAGTACTTGTACTCGCGACCGCTGTATCCGGATATTGTGGGTTAGAGCGGTAATAGATATCTCTAAAACAGAAGAGCGAACGACCACAATATCCGTACCATGTCGGTCGGGAATAATACTATGGACACTCTGGAAAACCTAAAATGGGCCCCCGATTGCGAGCCGCGCCCATAACCATTATTCGCCCCTTCAGAGACGCCTCGGGATCTACAGTGCCTCGTCCCAAGAACTGGCGGCATTCCCCTTTGAGAGGTACCTGTGGATGCCTCCAACGGTCGGTACGACGACACCGTAGTCGATGAGGTGCTGTGTCATACAGTCCGGGCGCCCAAGGGCTAGAGGCGACATGAACTCGTGTGCTCTTTATCATTGGTGGGATTATTATTGAGGCAGAAGAAGGCAAACGCGCGTTTTGCGCTTGCATGATGCAAAGCTACTGCCTTGGTCGGAAGTGGAGTAATTGAGTCGCTCGACAAGGATGTTGACTGCTTCACCCTTGCCGAGACTGTCATTGGGTTGTATCGTATAGGTCCATTACTGTGTGGTCACGCTGTGGTGGAGTTGTGGTCAAATGCTCTAGAAAATGAAATAATGCTCTGGAGACAGGATACGTGATATCCATAAGGCGAATCACTTACCGCTACTGATTTGGAGCCAAGGGCGTGAAAGCATTACTCCGTCCCGTCGCGTGCAGCCTGACAGGCAACGTCACTGGGCCGGAGAAAATGTGGGGGCCGGCTTCGTGTAACCTTAATTCCAGCCTTGATTGGACGTTCTCCACTAATTCCAGTCTGCCAGCTCAATCTAAGGCACATGCGACAATTCTGTCTGCATCCGACAGGAAGAACTTCCACCCAAGGTGAGCTCATTGCGGCACGTCTGCCTTAATTCCCAGACAGCATCCACCTGCAGGTGGCGAAAAGCGTCCACGAAAAAGGTATTTGAAGGTCCTTCCGAGCGCAAAGAAGCTTGTACTTGTACTTATGTCGACTTTCTCTCCCTCTTACGGGCACTGTCCAGCGTTGCAGGTGGTTACTGTATGCTCTCTCCTCAACTTGATACCGGCCATGAAGACTGATGTCCGAGAACTCTTAGAATCTGCGAACCGCGAAATGGGAGTCACCGTCTGGTAGGCGCGTCGCATCATCTGCGAAATATGCACGTCGGTAATAGCCTTTTTGATCAGAGCTGCCGGATTAGAAGCCATGATGAGCTCGAGCAGATGCACTGCCACACATGCCCCGGTATCTCTCCACTCTCCCACCAAGCATACAAGTACAATGTGCACATGTGGGGCAGAGACGAGGCTCTGGTTGCTTCATCGTAAAAAGGGTTTCTACTCCTCTCCCTGTAGGAATCTACATATTCTCCTTTTCTAGATTTTTCAAGAATGGCGGCATCGAACTCTGCGCCCTATAGTGACCGAGGATACATTCTCATCACAACTATGGCGACCACATTAGCTTTGGCTTTGGCTTTACTCTCCGCCAGGCTCTATGTTCGAATCAAGATTACCCGAAATCTTGGTTTTGATGATTTTTTCATCGTTCTCGCCATGGCAAGGGGAATCTGTACGCCTGTTAAACTAGGACTAGCTAACGAAATACAAGATGACACTCTTGATCGCAATAGGCATGGGGAGTGCAGCAATTTACTATGGCCTAGGGCGGCACATGTACTCTTTGCCTCTGGATCATGTCACGGAAGCGGTGAAATGGAACTTTGTCCAATCACTCCCTCTAGGACTTGCTGCTATGTTTACCAAGATATCTATCTTCATCTTCCTACGTCGTCTTTTCCTGACAACGCAAACGAGGTGGACGTGGAATTGGGCCCTCCATTTTATCAATGGTGTCAACATTATGGCCAATTTAGCATCTGCTACCACGGTACTACCCCAATGTACTCCTATAAAGAAGCTCTGGGATCCTAGTGTGCCTGGTAAATGCTGGTCTCCTGCCACCCAAGGTGCCATTGGAATATTTCAAGGAGGTGATCTTTTAGCTGAGCGGAAACATTCACGAGCAGTTTAGACTGATTCTCGAGCCCAGCGACGTCCACCTTTTGCGATATCAGCTTCTCATTTCTCCCAATTGTCTTCTTATGGAACGTTCACATCAAGGCCAGCATCAAGTTTGGTATCTGCTCCCTTATGGGTTTGGGCTTCTTGTGAGTATTCCGGTTCCGGATTTTAGGACAGCATCTCTAAGCCCTCGACTTTAGCACGGGGGTATGTGCCACGGTTAGGACCATTATAGCAAGCACGGAATCTTTGGCCGACTTCACTTGTAAGTACACACAATGGTGGAGGTTGTATGCGTTTTCCTAAGGGTTTCAGACAGCGATCTGATCTGGAATGTCTGGATTTAGTAAGTTTTCCACTAGAATCAACGTCCTTATTTCGCCATCAATCGTCTGAATAACACAACGACAGCTTGGAAACCATACTTGGTATCGTTGCCGCTTGTTTACCAACAATCCGACCCCTATTGAAAGCACGGTTCATCAAGAGCTACTTAGGCAGATATTATTCAAGGGGATTTATCAACCGTAGACACATCGAGAGAGGGGACATCCATCAAGATCAACATGGCTATCGCCTCTCTAGCAATCCTCCGAACATTCAAGGATCTTTTAGGTTTACGGGCAGTGGAAGCGAGATCGCGGTGTTAGTGTAATGCAGCAGATCCACGTAGTATCGATTATGAGAGAAAGGAGAAAGAGGTCTTATACCGAAGGCAAAGACCACTTCCCTGAAATTGATGGCGGTCACGGTCGAGAATAAAGCGGGGAAGCTGGATTCGGCCGCACATGGCGTTTGAGTGCTTTGTTCCACCTGGCTTAATACTCGTCGTCTATGATGTCATCCATGTCGAATGATTGGCACAAGTACATATAGTCAGGGATCTGCATAGCCTTTCCTACCCCTCCTTGAAATATCTGCTGGGATTGCACTCGAGGCCTGTCTCTCACTCTTTATCGTTCCTTGTATCTTCCTTCAGTGTTCGTACCTTCTGTGCGCAGTAGGATCGTATCTCATCGCCTGTACGTTCCCGTATTTCACGATGGCCGATCTACCAGATACCTTCGAAGGTAAATTCCCCATTCCACAAACTATAACCCATATCCCCTTTCTAGCACACGAGTGGCAGCGAAGCCTACAAATAATCAATCGCCTCAAATTCCTGCATGGAGCATGTTGTCATAGAACTTAGTGGGCTGACATTCGCTTCGTGAAGGCCCCGTCCACGTTGCCATCATCGGTGGCACAGGCTTCTACGACCTCCCAAACTTCACTGCCGTTGCCACGCTTCCTCTCAGTCACCCTCAGCTCTGCACGCCCTGGGGCACTCCTTCTTCGCCCATCACTATCTTCTCGCACCCCAGCCATTCCGGAGCGCCCTTTAATGTTGCATTCCTTTCGCGACATGGCTTGCACCATGAAATTGCACCCCACGAGGTTCCGTCAAGAGCCAACATTGCTGCGCTCAGGAAATTAGGAGTAAGATGTATCGTGGCATTCAGTGCTGTGGGAAGTCTGAGAGAAGAGGTGAAACCCAGGGATTTTGTCATCCCTGACCAAGTTATCGATCGGACCAATGGGGTGAGTCGCTAGTGTTTGTTGTCTTCTCTACCTTTCTGTGTGGCGCTCCAAGCCATCTCATCAAGATGTACAATGATTCTGCTCACCTTCGCCTCTCCGCGGATGAGGTTCCACTTCATCTTTACATCCATGATTTTTACGGTATGCATTGTAGGTCAGGCCCTCGACATACTTCGAGAAGGGTGTTGTGGGGCACGTTGGGTTCTCCGACCCTTTCGACAATGGGTTGAGAGATGTTGTCATTAGAGCAACAGGCGGCCAAGCGGTTCTACAAGGCGAAAATATCGTGCTTCATCAGCAAGGAACCTTAGTGTGCATGGGTACGTTTCATCCACCTTCGTGCACGTTCTCATAACGAATTGCGGCTGCTCTTTTGAAGTTCACCCGCTTGAAGTTGAAGAAATCGACTAAATACTCCCTTTATCGGCTAGAGGGACCCCAATTCTCCACCCGTGCGGAATCTACGCTCTATCGCAGCTGGCAGGCTTCTTGCGTCAGCATGACCTGTCTTCCAGAAGCGAAGTTAGCCAGAGAGGCAGAACTTAGCTACGCGATGATTTGCATGTCTACGGATTACGACAGCTGGCATGCAACAAGCGAAACTGTGTCAGTAGACATGGTCATGGGGCACATGAAAGCAAACGCAAAAAACGCGGGAAGGGTAGCGACCGCGGTGTTGGATGTACTGGGCAGAGACGAGAAAGATGTTGAAGAGGTCAGAGTGGGGAAACAGTGGGAGGGGCAGACGAAGTTGGCGGCTGGAATTACGAAGGTGGAGGGGCGAGATAAGGAGACAATTGCAAGGCTGGCCTGGTTACTACCGGAAATTTTTCAGTCGCTTTAGCTAGCCTCTAAGGGGTATAGAAAGCCAGGTGTGGCACGGTTCTCGTTTGGGGCCAAAGTTTTGCTCTAGAACCTAGGTTAGGCTACAGCGAATCTGTATTCAACATACAAGGTTCATTAGGATAGTCTTGTCATATTCTTTATACCTCGCTCAAAGCTCGACGCCTGTTTTCAGTTCACGCTTTTTGTCTCAACAGCTTGTCTGAACGAGTTGACATGTGTTTCTCACAAATTTCCAAATGTCTTCAACTATCCTTCTGTAAGTCTGGCACTTCTCTTGTCGCGCCCTTTTCTCAGCGGCAACGGGTCCAAAGTCAATTGCGGTTTCGAAACCAGCGTTTTTGAAAGACTGTATATTACTTTTGACAATTGAAGAGAGTTGCGTAAGTATTGAAATCGATTCCAGAGACAACAGGTCGATTGGAAAGGATTGGAAGGTATTGTTAATCTTTTGGGGAGGCCTACTTAGGCGGTAGAGATAAGCTTTGCTTTACCATGTTCGGCGGGTGCAGCGATTTGCGAGGGAGGTGTTGAGTTAAGAGATACAGTATAGGTTCGTCATGCAGATTCTCCCAAACCTGCAGCATGAGCCCACATTTTCTCCAAGTCAGAAGATACGGGACTAAGTACTGGCCCCTAGCTGTCAGCATATGCAGTCGAGTATTCCGGCAAGAGCGGAAGCGTCCTGCTATCTATGTAACCCCCACGGAATTATCGAGTCTCCTGTCTTGAAAAATCTAGGGCGAGGAGCTATTCCTGCTTTCAGAGCTTGCATCTGCTGTGTGCTGGTTATAGGCTCGGTGTACGCATGATGTGTACATGTACGCTGGCGCCGGGAGTGCGGTCGAGCGAGAGGTGATAAGGAGAATAGTTGATATATTAGCAATGACATCCAGATCGCATCGATTCTTGTAACGTCTCTGCTTGTACAAGTTGCTGAGCACTGCTACAAGATGATAGAAGACATTATATTCTTGTTACAACGACAGCCAAAGCGTAGAACAAAGTGGCGGGTATTATGGGCATACAGACAGCATATCTAAAAGCTTTTGCATAAGTTGTACGAATAACTAGCGAAAGAGGAACCAGGAGCTGCAACGGCTGCATATCTCGCTCCTTTCGCATGGGCGCAGTGAGTTTGGATGGAAAGACGAGTATAATCTTAGCGAATTTGGGGCGGTAGCAAGAAACAGCTAATACCAATGACCCAAAGATTTGCGGAGTTAGAATTGAATCCGCGTGGAACTAACAGCCTTTTCACTAGTCCCTCTATCATACATGGCTCTCTTGACTTCTGGTCAATTATCCATCTGCAACGTTTCGGTCGACGACAAGAAAGATAAAGCGCGTAGCGACAAAGAGAGATCGTTGCTATCGTACCATACGGTTGCTAGGCTATATGTCTGGTTGTTTATCTCGCGGTCTGGTTGCCAAGGGCGCTGTGGCGATGGTGGATGGCTCTACTTCTGTGGGTGTGCTTGAGTGGATTTTACACCTTCGTGGTGTGATTTTGCGATTGGATTCGTGGACTCAACGGTTCAGGAGCGGGACGGGGAAGCACATCGCGCATGAGTTGTTAAGTTGGGCTTGGTTGAAAGATCGGAGCTAATAAGATGACGAGATGTAAGCAGTGCGCTGAAATCTACCAGCTGTGGAGAAGGAGAAGTGGCCGGTCTAGCGGACTTGGGAGTGGAGAGTAGAGTCGAGGAGATTGCTTGCCAGCTGAGAGTATGTGATGCGTGAAAGGGGCTTTCGTTGTATTAGCTAGCGTGAGAGACAGTGTCTTTCAGATTAAAACAGAGACCCGAATGCGATGCTACGAAACAATTGGGAAATCCTCGTGCGATGAACAAAAATCGCCGTGAGCAGAGAAACGAGAGTGGTGTTGTTTTTCGTCGCGCTGCTTCCTCCCCCTCTCGCCTCTTCTACGCCTTCCAGCTTCTCCCTCATCCTTCTACCTCTTGCGATCACGGTCTCGATCTTCTTCCAAGCGGTTAGAGAAGTGCATGCAATCCCGATTATCCCTCTCTAGAAGCACGCACATGTAGGATTAAACCTGTTCCTCGTCTTTTGGGTTTCCCTTTAATTTGCGGGTAGGCGACTCACGACGCTATCGCAGCAGGTGTTCCCAAGCCCTACTGGGCATCCTTCCGCGGGCTATATTCACAGGAAACCCCGTTGCCAGCAACTACGAGACAGCAAGCGGCGCTCTTTCCGGCGGCGTACTTGGTGGGGGCTCGCTCTTCAAGCCGGCTGGAGGGCGAGGGGAGCGCGAAGGCTGGGATGGCGCCGAGAGCGACGAGTGTGATCAGTTGGAGGACCTTCATGGTTGGGGTTGATAGATAATGTTTGAGAGGATAAGCAAGTCCGAAGTAGAAGGTAATGAGAACGTGGAAGTTGGGGATGCGGCGGTTGAGGATCTGGAACAGGCTTGGATGAAGAAAGGTGAGAAGGGAAGGGAAATGTGCGGTCCGACGCCTTCTTATATAGAAGGGATGAGACACTCGCCTCATTCTGATGGTTCTCGCTAACTGGCTGGAAGGTGGTCCTGATCACCACCCTGTACGAAAATTTGCCGCTGAGTGGCCGGAAAACGGTCGAGCTCATTCGTAGAGATCAAGTGTCGCCGGGCATTTCCGACGAATGCGTGGGCCCGAGGTTGGCTCATTGGAGGGCAGTGAGGAAACATTGGTGGCAGCAAACGGCCATCCCGAGACAACACGGACAAGTTTCAATCATAGCGAGAGCAGTTCAACTATTGCTAGCCGCGGATTTTGGTTCATTGGATAACGAGAGGACGTCTTCTGTGGCGCAACTAAAGTCGACAATCTTTGGCGCGATACTATGGGTCAATACTCGGGGAAGCTCGGTTTTGACTACTCGTATAAGTTGAATGGGCTGAATACGGTGTCTGCTCTTTGCACAGGATCTGGAGTACTTAAGCCCATGACCTAGCTTTCGTGATCGATATCCGGGAGGCCAGACTTAACGGTAGTGGTCTGGCAACGTCAGCCATGGAGTTTGCCACAATCCATTGCCGCATTCCGAAACATTCAGTAACCCCCCAACACCCAATGGCTTAGACAAATGTGTTCACCCTCGTAGACTTATCTGTTGATGCACATCGTATGGCATGTGTAGAGCATCTAGGCGATTACTAAGGCTGTTGATCCTCTTATACCAAAGTTGTCAAAAACCCAACCCACCTTCGAGCTATCCGTTCAGGAGTGGCGAAAGCTTTCTATTTCCAACGAAGTTGACGAGATAGAGGATAGTATCGCGTCAAAGACGTAGATCACATCTGTATAACATCTGTACAGTCTGCATTGATCGACTTTTATATTAGTCTAAGCTATCGAGAATTTTTAGCCTCGATAAAGAGAGAGGGTGGGTATTGGCTAAAATTGGCGAACTAGAATGAATATCGCAAATGCATCGCATTTAGTCGAGATTAGACTCGAGTACATGCAATAACGAATTCGGAAATGTTTATACAATCTAGTGCATGAGTTCTCTGCTAGATCGGGTTCGACGAGCCTTCCATGCATACGTCGTCGCATGTCCAAGATGCTTGGCACATGCATATTACTTAAAGTATATATACTTGTGTAAGACAGCGATATTGAACTGCTTCTAAGACAAAGTCTAGATAAGATACAGTTTAAAAAAGATTCTATCCTGCAAATCACGAGAATATTAGTGCGATCTACTCGCTAGCGCATTCGCTAGCAACTCTAGTGCAACTTAAGTTCTATGCACTATAATGACTAGCGCTTGCATTATCGAGTGAATTGCAAAAGAAGTATATAGAGAATCGATGCAATATTCTTCGATGCTCCCGAGACAAACAATCAACAAGATAGCAACGAGGAAATGTACCAATAGCTGAAAAGGTAAAGCACTTCACTTGTATAGGCAAGAAATTTATAAGTAGAAATTGCACAACGAACCTAATAGAAGATTGAACGTTTATGCGTTTCGGCCCCTAATGCCTGACTGGTGCCCGATGCCGAGGAATGAAGATAGAAGAATGTGCCAGGTCCGAATAGTAAATGTAGAGTCCAATAAGTAGTGGTGGGTAAGAATGGAAGCTCACGATGTATATGTCTGAAAGCCCAGTAAAAATGTCGGACCTTCCAGTACGAATACCCACGACAACGCTGCACGATTGGCCATATACGGCGGTCTTAAATCGCTCAGAATCGTCTCATGGCTAGATCTCGCAATTCAGCGATCACAACAAGACAATGTGGTTCGTGCGCAAGTTGCCTGTACACCATTCTTCAGTTGTTCATAGCGCCAAGTACCATTTCTGACCTGTGCACTGTTGCGGTGCACTTTGTGGTGGTGCATCGAGACAGAGGGTCAGATCGTCAGATCTATCGTCCCCAATTTTGTATCTTGATCCGATAGGATACCCTAACTTGGCAAGCAGTGTGCTTTAAAGGTCTGTTGCTCTCGCTGTCAGGCTCCACAGGTCGATCGGCCAGACTCCAATTGTCAATGTCTCTGTTTTGCATCTTTAAAAGACTGCTCAGGAAAGAATGCGCCAGGTCTTACCCTCCCATGGGATATCGAGGGTGATCGGCCACCAGTAGCTGGATGAATAATCGGCGGACGACCGTCTACCATGCACAGTCGAGGTTTCCTAAGCAAATGCCACGGTCAGATTAAGAGCTTGTCCTCGGCTAACATCTCGAGTCCTCGCATCTACAGGACATCAATGTGCGCTCAACAGGTGCAACTCAGTCGTAAAACGCTTGCAAGGTCTCGAAAGTACCCTGACGTCGCAATTTCATCAGCCATTTCTCCACAGCGAGTTACCGCGTGACGCGGGTTCTGGATCAGACCATGGACAGTGCTGTTCGCACGGCGGTTTGTCGTTGGATTTGCTCTCAGAGGATGCTTTATCCGTCGGCACTAAATCAGCCGTTGAAATCCCCAATTTCTCGGCACTCTCTGGACAGTCCTCAACGAAGATCGTTGACTGACAACTGGGGGACGAAGACTTCACAACACAAAATTCTCAATCGTTCCTCAGTGAGTGCTTGTAGCCGATATCTTCCCCATTGTCTTGGGGCTCAGACCTCTACAGGCTCTGTCCTCGGCAGATGAGTAAATCTGAGCTCGCAGTCTCAAACTGTAGAGACTTACCATTTTTAAACCCACATCGCCTGGCCTCCTCCGCCCAGAATGCCTCTCTCTCCGTCGGCGTCATTCTCGACACGCCCCTAATAGCGAACCTCCTCGCTCCCCTAGTAGATGCACCCTCTCTGGCATCCATTTCCCGAGCCGCAGTACCTCCATCACTGTTAGCCGTAGTCCCTTCGCGAGCCGCAACTCCTTGCGAAGGAACATTGCCCGGCGGCATTGTGTTGATCTCTTCTCTGATCGGTCCTTTTGGAACGCTGACGCAAGGGGATTGAAAGAGCAAGCTCGACGCTGGGTTCGAGTCGGAAAGGCCCAATGACGCTTTTCCTATGGGCCCAGACTGTTTGGAAATGCCAAAGTATTATGGTGTAAATGTTGATCTATATTGTTCTTTTAGTACTGTTGGCAAGGGTCTTGATGTTCTTTGTGTTCTCCCAGCGAAGGTGAGTGCTCCAGAAAAACCGGATGGCAGTGTATTGAAAGCAGAGTATGATGGTTTTGTATTTGGTTTTCCCTTTAGAAAAGATTGCTTGATTATTTGATATGTGATAGGTGAATTTGACGGATTGTACTTCGAAGATAATGTTGGTGACTCTTATATCCGGCGAAGTCCGGGCTTGGCAGGCAGTCCTACCCGTAACAGAATATCCCAATATTCTATACGGCTCAAAACCTGAAGTCAAGCATGAATAACCACCAATTACCACCCACCAAGATGATCACTCGCGCCGTATCACGCTGCATCCTACAAACCACCAAAACCCCCACCTCCCTTCCACCCTCTATCCTCCTCCCCCGCCGCGCCTGCCTCTCAACAACAACCCACCACCACCCACACCCCACCCACTCCACCCACCACCAAAACCGCCCATACCCTCCCAACCCCCCCACCTCTCCACCGCCTCCCCCCTCCCCCCCCCAACCTCCCCCCCCAACCTCTCCCTCCTCCCCCTCCTCGCCGCCCAAACGCCCCACTACATAATCACGCACATCCACTCCCGGCCCTACCTCCTAACCCACGGGGACACACTCCGTCTGCCCTTCCTCATGCCCTCCGCGCCCGTGGGCTCCATCCTGCGTCTAACGCGCGCGTCGGCCATCGGCAGCCGAGAATACACATTCCGCGGGGCGCCGTGGGTGGATGAGGGGCGGTTTGTGTGTAGGGCAAGGGTTGTGGGCGTGGAGAGCGAGCCGATGCGCAGGGTAGAGAAGACGAAGAGGAGACAGAGGCATGTGAAGACGGTGAGGAGTAAACATAGGTTTACGGTGGTGAGGTGTTGTGAGCTGAGGGTGTTGACTGAGGTTGGAGAGGATGGGAATGGGG
>JAABUQ010008437.1_pt1 | contig 14451 bp, 12 predicted proteins | sample 5560001 | NCBI WGS metagenome assembly JAABUQ01 (sample SAMN10711888, study PRJNA513371) | rock metagenome | isolation source: Antarctica rocks | place: Antarctica: Victoria Land, Finger Mt nord | collected 2015-12-18
AGGGAATAATACAGTAAACGGTGCCGGAACACCGTTCAATGCGTTAATCACTTTATGCGATTATACCACCGATAGCAGCATACACGCAATCCGTCATCATAAGTTTTGAGAACTCCCATTCTCATAACTGATTTTACATGTGTACGGACAGCCGCGCACTCCTGCGCGCGAAGTGGATTGGGGATTTCGGAGCGTCGATCATCGAGCGTCAGGCGATAGGCACCCTCGGCGACCGCGTCGCCATGCCGCTCGGCGGCTTCGCAGGGACCGTTCAATTCGATTCATCACGCTTCACTCGATCGTCGTTTATTGTCAATCCTGCCATCTGACATCCGGACATAACTCGGCTGCTATGCGAACGGGAGTGAATCTCGGCACGAAGTGCCTGCGGCTGACCCCATGCTGGTAAGCAAAATCGGCTTACCTTTCCCATCCGCCGATGTGCAAAATGACGCGGAATCCCTCGCTCGTTTTTCTTGCTATCGCTCTCTTCTTCGAGTTATGTCCGGATGTCAGTGCCATGCCGATCCCTACCACCGACCGGAACCGGGGACCCGCCGCTTCCGGTATCCATCCGATCGGGCAGCACAGTGCGTAGCGCAAACCAGACGCGCCCGGGCAGGTTGCTTGCCTGATGCCCTGATCGCGGCGGCGCCCCGCGCCCGCCACCGTCAACCAGACGCTCGTCATCCGCCTCCCATATCGGGAAGTCAAGGCGCGGCTCGCCGCGATCGACCGCGCCACCCTCGTCGGCAAGCGGGACTATGCCCTGCTCGTCGTTGCGCTCCAGGCCGGGCGGCGGTTGAGTGAATTGGCGGGAGTACGCTAAAGGGATATGTCAGAGAATGGGGAGCGCCTGACGGTTATCTGGCGGCGCTGCAAGGGGGGGCAAGACGATGTCCGATACCCTGCCCGCCGCCGTCTCCCGGGCTGTGGGGGAGTACCTCCACGCACTGTACGAGGATGCATTGAACGAAGGGATGCCGCTCAGCCGCTCAACGCAGCATAAATGCGATGATGCGATAGTGCGATACTTTCAATGTAGAGATGTCAGCACAATCCAAGATCCACGCATGCTCGCGTCCGCCCACGCGATGTTCAGTCATGTCGTCGCCGCGTGCCGCTCGAGATACGCTTCGAGCGCCTCCTCCATCACCCCGTAGAGATGGCGGTCCTCCTCGAGCGCGATCCGCTTGCACGCCTTGATCAGATCCTCCCGCAGCTTGTAGCCCCGGTTCACCCGCACCAGTTCGTTTTTCGCACTTGTGCGTTGATGCGATAGTGCGTTTTCGCCTTCGTGCGTTTGCGCGCTTATCGGATCTTCGGGGCTGTCCACCAAGTCGGTGGAGAGGCGCATCCCCTGTCCCCGGCGTAGCGCGGGCTTCGCTCCTTCAACACCCAACAATGCTGATAGGTCCTTCTTACCGGCCATAGCGCTCCTCCACTTCTCGCGCCAGCGCCTCGTACGCCCGCGCGCCCGTGCTCGTCGGCGCGTACCGGCTGATTGCCTCCCCCGCCGCCGGCGACTCGGCCAGCTTCGTGTTAACCGGGATCACCGTCGCAAAGACGAGTGCGCCGTATCGCCGTCGGATCTCCCCCTCGACACTCTGGCTGAGGCTCGTGCGCCGATCCACGAACGTGCAGACAATCCCGCCGAGCGCCAGCGCCGGGTTGAGCTCACGCACCAGGTTGATCGTCGCCTCTAACTGGGGCATCGCCTTGAGGGCGTATGCATGCACCTGCAGCGGCACGAGGACGGACTGTGCCACCGCAAGCGCGTTGAGGGTGAAGAGTCCCAAAGAGGGCGGCGCGTCAATCAAGATGTAGTCATACATCCCCGCGACATCGCGCAGCGCTTTACGCAAGAGCAGTTCGCGCCCCACTTTGCCGGCGAGTTCGAGTTCCGCGTCGGCGAGAGCGAGGGTCGCGGGGATGAGGTCAACGCCCGCATGGGTCGCCACCGTGGCGAAGGCGACGCCCTGCTCGGGATTGAGGAGCACCTCGTAGATGCTGTAGGCGGTCGCTTCCGGGTCGACGCCCAGTCCCTGGGTGAGGTTCGCCTGCGGGTCGGCGTCGATCAGCAGCACGCGCTCGCCCCGCGCGGCGAGCGCCACACCGAGGTTGAGCGTGGTCGTCGTCTTGCCCACCCCGCCCTTCTGCATCGCGACCGCCACGATATGACCCATGTTCTCCCTTCGCACGATTGCACAATCGCATCGGTGCGTTATCGCACTCACGCACCCCGCGCCATTCTACCCGATCGTAGAGTGTTCGTACAGGGGTGCTCGCGCCCGCTACGACAGCGGTCGTGCCTGCTTCCGCTCCATAGATACTACCAGAGGCCGCTGCCTGCACTGGTCGCCGAGGCCGCACCGCCACCCGCTGTGCCTCGTGCGACCGTCGCTCCATGTAGCCGCTTGATCCCGCGCGCTGACTGCTCGGTCTAGCGGAGTCCTTCCGCCGCTCATGAGTCGTTAGGAGGGCACCGCAATGTCGCCGACCCCGCTATCCCCCGATCACGGGGAGATGGCTCCATTCCCCCGCCCGGGAAACGATGTCCGGCCCACGTTCCGTCACGCGGACGAGATCCTCGATGTGATAGCGCCCCCCATCCGCGGCCGTGCAGGAGGGCTCGACACAGAACATCATGCCCGGCTGGATCACCTCGTCCGTCACGCCGTTGATGATCGGGTATTCGTGCAAGACGACCCCCAGGCTATGCCCCAGTAGCGTCATCGCGAAGGGTACGTTGTGCTTCGCGAACGTCCGCTTGCCGGTCGCATAGACGTCGCTGATCCGATGACCAACACGCACGGAATCAATGATCTCCTGCTGGACTGCCCAGAGGCGCGCATAGATGTCGCGCTGCTCCTCCGTGGCGCGGCCGACCACTGCGGTCCGCGCCAAGTCGGAATAGTACCCACGCCAGAATCCGCCGCCATCGAAATGCACGATTCCGCCCACGGGCATCGGGTCGGCATTCGGGAAGTGATGCACGCGTTTCGTATTCTCCCCCGCAGCGAGGACGAGGAACGGCGAGTAATCCGCCCCCGCCGCCAACATCTCCGCCTGGATGACGTCGCCGATCTCCTTCTCGCTCCAGCCAATCGCCGCACGCGTAAAGGCTGTATCAATCGCGGCGTCTGTGGAACACGCCGCATGCGCGAGCTGCCGCTGCTCCCCCTCGCCCTTGATCATCCGCGCCAGATCGAACTGCCGCTCCGCCGGGATCCACGTCGCCTCCGGCAACCGATCGAGGAGCTCGGCGTAGCCATCGAGCGTCCACGCCTTGCGCTCGTATCCGATGCGCCCACGGGCCACCCCATGCTCGTCCAGCACGTCCGCGAGCACCGCAACCGGTGATGTCTGGAACTCGATGTATGTGCGAATATCCGGAATGGAGGAGTCCTGGCAGGTGAGCGACTCCTCGATTGCGCAGACGATCATCGTCGGCGCGCGACCCTTCGACCAGACCACCACAGCCAGCCGGTCCGGGATGTAGCGCTGCGTGAGGATGAGCGCGTCCGAGAGGTAGAAGACATTCTCCGGCGAGATCGCGACCACGGCGTCGAGAGCCGATGCGTCCAGGACCTCTCGCATCCGTCGGTGCGAATGGCGCTCGTCCATGCATTACGCTCCTTTATGAGTTCAATCCGACCATAGCCGCGACGGCGACCCGCGCTCAAAAGAGATCCGCGAGGAACGCACTCTTGCCGCCATCCACGCAGAGGATCTGGCCGGTGATGAAGCGCGCGGCGTCGCTGGCGAGGAAGATGGCCACGCCCGCGATATCCTCCCCGCGCCCGACCCGGCCCAATGGGATCTGGGCGATACTGCGCCGGTAATACGCGGGATCGTCGAGCAGCGTTTTCGTCATCTCCGTATAGATCCACGTCGGCGCGATCGCGTTGACGCGGACACCTCTGTCCGCCCATTCCACCGCAAGGCCGCGCGTCAGCTGGACCACGCCGCCTTTCGCCGCTGCGTATGCGACCTCGTGCTTGTGGCCGAACATGCCGCTGAGCGATGCGACCGTGATGATGCTGCCGCTCCCCTGCCCGGTCATCACGCGCCCGGCCGCCTGACAGCAATAGAAGACGCCGTTCAAGTCCACGTCCTGGACATGCCGCCATTCCTCCGGCGTCATGTCGAGGACAGCACCATTCTGCACGATACCGGCGTTCGCGATGAGGATATCGAGCCGCCCCCAGCGGGCCGCCGCCGTCTCGACAAGGCGCTGGACCTGCGTGGGATCGGCGACGTCGGCAATCAGCGGGAGTGCGTCGCCGCCCGCCTCCCGTATCTCAGTGGCGACCATCTCGCATCGCTCGGCGTTCGTGCCCGTCACGACGACGCGCACGCCGACGCTCGCCAACCCCTGCGCGATCGCGCGCCCCAGGCCGCTTGACCCGCCCGTGACGACGGCCACCTTGCCCGCGAGGCCGAAGAGTGACGTGAGGGCCGCGACAGATCGTTCATCCATGATGCATTCTCCCTGCTAGCCGTGCAGTGCCGCGCGACCGGGGCGATCGGTCACGAAGCGGTTAAGCCGGAAGGCGTCAATCGGGAGGGAGGGCTCGCTCGCCGTGGCAAGGTCGCAGATCAGGCGCCCGGTCGCCGGGCCGAGGCAGAACCCATGACCGGAAAAGCCCGCCGCGACGATGAATCCCCGCACGCCTGTCCGCTCAATGACCGGAATCTCGTCGGGAGTCACATCAAGCAGCCCACCCCAGACGCGGGCGACACGCATCGCGCGAAGCGCCGGGATGAGCTGCCACGCGCGCTGGAGGACCGTCGCGACCGTCGCCGTGGGCGGCTGAATATCGCCGGGCGCGAGCGGGCGGGCGGGCCACGACCACGGCACCCCCCCGTCGGTGATCCGCATCGCCCCACTCAGTTCCTGGCGTCCGGCGAAGTCGGCGTTGCCGACGCCGAGCACCTGATCGAGGAGCCGGGGCATCGGGACGCCGCCGATCGCCGTCACATGGTAGGTCGTCAGCGGCAGGTCGAGGCCAATCATCGCGCAAATGCGATCCGCGTAGACGCCCGCCGTGTTGACGACGACATCCGCCACGATCGCGCCCGCATCCGTCTCGACCCCTTGGATCGCCCCCCCGACCTGCACGACGTTCGTCACCGTGGTGTGGGTGCGGATCACCGCTCCCGCGCGTGCCGCCGCCGCCGCATACGCACCGACCGTTTTGCCCGGGTTCGCATGGCCATCGGTCGGGCAATAGGCGGCGCCCGGGATCTCCTCGGCGAGCGCCGGAGCGAACGCACGTACCTCGGCGTTGCTTTCCAACATCCTCACATCCACGCCCAGATCGTGCTGCTCCATAACGATCGCGCGCACCGTTGCCAGTTCGTCCGCATTGCGGGCGAGCCGGAGATTGCCGCTGCGGACATATTCGGTTTCACCATCGAGTTCCTCGGCCAATGTCACCCACCGCTCGATCGCAGCGAGTGCGAGGGGAATCTCCGCGGGATGGCGACCTGAGACACGCACGCCCGCGAGCGTCCAGCCGGAGGCCATCGAGGCGATCTCACCCCGTTCGAGAAGGATGACGCGCGCGCCGGTGCGCGCCAGCTCGTACGCCGCCGCACATCCGCTGATTCCGCCGCCAATGATTACCACGTCGGCCCGCTCGGTCATTGCCTCGCTCCTTTGATCGCCCACCAGTACGGCGCGCAGTCACTTCTGCACCATGCGCGGATCGAGCGCATCGCGGAGCCCATCGCCGACGAAGTTGAAGCTCGCGACGGTCAGGGCGATGAAGATACCGGGAAAGAATGCGATCCACGGGGCATCATGAAAAAAACTCTGGGCATTATTGAGCATGTTGCCCCAGCTGGCGGCGGGGGGCTGGATGCCGTAGCCGAGGTAGCTGATATAAGATTCGGCGAGTACCGCATTCGCGACATTCAAAGTGGCGGCAACGAGAATCGGCGCGAGGCTGTTCGGGAGCAGGTGCCGGAAAACAATACGATTGTTCGAGGCTCCAAGCGCTTGGGCGGAGAGAACGAACTCGCGCTCCTTGAGAGAAAGCGTCTGGTTGCGGACGATGCGCGCGAGCTCCATCCAGGACGTAAGCCCGATGATCAGCGTGACCGACAGCACCGAGGCGCCGATAAACGATGCGAGGATGAGAAGCAAAAAGACGGTCGGGAAGCAGAGCAGGGCATCCGTGAAGCGCATCATGATGGCATCAACGTTCCCGCCGTAATAGCCGGAAACGAGCCCGATCACCGCCCCAACGGTGATCGTGACCAACATGGCACAGGCACCGACCACAAGCGAAATCCGCCCGGCGTAAATGAGCCGACTGAACAGGTCACGCCCCACTTCGTCCCCACCCAGCACGAGTCCGTCGTGGAACGGTGGGGTGAATTTCTCGAGAATATTGATGTCGAGTGGATCGTGGGGAGCGATCACCGGGGCAAAGAGCGTAAGTAGGGTCAGCACGGCGATCATCACCAGTCCGAAAACGGCGAGACGATGCCGAAGAAAGCGTCGCACCATTAATCGCCACGGGCTTTGGACCTGTTGCATGACCGCTGTGGCGATCACATCCACCGGTATCGTTTCGGCGACGTGGCTCGGTGTGGGCATGTGACGCTCCTACAGGCGACGAATCCGCGGGTCGAGCAGCGACACCGCGAGATCCGCAACCAGATTCCCAATGATGACGAGTACCGCCGTGATGAAGAGGATCCCCATCATGACCGGATAATCGCGGTAGCCGAGCGAGTCAACGAAGAGCCGCCCCATCCCGGGCCAGGTAAAGACGCTCTCCGTGACGAGCGCGCCGCCGAACAACCCGGCCAATTGGAGGCCGCCGAGCGTGACGAGCGGAGCGAGGGCATTGCGGAATGCATGCTCCGCGATCACCCGGCGCTCTGTCAGCCCTTTCGATCGCGCCGTACGGATATAGTCCTGGGCAATCACCTCCAGCATCGAGGCGCGCGTGTACCGACTCCATGTCGCGACGAGGACAAAGCCAAGCACGAGTGCGGGCGCGATGAGGTGATGCAGGCGATCACCGATCGAAAATGTTCCTCCGGTCGTGGCGATCCCGCCGGAGGGGAGCCAGTGCAGCCGCTCCGAAAAGAGGAAGATCACCATCAGTCCGAACCAGAAGGTCGGGATGGAGAGGGCGAGGATCGCGCCAATCGTGGGGAGGAAGTCCCACAGTGAGTATTGCCGGATCGCGCCCAAAATGCCAATCAGCACGCCGATCACAACGGCGACGACCAACGCGGTGATCATCAGTTCAAGCGTCGCGGGGAGACGGTCGAAGATCACGGTGCGGACGGGGCGGGAATCGCGGTAGGACCGCCCCCAGTCGCCCCGAAGCATCCCGCTCGCCCACTTCACGTACTGCACGGGGAGCGGGCGGTCGAGGCCGAAGTTGTGCTTGATCCGGTCGAGGTCCTCGACCCGCATCGAGGGATTGAGCGAATAGACCGCCAGCGGTCCCCCCGGCGCGAGGTGCATCAAGAAAAAAGCAATCGTGACGACGATCAGCAAGAGCACGACGCTCTGGCTCAATCGTCGGACGAGGAATGCGCCCATTCGTCGCTCCCCGGCGGGCCTCTACCCGCACATCCTGCCCACCGCGATCGCGGCTACCGCGAGATCGTCGCGCGTTCGACGCCGTAATCGTTCTCGTCCACCCACGGCTTGCCCTCGGCAAACCGCGTTGAACGGAATGGCGTTAGATCCACGGTCTTCGGCCGGCCCTCGGTGATCCATTCGGCGAGGCACTTGCCGATGGCGGGGCTCGTCTTAAATGACGTACCACTGTCTCCCGCCATGCAGAAGAGCCCCTCGTACTGCGGCAACTTGTCAATGATCGGGCGGGAGTCGGGGCTCATCATCAAGATACCCGCCCAGTTGCCGCGCATCGTGCTGTGCTGCATCACCGGAAACCGCTTCACCAATTGGGCGCGGCACATCGCCACGAAGTCGTCGGTGACCGCTTCCGGGTAGTGTTCGGGATCAGGGCTCACGCGCACGCCCCCTTCCGTCCCGATCAGCGTGCAATTGCCGTCGCTCGGCCGCGCCCACGTGTGGTTAATGCGGTCGATATACGTCATATGCTGGGGAGAGCGGTCGAAGGCCCAACGAAAGAGGGTGACCCGCGCTTCCGTCGGTATCAGGCCGAGATCGATGCCGAGCGGCGCGAACAGTTGGTTCGCCCACGCGCCCGCAGCGATGACGACGACCGGTGCCTCGATCGTGCCATCGGTGGTCTCAACGCCCGTGACGCGGTCCCCATCCGTGCGGACCCGTGTCACGTGCGTGTCAAGCTTGAATGCCACGCCGCGATCCATCGCCGCACGCGCCACGGAGTATGTGGTAGCGTTCGGGTCGGCGTAGCCGGAGCCCGGCTCGTAGGCAACCTCCGTGACATCCCCAACGTAGACGCTCGGGTCGAGCGCGCGGGCGTCATCGGGCGTGATGATCCGGGCGTCTGCCCCGACCTCGCGCTGCATTGCGACATTCGCCTCGAGATGATGGCGATATTCCGGGGGCGTGAAGACGAGCAAGCCGATGGGCTGGAAGCCGCACTCGCCGCCCACCATCTCCCGCCAGTTCGCGAAATACTTCAGGCTCTCGACGGCGAGCCGGGTCTCCGGTTCATTCGTGTAATGCATGCGCACGAGCGCGCCGGATTTCCCGGTCGCGCCCGCCGCGAGGTGGCGGCGCTCGACGACGACGACCTTTCCCGCGCCCGCCCTGGCGAGATGAAAGGCGATGCTACTCCCGTTCGCGCCGGCGCCGATGACGACCACATCCGCTGTTTCCACGCTTCTTCGCTCCTTGCCCGATCGACGACACAGACATCGGTCCTCGCCACGGACGCAAACATCCGGCAGTTACCCGTATGCGGATCGATGCCTTTGCGGTAAGGCTACGGACGTTGCGGGAAAACCCGGACGGCCTCCCCGTATTTCCCGCAACGCCGCATGTGCTATTTCTGCCACCACCACTCGTTGATATTCCACACATTGCTGACGACATAGGCGCTCGCCCTATAATTCATCAGTCCGACCTTCGTCCCCTCGATGTTGGCGTAGTGGAAGATCGGCAAGAACGCCAGATCGTCGCGCAGCACCTGCTGCAACTGCACGTAAATGGCCTTGCGCTTCTCCTGATCGAGTTCGGTCGCGCCTTGCGCCAGCAGCTTGTCAACCGTCGGGTTCTTGTATTGCTCCGTGTTCTCGCCGCCACCCCCCTGCACGGGGATATAGGCGCTGCCGAAGCGCGTCGTCACGTCCGGGTCCGCGCCGAGTCCCGCATTCTCCCCGACCATTACCGTGTCATATTGGGACTTGTTGAAGTAGTCACCCCAGATCACCGCAGCCGGGAAGTTCTTGATTTGCATATCGACGCCAATCTGTTTCCAGGTTTGCTGGAGGTACTGCTGTGCCTGCTCGCGCACCTTGTTCCCCGCCGTGGTGGAGTTCGTGAAGCTGAGCTTCACGCCGTTCTTCTCCCGGACGCCGTCTCCCCCCGGCTTCCACCCCGCGTCATCGAGGATCTTCTTCGCCTGATCCGTGTTGAATACCTGCGGCGTGAGGTTCGGGTTGAGCGCCCACGACGTGAGGGGGAGATAGGTCTCGGAGGGCTTGGGCAGGCCATAATAGACCTTGTCGATGATGTTCTTCTTGTCCATCGCCGCGTACAGCGCCTGGCGCACCGGGAGTTCCTGGAACTGCGGCTTGCCGAAGTTCATGAAGATAAACTCGACGAACGGGCTGTCGCCGAGGTTAATCACCTTCCCTTGCAAGCCTTTCGCCTCGTTGTAGTGGTCGGCGGTGATTCCCTGGATGCCGGTATAGTCGATCTCGCCCGTCTTGAACTGGGTGAACATCACCGTGAGATCCGGGATGTACTTGAAGATCACCTTGTCAAGATAGGGACCCGGCCCGTGATAATTGGGATTCGCCTGGAGGGTGATGTGGTCGCCTGCGACGCGCTCCGCGAAGGTGAATGCGCCGGTCCCGACGGGCTTCGTCGAATTGAATTCGGCCGTGTTGAGATCGGGGACGGTGCCGAGGATGTGCTCGGGCACGATGTAGGTATCGCTCCAGACGATCAGGAACGGGGCGTACGTCTGCTTCAGCGTCATCGTCACCGTGGCATCGTCCGGCGCGGAGATGGCGGTGACCAGGTCGTGCCCAATGCGGTTGCCGGCGTTAAACTTGGGGTTGAGCACCGTCTTGTGGCTGAAAAGGACATCCTTCGCGGTGAATGGCTGAGCATCGTGCCACTTGACGTCTTTGCGGAGTTTGAAGGTGTAGGTCAGGCCGTCCTGGGAGATGCCGCCGTTCTGGACGCTTGGGATCTCGGTCGCCAAATTGGGAATCAACTGCCCCTTCTCGTCGATCCGCCAGAGGCTGTCGAAGAGCGCGTACTGGACGCCGCGATCCACTTCGAGCGTGGACATGAGTGGGTTGAAGATCGTCGGCTCTTGCGACAGCCCAACGATTACCTGCCCACCCTTCTGGGGGGTTCCCCCCGCTTGTGACGAACTCGTCACGGCGGAGCCACTCGGTGCGGTCGTCGCGATTGTGGGCCCACTGGCGGGCGCGGCTTTCGTTGACGCGGCGGACGCGCCCGTCGTGGTCGGCGAGGCTTGTCCGGCTGTCTGGGGTGTTGTTGCCGCGGTTGGGGCAGGTGTCGCGGTCGGCGTCATCGCTCCGCCATAGGCGGCGAGCAGCGCGTCAACCGCCGCGAGCGAAACGCCCGCGGCAATCGCGCGTCGGATGAACTGGCGTCGCGAGAGTTCGCCGCGGGTGAAAGCACCCGTCAGTCGTTCGATCCGTTCCATCGGTCACGCTCCTTCACTGCTACGACCGTCCAACCATTCCCAGGTTACGCGTGCCAGAAGACGCGGTACTCCCCATCAGCCGTACATGTACACACCTATGAGCGGATTCTACACAGTGGAACGTGTGGAAGGGAGAGAACCGCCGTCGGGACTCGCCATCAAGGATCTCCTGCCTCCGTGTTCGCCGGATGCACCGACAGCAGAATTTCCGCGCACGACGATCGTGAGCGAGCGCACCGCCATGATACGAGATGGCACGCAGCATGCGCTGTTGACTCCTCCGCCGATGACGACCGTCGCGAGACCAGTTGCCATGAGCCTCCTCGGCGACCGTGATGCCCGGGCGACCAAGACAACAGAGTCGCGCGCCGCCATGATTCTCCGTCGACCGATTGCCACGGACGATAGCAGGCCATATAGTGCATGTCAAGAGCATGGTGCCGGTATCGGTCAGATATGGTCACGAATGCAGCGGAAATGGCCGAAAATGGGGGTAGATACGTTGGAATCCGTTGACGATTTAGATCTGCGGCTCATCCGCTGCCTACAGGAGGACCCACGCGCAGCCTATGCCAAGATTGCGCGCGAAGTGAACGTGAGCGAGACGACCGTGCGCCGTCGCGTCGAAGGATTGCTCGCTTCGCGCGCGATCACGCTCGCGATGCTTCCCGATCTCTACACACTGGGCTACCGGGCATCGGCGATGGTTGGGGTCAAAGCCGATCTTGAGCGCGTGATGATGATCGCCAAGGAGATCCGCAGCTTTCCCGAGGTGACGATGGTGGCGCTGATCCTGGGGCGATACGACATCTTGTTTTTCGTTGCCGAACGGTCGCTCGACGATCTCACCCGCTTCATGACCGAGCAGATCGCACCCATCACGGGCATCCGCTCGACGGAGACGCTCGTCGCGCCGCGTGTGCTCAAGGTCCTCGGCGACTGGCGCATCCCGGCGGATGGCGCGCCCCGCGATGAGCGCGGGATCGGCCCCGATGGTGCGACCGACGGCAGCGACGATCCCCTCGCCGTCGCGCGGAGCACGGCGAGCGAACCCTGAAAGACGTGACACTGCTCCGCTCGAAGGGTGATCGGGCAGGCGAGAGCGTGAAGAAGGGCATTCCCTATCGGCGGTGTCCCGAGACGTGCCCGGTGATGACGGTCAGGAGCGTGAAAGATATGTCATTGGGGCCGCTCTTCCGCCCAATCACCCATCATGGCTAGGTGGCCTAAAGTGAGCGCCGGTGTCACTTGAGACAAAGTATCGCGGCGTGGAAGCCCTCGTATGGGGCTGAAAACCATCCGATGAAGGTTTGGCTGCTGCGATGCGCGCGTCGCCAGCCTCCGACGCTCGATGCCCATACGTGAAATGTGCTGAAACCGGCTGGTATCGTCACTTTATCGGGTGAAAAGAGGCTCGTGAGTGGGGTATGCATCGAGAAGCGGGCCTCAGATCAAGCGACGTGCCGCGACCGGAATGGAAGCCGACACTCTATCGAGGCTACTTTGCCCCTCATACCTCGCTCATTCTGAGCGAGGTATGAGGATCGCACGAACCGTACCGCTGTCCGAAAAGGACGCAGTGCGATGGCGGGAAAGTTGCAGCATAGTGCTGCGCTTATAGTGTTTTGCATCACCTGTTGCAATTCTCCCGCTTTTCTGCTACAGTGAGCATATCCCGGATGTTCTCGCACGGAGCGAGCTCACCATGATCGCGCAGCTGCGAGGCGGGTGTGATGCAGAATCTCCCAATCACCGAACGCTTGGATCTGATGCTCCGCGAAGGCTCGAAGAAGCAGCGCCTCCTCGCGGGCCATGTCCTGTCCAATCTCAGTAAGTGCTCATTTGTTTCCGCGCGCGACCTCGCCGCGATGTACAGCGTGGATGTCGCCACCGTCGTCCGATTTAGCCAGCGGCTTGGCTTTCAACGCTATGATGACTTTCGACAGAGTTTGCGCGCCCACTACCTGAGTTCGCTCGAACCGCTCGATCTGCTCCAGGAACAGGATCGCATCCCATCGACCGACGCCGTTGATACGATTGTGCAGCAGGACATCCGCATCTTGTCGCAACTGGCGAAGACGATCGATCAGGCAGCGCTGCGCGATCTCGCCCGGCGCATTGGCGCGGCCCGGCGCATCCTCGTGATCGGCTTTGGAGAGCATGGTGGCGTCGCGGTCGCGCTCGGCCATCTCCTCTGCTATCTCGGGCTGGATGTTGTGCTAGAGACGCGCGGCAGTGTCTATCTCGGCGCTCAGGTCGCCAATCTCGGGCCGGACGATTTCCTCCTCTCCTTCTCATTCTGGCGTCCCTCGAAGGACATCGTGCAGGCCTTCATGTGGAGTCGCCGTAATGGCATCTGCACGGCGGTGATCAGCGATAGCGCGACCTCCCGCGTGGCGATCGAGGCAAACCACACGATCGTTGTCCCCTGCGAGGCGGTCAGCTTTTTCCAGTCGATGACGGCGGTCCTCTCTGTGGTCCACGCGCTCGTGGCGCTGGTGGCCGCCGATCGCGGGGTGCAGGCAAAGGAGGCAATCGGTCGGTCGCGCGCTTACAACCGCGAGTTCGGTATTGTGATCGGCTAGCGTGGCGCGCACCGGGCGCGGCGTTCCCGGTTTTGGTCGTGGAGCCCGATGGGGCATAGATAGGAGGGAGACTTCGATGGCTGCGTATCATGATCACTGCCTGCCATCTCTCAGCCACCGCCACACGCGGACAGCAGTGCGAGCGCCGCAGCGCTCGCACTGCTGTCCGCGTGTGGCGGTGGCTCGTCCGGCACAACGGCCCCCGCCGTACCGGCGGCCAGCACTGCCGGTACGAGTGCGAGCTCGGCGCCCGCAGGCGGCGCAGTAGCGACGCAAGGGGCGACAGCGAGCGGCAAACAGATCGACCAGTTCGCGGTGGATCTCACCTCCGACGCCGCATCGCTCGATCCCGGCACCCAGTACGACACGAGTTCCTACTCCATCTACGGCAACATCTTCGACACGCTGCTCACGCGTGACCCGAAGACGGCGGAAATCAAGCCGTTCCTCGCGACTTCCTACAAGATCGTCAACGACCTGACCTGGGAATTCAAGCTCAAGGACGGCATCGCGTTCCACAACGGCGAGCCGTTCAACGCCGACGCGGTAAAGTTCTCGTTGGAGCGGATCCTCAGTTCGGAGCTGAAGTCGCCGCAGCGCGCGAACTACGCGCTCGTCGACCACGTCGACGTGATCGATCCGCAGACGGTCCATGTCGTCACCACACAGCCGTTCCCGACCTTGAGCGCCTACCTCACGACCCATCGGGTTGTACCGCCGAAGTACACGAAGGAGAAGGGCGCCGATTACCTGGCCGCCAACCCCGTCGGCACGGGCCCATACAAATTCGTCGAGTGGCTCAAAGGGGACCACGTAACGCTCGAGGCCAACCCCCAATACTGGAACGGCACGCCGCCAGTCAAGAAGGTGATCTTCCGCACCGTCCCGGAGAACTCGACGCGGATCGCCAATCTCCTGTCGGGACATTCGGACTTCATCTTCAGCATCAACCCCGACGACCAGCAGCGGGTGACCGGACAGGCAAACCTGGCGGTGCTTGTCGCGCCGACCGAGCGCGTCGCCTATCT
>JAABUQ010008438.1_pt1 | contig 14450 bp, 12 predicted proteins | sample 5560001 | NCBI WGS metagenome assembly JAABUQ01 (sample SAMN10711888, study PRJNA513371) | rock metagenome | isolation source: Antarctica rocks | place: Antarctica: Victoria Land, Finger Mt nord | collected 2015-12-18
GGCTCGGTGAGCACCGTGCTCTCGCGCGCGACTGGCGTGCAGCTCACGAAAGCATCGGGGTAGCGGATGCTGCCCATGACCTCGATCTTGAGGTTGCTGCCGTAGGCGCGGCAAGGCTTCCCGCGTAGGCGCGTTACCAGCGACGCCGCCAGGTTCGTGCTGATGATGTCATGCGCCACGGTCCCTCCGGTCATGGCGACCGTCCGGAAGCCGTCGAACTCATGGCGCAACTCCTGCCGCTCCTCCCATTCGAGGAACTCTGGCACGGACATGGCCCGGCGCTGCACGATGCTCATGCCGTAGCCTACCACGGCCGTTCCAGGGTGCGCAGCGGCTACGAGGTCCGGCGCGCGCCCTGCGTCACGTCCCGCACCGCGCCGCGCGCCGCGCTGGTGGTGAACGCCGCATAGGCCTGCAATGCCCCTGACACCTTCCGCGCCCGCGCCTCGGCCGGGTGCCAGCCACGCTCCGCCATCGCCGCGCGCCGGGACGCGAGCACGTCGTCGCCCACCGCCAGATGAATGCGCCGCGCCGGGATATCGATCTCGATGCGGTCGCCGTCCTCGACCAGGCCGATGGCGCCGCCCTCCGCCGCCTCCGGCGAGACATGGCCGATCGACAGGCCCGACGAACCGCCCGAGAACCGGCCATCCGTGACCAGGGCGCACACCTTGCCGAGCTTCTTCGACTTCAGGTAGCTGGTCGGGTACAGCATCTCCTGCATCCCCGGCCCGCCCTTCGGCCCCTCGTAGCGGATGAGCACCACGTCGCCCGGCACGACCTTGCCGCCGAGGATGCCATCCACCGCGGAGTCCTGGCTCTCGAAGATACGCGCCGGCCCGGTGAAGATCAGGTTGCTTGCATCCACGCCGGCGGTCTTCACGATGCAGCCGTCCTCGGCAAGGTTGCCGTACAGCACCGCCAGGCCGCCATCCTTCGAGAACGCCGCCGACGCTTCGCGGATGACGCCCCCGCTGCGGTCGAGGTCGAGTTCGTCCCAGCGCGAGGACTGGCTGAAGGCGATCTGCGTCGGCACCCCGCCCGGCGCCGCGCGGAAGAACTCGCGCACGCTGTCGCTCTCGGTGCGGGTCACGTCCCAACGGTTCAGCGCCGCCTCCAATGTGGCCGAATGCACGGTGGCGGTGTCGGTGTGCAGCAGCCCAGCGCGGTCGAGCACGCCCAGAATCGCCATGATGCCGCCGGCCCGGTGGACGTCCTCGACATGCACGTTGGCGACCGACGGGGCCACCTTGCACACCACCGGCACCCGGCGCGACAGCCGGTCGATGTCGGCCATGGTGAAATCGACCTCGCCCTCGTGCGCCGCCGCCAGCAGATGCAGCACGGTGTTGGTCGAGCCGCCCATGGCGATGTCCAGCGTCATGGCGTTCTCGAACGCCGCCTTGGTGGCGATGCCGCGGGGCAGGGCGGTGGCGTCCTCCTGCTCGTACCAGCGATGCGCCAGATCGACGATCAGGTGGCCCGCCTCGATGAACAACCGCTTGCGGTCGGCGTGGGTGGCGAGCGTGGTGCCATTGCCGGGCAGGGCCAGGCCCAGCGCCTCGGTCAGGCAGTTCATCGAGTTGGCGGTGAACATGCCCGAGCACGAGCCGCAGGTCGGGCAGGCCGAGCGCTCGATGGTCGCGACATCGCTTTCGCTCATGGTCTCGTCGGCGGCGGCGACCATGGCGTCGATTAGGTCGATGGAGCGCGAGATGCCGGCGGTGACGACCTTGCCGGCCTCCATAGGACCGCCGGAGACGAACACCACCGGGATGTTGATGCGCAGCGCCGCCATCAGCATCCCCGGCGTGATCTTGTCGCAGTTGGAGATGCAGACCATGGCGTCGGCGCAATGCGCGTTGACCATGTATTCGACGCTGTCGGCGATGATCTCGCGCGACGGCAGGCTGTACAGCATCCCGTCGTGGCCCATGGCGATGCCGTCGTCCACGGCGATGGTGTTGAACTCCTTGGCCACCCCGCCGGCCGCCTCGATCTCGCGCGCCACCATCTGGCCGAGGTCCTTGAGGTGGACGTGGCCCGGCACGAACTGGGTGAAGGAGTTGACCACCGCCACGATCGGCTTGCCGAAGTCGCCGTCCTTCATCCCGGTGGCCCGCCATAGCCCGCGGGCGCCGGCCATGTTGCGGCCATGAGTGGTGGTGCGGCTGCGAAGTGCGGGCATCGATGTTCTCCTGGCCAGGGATACGAGGTAAACGAGCGTTGTCCGGCCGCGTCAAGCGCGTGCGACACGCAGGAGGCGCGAGGCAGCGATGATGCAGGCCGCAGTATACACCGGCGATTTGGTCGAACGGCACCTGCACGCCGCCGAACTCGAATGCGCCCGCAACGGTAGCCGGCTCACCCCGGTGCGGCGCGAAATCCTCGACCTGGTGCTGCGGGCGCCGGGGCCGGTCGGCGCCTACCAGCTGCTCGACCAGCTACGCGGCCGGCGTCGCGGGGCCGCGCCGCCCACCGTCTACCGGGCGCTGGAGTTCCTGGTCGGGCAGGGCCTGGTGCATCGGGTCGAGCGGCTGAATGCATTCATCGGCTGCACCGGCGACGGCCATGCGCATCAGCACGCCGCCCAGTTCCTGATCTGCCGGGTATGCGGGGCGGTGCGCGAGATCGACAACAGCGCGGTGGCCGCCACGCTGTGTCAGGTCGCGGCGGCGCAGGGTTTCACCGTCGAGCGCACCACCGTCGAGGTCGAAGGCGTGTGTGCCGCCTGTGCCGCTCAGCCGCGCTCCAGCACCGCCACCGCCGCCCCTGCCAGCAGATAGCCGCCGCCGCTCAGGCCGGTGATCCAGAAGCTCGCCGGCCAGTCGGTCCAGTAGGCCAGCGCCACGCCAAGCCAGGCTTCCGACAGCGCCAGGGCAGCTGCCAACAACAGCCCAGCGACGACGTGGCGCGCCAGCAACTGGGCCGTGGCGGCGGGGCCGACCATCAGCGCGAACACCAGCAGCACGCCGACCACCTGCGCGCACAGCGCCGTCGCTACTGCCACGATGGCAAGGAACAACACCGACAGCAACCGTGGATCGACGCCGCGCGCTTCCGCCAGCTCCGGCTGCAGGCTGGCGAACAACAGCGGGCGGGCAATGGCGCCAAGTGCCGCGAGGCTGGCCGTGCCGAGCAGCAGCAGCGACAGGATGGTGCCGCGGTCCACCGCCAGCACGTTGCCGAACAGCAGCGCCGCCGCCTGGGTGGCGAAAGCGGTGTAGAAGTGCAGGAACAGCAACCCCAACCCCAGCGACAGCGCCAGCACCACGCCGATCGCCACGTCGCGCTGCTGCAGCCGCGGCCCCAGCAGGCCCATGCCGATGCCGGCCACCAGGGTCATGCCGACCAGGCCCCACAGCGGCGCCACGCCGACCAGCACCGCCCCGGTGGCGCCGGTGAAGCCGACATGCGACAGCGCGTGCCCGGCAAACGTCTGGCCGCGCAACACCAGGAAGTAGCCGACCAGGCCGGAGACGATGGCCACGATCCCGGCGGCGGCGAAGGCGTGGCGCATGAAGTCATAGGCGAACATCAGTGCGCGTGGCCGTCGTGGCAGGGTCCGTGGCGGCCGAGGTCGTGCTCGCCGGCCATGACGAAGACGCGGCCATGCGTCCGCACCACCTCGATCGGCGCGTCATACAGCCGCGACAGCACCGGGCCGGTGATGACCTCGTCCACCGGGCCGATCGCCGCCCCGCCGCCGCCCAGGTACAGCACGCGGTCGAGCGCCCCCAGCAGCGGGTTCAGCTCATGCGCGCTGAACAGCACGGCGATGCCCAGCTCTTGCTGCAGCTGCCGCACCAGCGTCACCACCTCGTTCTGCCGTCGCGGGTCCAGGCTGATGAGTGGCTCGTCGAGCAGCAGTAGCTGCGGTTGGCCCAGCAGCGCCTGCGCCAGCAGCAGCCGTTGCCGCTCGCCGCCCGATAACGCGCCCAACGGCCGCTCGGCCAGCGCCAGGCTGCCGGTGAGGTCGAGCGCGCGGTCGACGGCGCGGCGATCGGCGACACTGGTGAGCGGCAGGCCCCAGCGATGCCCGCGCACCATGGCCGCCACGTAGTCACGCCCCGACAGGCGTGCGAAGGCGGCGACGCTGCGGCTTTGCGGCATGTAGCCGATGGCCGGGTTGCCGCGCCTGGCCGCCCGTCCCAACACCTCGATGCGCCCGGCGGCGGGTGGCAAAAGGCCGAGCAAGGCGCGCATCAGCGTGGTCTTGCCGGCCCCGTTGGCGCCCAGCACCCCCACGAACTCGCCCGCCTCGATGGCCAGGTCGATGTCGTCGAGCACCACCCGGCCACCGACCGCCAGCCGCACGCCGGCTAATCTCGCCACGTTCATAACGGCGGGGACAACGCGGCATCGAGGGCATCGAGCTGGTGCAGCATCCAGTCCTGATAGCGCGTGCCGCCCGGCTCGGTCTCGGTGACGCCCACCGCCGGTACCCCGGCCTCATGCGCGATGCCAAGCATCCGCTGTGCGGTCGGGCCGGTTGCCTGGGAGTTGTATAGCAGGGCGCGCACGCGATGCTGCCGCAGGTCGGTCTCGAACGCCGCGATGTCGGAGGCACGCGGCTCGCTGTCGTTCATAACCGCGAGTTGGAACCGCCCGTTGCGCATGACCAGGCCCAGCGCCTGCGCCATGTAGCCGAACACCGGCTCGGTCGCGGTGACGGCTTGGCCGGCGTAGCGCGCGCGCATGTTGGCGATCTTGCGGGTGAGTGGGGCGAGGCCGGCCAGGAACGCGTCCTGGCGCTGCTTGTAGCCGGAGCATCCTGCGGCATCGCGCCGACAGAGCTCTCGGGCCAGCGTGGCCGCCAGTGCCGGCATGGTGGCGGGATCGTACCAAATGTGCGGGTTGTCGCCGACCTTGCGTCCGACCAGCCCTGCCACAGTGATGACATGGCGGCCGGCCGCCGCGTCGGTGCTCAACAGGCTGTCCATCCACGGATCGTAGCCGGCGCCGCTCTCGATGGCGATCTGCGCCCCGGCGACCTCGCGCGCCACCGACGGGCTGGCCTCGAACAGATGCGGGTCCTGGTCGGGGTTGCTCAGCACCGCGTCGATGCGCGCGCCCGGCCCGGCGACCTGGCGCGCCAAATCGGCATAGAAGTTCTCGGCGGTGACAATGGAGATCGGCGGCGAGGCCGGCGCGGCGGCCACGATCATCGCGGCCAGCGCCAAGATTGGCCAGCCTTGCTTCAAGCAACGCGACATCGCCTCGATCCTTCCTTTTACATCTCCAATGACGCTACTTGTTATGTTATAACATTACAAGTGTAAGGCGGTAGCGTTGCCGGCTTGTGCGGGCTAGACGCAGGGGGAACGTTCAAAGGGGCCGCATGTGCAACGAATCCCGTTGACCGAGGGAAAGACCAATGCGGTGATGCAAGTGGCGCAGCAGGCCGGATTGGCCGAGGTCGATGGGTATGCGGAGAACCTCGACGCCATGCTTGCCACTACGGCTGATCTCTGGCCCGAGCGGCCCAATGCGCAGGTCAAGCTGCAAACCAGCGGTGACGTTCCTGGTGTCGCCGTGAAAACCCATTTCAAGAAAACCTCGCACGAACCGGAGCAGCCGGATCACCGCACCTGCCGCCCTAAAGATTTCCCGGAGCATCCCGGAACCGAGAACAGCCCGGCATTCGACGTGCTGGAGGTGCCGGGCGGCTATCTGATGCTGATCGACCACGCGCCCGTCGTGCTGACGCCGACGCTCGACTGCATCGTCAGCGACTTCAGCTCCCGCTATGCCGGGCTGGTGCATGCCTACGACTTCGACATGCGCCGTGTGCTGGCCGATGCGCGAATCATCGAGGGCACCGCGCTGGTGCTGTGCGACGACGTCCAGCCGATCAATTATGCCCATTGGCTGCTGGACGAGTTGCCGCGCCTGGCTTTTCTTGGCGACAACCGGGATCTGCACGTCGTCGTCGCGGCGCGCATGGCGCCGTTCCAGATCGAGACGCTGCGCCGGTGCGGCTTCGCGCCGGAAAAGATCGTGGTGCTGAAGGATTTCGGCGCGGTGCAGGCACGCCGCCTGCTGGTGTCGCGCGACGTGCGCGCGATGCCGCATCCCGCCTTCAAGGCTGCCGATTGGGCAGTGCGCTTCCTGCGCGCCCAGATGCTGTCCGGTGGCGACTCGGAGCCGGGAACCAAGCTCTATATCTCCCGCGCCGACTCGGCCGGCCGCTACGTGGTCAACGAGGAGGAACTCATGGCGGTGCTGAGCCCGCTCGGCTATCGGCGCGTGACCCTGGCCGAGCGGAGCGTTGCCGATCAGGCGGCGTTGTTCGCCGGCGCCAGCCACATCGTCGGCCTGCACGGGTCCGGTTTCGCCAACCTCGTATTCGCCCGAAAAGGCGCGCAGGTCGTCGAGATCTTCGCCAGCACCTACGGCACCCCGGCATTCTATGTCATCGCTGCGGCGGTGGGCTGCCGATACGCGACCTACGTTGCAAAAGAGGTAATCGGCGGCAAGCGTACGCAGGTGGATGACGTGCGTATCGACGTCACCAATTTCGAGAAGGCCTGTAAGCACCTGCTCTAGTGGTGCGGCCACTCCGGTTCAGGGTATAGCGGGATGGCAAGGCTGATCCGGCGTGGCCCACGGGCATCCCCTGCGCTGGCGTGCTCCGTCGTCTCCACGACCGTAGTGGGTATGTGCAGTTCGATCACGTCCGAGCACTGGCCGCTCACCTGGAACTCTGCCACCAACTCGCCGGCGCTGTGGCGAGCGGCCCGCACCACGTCGCCGATCTGAAATTGGCAGGCGTCGACAAGGCCGGGTGCCGCCGCGCGCACCACGGGAACGCGCAACTGCAGCACCGCCACCGGGTCCCACTCGGCGCGCCAGGACAGTTTTGGGCCGCCAGCCCAGCGGTATTCCCAAACGCCATCGGTTTCGCGCGGATGCCACCACACGTCGTCGGGGCCAGGGAACGCGATGCAGCGGTCGCCCAGCTGCGCCGGCGCCAGCAGCCGCACCGTGGCAAACGATGGCCCTATGCTGTCGAGCGCGAGCTTGGCGTGATCCGACGCCTCGGCGTTGCCAAAGCCATGGAACTCGCCGCCGCGATGCAGCTTCAGCCCGAGGCGGCGGCCAAGCTCGACCAGCGTGTGCTCGGAGAAGGCGGCGACGTGGCCGTTGCGCGGCGCCAGGAACCACCAGCTGCCACGCGCCGACAGGATGTCGTCGGGCTGCAAAACCTGGCTGAACAGCAGGCAGCCGTCGGGCCGCAGCATGGACAACATGTCGGCGAGAGCGGCGATTGGATCGGGTGAACGCTCGATCATCCCGACCGATGTCACGATGTCGAACCGGCCACCTGGCCGTACCGCGCCGGGTGACGGATCGTAGCTTTCGGCCAGGGCAAACCCGCGTTCACGCAACGCTGCCGCGACCGCGCCGGCAACGGACCCGTAGCCTAGAATGTGCGCTTCTTCGCACCCGCGTAGCCGATGCGCGAAGTCGTCAGCCAAACGTTCGGAACGAAGGCCTCCAAGTTCCCGCTCAACTTTTCCGAAATCGTCATTGTAGATATAGCAGGCGAAGTCAGTCGGATACCAATCATCGAAGAACGGCGTGAAGATGAAGCCGCATCGGAGGCAACGCCAATAATCCACGCCGATGCCGGACCACCCGAACTGATAATAGTTGTCGCGCGAGCAGTATTTGTTGAAATCGACAGTGTCGAAACGCAGGCACGCACCGCCGCATACCTTGCAGCCACGCCGGGCGGCAAGCTGGTTGGTGGATCGCAGTGGCGGTAGCTGGTGGATTGCGGCGCGGGGCGCTACGGTCGGCTTGGTCATTGGCGCAATGGGGACGCATCGATGAGCCTTGTCAAAGCATCCACCGCAACCAACCAGCCGCCGCCGCACGAGGCGCTCGACCCGGTCCGCGAGCCGCGAACGCCTGGCGGCTTCGTGTCAGTGGCGGAAGCCATCATCCCGTTCACCGCCACGGTCCCGGTGCTCGGAATGGTCCCGGGATTGCGCCGCGACGGGCCGTTCCTGGTGCGCGACTTCGGCCCGCGGGTCGCCGGCGTGCGCCGCATCCTGGCGCTGCAGTTCGGCGGCTCCGGTGATTTCGTGATCGCCCTGCCGGCGTTGCGAGGCTTGCGGACGGCGTTTCCGGACGCCGTCGTCCGCATGGTCTGCGGCAGCTGGAACGTCGACGGCGCGCGCGCCTGCGCCTCGGTCGACGAGGTATGCGGCTTCGACTACCGCCCCGGCCAGCCGACCGGCGCGCCGCTGCAGGATTGGGAGGTGTTCGCCGCCGCCGTGGAAGGCGACTGGGACGTCGCCCTCGACATGCGCGTGGACGAGGACACCAGGCATCTGCTCGGGCGGGTGAAGGCCACGGTGCGGTGCGGCATCGGATCGGCGTTCCGCTTCCCGCTGCTCGACGTGGCGCTGCCGTCGCAGCATGGCCGGCGCGCCGACGTTCCCAGCGGCTGGAGCGGCGATGATTTCCTGGCGCCGGGCCGCTTCACCTCGCTCATGCCGACCCGCAACGACTTCTTCCACGAGACCGGCTTTGCCGAGACCGATCGGCATGTCGTGTTCGGCCCGCATGTGCGGCTGCCGCATGGCGAGTTCACCGCGGCGTTCGGCTTGAGCATGACCGGCTTCGTGCCCGGCCTGCGCCCGCTCGAAATATCGGCTGACGTATTCAGCGGCGGCCACCGCTTCCACGCGCAACAGACCATCGGCCGCGCCGAGATGGCCGCCCTGAAGCAGCCCACGCTGACGCTGCCGTTCAGCAACGACGACGAGCACTCCACTTTCGAGTTCCGGGTGCATCTGCGAGGCCGCCCACTCGCCGGGAAGCTGCGGTTTGCCGGGGTGCGGCTGCATCAGGTCGATGCCGCCCCGACCGCCCGGTTCCGTCCGGCCGAACTGCATGTCGGCGAGACGCTGGGCCTGCTGGTCAGCCTGATCGAGCAGCGCGTCGGCAACCTGTATGGCGATGCTCCGGATGTCGCGGGTTTGACGCCGGGCCGGCGCGTGGTGATCGCGCTGGCCAACAACGGCACGCTCCGCGACTGGCCGATCGACCGTTACGCCACCCTGGTCGGGCTGCTGCTGCGGCATCCCGACTGCGAGGTAGTGTTGGTCGGAGCGCCCGGGCAGCGGGCGGGCGCCGCGGTGATCGCCGCGCGCAACGCCTCGCCGCGGCTGCGTGACATGGTGGGCGAGACGGGCCTGTCGGAGCTGCCGGCTGTCCTTGCCAGCGCCGACCTGATGATTTGCAACAACTCCGGGATCGCCCACCAGGCCGCCAGCCTCCACGCCCGCACGCTGGCGATCTACTCGGGCAGCCACCAGCCGCAGGAGTGGGGGCCACGCGGAGCGCGGTCGCGTGCCGTCATGGCCTATGTCGAATGTTCGCCCTGCGGCTACGAGGCGATTGAGGACTGTCCGAACGACCACATCTGCATGAAGCTGATTACGCCCGACGACGTGCTGCGGCATGTCGACGGGTGCCTCGCCGTTGTGTTGGCACCGGCACCCATCAAGGAGACTGCGCCGTGAGTGACATGCCCGCCGGAGACAACCGCTTCATCGCCATGAACCGCTTCCGCGTGCTGCCGGACGAGAGCGCCGCGTTCGAGGGGATCTGGAGCAGCCGCGACTCGCACCTGCGCAGCGTTCCCGGCTTCGTCGCCTTCCATCTGCTGCGCGGCCCGGTGCGCGAGGACCATGTACTGTACTCCTCGCACACGGTATGGGCGAACCGCGCCGCGTTCGAGGCATGGACCAACTCGGAGGCATTCCGCGCCGCCCACCGCGGCGCCGGGACCTCGCGGCCGACCTATCTGGGCCATCCCGAGTTCGAGGGCTTCGAGGTCATCCAGACGCTGGACTGACCGCTTCCGAGGCAAACGGACCTGCTAAGATAGGGCTATGATGCAATACGACGTGATCGTCCTCGGTGCGGGCGCGGCTGGGCTGATGTGCGCGTTGACCGCGGGCCAGCGCGGCCGCCGCGTGCTGTTGCTCGACCACGCGGCGGAGGCGGGCGCCAAGATCCTGATCTCCGGCGGCGGACGCTGCAACTTCACCAACACCGGGACCGTGCCGGAGCGGTTCCTGTCCGACAACCCGCACTTCAGCCGCTCGGCGCTCGACCGCTACACGCCGCAGGATTTCACGGCGATGGTGGAGCGGCATCGCATCAGCTTCCACGAGAAGACGCTGGGCCAGTTGTTCTGCGACGTCTCGGCGCGCGCCATCGTGGGGATGCTGCTGGAGGAGTGCCAGGCCGCCGGCGTCGAGTTTCGGCTTGGCTGCCGGGTGACGGAGCTTGGCCGGGCCGATGGTTTCCGGGTGGACACCGATGGCGGCAGCTTCACGTCGGACAGCCTGGTGCTGGCCACCGGCGGGCTGTCAATTCCCAAGCTCGGTGCCACCGGGTTCGCCCATGACGCGGCGCGGCGGTTCGGCCTGCGCTTGACCGGGTTGCGACCGGCGCTGGTGCCGCTCGCCTTCGCCGACGAGTTGCTGGCGCTGATGCGTCCGTTGAGCGGGGTGTCGCTGGACAGCGAGGTGGCGGTGGGGCGGCACCGCTTCCGGGAGGCCACGCTGTTTACCCATCGCGGCCTGTCCGGGCCGGCCATCCTGCAGATCTCGTCGTGCTGGACGCAAGGGCCAATCACCGTGAACCTGCTGCCGAAGCAGGACGCGACGGCCTTCCTGCTGGAACGCAAGCGGGCGAGGCCGAAGGCTGAACTGCGCAGCGTGCTCGGGGAGGTGCTGCCGCAACGCCTGGCCCAGGCTTTGGCCGACCCGCCGGCGACGCGCTTGGCGGATTTACCCGACCGGGTGCTGCGCGACCTTGCGGCGCGGCTGTCGGCCTGGAGCGTCACGCCGAGCGGCACCGAGGGCTACGCCAAGGCCGAGGTCACGCTCGGCGGCGTCGACACGCGCGACCTGTCCTCACGCACGATGCAGGCCAATGCGGTGCCCGGCCTGTTCGTCATCGGCGAGGCAGTCGACGTCACCGGCTGGCTCGGCGGCTACAACTTCCAATGGGCCTGGGCGAGCGGCTGGTGCGCGGGCCAGGTTGCCTGAGCCGGCAATTTTCCTGAGTCGACAATACGGTTTCGTGATGATCCGCGATGCCTGATGCGCGCATAGTTCGCAACGACTATGCGGCAAGCCTGCCGGGCTCCGTGGGAGACGCGTCATGACGTATGCAAACCTGATGGTCCACCTGGAGATCGGCAAATCGAATGCCGGCCTGTTGGCGATTGCCGGCGACCTTGCGGAGCAAATGGGGGCCGGGGTCACCGGCATAGCAGTCTGTCAGCCGATGCTGATCGTCTTCGACTCCGGATGCTATGGCGCCGGCGACCTCATCCAGCAGGACCGCAACGAGATCGAAGCGGCGATCAAAGTAGCCGAGGCAGAGTTCCGCCAGGCCCTGGAAAGCCGCATCCGCACTCTGGACTGGCGTTCGGAGGTGACTCTCGGGCCGTTGTCCGATTGCCTCGCCTGCGAGGCTCGCGGTGCCGACCTGGTTCTGACCGGGCTCGCCCCCGGAGGGTCGTTCAATCAGACGCGGCATGTGAACACCGGCGATCTGGTGATGCAGCTTGGCCGTCCCGTTCTCGTGGTGCCGCCGTCCCTGAACGAGCTGCCGCTGGAGCGTGTCGTCATCGGCTGGAAGGAGGCGCGCGAGCCACGCCGGGCGATTGCCGACGCGCTGCCGTTGCTGAAGAAGGCCGGGCATGTGGCGGTGGTGGAGATCGCCTCCAAGGATGATATGGCCGCGGCGGATAGCCACCTGAAGGACGTGGTCGGTTGGCTCGCGCGCCATGGCGTTGCGGCGGAGTCGCTGCCGACGCCCTCAACCGGCGACGACGCCAGCCAGTTCAACGCCATTGCGCGGGAGCACGGCGCGGATCTGGTCGTCGCCGGCGCCTACGGCCACAGCCGCCTGCGCGAGTGGGCGTTTGGCGGCATCACGCGCGACCTGCTGTTCAACGCGGATCGGTGCGCGCTGCTGTCGCACTGATAGGGTTCAGTTCAGGCCGGCCGCCAGCGCCTCAAGCCATGCGCGGTCCAGGATGACGATGGCGTGGCTCGATGGGGTGGCGATGCGCTTGTCGGCCTTGAACCGGCTGAGCATCCGGCTGATCGTCTCGATGGTCAGGCCCAAATAGTCCGCGATCTCCGCGCGAGTCATCGGCAGGGCAATCCGGTCGACCGGATCATGGCACGAGGTTGCGCCATGATCCTGGGCGATCAGGAAGCTCGCGACCCGCTCAGGCGCCGTCTTGCGGCCCAGCAGCAGCATCTGCTCCTGTGCCGTGACGAGTTCGTCGCAGGCGGTCTGCAGCAGCCGCTGTTCGAGCATAGGGAGGTCATCCAGCAATCCGCGCAGCTTTGCCCGGGAAAACCGGCACAGCTGCAGCGGCTCGATTGCCTCGGCGCTGAATGCGTAGTCCTGGGAGACCGCGAGGCCGAGGAAATGGCCGACGCCGGCAAAACCGATGATTTGCTGGCGTCCGTCCGGCAGCAGCTTGAACAGCTTGGCGGTGCCGGCGGTGATGTTGAAGAACTCGGTCGCCGGCTGGCCCTGTTCGATGAACGTCTGCCCCTTGCCGACATGGTGCTCGGTGGCGATCGTGGCGAGGCGATCGAGGTCGGGCTCTTCAACCGCGCCACAGACGCTCTGCTGCCGCGCACCGCACGTTACGCAATGGGCAATGCCCTGGTTTGAAGCCGACACGATCCGCTTGAGGCGATGCATGTCCGATGGATCCTAAGGGCAGCTTACCGGCCCGGACCACACCATACCCAAAACGAACGCCGCAGGGTCAATTCATTCTCCCGCAGCCAGCATCGCCTCCTTGTCCCGGCGCCACGCGGTTTTTGCCGCGATGCCGAAGGTCAGCACGATGTCGCACGCGGCAAGCGGGGCCGGGCGGTGGCTGACAAGCAACGCGCCTTGCCGGTGGGCCGCGAGCCGTGCCTGCAACCGCGCGACGACGACCGCTTCGGTGGCCGCGTCCAATCCCTCGGTCGGCTTGTCCAGCAGCAGCCACGGCGCCGGCCGCAGGTAGGCCCGAGCCAGCGCCAGCCGCCGCCGCTCGCCGCCCGAAAGCCGCGCGCCGTTCTCGCCGATCCAGGTGTCCAGGCCTTGCGGCAGGCGGCGCACCCGCTCGTCCAGCGCCGCGTCGTGGAGCGCGTCCCAGATCGCCGCTTCGGTTGCGGCGGGATCGGCGAGCAGCAGGTTTTCACGCACCGTCCCCGCCAGCAGGGCCGCGTCCTGCGGCGCTACCGCGAAGCAGCGCCGCGCTGTCGACGGGTCGAGGTCTTCGATGTCGACGCCGCCCAGCGTGATCCGGCCGCGCCCGCCGTCCCGCAGCCTGAGCAGCCGCTCGATCAAGCTCGTCTTGCCGCACCCGGAAGGGCCGGCGATGCCTGCCAGGGTGCCGGGCGGCAGCGTGGCTCCAAGGTCGGCCAGCCCGATGGCCGGCGGCTCCGGCAGCGCAGGCATCCGGCCGGGGACGGCCTCGCCCCGGTCGAGCATCGCCTCCAGCCGCGCCTCCGCCGCGTGCAGCCGGCCGCGTTGCTGCAAGCCGCGCACCGTGCCGGCCACCCCGTCGACCGTCATCGCCGCTCCCAGCGCCGCCATTGCGGTGATCGGCAGCGCCGCGCCCCGGGCCAGGCCGAGCGTCAGCATGACGGCCAGCCCGGTTGCTGTGGCCAGCAGCAGGTCGAACCAGCCCCCGGCCTTCGTCACCATTTGCTGCGCCGCGACCAGGCGGCTGGCCCGCTGGTCAATCCGCCCGGCCGCCCACGCCTCCAAGTCATAGGCGCGGAGTTCCGGAGCGGCGGCGGCAAGCGTCGCGAACTCCTGCTTCAGAAGGCCGTGCGCGAGGGGGATGGCGCGACCGCGCGCGTCCAGCCGCACGGCCAGCCTCCATGCCGCAAGCAGCAGCGTCGCAATGAGGGCGGCGACCATGGCCAGGGCCGCACCTCCCGCCAAGGACAATAGCGCGGCCCCGGTGGCGCACGCCGCCCAGGCGCCCCACGCCGAGGAGCGCAGCACGAGGCGCGTCTCGACCTCGTTCACGTCCTGCACCATGCGGGCGCTTGCGTCGCCGGCCGACATCGCCATGGCCCGCGCCGGGGCCGAGGCCGCCAATGCCTGGAACAACGCCGGCCGGACGCGGGCAAGCACGCGCAGCGCCGCGTCATGCCCGCTCAGCCGTTCGCTGTAGCGGCATCCGGTGCGCAGGATGGCAAGCAGGCGGATGCCGGCACTCGGCAGCAGCGTGTTGAACGCCCAGGCGGCGGGGCCACCCGCCAGGCCCGCAAGTGCGGCGCCAGTGATGAACCAACCGGACAGGCCGAGCAGCAGCACCGACGCGGCGGCCACGGCGGCCGCCGACATCCCGGCCACCAGGAAACGGCCACGCTCGCGACGGCGTT
>JAABUQ010008440.1_pt1 | contig 14444 bp, 17 predicted proteins | sample 5560001 | NCBI WGS metagenome assembly JAABUQ01 (sample SAMN10711888, study PRJNA513371) | rock metagenome | isolation source: Antarctica rocks | place: Antarctica: Victoria Land, Finger Mt nord | collected 2015-12-18
GGCTACATTGTTCCGGGCAAGCGGAACATTGAACTCGGAGCAATCGCTTGATGAGACCAGAGTTCGTCACCGTCGCGGACAGGGTGGCTGGCGAGATCGCAAGCGGGCAGCTTCGGCCCGGCGAGAAGCTGTTGCCGCAGCGCACCTTCGCGCACCGCCGGGGCATCGCTCCCTCAACGGCCAGCCGTGTGTATGCGGAGCTGGCACGTCGTGGCTTAGTCGTCGGCGAAGTCGGGCGTGGCACCTTCGTCCGGGCCGCCCCGGCGCCGGTCTTCCCGCCCCTGGTCGAGCCGGCGTCGGCCATGGTGGACCTGGAACTGATCTTCCCGATGCTGCCGGAGCACGAAGGCGCGCTGGCGCAGGCGTTGGCGCAACTCGCGGCGTCGCCGTCCTTTGCCCAGGCGCTCCGGCCCATCGGCGCCGCGGCAACCCAGCCTGCACGGGAGGCCGCAGCCGCCTTCCTGTCACGGCCAGGGTGGGCGCCCGACCCAGGAGGTATGCTGTTCGCCGGCAACGGGCGCCAAGCCATCGCCGCAGCCTTGGCGGCGCTGGCCAAGCCCGGCGACCGGATCGGCGTGGAGGCGATGACCTACCCGGTAGTGAAGGGCATCGCCGCACGCCTCGGTGTCACCCTGGTCCCGCTGGAGATGGACGGCGAGGGGCTGCTCCCTGCCGCATTGGCGGCGGCCCACCGTGCCGCGCCCCTGGCGGCCGTTTACACGCAGCCGAGCCTGCACAGCCCGCTTGGCACGACGATGGGCCTGGACCGCCGCGCGGAGCTGGCCGAGCTGCTTTGCACGACGGGGCTGACCGCCGTCGAGGATGGCGTGTACTCGTTCCTTGCGGAGGGAGACACGCCGCTCGCGGCAATGGCACCCGGGCAGGTCATCTTCGTGGATAGCCTGTCCAAGCGCGTGGTGCCGGGCCTAACCCTGGGACTGCTGGCTGTGCCGGAGGCCCTGGCGGGGCGTGTCGCATCGGCGCTGCGGTCGGGCGCATGGTCGGCGTCCGGGCTGCCCATCGCTGCCGGGGTGCAGTGGATGACGGATGGCAGCGCACACGCCATCGCGCGAGGCAAGCGGGCCGATGCACGGGCGCGGCAGGGGATTGCCCGCGACGTGCTGGGCACCCTCGGCCTGTCTGGCGATGCGCGGGCCTATCACGCCTGGCTGCCGCTTCCGGAGCCGTGGCGCGCGGAAGCTTTTGCGGCGGCGGCGCTTCGCTACGGGATCGCGGTGACGCCAGGCCGTGCGTTTGCGGTCGGGCCAGGCCACGCGCCGCCCGGCATCCGCCTTGCGCTTGCGTCGCCCCCCTTGCCAGTGCTGACCGGCGCCTTGGACGTGCTGCGGCGGATCGTGCTGGGCGAGATCGAGGCAGGACCGGTCGAGTAAGCCACCCAGAGCAGCGATGCAGGTCTGCAAAGCATTTTGCCATGGCGGCTCGACCCTCTCATCCCCTCCTCGGCATTTTACAAACCATCAAACGGTCGTTTGGGTCTGGTCGTACCTCAAACCAGGGAGGTCGGAACAGCGTCGGTATTACACCAGCGGGAGGGCGGCGCGCGGCTTGAAGACGCGCCCCGACGGCCGCCAACCTGAGCATTCTGGCCGCTTGGTGGCTGAGACATGGTTAGAACCTGTAATACACGAATGATCCGAGGCTCGGCTGGAAGCGCTGCTTGGTGATTGGACTATGGCCGTCTCGGCCCACGATGGTCGCGAGGTCAAGGCGTGAAGCGACGCCCCAGTGGTCGTTCCATTCGTAATTCGAGCTTATGTTGAACGAGATGTTCCTGATCCCGCCACCGGGTCGATAGGGTAGAATGACGTTCCCGAACTCGGCCGCGCGCGCCGCGTCGGACGCAGTCACGCCAAAGAACGCGTTGTTCAACTTCGCTGACGCGATCGTCAGAGAGGGACCCACCGCGAACGACCAGTTCGGCCCGACGCGGAACCGGTAGTTCGCGCCGACATCGGCCGACACGCCATTGGCGTAGCCAAATCGCTCCCTCACATCCGCATTGAGGGTGAATGCTCCGATCTGGTATCGGACGAAGACCGAGGCGACGCCACCCGGCTTGATCTTCGGCAGGCCGCGCAGGATCGCGTTCTTCCCGTGGTAACGCGTATCGTCCGACACGTTGACGGAGGCGCCGACCTGCAGCGACGGTGATCTCCAGGCGTAGACGCCAAGTCCCTCCGTCGTGGAGGCGAACACGCGATCCAGATAAGTGACGTCGATCGCGGGGAAGGGCGAGACCCTGATCTTCCCGGAGCCTGGGTATTCGGGCCGGCCTGCGATCCCCAGCCCTAACGAGACCTTCCAGTCGCGTCCGCCAGCCGCACCGACGACCGTGGGCGGGACCTGCTGAACCGCGGTGCCCGGCGTCCCGAACGACGTCGGCGCCCCGGGCTCCAGCTGCGCGAGGTCGAGCGAGAGAGCCGGTGCTTGGCCGCCAGCGCCACCATCCGGTGCCGCCGCAAAGGCGATGGCAGCGGCAACGCACGCCATGAAACTCGCGATGGTGGCGACGATGAAACCACGGAGGAGGAGCAGCCGCCAATCGACGCTCCGACCTCCGGGCTGGCGCGCCCGCGACGCCGCGCCCGCGACTGTCTGGCTCATGGCGCATCCGTTCGCGCGGCTATTTGCCGGATCGACCCCGTAGGTGTGCCGGCCATCGGCGGCGAACCCGGTGCCGGGGTTCCACGATCCACCTGCTCGCGCGTGAGCTCTGCCGCGATGCGGAACGCCCGGCGGGCGTGGTTGAACCGCACGTAGGAGCCGATCACGTTCCAGGGCATGCCGTTGTTGTAGGTCGCGATGCGGACCACGCCATCGCCGGTTTGGCTGTCCTCGACCTGGATCTCCTCGCTGGCGCCGCCGGAGGAGGGCCGCAACAGTCCGATCCCACCGAGCGCGATCTGAGCGGCCTGCGCCGGCACGTTGACCCACCAGTTCGCCCGTGCGGTGTCGGTGATCGCTGCGCGCATTCGGAGCGTCGCGGGGCCGGGGCCTTCGACGACCTGATACCGGTCAGCGAAGGCGGTCGTGAGGGCGTCGTGGAAATCACCGCAAAGCCTCGCGACAGTTTCAGGGTCGCGATCCGGGGTGTCGGGGGCGGGCACCCAGGCGACCGGAGCGATGAAAACACGGGAGTAGGCTTTGGCGGCGAAGCCCGGCTTCACCCAGATCCGGTCGAGTTCGTGATCTGCTGTGGGGCGCATCTGATCGTACGCCGGCAGGAAGCCGGTGTGCGTAACGCCCTGCCCGGCGCAGGCGCTCAGCCCGAGCACCAACGCCGAACAGGCCACGGGTCCGAGCCGCGGGCGTCTCGTGCCAGCCAGCCGCTCTCGACATCGCGCCGGAGACCCGCTGGGCCCGACCCCCGATGATTCGTGAATGACATGGTTATTGCGCGCGTTGCCCATCCTGACCTCCACCAAGATTGCGATGGCAGCAACCAAACCTCAGCTCGGCCCTGCTCGTCCCGGGTAGGATTTTGAGTGTTTGCTCGCGTTCGGTATACTCGCGGCTCGGCGTGGCGGAAGGAGAAGCTGGTGAACCGCGCAACCCCAAGGAAACAGCCACGACAGGACAGGTCGCGCGCCATGGTGGATGCGATGCTGGAGGCGGCTGCTCGCATTCTGGCGGCCGAGGGCTACCCAGCGCTCAACACCAACCGGGTGGCGGAGGTGGCCGGCGTGAGCGTCGGGTCGGTCTACCAGTACTTCCCGAACAAGCAGGCCCTCGTCGCCGCGCTCCGGGAACGGCACGACGCGGACGTGAACAGGGTCGTCGGTGGCGCAGCTTCCGGCGCCGTCGGGCGGAGCATTGAGGACACGGCGCGCGCGCTCGTGCGTGCCACCATCGAAGCGCACCTGATCGATCGGGACTTGCATCGCGTGCTGACCGTGCAGATCCCCGACATCGGCTACCTGGAGACGGACCGCAACCCGAGCCGCCCCGGACCGGGCACGGTATTCGAGAGCCTACTGCCCCTCGTGGCTAACTTTGGCTCAGGCCTGTCCGACGCTCGGGTCGAGCAGATCGCGTGCATCGGCTGCGAGATCGTCGAGTCTCTCGTGCACGCCGCGGTCGTCGAGGACCGCCTTGCGCTCGCGCCGGATGCGTTGGAGGACGAGATCGTCCGGGTGCTGCTCGGCTATGTGGCCGCGCTGCAAGCGCAGGCTTGACGTGCAGCTTCGCATCCAACCTTAAACCAGGGTTTGCTGCATGATTCCAGAAGGCGGACAATCCCCCGACCTGTCTGCCGTGGGATTATGCCGAACCGCGTAGCGATGTCAGTCGAGCGTGTCGCCGGTGAACGCGAGGCCCCGGAAGCCAACAGCCTTCCATTGCGCGTAGAGCACCGAGACCGCGCGACGGAAGCCGACGACATCGCCATACAGGATGCTGTAGGGCTCAAATTGGAGCGCTTGAATGCAACCGACGAGCACCCGTTGAATGTCGTCGGTGTCGTTGGGCGCGGCGATCAGCAGTTTTCCGACTCGGCTGCGTCCGGCGCGAGTTCGTCGGCCAGACGCGCTTCGACCGGGTCGCCATCATGACGCGCGAGCGCGGCGGCGTGGCGGTTCGAGGCCGTCACCCAGGCGAGGAAAGCATCGAAGCGCGCCTGCTCGTCGGCGAGCCATTGGGTGAATGCCTTGCGCGCCTGCGCCAGTAGCGCTTCCTGGCGCATGATCGTGGCCTCGATGAATTCCCCGGTGTCCAGTCCGGGGTCGAGGGTGCCGGTGCGGTAGGCGCGCAACAGTTCGGGGATCTCGCGCGTGACCGCGTGCGATTCGCGCAGGTCGAAGCCACGTCCCGAGGCGATCTCGCCGCGGTCACCGAAGTCGTCGTACGCCTGCGTCATCACGTGGCGCAGCTGGTCGATCTCTGGAGGGATCGGCATCTGGGGTCTCCTTGCCGGCCCGGGATGGGCCGCAGGGAAATCGTGCGGCGCGCTCGCGCGAGTGAGCCCAGTCCTGTGACACTGTCATCGAAATGTCATGAGTCGATCGGAGCGTTCCTTCCTTCCCGGCCGCCCCCTGCCCCACGCAATCCACTCTTGATAACAGATTTTATCAATACTAAGCTCCGTCCCATGTCCGACCTGGCCGGCGCCCAGCTCCCGACCCCGATCACCCCCGGCAGCCGGCTGCTGACGGCGGCCGAGTTTCACCGATTGGCCGACGTGCCGCCCGAAGTCGAGTGGTTTGCCAACCTCAGCAATCCGAGCACGAGACGAGCCTACGAAAACGCGGTACGCGATTTCACCAACTTCACCGGCATCGTCCGGCCGGAGGAGTTCCGCAGCGTCACCCGCGCGCACATCATCGCCTGGCGCGACGAGCTGCGGCAGCGTGGGCTCGGCGGCGCCACTATCCGGCACCGGCTGGCGTCGCTCGCCTCGCTGTTCGAGCATCTCTGCGAGTGCAACGCCGTCACCCACAATCCGGTCAAAGGCGTCGAGCGCCCGAAGACGGAGAGCGGCGAAGGCAAGACGCCGGCGCTCGGCGACCACCAAGCGCGCGAGCTGCTGGCGGCACCCGGCGCAAACACGATCAAGAGCAAGCGCGACCGCGCCATCCTGTCCACGCTGCTGTTCCACGCGCTGCGCCGCCAGGAGTTGTGCAAGCTGCGGGTCCGCGACGCCCGGCACGCGCGCAAAGGCGTTCCGCACCTGAGGGTCTTCGGCAAGAGCGGCAAGACCCGGTACCTGCCGTTGCACCCAGGCACAAACGCGCTGATCCACGACTACCTGGACGTGGCTGGGCATGGCGCCGACGACGCCGGCGCGCTGTTCCGGCCGGTCCGCAACAACCGCACCGGGCGGCTCGAGCGGGCGATCACCGCGGACGGCGTCTACAAGCTGGTGCGGACCTACTCGGCGCGGCTCGGCTTTAAGATCGGCGCCCATGCGCTGCGTGCGACGGCGGCGACCAACGCGCTCGACCACCAGGCCGACATCGCCAAGGTGCAGGAGTGGCTCGGCCACGCCAATATCGCCACCACGCGGATCTACGATCACCGGCGCACGCGGCCGGAGGACAGCCCCACGTTCAAAGTCGCGTACTGATTGCAGCCTTCCTCTCCAAATCGGAACGACAATGTACGAAATTGACTTTCTCCCCGTTGGCACCAGCAACGGAGACACGATCTGCATTCGTTACGGCGACGACCAGGGTTACTATCTTCATGTTGTGGACGGCGGGTACGCCGATACCGCGCAGACGATCATCAACCACATTGGGACCCAGTACGGCTGGCACTACCACATCAATCACATGGTCCTCTCGCATGCTGACAACGACCATGCGACGGGACTCATCGGTGTCATGAAACGCTTTCCCGTCAAGCATCTCTGGATGAACCGGCCATGGCTATACGCGGCCGAAGTCTTGCCCCACTTCCACGGCAACTACACGCTGGACGGCCTGATCCAGAAGATGCGTGAGATGCACCCCTATCTCGTGCAGCTTGAGCAACTGGCGCTCGCCCAGGGCACCCAGGTCCATGAGGTCTTTCAGGGCGCGACGGTCGGACTATTTCGGATTCTAGCACCGTCGCGGCAGCGCTATGTCAACCTGATCCATGATCTTGATAAAACACCGACATCGTACCGCGAAACCCGGGCGGGCCTTTTGTACAAGGCTCTGGTCGAGGCGGCAAAATCATGGCTCGATGAGCGCTGGGATTTCGAGACTTTGTCGAACAACCCAGAACCGACTTCGGCCTCAAATGAAACCTCCATTATTCAGCACGCCGTCATCGACGGTCAGAGTATTTTACTGACTTCGGATGCGGGACCCGGGGGGCTGAACGAAGCGGCTGATTACGCCAGCATCCTCGGTCTGCTTAAGCCGCCAAGATTTGTCCAGGTGCCACACCATGGCAGTCGGAGGAACGTCACGCCCGCTATACTGGATCGTTGGCTCGGTGGTCGCATGGCAGAAGGCGCGGTGTATGGAACGGCCTTCTGCTCCGTGGGCAGCGATCAGCCGGACTATCCGCGCGGCCAGGTCAAGAATGCTTTTCAGCGCCGCGGCTACCCGGTGCATGCCACCCGTGGAGGATCCAAAACACATTTTTACGGACGGGAATTGCGTTCCGGCTGGAGTCCGTCAATTCCCGAGCCGTTTGCAACCAAGGTGGAAGTCTAGGTCGTCGGCTGGGGTTTGGGCTTGCTTCCGGTCCCTCTTTGAGATGTGGCCTGCAAGGACTGGGCGGCGTCGAGCAACCGCCGGGAATAGTCGTACGCTGCGCGCTTGACGGCTTCCGAATTGACCGCCAGCACCAAATACGCGCCGACCAGGACGATGCCGACTAGCTCGATGTACGGGTCTCGATGGAAAAAGAATGCGGCAATCGTGGTGGCAGTTGAGGCCGCAAGCACCATCAAACCATAGGGCCGGATGCCCAGCAGATTGCGCCGGAAGCCATAGGCGATGTTCTCACTATGAACGATGTCGAAAGGAGTCTTGGCTTTCAGCTCCAGCGCTTTTCGGCGGAGCCAGTCGGCGCAGGTGCGATATCGCGCATCGGCAGTGGTAGGATCGGCCGTCTCTTCGGCCTGCGTCGGTAGGCGGGCAACGATTTGAAGGGCAACGAGCTTACAATGCAGCAGCGTCTTACTGCCCGCTTCGATCGTCTGATCCCGGTGCCGCAACATCTGCATCGTGGGCGGCCCGCCCCAAGAAGCCCATAGCGGACCTTCAATTGCCTTGCCCGCATCGCGCGCGACCTGCGCCAGAACAAACGCGCCGATGCCCAGAACCGCGCTGCCGCCGAGCAGCTTGATCGGCCATTCGCTGAATGGAATCCAGGCGCTCACCGCAAGGAACAGCGAAAGCGCCACAACGACGACGGGAGCGACGCGAGCCCCGAGCACGTACCGGTCAATTAGCGTAGCTCCCATTCATATCCTCATGAGGTGGCCGCTCCAGGCGGCGAATCGCCAAGACGTATGGCCGAGCCCGGCCAGTTCACGGTAGCCATGCTCTGTCATCCAGACAGCCCGCGCATGATATGCCTCGAACAGCCAATAGCCGCGCTCCAGATCATGGTCCATGTCGGCGTCCAGCACCACGCGGGCAATCTCCGCAGGGTCAGCGCCGTCGGCCACCCCATCCAGAACGCGGAGGTAGGTCTTAAAATGCGCTCGGTCGTGGTCGGTGAGATGATCGGACACCGGCGGCTCGGTCAGCTCCATCACGCCGAGACCTCGACATCGCGGTCCGGAAACAGCGGCGCGTAGATGCGATCGAGCCTGGCCGCCTTGATGGTGTCCTGGATTAATCGCACGTCGCCCGCCGCCGGCATTTTGATCGTTCCCCGCGCGGGCTTGGCGAACAGGTCCGGCCGCTCCATCGCCAGGCGCAACAGACGCTGCGTCGGCTTCGACGGCGGGATCTGACCTGCCTCATACTTCTCGAACGACTTCTCTCCCGTGCCGAACAGCTCGCCCGCGTCGCGCTGCGACAAGCCGCAGCGCACGCGGATGGCCCGGATCAGCACGGGTGGGAACGGCTCGCCGCGTGCTAGTGCCTCCGCCGTTCGGCGGGCCATCTCGGCCACCAGGTTGTCATCGTCGACCAGCTGGCCGTCGAGATCGTCCGGGTCCTCCAGGGAACACCACCAGCCAGGTTGCCGGTACTCGAACCTTTTCCCGTTCACCGCCAAGGTGACGAGCTTCTCGCCGCGCACCATCGGTCGACCACTTTCCGGGCTGGCCATCGTCTCCGGGTAGTCTCTTGGCGTCTTCGCCATGCTCAGGCCTCCTTGAAGCTGATCAGGAACAAGGCCTGCTGGGCATCGAGCGTGATCTTCACGTAAAGCTCGGTGCCGGCCGCCTTGGGCCTATAGACGTCCTGCCAAATGCGATGATCGGCATAGGACGTCATTGATTTCTCAAAATCCGCCGCAGCTAGGGCCTGTATCGTTACCACGACCGCGACGTCATCCATTCCGAGGGCATCCGCGCCCTGCTTGGACACGAATGACCGGTTCAGTGTAGCCGGATCAGCGAAGGCCGCCTTGACGTCCGCCAAGACATAGTGCGGCTTGCGCTTCTCCATACCCCCATGATGGGGGTGCGTGCTAAAGGATGCAAGAGAAACACCCCCATCATGAGGGTGATGTTACAGACTGAGGGCCGGGCGTTTCCCCTTCGGGGCCGCGCTGGCGGGCTTTGCCCCGAGCCGGCTGATAGGCGCCGTCTCGACCCTGACGGGCTTTCATCGCTAACGCGCGTCATTGCCGCCGACGCGGCGCAGAGGGCGGGGACCGAGCAGGTGCGCGGCGAGGCGTGGCGGGCGGCGCAGGCTGACAAGCCGGTTGCGGCCGAGTTGGAGCGGTTCGGGGCCGCGGTGGAGCGGCGGTTCGGGGCGGAGGGCGTGCGTGCCATGCTGCGGGCCGAGGGCCGGACCGGCGCGGTCACGTCAGCGTCCGTCGCGCCCGAGCAGCGGCCGGCACTGGACCAGGTGGCCCAGCTCACCGTGACGTTGAGGCAGGGCGAACGGGCTGGCGCCGGCCTGGCCCAACGCGAGGCCGAGCACGAGCACCAAGGGCAGCACCGGGGGATGCGGATGTGACGTTGGTGGCGTTTCGGCGGCAGCTGCCTGACCCTAAATGGCCCCTGGTGACAGAAGTGTTGACTCAGGGCCCTCCGAGACGGGTGAGTGACTATGTGACCATCATAACTGTTCACTGGTTCTGTCATGCCCACCAGTACCCGTTTTGCCGTCGCCGTTCACGCTGCGGCCGCGCTTGCGTTCAATAATGGCGGCCCAGTCAGGTCCGAGGATATCGCCCGCAGCGCGAGCACCAACCCGGCGGTGATTCGCAAGCTGTTCTCCTTGCTTGCGGATGCAGGCATCACCGATGCCCGGCTCGGCCTAGGCGGTGGGGCGATCCTGGCGCGCCTACCCGAAGACGTGACGCTGCTCGACGTTTACCGCGCTGTGGAAGCGCCGGTGCTGATCCCTCTGCACCGCCGCTCGCCCGACCCCGGATGTCCAGTAGGGCGCAACATCCAGGCCGTTCTCCGGCCCGTCGCGGACCAGGCGCAACAGGCGATGGAAGCGGAGCTCGCGAAGGTCACGCTCGCAGATGTGGCGCGCAGCCTGCGTGAGAGGGTCGGCCCCGCCGCGATCGCAGAACGCAAGAGCGAGACCATTGTGTAACTGCGTTGCATACTCTATTGCAGATGCTCCTGTGCGGAGCATAACGATGCCGACCCGTTCGATTGCCCGTCCATCCTCGCTCAAGTTCGCCCGCTTCCTCATTGGCTCGGCGTTGATTGCCATGCCGCTAAGCCTCGGCACCGTATCCTCAGCCCGCGGCCAGACTGCCCAGACCAGTCAGGCGGCCGATGCCGGGATGAGGTATTGGCCGATGCCCGGCGAGCCAGCCTTCGACCGGGTGTTCTCGCATCGCAAGGTGGATGTGGATGGAGTGCGGCTTCATTACGTCGTCGGTGGTCAGGGGGAACCTTTGGTGCTGCTGCACGGCTGGGCGCAGACCTGGTTCGCTTGGCACCGCATCATGCCCGAGCTGGCCCGGCATTACACCGTAATCGTGCCAGACATGCGTGGCCTCGGCGACAGCTCGCGACCAGCGACCGGGTACGACGACACCACGCTGGCCGGGGACATCCACCAACTCCTGCTCAAACTTGGCCATTCCCGTGCGCTCATTGTCGGACACGACCTCGGGACGCAGGTTGCCTATGCACTGGCCGCGCGCCACCCGGAGGCGGTGTCCAAGCTCGTGCTGCTGGATGCACCCGTGCCGGGAATCCCGCCGTGGGACGACCTGACCCGCAACCCCCGCCTGTGGCACTGGACCTTCTACAACGTTGCCGACTTACCGGAAGCGCTGATCGCAGGGCGCGAGCGGCTCTACTTCTCCTGGTTCTATCGCCAGATCGCGGTCAACACGGGCGCGGTTGACGAGGACCTGGACGAGGTGGTGCGGGCCTACTCGGAACCCGGTGCGTTGCGGGCCGGGCTGTCCTACTTCCGAGCCTTTGCCGAGAATGCCCGTCAGAACGCGGGCTACGCCGAGCAGAAGCTCACGATGCCGGTGCTTGCGTTAGGCGGCTCATCCGGCAATGGCAGGGTCCCGCTGCAGCAGATGCGCCTCGCTGCGACCGACGTGCAGGGTGGGGTCATCGAGGACTGCGGTCATTGGATCCCGACGGAGCGTCCGGGGGAGCTGACCAAACGCCTGCTCGCGTTCTTCGGCACGACCGCGCCGCCATCCAAGTAGGCACGGCGCAGCGCCCAAAGGGTGCGTTGGTGCCAGGGCCATCCCGCATCGGATCGGACGAAGGAGGACCGGGATGCGGGCGTGGTTGGACACCAGGGTTGACCAGGCAGGCCGCGACCGAACGTCTCTCCTGCCGCCGGCCATCGTGTCAGGCGACGCCGCGCTCGACCTGGGCTGGGGCCAGGTTCACTTGGACCGGAAGGCGCCTGGCCCGCGGCCGGAGCACTGCCATGCCGGATGCCTGCAGGTCATGATCCCTCTGACGCCGGTGCGTTGGACGCAATCTTGGCACGACGGCGTAGGATGCACGCGGCGCATCACCGAAACCGGCTTGTTCTTTTTCGTGGCACCGGCCGGCATGCCGAGCGAGATGCTGGGCACGGTCGAGGTGTTCGACACCGAAGCTGCCACCTGGTCCACCCGGCAGCCCATGCCGACGCCGCGCAACCACCATGGCCTGGCCCACGTGAACGGCACGATCTACGCCGTCGGCGGGCGTGTCGGCTCGTGCTACTCCAACGGCTTCTCGTCCAACGTCTGGATCAACGAGGCTTACGACATCGTGACCGACACCTGGGCAATGCGTGCGCCGATGCCCACTGCCCGCAGCGGGATCGGCGTGGAGGTGGTGGCTGGCGCGGTTCACGTCATGGGTGGCGAGGGCTGGGTTGAAGACTTCGGCGGCGTGTTCCGCACGCACGAAACCTACGACCCCGGCACGGACCGCTGGACCAAGCGCGTCCGGATGCCGACGCCGCGGCACGGCTTTGCGACCGGCACGATCGACGGACGCATCCACGCCGTCTCCGGCGTCAACAACGCAGGGGGCGCAGGGACGCTTTCGGTGGTGGAGGTGAACGAAGTCTGGGAGCCGTGAATTGCATTCCTGCTAGGATCGGGGTTCCGTCGCCGGAGCTGCGGCAGCGTGCCGGGGAGGGGCAGAGGACGCAGGGACCGGCGGAGCCGGACCAGCAGCCGCCAGGCTCAGGCATCCGCACCGGCCAGGCTGCCACTGCGGCGGCGCCCAGCGTGGCCCAAGTTCCGGCGGCACGGACTGTCGGGATCGTAGCTGGGGAGCATGGCAGTGCGGTAGGCCTGCCCAGGCGTGCTCGCCTGCGACGCCCCCACGCCGGTTCGGTTTCTGCTTTCACCGATGTGCCGCATGCGAGCCTGCGGGGGTGAGCGGGTCGGCGGCCGTCGCGATCAGTTCCAGGCGCGGCTTGGCCATCGCAAGATAGTCCGCCGTCCGGAGTGCGATTGATTGGTCGAGCCGAGCGGCGTTGAAGAAAATTTCGCTGTGGTCCTGTAGGGACGGGTCCACCACGAGTGCCAGGTCGGGGTGAAGCGCGAATGGCAGGACTGTCCCGGCCACGCTGCCTGCCAGCCGCTCGGCAATGTCCGTTGCCGCGAACCCGACGTAGGTTGCCCCAAACAGAGCGCGGACCTTTGCTGTGTCCACGCGCACATTGCCGGGAACGACCGCGAGGATGAATCGGGTAGTCTTCTTGCCTAGTTTCACGATGAGGATGATGCACTTGGCTGCTGCCGCGACAGGATGCCCGCGCAACGTGCTGGCTTTGTCGGTCTGCCCCTCGGGCGGGTGGTCGATCAACCGGTAGGCTGCCCCGTGCCCGTCGAGCAACGCGATGAGCCTGGCATAAGTGTCGCTCATGGAGGATGGCCTAGCCGTTTAGCACGACGTCGATCTCCACCACGGCCCCAAGCGGCAGCGCTGCGACGCCGATGGTCGTCCGGGCCGGATAAGGCTCCGAGAAGTGCCTGGCATAGATGCCGTTCATCACCGCGAAGCTCGCCATGTCGGTCAGGTAAACGCCCACGCGCACCACGTCGGCAAAGCTCTTGCCCGCCGCCTCCAGGACGGCGCTGAGGTTGGCGAAAACCTGTTCGGTCTGCCGCTCGACGCCCCCGTCCACGATCTTGCCGGTCGCCGGTTCCTGGCCGATCTGGCCGCTGACGTAGATGACCCCTTCGGTGCGGATCGCAGGCGAGAACGGGCCAGCCGCCTTGGAGAGCTTGTTCGAGAAGATGGCCTGCTTGGTCATGGACGATCCTTTGCAGCTTGAGGGCCGAACGCACGGACAGCACCCAAGCGGGTGGGACTATGGCTTTCCCGGCAATCACTGATTGAAGCGCACCGCAGTCGTGTTGGCGCCGCAGACAAGCACGGCGACACACTCGGCCGGCGCCGGGCGGTAGCGTCCGGAGAGCAGCGCAGCGAAGGCTGCCGCGCCACCGGGTTCGGCCACGACGCGCAGCGCGGACCAAAGCGCCGCCTGCGCCGCCCGGATATCGTCATCCGTGACGAGCACCACCTCAGGTGCGACATGCGCGCGGGCTATGGGGAACACCAGCTCGCCCACGCGCTTCGGGGCGAGGCTGTCCGCTGCGATGCCGCCCGCGGGTGCATCGACTGGCCCGCCCGCGGCAAAGGCGCTGTGCAGCGTCGGCGCCCCGTCCGACTCCACTGCCACGATCTTGACCTGGCCGGCATACCAGGCGGCGATGCCGCCGATCAGCCCGCCGCCGCCGACGGCGACCAGCAGGGTGTCCATGCCGGGCGCGTCCGCCTCCAGTTCCATCCCGACCGTGCCCTGTCCCAGCAAGGTCTCGGGCTGATCGAAGGCATGGACCGGCATCGCACCCGTCTCGGCGACGTGTGCCTCGCTTGCGGCGAGGGCGTCGGCATAGCGCTCCCCGGCAATGACCAGGGTCGCGCCATAGCCCCGGATGCGCTCCGCCTTCGCCGGCGAGGTGATCGCTGGCACGTAGATGGTTGCGGGCACGCCCAACCTGTGGGCTGCATATGCGACGGCCGCACCGTGGTTCCCGCCCGAGGCGGCCACCACGCCGGCTGCGGGCACCTCCCGCAGCAGCAGGTTGGCAAACGCCCCCCGTGCCTTGAACGAGCCGGAGTGCTGTAGTTGTTCCAGCTTGAACAGCAACGGGCCTGGTACCAGCCCGAACTCTGCCGCATCCGCCGCAACCAGGGGCGTCCGGCGCACGTAGGGCCGGATCAGCCGTTCGGTTTCCGCGATGCCGCCGCGCGTGACCGTGGTCGTATGTTGCGTCACGATGTCCGCCAAGGCACCCCTCCTCAGATGGGCAACCATTGACATAAGTTCGTTGATTGGCAAAGTGGCAAAATGGAC